>Ga0256833_1000872_pt1 | contig 22869 bp, 22 predicted proteins | sample 356284metaG_FD_190535 | JGI IMG/M metagenome (GOLD analysis project Ga0256833, IMG submission 190535) | Hydrothermal vent microbial communities from Mid Atlantic Ridge, Atlantic Ocean - 356-284 | ecosystem: Environmental > Aquatic > Marine > Hydrothermal vents | place: Atlantic Ocean: Mid... | reverse complement strand
TGCAGTCATCCAACGCTTCCAACTCTTCCGCCGACCGTGGCGCTCTGCAGGCCGAGGTCAATCAGCTGCAGGAAGAAATGGATCGGATTGCCGGAACCACCACCTTTAACGGTTTGAAGATACTCGATGGCAGCTTTACCAATGCTAAATTCCAGGTTGGCGCCAATGCCAACGAGACCATCAGCGTTACTATCGGCTCAATGAAGACCACCGATCTTGGTCGCTTTGCCGTGGCAGGCGCCAGTGGATCCGGTGATACCGGAGCCGGTGCTGCAACCGCTGCCGGTGCAGATACCAGCGGCGGCAATGGTATTACAGCTCAAACCCTGACCGTTGCCGGTGAAAACGGATCCCAAGATGTCGCCATTACCGCAGGTATGACGGCTAAGACTGTTGCTGAAAAGATTAATGACGTCTCTGGAGATACCGGCGTTGAGGCAAAAGCGGTCTCCAAGGCTGATATTTCCCTGGGCGAGGCAGGTTCTGTCAGCTTTAAGTTAGGCAGCGGTTCCGGCCAGCCAACGCAGACGATCAGCGCTAATATCACGGACACCACCGACTTAACCGCACTGGCCAAAGCTATTAACGATGTGACCGGAAAAACCGGTATCAGCGCCGAAGTAACCTCCAGTGGTCTGCAATTAACCCAGGCCGATGGCAATGACATAAAGATAGAAGACTTCACTACCTCTGCAACCACAACCACAACAATGACTGTTAAAGGCCAAAGTGGGGCTGCAGTGAATATTGATGGCGCCGCTGCCAGTACTACTGATTCAACAACAGTTGCCGGTACGGTGGAATTCACCTCGAAGAGTTCCTTTTCCGTGTCTTCCACGGTAGCCGACTCAGCCGGTAGTGTTATTGATGGTGGCGCCGGTGCCATCAAGAGCTCTGATGCCGAGACGGTCAATGCCATTGATATCTCCACGGTTGACGGCGCCCAGAAGGCCATTGACGTTATCGACAAGGCCCTTGGCACCATCGATTCCGAGCGTGGTGATCTTGGTGCGGTTCAGAACCGTTTTGAATCCACCATTGCCAACCTGAAAAATATCTCTGAAAATGTTTCCGCAGCACGTTCGCGGATTCTGGATGCGGATATTGCCCAGGAAACCTCCAACATGACCAAGCAGAACATCCTGCAGCAGGCCGGTGTATCCATCCTGGCCCAGGCCAACCAGGCTCCGCAGATGGCTCTGTCCCTTCTCAGGTAATTTAACCCTTTGCGGGACCGCCCGGACGGCGGTCTCGCAAAGACCTCAATGTTAAACAACAGAGTAAGATCCTAATTTTTTCACAGGGAGGTGAAAAAATGAATATCGAATCCATCAGCGCCAATACAATTGCCCCGCCAAGGATTAATGAACCAGTCCAGCAGGTGGAGCGATCCCATGATACAGCCCAAAAAGAACCCCAGGCCGATACAGCAGCGCAAAAAAAACTGCAGCCTGAAGAGCTTCTTAAACAAATAAAATCCCTGACAGATGACGGTCAATACAGTGTCCGTTTTGAAAAAAACGACGACATTCACGAAATGGTGGTAAAGATCGTTGATCAAAAAACCGATGAAGTTATACGGCAAATACCGCCGGAAGAATTGATCAACCTGACAAAACACCTGCAGGAACTACAGGGAAATATTGTTGATACGGTAAGTTAATCAACTTTTACGTTTACAGAATTATGCTGCTGACTCCCTTCTGTTAACACGACGGGTAGGGAGGGCAGGAGAGGTGTATCCGTAACAGAGAACAGATGACAGATGACAGTTTTATTTCCGCCTACGGCGTGGATAACTGCGGTTGATTACACTTATATTTTCTGTATCATTGTTCGGAATCTGCGCTTACCTGTTGTGCCGCTATGGCATGCTGGTTTATCCACATCTGCAAGGCTGGGAAGAGTACGATGAAACACAAGAATCAGGAAACGGAGTAAGGCATGGCTATTCAATTTGGCGGACTCGCCACCGGCATGGACACCAATTCCATCATCAACAAACTGATGAGCCTTGAACGAATGCCCATTGGCAACCTTGAGGCGGATAAAAAATGGATGAACAACCGTCTGGCCGCCTTTACCAAGCTGGATGATAACCTGCATTCATTTCTTGATTCCATCAAAGATCTCGGCAAGGCGGATACCCTGCAGAAACGCTCGGTTAACCTGAGTACCGACGACTACATGAGCGCCTCGGTTTCCAAAGACGCCCTGCCTGGTACCAGCTACCAAATTGAGGTCCAGTCCCTGGCCCAGGTGCAGAAATCCGTATCCCAGGGAGGATTTTCCGCCAAAGACAGCAATACCTTTCATACGGGCACTATCTCGATCACGGTTGGCACGGAAAGCCATGATATTGAAATAACCGACGAAAACAATTCCCTTGAAGGTATCATGCAGGCCATCAACGATGCCGACATCGGGGTAAAGGCCGGTATTATTAATGATGGTTCAGCCGATCCGTACAGACTTGTTCTGACCGGTCAAAATGTGGCCACGGATTTTTCCCTGGATGATTCGGCCCTTACCGGTGGCGCCGGCGCCGATACCCTGGGTGTTTTTGAAGGCCCCGGCGGAACCAACAACCCACCGGTACAGGAAGCAACCCGGGCCCATGTGATCATAGATGGAATTGATATTTACAGCGACTCCAACACCTTGACCGAGGCCATTCCCGGGGTCACGCTGGACCTGGTCCAGGCAAAAACCGGCGAGACAACCAATCTTAATATCTCTCTGGACAAGGGCGCCATCAAATCTACCATTGAAAAATTTGCTGAGGGGTATAACAAGGTCGTCAGTTTCATTACAGGCCAGTCGGTGATCGACGGTGAGGGCGGCGGCGTACTTTCCGGTGATTCGGGAATCAACTCCTTGAAACGGCACCTGCAGAACATGTTGACCACACCGTTTTCCAACTCAGGGGTATTCACCAGTCTGTCTCAACTCGGCTTTGAGACCCAGAAGAATGGAACCCTGACGGTGAACGACGAGGTTCTCTCCAAGGCGATTGATGAAAACCTGGACAGCGTCACCACTCTGCTCTCCGGTGAAGACGGTAAAGACGGGCTGGCCAAACAGTTCCAGGATTATCTGGAGTCCATGACCAGTTCAACCACCGGCATGCTGCAGGGACGAAAAACAAGTATAAACAGTTCTATTAAACGGATGGACAACCGCATCGAAACCATGGAAGCACGACTCGTGCAGCGGGAAAAAACACTCCGGTCTCAATTTACAGCCATGGAACAACTGGTCAGCGGTATGAACGCTCAGTCTTCATATCTTGCCCAGCAGATGTCGGCCATTTCAAATATGATGAAGTAAAGGTGATACAAATGAACAGTTACACCAACAACTATCTTGCCAACCAGGTGAACACCGCATCCCCTGAGCAGCTTATGCTCATGCTGTATGACGGAGCTGTTCGTTTCGCCTCCATGGCAATTAAGGCCATTGAGGACAACACCCCTGATAAGCGATCATATTATATCAACAAAACCTATGCGATCCTGGCCGAATTTGCCGCTACCCTTGACCATAACCAGGATGCCGGTCTTGCCGACAACCTTGATGCTCTCTATCATTATATGCAACAGCGCCTCATGGAGGCTAACCTGCAGAATGACACAGCGCCGATTGTTGAAGTCAAGCAACTGCTCACTGAGCTACGGCAGACCTGGGCCCAGGCCATTGAATCGGAAAAACAGGGAAATCACCCTGCCACTGCCGGAGGCGCTCCCCTGGGAAAGCCTGAATATAAACCCTTAGCAGCGGCCATGTAAAAATGTCAAAATTTCATGAACTCCTCCAGCAATCCGTTCTGCAGCACAGGCGGCTTCATAACCGATTGAGCGCCATTGAAAAAAGACTGCCCATCCTTGATCTTGAGTCAACGGTGCGGGCAGCCGATGATATGGACGCTCTCTTTACCGCCATTCAGGTAACCGATCAACAAATCCTGTCGATTATGGATGCCGAAATAGCAGCAGAATACAGTGACCTTATAGAAGAACGAATGGAACTTGGGCAAACCCTTCTCCATCAGTATCAAATGATCTTGCCAAAATTAAAAACCAGGTTGGCCGGCTACAAGGCAGAGCTGTTTAAAATCAAGCATGGCCTGCAGACCATGGGCGGATATTCTCATGGTTCGGCAGTCGCAGGCAATATTATCGATACTTCAAATTAACGGCTGGATCACAATCATTTTTCAGCCGTTTTCTGAACTTCCCCAAAAAAATCTTTTTTTCTTCCCCGTGGTATGGCAAACTGTCAATGAATGGGACTCAGGAGCAACCAGCCTGGATATTTCACAAAGGTCGTAGCGAAATATGCGGGCCAGGCTCCACCTGTCCATATCCTGGTTTTCTACACATTCTCTCTACTCTACAACCAGAGGTTGATCCCGTGCCAACGCTTGATGAAATTTTTTCACAAATAGAAACAGGCAAGGCGGTCCGTATCGCTCTACCGATTACCTGCTCAACGGAGAAAAAACGTGTCAGTTGTGTCTATCAACAAACGAATCCGCCGGAATTTCAACTGCTTTTCACCCCCGGCAGTCTGCCGACGAATACAATTGACTACAACCGGAAGACAGCGGTTCTTCTTGATATAAAAGGGAAAAGTGTTTCCCTTGCCGCAGATATACAGGAAAAAATCAATGACCAAACACTGAGACTTGTTGCCCGTGAAGTCATCAGCCATGAACAGCTGCGCGATTATTTCCGGGTTGATGTCGCCGCTCCGCTGGTAGCCCGTCCGGCATTGGTAAAAGATCAGGAATGGAGTTTAAACGGTGAAACTGTTGATGTCAGCGGCAGTGGACTACTGGCTGTCTTTACACAACCGATAGACGAGGGAGAACCGGTTCGGGTCGAGCTTATCCTGCCCACCGGAGATGCCGAGCCCATAGAGGCTGTTGCCCATGCGGTCAGAAGTCGCAAAATCGCAGACAACCAATACCAGGTTGCCCTCCATTTTGACATTATTGATTCCGAAGACAGAGATAAAATAATGGCCTGTTGCTTTGAAATTCAGCGCAAACATCTCCGGCTCAAGGTACAGGTGAAAAATCCGGAATAAAGAATTCTGATGAACTCGTAAAAAGTCAAAATCTACCAATCAGATGGCTAAGTAAAAACATAGATATACAGATAAGCGAGCCTGCGAGACTTCGAGGAGTAGTGTTCTTTGGTGGGTCTTAACTATACAGGTAGTATGTTGAGAATCGCCAAAGAACACACTTTGCTGTCGATCGAAGTTTTTACGACGCCATCAATTCTTCAGTGGTCCAACACCACTATATCCACCCCTGCCTCTTCCAGCAGAACAACCGCTGTGCCTTGATGCTTTTCCGGGATGACAATCTCGTCAGGTTTCAGTGATAAGAGCCAGTTACCGACCAGCAAGCCCCGTTTTTTTTCCTCACCTGCGTGGGGATTTTCAACAAATTGTCGTTTAATGACCTGCTTTTTTTTCGTATCCACTGTTTCAACAAGAAACCAGGGCGCCCGAACAAAATGTTTTGAAACCTCTCCTTCCGGTCTCTCCACTGGAGTAATCCGACGAATAATGGTGTCTGCGGCGAAATGGGGACGGATTCGGGCCATGACAACCAGAGGAAACTTCCGGGGAATCAATTCCTCCAACCGGTCAGCCACATGATCGGCCAGTTTATGCGACGGGGTTTTCATTATCACATCCATATCGACGATAAAACGCCCCCCGGCGGTTCGACTCAAACATTTCTGTACTTTGGTTATCCGCGGATGCTCCTCAACCATGGCAATAATCTGCCGTTCCATTTCACGATCCATGGAGGCATCAAGCAGATCCTTGAGTGCGGTCAAAAGAAGCGCTGCGCCTGCCCTGAAGACAAAAAGAGCAACAACGGCAGCCGCCCACCTGTCAAGCGCATAGCCGAATTTTGATGCAAGCAACCCGATAAAGACAACGGTTGTCGACAGGGCATCTGCAAGATAATCCCTGGCATCGGCCTGCAAGGCGGGTGAATTCAGACGACGGCCTGCACGCAACTGATACATACCGAAAACCAGGGCTATAACCAGAGATGTTCCCGCGACCGGTAAGGCAACCGCTACATCAGGCAGCTGCTTAGCGCCGAAAATCGCCTGCCTTGCTATTTCATAGGCAGCAATAACAACGGCAATGGAGGTCACCAGGGTGGCAACAGTCTCCGCCTTATACAGTCCATAGGGAAAAGAAGGATGCTCTCGCCCGGCAACATAGAGACCGACATAAGTGGCCATTGAGGCCAGCACGTCGGTTCCGGAATGAATGGCATCGCCTATCAGGGCCGTTGAGCCGGACATGGCGCCGGCTACGCCCTTGGAGACTGCAAGCGCCAGATTAATCCCTATGGAAACCGCAGCCCGGCTCCTGGCGGAAAGAAGGTCCTGTTTTGATTGTTCCGAAGACATACATCTATAAAAAATTAACTGAACCCATGGAAATTTTACCAAAAGATGAATAGAATCAATGTACCTGCCGGTGAATGTTCCAACAAGACTTTTCTCATCCGCCCCGGGGACTTATGCTTTTTCGCTCTCGTCACTCCGCTCTGCGGTGTGACACAATCCGTGGCGCTCTGCGCCTGTTGTGCGCATGGAATAAATAATGCTGATCACCACCAAAAAAAGCAGACAAAAGCAGTGGTTGCTATTTGTCCGCTTTCGTTCCACTCAAGCAGACCTACAATGTTCATTTTCTGGTTTTTTATGACAGTAATTGAGGAGTAAGGCACCAAAAATTTTCTTTTTAAAATGTTGCAGGTAAGTGAGCCTGCGAGACTCCGGGTAAACGAGCCTGCAAGACTCAGGATAAAGTGAAACACTCAATTTTGGCAAAAGATGAATGGAATCAATGTACCTGCCGGTGGATATTCCAACAAGACTTTTCTCTTTCGCCCCGGGGACTTATGCTTTTAGGCGATTTTTTCTCCTTGCAAAAGTTATTGACAGTGATCATTGTTTGGTGTACCTAAACATCGCATCAAAACATATGGCAATGGAACAAAATCTTCCCGATGTCCACACAATATGAGATAACAGCATGACAAAAAATCATCCAGACATCTCCTGCCACTGCCGCCGTGGGCAGGATGGACATTGTTTCCTGCGTGAACAACCCTGTCCGGTTGATGCCCAGCCCCTGTCACATGCCTGTGGAAATAATCGTGTCAAAGTATGCAAAGTGGCCGGCGGCCGTCAAATCTGCGCTAAAATGGCAAATTTAGGCGTGATGCCGGGAACGGAAATGGAACTGCTCTGTCGCCGTCGTGGTCGGCAATGCATGATCAAGGTCAACGGCAGCACACTAAGTCTGGATGCGGCAACTGCTGATAATATTTTTGTTACCGCAGTATAAAGGAAAATTTTTTTTGCCCTTCTTGTTAGGTAACCCTAATACAACAGTGCATCTCAAAATATAAACGCCATGCAGAATATCATTGTTCTCATCGTCATTCTTCTCGCCGCCTTTTTTATCGGCAGACGTGTCGTTCGGTCATTTCGTTCCGGTCATGCGCCGTCATGCGGTTGCGGTTGTTCCGGTTGCAGCAGCGCTCCCTCTTGCACATCAAAAAAAAAATCATCATCCTGACAGGCGCCGGAAAAGCCATCTCCCTTATTTAACCTCATCTCTTTATCAGCATCTCTCCTGCTTGCGAATAAAAAAGTAATGAAACTACGCACAATGAAAACCGGATCAACCGGCACGATCAAATCCATTACCACCCAGGGAAGCGTTGGACTCCGCCTGCGTGAAATGGGTCTTGTTCCTGGTACAACCATTCAGCTTGAAGGCAGAGCCCCTCTTTATGATCCGGTTCGACTCCGATTGCGTGGGCAGATTCTTACTCTACGCAACAATGAAGCCGATCATATCGAAATGTGCCGGGAGGCGGGACAATGAGCTCCACAATCTCCATTGCCCTTGCGGGTAATCCCAATGCCGGCAAAACGACCCTGTTCAACAGATTAACCGGGGCCCGGCAACATGTTGGAAACTATCCAGGTGTAACAGTAGAAAAAAAAGAAGGTTTTTTTACCCATGACGGTCAGGAAATAAAAGTAACCGACCTGCCCGGAACCTATTCCCTGACGGCCTATTCAGTGGAAGAACTGGTTGCCCGTGACTTTATTGTTAATGAACGGCCTGATGTTGTTGTCGATATTGTTGACGCCTCCAATCTGGAACGTAACCTGTATCTCACCTGTCAATTTCTGGAATTGGGTGTACCCCTCGTGATAGCTTTAAACATGGTGGATGTTGCGGAAAGCCGGGGTATCGAAATCGACGCGGACCGGCTTTCAGAGCTTCTCGGGGTGCAGGTGGTTCCCATTGTTGCCCGCTCCGGCAAGGGAATTGATGAACTTTTTGATGCCATCCTTGCAACAGCCGGCAGAGCAAGGTCTATTCACCCGGTACTCCTGCGATATGGCTCCGATCTGGACCAGGCTATATCCGAAATGCTTCCTCTGATTGAGGCCGACAACCTGCTAACCGACCTTTATCCAGCCCGCTGGGTCGCCATCAAATTTTTAGAGCATGATGAACAGATCATTACACGGGCCAAAGAAAAAAATCCTCAGTTGAGTGAACAGCTTCTAAAACTGTGTAAATTCGTGACCGCTCATCTTCAACAGACCATGGAGGTTTATCCCGAATCGGTCATTGCCGATCACAGGTACGGATATATAAAATCCGTTCTTCATCAGGGGGTTGTTCGGGAAAAATTTGTCGGTGATCGCCTTTATACCTCCGATAAAATAGATAAAATCGTCACCCACAGATTGCTTGGCCCCTTGATCATGGCGGCCATCCTTTATGGCCTGTACACCTTTACCTTTAACTATTCCACAGTCCTGGTTGATCTGCTGGCCGCTGTCTTCACCCATGCTTCAATCGTTGTGGATTCGGTGTTGCCTGACGGTCCGATTAAATCCATGATCGTCTCCGGTGTTATTGACGGCATGGGCGGCGTATTGGGTTTTGTACCTATTATCATGTTCATGTTTTTCGGCATTGCCGTGCTTGAAGATTCCGGCTACCTGGCCCGGGTCGCCTTCATGATGGACCGTATTTTTCATTTTTTCGGTCTGCACGGTTCATCGGTCATGCCCTTTATTGTTTCCGGCGGTATTGCCGGTGGCTGTGCAGTCCCCGGAGTCATGGCCACCCGCACGCTGCGTTCGCCCAAAGAACGGATGGCCACCCTGCTCACGGTGCCCTTTATGAACTGCGGGGCTAAACTGCCGGTACTGACCCTGCTGATCGGCGCCTTTTTCTCGGCTCATCAGGCACGCTATATGTTTCTTGCCACTGTTGCCGCCTGGCTGGTAGCCCTTATTGCTGCCAAATTCCTGCGCATGACGGTATTACGGGGTGAATCCACCCCTTTTGTCATGGAGCTGCCCCCCTATCGATTCCCGACCATCAGAGGCCTTGTTATCCATACCTGGGAACGAACCTGGCAATACATAAAAAAGGCGGGCACAGTCATCCTTGGTATTTCCATTCTACTCTGGGCCATGATGACCTATCCGGGCCTGCCGCAAAAAAAGGTTGATGCATTCAGCCGACAACGAATGGAAATCCAGACCGAAATGCAGGCACAACAGCAGGAGAACGCAGAGAGAACAAAGGGCAAAGATATCCATCCCGCTTCCGACCTCCATCTGCAAGCGGCCCTGGCTGAAATCAACAGGCAGGAGGCCCAGGCCCGCCTGCGCAATTCCTTTGCCGGTAGAATCGGCACTGCCCTGGAATCCATCAGCCAATATGCCGGATTTGACTGGCGGACCAATATAGCCCTGGTCGGCGGTTTTGCCGCTAAAGAGGTTATTATCTCCACCCTGGGGACGGCCTATTCCCTTGGCGACGTCAGCGCCGAAGATACAGCGACCTTAAAAGATCGCCTTGCGGGAGATCCTCATTGGAATCCGGTTGTTGCTCTGTCCGTGCTCGCCTTTATCATGTTTTACGCTCCCTGTTTTGTCACCATTGTCTGCATTGCCAGGGAAGCCGGCTCCTGGAAATGGGCTTTTTTTTCCATGTCCTTCAATACAATCTTTGCCTTTATCATGGCTGTCGCCATCTATCAGATCGGCATGCTTCTCGGACTGGGGGGATGAATTTCCCCTGAAATTCACTCGCCCGGCCTCCCTTGACATTTCCCGTCCGCAGATACATAGTAGTTGGCAGCTTGGAAAAACCTAAGGCTGGTATCACCTGCAACCCAATAAATTGGTAACTACTCACAGCCACGCCATATTCGAAGTCTCCGCTGCGCTACGCTTATCTGCGCAAAAATGACGCGGCTGTAAGCAGTTACAGTTCTGAAGTAATGAAAACACATAGTTCCTTGCCCTGTGAGGAGTTACATAAATTGTACAAACGCAGATCTGGTTGAGCTCCACGAAAGAAGACAAAAGTAGTGACTGCTGTTTGTCCGCTTTCGTTCCACTCAAGCAGACCTGCAATGTTCATTTTCTTGTTTTTTATGTCAGAAAATAAAGAGTAACTCACTAAATTGATTCAGTATCGGTAGAGTGATAACATGCTGTTTAATAAGAATTATAAACAAGGTGTATATGACATAAGGGCAATCTCCAGGGTTGTCGATCAATGTCGATGCACTATTACGATACATCGCTCCCGGTGCATCCCTTTCCAGCTCGCACCTTAGCCATCCCTCAATCTTCGTTTTCCGGATTGTCCCACCGCCTTTTCAGGATCTAGAACCAGGCGACAATTCTGACGCTCTCCCTTGATTTAGTTTTTTATAAAAACAAATTTTAAATGAGATAATGATGGAAAAATTTTCAACAGAAGCAAATGCCATATCAAGTCAATCCGCCCGGCAAACCCTTCCGGACGCAGTACCGGCAGCAGCAAAATCCACGGAGAATACGAATCCGTCCATCCAGGAAATAAATACTGCCGTCAAAGAGGCCTCTGCCTGGGTGCCCCTTCTTCAATCGGAAATTGGCAGGGTAATTATCGGTCAGCAATATCTCATCGACCGTCTGCTCATCGGCCTGCTTGCCGGCGGTCATATCCTGCTGGAAGGCCTTCCCGGACTGGCCAAGACGCTGGCGGTTAAGACTCTGGCATCTGCCATATCCACGGATTTCAGGCGGATCCAGTTCACCCCGGACATGCTGCCGGCTGATATTATAGGCACTGAAATATACAATCCCAGGGCCACGGGCTTTGAAGTAAAAAAAGGACCTATTTTTGCCTCCATGATCCTGGCCGACGAGATCAACCGGGCTCCATCCAAGGTTCAGTCCGCCCTGCTTGAAGCCATGCAGGAACGTCAGGTGACCATTGGCGAGGAAAGTTTCGGCCTGCCGGAACTCTTCCTGGTACTGGCGACCCAGAACCCCATTGAACAGGAGGGTACCTATCCCCTGCCCGAAGCCCAGGTCGATCGTTTCATGCTCAAGGTGATCGTCGACTACCCAAGCAGGGATGAGGAACGACTCATCCTTGATTCGGTCGCTCATACTGACGCAGCAACCCGGGTTCGGCCGATCATTGCGGCGCAGGATATCCTGAACGCCCGTCAGGTTGTCGACAGCATCTACCTTGACGACCGGATCAAGGATTATATCATTGCTTTGATCTTTGCCACCAGAGAGCCGGAAACCTTTAATCCGGATCTCAAAAGCTATATTGAGACCGGGGCCTCGCCACGAGCAACCATCAACCTCAAGGTAACGGCCAAATGCATCGCCTTTCTCCAGGGGCGCGGTTACGTTATCCCCGATGATATCAAGGCCTGTGCCCCTGACGTTCTCCGGCACCGGATCCGCATCAGTTATGAGGCAGAGGCCGAGGGTATCGACAGTGAGGACATTGTGCGGCAAATACTTGAAACCGTGCCGGTTCCATAATGTATTTATGGAACACCCTTGACTGATCAGCGCCATGGAACAAGAACTGACCAAACAAATATTAAAAAAAGTCCGGCAGATCGAAGTGCGGACCCGGCATCTTGTTGATGATACCCTTGCCGGAAGTTACCATTCGGTCTTCAAAGGGCGGGGCATGAATTTTGATGAGGTACGTGAATATGTTCCCGGAGACGCAATACGGACTATTGATTGGAATGTCACGGCCCGTACCGGTGTGCCGCATGTAAAAAAATTCACCGAAGAACGAGAGCTGACCATTCTTCTGGTTATTGATGTCAGTAATTCCGGGCAATTTGGTTCCGGCGAAGAAAGTAAGCGGGAAATGATGGCGGAACTCGGTTCCGTGCTCGCCTTTTCCGCCGTACGCAACAACGACAAAGTCGGCCTTATCCTGTTCTCCGACTTTGTCGAGCTCTACATTCCCCCCAAAAAAGGACGGTCCCACATCCTGCGGGTAATACGGGAGATTCTCTTTTTCCGTCCCCGGAGCCATGGCACGGATATTGGGGAAGCGCTGGATTTTGTCAACCGGGTAAGCAAGAGAAAATGCGTCACCTTTCTGGTATCGGATTTCTGTCTGCCCGGTGATTTTGCAGAGACTCTGGGCGTTTTGCAGCCAAAACTGCGGATAACCGGCCGTCGCCATGACCTTATTGCCGTTTCAGTGATCGATCCCCGTGAGCGGGAGTTGCCTGATGTGGGCTGGCTGACCCTTGAAGACGCGGAAAATGGCGAGCAGATCCTGCTCAACACCGGAGATCCATGGACCAGGAAGGCATACAGCAACCTGGCCGATGACCAACATAATCAACTGCAGCAGACCATGCGAAAGAGTTCCATTGATCTTTTAGAGCTGTCCACAGACAGCTCTTACATGGCGCCGCTGATTGAATTTTTCCGCAACCGGAGCAGGAGGGCCGGCTGATATGTTTACCCCTGCCCTGCTCTTCTACATCCTCTACATATTTATGATGACACCGACAATGGTCTATGGGGCCGCCGCAAACCAGCCGCTGCCATCTGCCGGCATTACGGCAATGTCCGCCCCGGAAAAACTGCATGATATAAAAGATGTTATCCCCCTGCCGTCCCCGTTTCCCTGGTGGTATTGGCTTGCCGCCATTTCAGCGCTTATATGCATCATTGTCCTGGTTGTCCTGTTGCTGAAAAAAAAGAAAACAAACAATCAAGATCCCCTGTTGCCGCATGAACGTGCCCTTAAAGCTCTGGACGCAGCGCAGGCCCTGATAACCCCGGGCCAGTCACGCGCATTTGCCGTCAAAGTTGCCGACATATTGCGCACCTATATAGAGGAACGGTTCCGGATCTTCCAACCCAACCTGACGACCAGGGAATTTCTCTATCAACTGACCCGGCATCAAGCAGACAATGACATACTACTGGCACATAATACGCTGCTCCATGATTGGTTAAACCATTGTGACATGGTGAAATTTGCTCAATACACCTTGAGTCGGGCGGAAATGGAACAGATGGTTGCCCAGGTTCGGCAGTTTATTGGTGCAACAACTGAAGGAGCTGCAACAAAAAGCGGGAGCAGGACAACATGAACTTGTTTCGCTTTGCCTATCCGCAGCTTCTCTGGCTGCTTGCCATATTGCCCCTGCTCGTTTTCTTTCGCGGGAAACATGGACCCGCCCCGGCCCTGCTCTTTTCCACCACCTCAATTGCCGGATTAATTGCTGATGGGCGAAAGTCACGGCCGGGCAGATTACCGACCATCCTGCGTATGCTCTGCCTGGCGCTGCTTATCCTGGCCCTGGCCCGGCCCCAGTTTGGTAACACGACAACGACAATAAAGGCTTCCGGCATAGACATTCTGCTGGCCGTTGATGTTTCCGGATCCATGGAGGCAAGGGACTTCACCCTAAACGGTGAACCGGCCAGCCGGCTTGAAGTGGTAAAAAACGTTGTTGCCAGATTTATCAGGCAGCGACCCAATGATCGCATAGGCCTGATTGCCTTTGCCGGGCGGCCCTATCTCGTCTGTCCGTTGACCCTTGACCATGACTGGTTGCAGAAACGGCTTGATACCCTTAAAACCGGCATGATTGAAGACGGGACCGCCATCGGCTCGGCCATTGCATCCGGAAGCAACCGACTGCGTGCCAGTAAAGCAAAATCACGCATCCTGATCCTGCTGACCGACGGCATGAATAATGGCGGGAAAATTGCTCCGCTGACCGCTGCCGAGGCTGCGGAGACCCTGGGTATCAAAATATATACCATTGGCGCTGGGACACGCGGCGAAGCGCCCATGCCCATGATCGATCAATTCGGCCGCAAACGGATGGTGATGGTGCAGGTGGATATTGACGAGAAAACCCTGCGCCAGGTGGCAAAACAAACCGGCGCCCAATATTTCCGGGCCACAAATACCCGGTCTCTGGAAAAAATTTACAAAGAGATTAACAAGATGGAGACAACAACCAGAAAAATTAAACATTTCACCATGTATCGCGAGCTTTTCCGTTATCCTCTCCTGTTGGCTCTGCTGCTGCTTGGCCTTGAACTGATTTTTACAACAAGACGACTTCCCTGACGATGAGCCTTCATTTTGCACAACCAATCTGGCTGCTGGTCGGCGCCGTTCTCTGTCTGTTGTTTATTGTCTCCATGCGTATGGCTGCCGGCTGGAAACAAAAAAGGCTCGCCCGCTTTGCCGCCCCCAAAATGATCCAACAATTGACAGCCAATGTCTCCATTCCACGGCGACGGTTAAAGCTGATCCTGGTGTTTTTTGCGCTTGTTGGCTGTTTTGTCGCCCTTGCTGGCCCACAGCATGGTGAACAATGGTTGGAAGTTACACAAAAGGGCATTGATATCCTCATCGGGCTTGATACCTCCCGCTCCATGCTGGCGCCTGATATTGCGCCCAATCGACTGCAGCGGGCTAAACTTGCTATTAAGGATTTTGTTGCCCGCCTTGACGGAGACCGGATCGGCTTGATGCCTTTTGCCGGCGCCTCGTTTCTCATGTGCCCGCTTACCACGGATTATACTGCTTTTACCGCATCACTTGATGCGGTTACTCCGGCAAGTATACCGGTCGGCGGCACCAATATAGCCGAGGTTATTACCAGGGCAGCCAAAATTCTTGCAGGTGAGACCAATCATAAAATACTCATTCTCGTGACCGATGGCGAGAACCTTCAGGGACAGGCAATGGCAGCTGCGAAACAGGCCGCCGAACAAAAAATGACTATCTATACTGTTGGTGTGGGCACAAAAGCAGGTGAACTTATACCCGATTCAGTCAATGACGGCGGCTTTATCAAGGATAACAACGGTAATTTTATCCGCTCCCGGCTTGATGAAAAAACGCTGCAACAGATTGCCCGGATCACTGGCGGTTTGTATGTGCCGCTAGGCTCCATGGGCCAGGGGTTCACCACTATTTACCGGGAAAAGCTGAAACTGGTCCCAAAGGAAGAGCATCAGGAGAGAAAACAACGGCGCCCCATTGAACGTTTTTACTGGCCCCTTGCTTTTTCTATTTTTCTGCTGATGGTTGAATTTCTTGTTTCCGGGAGAAAGTCAAATCGTTTTCCGGGCGTTCCCTTTATGCAAACAGCGGGACGACGCCTCTTTAACCATCGGAAATTACTTATTGTATGTATATTTCTTGCCTTGAGCCCTGCACCTGCTAATGGTTCGACCGCCGAAGAGCTCTTCCATCAGGGAAAACTCGACCAGGCAGAAAAAGAGTACATCAAGGCATTAGACAAACAACCGGCCGACCCGGCCCTGAACTTTAATCTCGGTGATGTGCAATACAGAAAAAAACAATTTGCCAAAGCAAGCGCATCCTTTTCAAAAGCGCTGGCAACCGATGATCTCGACCTGCAGGCAAAGGCATATTTCAACCTCGGCAATACCCAGTATCAATTAGGCAGGTCCACGCCGGCCGCCGATCCTGAGCAAACCATCGCCCATTATACCAAAGCGGTTAAGTCCTATACGGACTGTCTCAGACTGCAGCCGGAAGACTCCGATGCCAAGGCAAATCTCGCAATGGTCAAAAAGCAATTGGAGCAACTCAAAAAACAACTAAAAAAGCAAAACAAACAACAAAAAGAAAAGCAGGATCAAAAAAACAATAAAGAGCAAAAGAGAAACAGCGCAAATACATCCAAAAACGGGAAAGGCCGAAACCAGGCAAGAGGCGATAACAAGAATACCGGAAAATCCACCGGACCAGGCAGGAACAACAAGCAGCAGAGCATAAACAACAAACAGGAACAAAACAATTCCACCGGAAAAAAAAAGCAAACCAAACAGGCGCAGGGACAACAGAAAAATGGTGGGACAAAGAATGATGAAGCAGCCGGCAAACCAAAGAACGGCAGCAATAAACCCGGTGAAGGCGCCACCATTCAGCCCGGAACTCCACAGCAGGCAGAACAGGGTAAACAGATGAGTAAAGAAGATATCAGGCGGCGTAAACTTGGCAAAATGACCCGGGCCGAGGCCACCAATCTATTGGACGCATTAAAAGAAGAAGAGGGGCGGCTTGAATATATACCCGGTCAGACCCGCAGTAGTGAACAACCGGTCTCCAGAGACTGGTAAGGGGCATAAAAATCATCGTAAACGTTCACCAGCACCCTGACACAGCCAAGACAGCTGAGGCTCTCCATGAAGAAACACGTGCATCAACATATACTTGTGATACTCTTTGCCATTGCATATTTACTGGCGCCGTCAACAGCGCAGGCGACTGACGTATCTGTGCAGGCCACCTTGCAGCCCAAACAATTTACCCTTGGTCAGGATGCCAGGCTGACTATTACCGTCAATGGCGCAAGCTCTGCCAAGCCCGAAGATCCGCAAGGGGATGGACTCCGTTTCATCTACCGGGGGCAAAGCACCCGGATGCAGTGGATCAACGGCAAATCTTCTTCTTCCGTTTCCTTCGCCTATCAGGTACAGGCCGTCAAACCAGGGTCACATACCATTGCCCCTGTCACCATTCGGGTTGACGATCGGGCCTATTCCACAAAAGCCATCAAATGTACTGTAAGCCCGGCTGCGGCATCTCCGGCGCCACAGCCTGGAACCCGGAAGGGCGGCCGGGCGGTCAAGCCGCCGACTTCGACCAGATTACGTTCAGGCGTTGCCGATAAAATCGGATTTATGCGTATTCTCCCAAAAAAGAAAACAGTCTATGCAGGTGAACGGGTTCCCTTTACCCTCAAGGCCTATTTTCGGCAGGGCATGCGGGTGACAATTAAATCAAATCCCAGGTTGGTCAACAACACATTTATTCTCCAGTCCCTGGATGACAAACCAATGCAGAGTGAAGAAATCGTTAATGGAATTCCCTATACTCTGCTCACTTGGCATGGGGCAATCTCCGCCGTCAAACAGGGTGATTTTCCACTGGAAATGGAACTGGACACCTCTTTACTGGTACGAAACAGGAGACAGCGCCCATCTTCCATGTTCGGCTCCCCTCTATTTGACGACCCGTTTTTTGATAATTTTTTCAGTGGTTATACCCAAAAGGATATTACCCTTCTCAGTCCAAAGCAGGACATCCGGGTGATGGATCTGCCGATCAAGGGCCGACCAAAGCAATTCAGCGGCGCTATCGGTTCTTTCAGCCTGGCCGTCAATGCCAGGCCGACGACGGTTGTCCCCGGCGATCCCATCAGCCTGCACATGATCATCCAGGGAAACGGCAACTTTGACAGGGTAAAAGCGCCAACATTTACGGGAAAAAAGAACAACTGGAAGACGTACCCACCATCTGCAGGCAAACCGGACGCCACCGACACAACAACCAAAAAAGAATTTGAACAGGCTATTATCCCGACCACGCAGGACATAGACCATATACCGCCGGTGAGCTTTACCTATTTTGATCCGATGATCAAAAAATATATCACTGTCAACAGCGATCCCATTGCCATTACCGTAAAGGCCGGAACAACCACCCCACAACCTTTATCCGACTCCCGGGCCGCCCCGAAACAACAGTTGCAATCAACGCCAAAAGAAAACGAGATCTCAACGGTTGTGCCGGCCCCGATACATACCAGTTTCGGCAAACCGGTGCCGGCCCTGCACCCGCTCTATCGACAGCCATGGTTCCAGTTGCTTGCAGCCCTCAGCCTGGTGTTGTTCTGCACAGCCTTAGCGCTCGTATGGCGCAACAAAAGACTGCAGGCCCATCCCGAACTTACCAGGAAAAAAGAAATTTCTAAAAAAATGATGCAGTTACTGGCCGAGGTAAAACCGGCCATGCAGAATCAGGACAGTCTCCGGTTTCTGATGCTTTGCCGACGTCTGCTCCAGGAGCATTTCGGCTTTGCCTGGCAGATGGAGCCAAGGGCTATCAGCGCTGCTGATCTTCAACAGCGACTTGGAAACGATTCTCCATTGCTGGATATTTTTCAAAAGGCGGAACATGCCGCCTATACGGGCCAAAAGATATCCGAACAGGAAATGAAAGAGATATACAGGAGAATTGAACAGGAGGTTGCACAATGATGACTTCCCCGCCCAAACAGATCCGACCGGTTCTCCCCATTCTGATTTTCTGCCTGTCTTTCATCCTGATATCGACTGTGCAGGCCACCGACTCTTTTGAACTGGGCAATCAGGCCTATATGCACAACAATTTCTCCCAGGCAATCAAGTATTACCAACAAACAGCAGCACAGAGAGGTTTTTCGTCTGCATTACTCTATAATATGGGTAACAGCTATGCACAGCTGGGCAGAGCGGGACAGGCCATTCTTGCCTATGAGCAGGCTCTGCGCCTTGATCATGGAGATCCGGATATTCGGACAAACCTGGCAAGCATACGCAAAAAAAGCGGTATCTACCAACAGGATCAATCCTGGTGGCGGCGAACAGCTGATTTTCTGGGAACTGACCAATGGCTGCTGCTTGCAACCATATCATTTTTTTCCTTTTGCAGCTGTTTTTTGCTGATCGTTCTTCTTCAAAAACCATCCATCACCACACGCCTTCTCAAAGTCGTTTCCATCTCTGCCTTGGTCATCGCCGTGCTTTCATTGCCACCTGCACTCTATGGTTACCTGCACTGGCATGACGCGGTCGTGCTGACCCGGACCCGACTGAAGATTTCCCCCTTTGCCGAATCCGCAACAACTGGAATACTGGCCGAAGGCCGGATCGTTCATCCACTGAAGAATTACAGGAATTTTATTCTGGTTAGGGACACGACCGGCAAGAAAGGCTGGCTGGCAGCTGGAGAACTGGGATTTATAGATCGACTTGAACCTAAGGTGGGCTCCATGCCCGCAACCCAATAAATCGTATAAAATGTAGGTCTTGTTGGACTCCGCGAAACCAGACAAAAGCAGCGCCTGCTATTTGTCCGCTTTCGTTCTACTCAAGCAGACCTACAATGTTCATTGTCTTGATTTTTTATGACAGAAAATGGGAACCTGAATTGAGTTTGAAATAAACAGGGTGCCATAAAGCTGAATATCGGTACGAGTCGTCAATCCTGAGTTTTATACCCCTTAAAACGTTCATGCACCATTTGCATTTCCTCCCGCGAAAGCACGGAAACCGGCCCTGTCTGCAGGGCCAGCACATAAACACGGGCCAGGTTTTCAATTTCCATGGCCAGGGCAAGTACGCCTTGAAGATCAGAAGAAAAACAGACCATGCCGTGATGGGCCAGTAAACAGGCACATCTACCATTATTCAGCGCGGCCATGACATTTTCCGACAATTCGGCGCTACCGAAAACAGCATAGGGCGCGCAGCTGATGGAGTCGCCCCCGGCCATGGCCACCATATAGTGAAAGGCGGGAATATCCCGCTCCAGACAGGCCAGGGTTGTACACCAGGGAGGATGGGCATGAAGAACAGCACCGGCTTCTTTCCTTCGTGTGTAAATATCGCGGTGCAGCCGCCATTCGGAAGATGGTTTGCCGGTTCCGCTAATCACCCGGCCATCACCGGCCAGCTCGACAATATCCGCCGGCCGGCAGCGGTCATAGGCTCGGGCGGAAGGCGTGATCAAAAAGCCCCTGTCGGTTCGCAAACTTATATTCCCTGATGTCCCCTGATTCAAACCGGTTTTGTTCATGGAACGGGCGGCATGGACAAGGGCATGTCGCCGGCTGTGGGCCAGCATCAGCCCTTCTCCGGGTACAGCGAAAGCAATCCGGCCCGACTTGCAGAACAAATTCCACGCTCGGTGATCAGGCCGGTAACCAGACGGGCCGGGGTTACATCAAAAGCCGGATTGGCGGCAGGGGTGTTCGCCGGGGCAATCCCCACTTGTACAAGCTGTCGTTCATGCAATCCCTGCACCTGCAGAACCTCGTCCGGCGCCCGCTCTTCAATGGGAATCTCACCTACCCCGTCCGATACCTGCCAGTCAATGGTTGATCCGGGCAGGGCCACATAAAAAGGCACTTGGTTATCAAAGGCCGCCAATGCTTTAAGATAGGTGCCGATCTTATTACAGACATCCCCGCTTGCCGCCGTTCTGTCAGTGCCGACGATGCAGATATCCACCTGTCCATGCTGCATGAGGTGACCTCCGGCATTATCAACAATAAGATGATGGTCAATACCGGCTGAAACCAGCTCCCAGGCGGTCAGATGCGCGCCCTGATTTCTGGGCCTGGTCTCGTCGACCCATACATGAACAGGAATGGAATCCATGTGTGCACGGAAAACCGGCGCCAGGGCCGTTCCCCAGTCAACAGTTGCCAACCAGCCGGCATTGCAGTGGGTAAGGATGTTGACAGGCGCGCTTTTCCCTTTTTTTTCCCAGATCTCTCGAAGCAGACCTCCTCCATGTTTGCCGATATCCTTATTGGCCGCCACGTCTTCCTCGCAGATCGCCGCTGCTTCCTCATAGGCGGCAGCAACCCGTTCTGATGGAGATAAAGGCAGCAACACCGTCAGCATGCGCTGTACGGCCCAGCGTAAATTTACCGCTGTCGGACGGCAGCGGATAAGCGTATCGGCAATAACGCGCAAAGACTTGTCCTCTGCGTTTTCCAGCAAACCAAGGCAGAAACCATAGGCAGCTGTCGCGCCGATAAGAGGAGCGCCCCGGACCTGCATGTCACAAATAGCTTCGACCGCCTGATCAAGGGTCGACAAACGGACCACAACAAACTCATGCGGCAGCCTGGTCTGGTCGATGATCTCAACCTGCCGATCATCCTGAGACAGCCGGATTGACCGATACGGATTTCCATGAACATCCATACACTTCCTGTGGAGATAGTTAGTTTCTTGCTTCAGGGATAAGTTCAGGGGTCCAGAAAATTACTCCTTTTTCCTCGGCCTCGTCCCAAAATCCAGGGCCGTCCCATTCAATAATCTGGTCGGAATATCCCTGCCGCATAACCTTTAGAGTTATTTTATCGGCATCTTCAAGATCATCCTCATTAAACTGGTGTACACCACGAAAAGGAGTATTGCCAAGATAAATCCACTGACCGGAACAGGGTATATCCGCTCCAGTTACCTTATAGACAATATAGGCGCCTTCCGGCTGAGAGTGTATCTTCAACTTGACTGTTTTCGTCGCTGATGAACAACCTGCAATGACCAGCAATGCACCCAGGCCAACCCAAACAAGCAGATTGGCCGCCTTTCCTTTTTTACCACTGTTTATTTTCATCAATTTTTCCTCTTTTCAAGTTCAACGGTAATGGGTTGGGCTTCCGAAGCCGCCGCTTCCCTGCTTTGATGCCGCTTATTCACCCAAAAGGAGGTAATTTCTTCCCGATACCCGGTTTTACGAAACTCGACCGTCACATATTCAGGCTTCTCCTCATTGCCCTCCCAGGTTACCAGGACAGGGGTCATGCCCATATTGGTATCATCTTTTAGATTTATCACCTCTGCTCCGGCCGGAGTTGTAACGAATTTAACGGAACCAAACGTTTTGGCGCCGCTACAGCCGCCCAGAATACCGGCGCCGGCCACTATCATCAAAACATACAACATGGTGCAAAGTTTTTTCATATTCTCTCCTGTATTTCGTTGCCGCAGGTGGAGGACAATTCCACGTAGGAAGACATGGGCTGCTCTCAGCATGTCCACACCCACGGATTCATCTCAGTGGGTTCCGATAACTCACTGAAAAACCATTTTTACCTGGAGTAGGGGGATAAGGTCAAGAAAAAAGGGCATCCAGGAAAACCCGGGCGAGCATGATCTTTGGTTGATTTCGGCAATCACATTTATTCATTGAACCGTTTTCCTGAAAAATAACCCTTTTATCTCCGGTCTCCTGGATTTTTATTTTTTCCTGATATACCATGCTATAGAACTTCTTTTTACTGATGAAATTACAAATGATACGGCTCCACATCTTTCCCTTAAACCGGCATGGCTGGACCAATACGCATTGTCACAGCTACGACAAACCATTAAAATAGCCTGAAGAAACAAGCAATTGTGACCGACTTTCGCATAAAAAAAATGGCATCGAAACAGGATCCATATACCCCCCTCAACAAGCTCAAGGTCTCGGGAAACCTACCGGTCATTCCGCAACTTCTCGTTCAATTAATCGACCTCTGCCACCAGCCGGAAATTGACCTGCAGGCAGTCGGCAAACTGATTAAAAAGGATGCGGCCATGGCAACCAAGGTGCTGCAACTTTGCAACTCCGCCTTTATTGGTGCACGCTCTGCGTTTGTTAATGTCGAGCAGGCAGTCGTTTACCTGGGAGCAGATACTGTAAAGAATCTGGCCATCAGCGTATCGGTGCAACAGGTTTTTCGCAAGGTGGAGACAAACGGACTGCTCAATATCGACCGTTTCTGGTATCACTCCTATCAAAATGCCATACTGGCCAGGCGTATTGCTGATGCAGTTGCCTATCCCAACCCTTCGGAAGCCTACCTGGCCGGCCTGCTACATGATCTGGGAAAATTAC
>Ga0256833_1000870_pt1 | contig 22888 bp, 29 predicted proteins | sample 356284metaG_FD_190535 | JGI IMG/M metagenome (GOLD analysis project Ga0256833, IMG submission 190535) | Hydrothermal vent microbial communities from Mid Atlantic Ridge, Atlantic Ocean - 356-284 | ecosystem: Environmental > Aquatic > Marine > Hydrothermal vents | place: Atlantic Ocean: Mid... | reverse complement strand
GTAAATTGCACTATTATATTGTGTTCGCGGGTATCCCATTTAAGTGACATGGCAGGAGGTGATTGAAATGTCATATGAAGAATTCAAAAGAAAAGCCTTGGAGCATGCTGAAAGATTGAAATGGATCCACCTTTCTGCGAAAAATGTAAGATCCCTATGATGCTAATTCAAGAATAAGGTAGATGGAGTGATAAGTTGATAAGTTGATACTGTTCTTTAAATGCACTAATTATGGCGCCAAAAAGAAGAGTGATTACAATTGAATGGGGATGGAGTGATAAATATATAGTTTACTGATCCCTAATCCCTAAAGTCTAAACGGAGCACATCCGGGTGTGAACAAATGAAATGGTTTAAAGATGTTTACAATCGAAGGATACGGTTAACAGAGGAAAGACAAGAACACATTGAAACAGATCATCCGGAAATGTCTGGACAAATTGACAAAATAGAGGAAACGTTGTTAAATCCCGATGCAATCGTAAGATCAAGAACGGATCCTGATGTTGAGCTGTTTTATCGCTATTATGATAACACGCCCGTTACCAAGAAGTATTTATGTGTTGTAGTTAAAGTATTGGCTGAGGATATATTTATCATAACTGCATATTTCACAGATAAAATAAAAAGAGGTGAGATACTGTGGAAAAGAAAATAATAAAGATTTGGTACGATAAGGAAGGAGATTATCTTGAGGTTCTTTTTGAACGGAAGAGAGGGTACTTCAGGGAAACAGAAAATGATGCGGTGATGGAAAAAGTTGATGAAGAAGGAAACATCATTGGTTTTTCGATTTTAAAAGTAAGTGCATTGAAAGAAAAACCACTTTCAATAGAACTAAAAAGCCACGTCACCTAACAGGAGCATATCCGACTTCGCTATCGCTCCGTCCAAATTCCTCGCCCCCGCTCGGAACTTCGGATATGCCCAGAACGTTAAAATCAGACCAAAAAGGAATTGGAAGAAAGGAAAATACGTGAGTTAAAATCAAACCAAAATGAGGTTGAAAAAATTATTAGAGGCGGAAGTTTAAAATAGTATGAGTTAGGACTTCGAAAAACAGGTGTTGTAGATGGTATCGGAAGAAATAAAAGAAAAAGCTCTGGTTCTTGCTGGAGCAATTTTGGAATCTGAGGAATATAGGGAGTTTTTGGAAACTGAAAACGAGCTGAAGCAAGATAAGGAAGCTCAGGAATTGCTTGCAATCTTTCAGGAAAAACAGAGGGAGTTTATGGCAATGCAATTGAGTGGTGAAATGAACGAAGAGCTTGTAAACGAGTTAAGTGAGATTCAGAAAAAGCTGAACAGTATGGAAAGTGTAATCAAGTTCATAGAATCTTATCAGAAATTCGTAAACCTTCTTGGTGAGATAGGCGAAATAATTAGTCAGGAGATACAATTTGACTTTGGAGAGGCTTACAGATAACAATTTTTTTATAACCCCCCAGCGCAACGATTATATATCTGCGTGAGGTGAAAAAGCTGGAGCGCCGGTGGTGTAGCCTGGCTAACACAGGGGCCTGCCACGCCCCTGCCCCGGGTTCAAATCCCGGCCGGCGCATAACTTGTGTTTAGGAGGTTGAACAATGGCAAGGTTTCCAGAAGCTGAAGCAAGGTTGTTCAGAGTCAAAATATGTATGAGGTGTAATGCGAGAAACCCCATGAAAGCTAAGGTTTGCAGGAAGTGCGGATACAAGGGTTTGAGACCAAAGTCCAAGGAGAGGAGAGGCAAGTAATTTGATTTTATCTATTATTTACATTTATTTACTTTGTTTGTTTTCTTTTGTTTTCGTGTTTTCATTACGTAACGCTGATTCCGTAACGCTGATTCGTCCATTACCTTTCGTTAGCTAAAAACCAAACGGCAAGTGGTAGCTCTGCAATTCCTGCTAAGGTTATTGCTACGAGCTCGTAGCTTGGTTTTAAAAAATGAACGATAAATCCACAGATTACTGGAGCGTAGAGTATCGTATAACACACTAAGAAAACTAAAATCGCTTTAATAGATTCTGTTTGAATGTTTCTGGAAATATCTAATTTTTCAGCCATGTAACTGCTTGCAGCACTCATGGTGAGAACAGCTGGAAACAAAGCTAAGGATATAAAAGTTCTGAATATTAGCGGTATTAGAACTGAGAGGTACACTAAGCAACCAATTACGGTTTTTGAAACTCTTACAGTTCTATTTTTGACTGGTAGGGTTTTTAGTAACTCTCTTTTTTCCATACCAGAAAATATGAGTACTACCATTGGTAAGAACCCCATAACTACTGAAGTTATCATTGCTTGAATTAAAAAGCCCTTCATAACGTTTAGATAACTCATAAAAATTGCTTCTATCATTGGCATGAAAATGAGTAATGTTGCTCCGGGATTTCTCGTTACTACTCTCAGGTCCTTTTTTATAAAAGCGACTATGGGTTTGCTCACTTTAATTTTCATTTTTCCTGTTTGAACTCTTATCTTCGCCTCTTTACTTAATTCGCTACAAAGCTTTTTGTAAGCTAAGTAGCTCAAAATTATAAAAACAGCTGACGATATTACAGCTTTGAAGTCGAAAATGCCACACGAAATAGTAGCGTAGTTTACGGGGAAAATAAAATCGTATTTCATTAAATTGTAGTTTTTCTTGGATAACATCTCTACTAAACTTGAAGCCATGTATATTCCCATGAAAGCGATAGCCCAGAGGAAGTACGCTAAAACCCTTAAAATTGTGCTGAATGTTGAACCAGTAGAATAAGCTATTTTTTCGTAAAAAAGTCTGGCAAGCCTTATTGCAATGTAAATTGAAATTATTTCTAAGCTTACTATCGAAAGAATTGAGGGAATTAAAGCTTTGATTCCGTAAAAGTAGCATGTAATCAATGGATAAAATACGGCTATAACTACGAGAGGTATGTCGAATATTCTGAACAGTACCATGAATCTAACTACCGCAATTTCGTCATCTTTTAAAGGTAAAGTTCTGAGCAAGTCAAAACTCATGGAAACGAACTCTGTCGTGAAGTTTAGGAAAAAGAAGGAAAAGAAGAACATAGTTATTAGTAAAAACGCAGTTAAAGCTATAATCGATCTTGAAAAAAGCAGGTTTGCTAAAAGAACGAAGGAAATAATTATTTTTAAAAACGTGGAATTCAAAGAAAGACTTTTCAAGAGCTTATTTACGTCTCTAATTGCTCTGTACTTAGTTTGTCCGCTCAGGTAAGTGTCGAGGTAAAAAGGCTTTGAGATTTTCCACAACTCTTTAAGGCTACGCAAAGCTTATCCCCTCTTCACTCGTTAATTTAAGAAAAACGTCTTCTAAGCTCTCCATTTTTGCCATCTCTTTTAACTCTTCTACGCTTCCTTCGGCTACGATTTCTCCTTTGTTTATCACAATCACTCTATCGCACAGCTTTTCTGCTATTTCCATTACGTGAGTTGAGAAGAGAATTGCTCCCCTTTCTACGTGTTCTCTCATAAAGTCTTTCAAAATTCTGGATGATCTTGCGTCTAAACCGTTCATAGGTTCATCTAATATAAGAAAATCGGGTTCGTGCATTAAAGCAGCTATAACCGATACTTTCTTTCTATTGCCCATGGAAAGAGTTATTATGGGCTGAGTCGCGTACTTCTCAAGCTCGAAAATCTTTGATAGCTTAACAGCTTTTTCAGCACCTTTTCCTCTAATCGAAGCCAAAAATTCGAAGAATTCCGCAGGAGTTAGATTTTCAATTAAAAGCGGCTCTTCCGGAACGTATCCTATGTAATTTTTTGCTTCAAAATCTATTTCTTTTCCCATAAGTTTTACTTCCCCTTCGAACTCGACTAACCCCATTATAGCCTTCATTATTGAAGACTTTCCAGCCCCGTTGGGACCGAGTAATCCTACTACTTCTCCTCGCTCGACTTCGAAGCTAACACCTTTAACTGCTTTAAAGTCACCATAGCTAATCCTTAGCTCGTTGACTTTAAGCATATTACATGCAAACTTTAACAGATATTTTAATCTTATCGCTAAGCAGTTTATTTAAATATTCTAATCGAAAAGAGTTTTGAACTCTTAGCTAACTTCTGTAGTGTTATCTCAGGAAATAGCTGCTGAAATATTGTTGGAATTAGAAGAAGAGCTAATATCTGCAAAGGAAGCGATGAAACACTTTAAACTCGATCCTGAGGTTAGAGGTAGCGTTCACGCTTACGTTATGGAAACCTTGAAAAGGTTGAACGTAATAGACTTTGTAATCGAGAGATGCCTTGAAAATAAAAGTTTGAGAGAGTTAAATCCACTCCTTAGAAACCTGTTGAGAATAGGAATATACGAGATGTTTTACAAAAACGTCCATCCTGCCTTAGCAACAGATTCAGCCGTAAAAATAGCTAAGAGGAGGATGGGCAAAGGTGCAGCTGCTTTAGTTAATGCTGTAATGAGGAGGGCTGAAAAATTAGACTTAGGAGAAGAAAAGAAAAAGTTAAGTTATATCGACAGAATTGCCCTCGAAACGTTTCACCCGTCGTGGTATGTGGAATTAGCGATTAAACTTCTGGGAAAAGAAGCTTTTGAGCTTATGAAAGCTAACATGGAAAACTCTGTTTACGTCAGGGTTAATGAAATTAAATCTTCTATTGAATCTGTTAGACGTTACCTTGAAAAATTCTGTGAAGTTGAAGAAACTATTTTACCCTACGTGTTTAAAGTTAAAGGTAAGCACCCGTCAACACTCGACTGGCATGAAGAAGGTAAGTACGTAGTTCAGGACTTGGCTTCTGCTGTAGCCGCCCACTCTCTCTTAGCCAAACCCGGAGAGTTCGTAGTTGATTTAGCAGCAGCTCCCGGAATTAAAACTTCTCAGCTGGCTATGGCAATGGAAAACAGGGGTAAAATTATAGCGATTGATAACTCTCCTCAAAGACTTGAAAGGATGAAAGCCAAGATGAAACAGCTTGGAGTAAAAATAGTGGAATGTAGGCTTGGAGATGGTGCAACATTCGACCCCGGAAAAGCAGATAGAGTATTGCTCGACCCTCCTTGTTCTACTACTGGAGCTGTAAGAAATTATCCGTGCGTTAAGTGGAGATTTGACAGAAAGAAGTATTTAGCTACTATATCTCTTCAGAAAAAAATGCTAAAAAACGCGTTGAAAATAGGCGAAATCATTCTTTATTCTACGTGCTCTATTACTTTTGACGAAAATGAAGGAAACCTCGTACTTTTTGAAAAAAACGTGAGAAAGCTAAAACCATTTAAAGGCTTTGACTCTTGGAAAAGCTGTGGAATTAAAGAGTGCGGAGGAGTAAAGTTTAAAAAGTATAGAGAAGTTGCGAGGCTTTGGCCTCACGTTCACGATTGCTGTGGTTTCTTTATAGCTCTCTTAGGTGGATCGGATGAGAATAGACATTAAAGGTGAGTTTGGTGTAAGTAATGCGAGAACTCTGCTGAGGAGAAACTTTGGAGTTCAGAGAGGTAATAACATATTACTTCATCCAGTCGAAGTAGCATATCTCGCTGTTAAAGGCTGTTCTGTCTATCGTAATAAAAAGCTCGACGTAATGGAAGTTTTGAAGTGGTGTTTCGAAAACAGAGATAATGTGCTGCTTTTCTTTGCATTTAGGGACTTGAGAGATAGGGGAAGAAGAGTCAGGATTTCTGGAAAACTTTTGGTTGGTAAAGACGTTTTTTATCCAGTATCAGAAAGGGAAACGATAAGTTTTTCTGAAATATACGGAAAAAACTTTATTCTCGCAGTAGTTGATGAAGAAGGAGATGTGACTTATTACAAACACTACCCTTGGAACTGTTTTGGAAAGCAGGAGGAAGAAATTGAAGAATTTGAAGCGATATTTGCTGGGGATAGAGTGGTTACGGGTGAAAGAAAAGTTTTTGAAAAGTACTTTTACGGGTGTGCGAGTGGGGAAATAGTTACTCTTTCCCTTGTTGAGGCAATGTACTTGGCTGAAAAGGGAAAGATGAAGTTAAACTTAGAAATTGAAGAACTTAGGAGAGAAGCTGAGAGAGTAGAAAAAAACTTTGCTACGAGGTACGAACTGTACAAAGACTTGAAAAACAGAAATTTCGTCGTGAAAACTGGATTCAAGTTTGGTAGTGATTTTAGGGTTTACGAAAAAGTAGAATGTTCGAAAAACGTTCCTCATTCAATTTACTTAGTAAAAATAGCTGAGGAGATGAAAGCTTCTGAATTAGCCTCTCACGTTCGGGTTGCTGGAACGGTAAGAAAGAAAATGTTGTTTTACTTTAATAGAAAGTACATATGCTTTGAGAGAGTTAAGATCTAATAGGGGATAGAAATGATTAAAGTGGCTATATCTGGTAAGGGAGGTGTTGGGAAAACAACTCTCGCAGCAAACTTAGCATATTTACTTGCTAAAGAAGGTTATTCTGTAACGGCAATAGATTGCGATTCGTCCATTAATCTACCTTCCGCTCTTGGTGTTGATAATGTAACTCCTCTCTCATCTCTAAAAAAAGTAATCGAAGAAAGAGTAAAAATGCCGTTTGGTGCTTTTAGGTACAATCCAAAAGTTGACGATCTATTCGAAAAGTACTCAGTTGTAAATTCAGAGGGTGTTAGAGTCTTAGTACTTGGAACCATAGAGAAGGGAGGAGAGGGATGTTTCTGCCCAGAAAGTGCGTTTCTGAGAGCAATTCTTAGACATGCTATATTCAGCGATGACGTGTTGATACTCGACATGGAAGCTGGAATTGAGCATCTCGGTAGAGGAACTGCGAGAGGGGTTGATTTGCTGATCGCAGTCGTTGAACCGGGTATGAGGTCTATTGAAACCCTCAAGAGAATAGAAAAGTTGGCTGAGGACATAGAAATAGATAGGATGTGCGTCGTGGTAAACAAATACTTTCAAAGTGAAGGAGCTAAAAGAATAGTTGACTTCGTAAAGGAAAGCTATGAACTTCTTGGAGTTATACCGTACGACGTAAAGCTAATCGAGGCAGACATGAATAAAATACCTCCTTACAAAATCTGTGACTTGAAACCTTTTGAAGAGATAAAAGAAAAGTTGAAAGAGATGTGTTTATGAAAGTAGGTATAGTTGGCAGGGGTTTGCATGGCTATCAAACTGCTGAAGAGATGAGCAGACACTTTAAAGTCACTTTAACTGTTTTGCCTGAGTGCTTGCCCGAACTAATTGAAAGTGTAGATGAGTTGCCGGAATTAAAAAAAGTACTCGATTCCGATTTAATAATATGCTACGCTGAACACCCAGACGTTAGCTTAATACTGTCCGAAGTCAGCAGAGCGAAACTCCTTATAATAACTGGAAGGAAGACTGGATCTGAAAAGCAGATTAAGAGTATAGCTAAAAAAAGAGGAATTAAAGTTCTCATGCCAGAAATATGTTGCGTCGTTAGAGAACTAAAAGAATTTGGAGAATTTTTCAGTATTTATGGAAAGCCAAAACTTTCTCTAAAAGTTAAAGGAGAGAAAATAGTTAGCGCTGAAGTTGAGAAGTGTGCTTTCTGCGGAGCTACGCGTTTTGTAGCTGAGAAGTTGATTGGTGTTGACGTTGATAATGCCCCTCGATTAGCAGGTCTGTACACGCAGTTGTATCCCTGTATGGCGAGTAGAGGCTTTAAAGGAGGAATACACCTCGCAGCAGAAATGCACAGAATAGCAGTAAAAAGAGCTTTGAGTGGGGCCGGTGGGATTTGAACCCACGACCTGCGGGTCTCTTCGGGTCAGCGCTCCAACGGGTCATCACCAATCAGCAGACCCGTTTGTCATCATCACCGCTGGAGCCCGCCGCGCTTCCTGGCTACGCCACGACCCCTCCGAGCAATAACTCTCACGCAGAAAATATAATTCTTGCGCTAACGTTCTTTAAGTTCCCTCAACTTTCTTTCGCAGAACTCAAATATTTCTTTTCCTTCTTCTTTGCTAAGCTCTCCAGTAGCTAAGAACGAGCCTATGTGTGGATATATGACGTAATCGAGCTCCCATTGAATTTTTTTGTAGTCTGTTTTTGCTCTTTCGTATTCTGAAAACAACTTCTCCAAAGCTCGAATTATCTCTTCTTTCAATTCTGACATAACGTACTTTAAAGTTTCCAAACCTTTATATATGTTGCACAATCCTCAAAATTCATATGCGAGTATTCGCCAGAAGTCTTGCAAAAAAGACAGTTTTACTCTCTGATGGTACTGTAGTAGGAGTGCTACACAACATAACCGCAGATTTAAAGACGGGTATGCTTCTTAATTTGATAGTTAAACCCGCAAAGAATTCTAATATACCTGAATTGGAAAAGCAGGATGGATTTTACGTGATTCCCTTTGAAACCGTTAAGTCTGTTTCTGATTACGTTGTGATAGACAAAAGAGCTTTGAAGAAGGTATGAGCGATTATTCCGATTACGTGTTTCCACCTTTACTTTTACCGTTCTTTCTCCTCTTAATTCTCCTCCCGCTAATTGCTATTTTCTTCGTCATAACGAGCTCTACTGTTTTTCAGCTCGTTTTCGACATGAACAGAAATCAGGCTTTAACAGTTTTCGCTCTTGCGGCAATTGGCAGTTTGATAAACATACCAGTGCTGGAGCTTGAAGGAAAGCCAGTTGAGAGGTATTACAACTTCTTCGGTTTTATATACACGGTAAGAGAGAAAAGAAAAATAGTTATTGCAATCAACGTTGGTGGATGTATAATTCCGTCAATTTTAGCTATTAAATTGATTTCTGAACTACCTTTAAATGCTTGGGTGTTTTCATTTCTAATATGCACTGCAGTCGTTTACTCTCAAGCTAAACCGGTTAGGGGTGTTGGTATAACTGTTCCTATGCTAATTCCTCCTCTAATTGCTGCCATCTCCAGCTACCTATCTCTATCTATTTTTGGCTACTCCCTAATTCTATTACCAAAAATGGCTTTTTCTACTGGCGTACTCTCAGCCCTATTTGGTGCAGATGTCCTTCACCTCAAGGACGTAGATAAAGTCGGTAGCGGAGTTGTTAGCATAGGCGGTGCTGGAACTTTTGATGGAATTTTCTTAACAGGAGTTTTTGCTGTAATATTTTCCGTCCTCCTGCTTTAATTCAAAGTTTTAGAGTTTTAAAGTTAAAACATTATTTAAAACGTTTATTAAAGTTTTATCATTCTTAAAATGTACTTTGGCGGTATTTCTTCCGCGAGTGCTATGTGTTCGTTTGCCATTACTATCCTTATCCCGTTTTTTAACGCTGATTTTGCGTCAACCTCCAGAATTATCGGTTCGTCAGTTCTTAACCTCGCAACTTCTTCGCTTTTTTCTAAGGTTGTAGAAAGGTGAACGTAAGCTTGGTTAACTGGTTTTATTCCTATGTCCAACAATCTGTGTGCCTCTTCCTCTCCAGTGCCGTAATACAGAACTTCTTTGTCGCAAAGGGGGTAATCTGAAAGCTTAACTTTAATGCTGTGACCGTACCTCGCCCTTATTCTATCTCCTCTTAGCTCGTACCTACCTTTCGCGTCGCTGTAAACCATCGCCTTTATCAGCCACTGATTCGCCCACCTATACCTTCTCTTTACAGCCCTTACCAAGTCGTTAAAACTAACCCACCCGTTTTCGTCCATTTTAACTCCAAATCTGTCAGGAAAATGTCTGAGTATTCCCGAAACGAGTCTTCCGAGTTTTTCTACTTTCTGACTTTCCAGTATAAGTTCACCCTCATAACCGCAGCTACACTTCTCCCCCCTGTAATATCCGTGAACTGGGCATAGCCTTATATCTTCGACATTCATAAACACACCTCTCTACATGCAAACGCGAGAGATACTATCGCACCCATGGCAGTGCAAGTTTCAAGACTCACTCCTTTTTCCGTAACATCCCAGTGGTATTTTGCTTTTTTCATGACATCTCTTGGCAAACCCCTTCTGCCGAGTCCCATCAAAAAAGTTATGGAGTTAAAAGAGGAAATTTCTTCTAACCCTATTTTCTTTTTCGGATCAGGTTTAGAAGTTGTTGCAACTAATACTCCAAAGTGAGACGGTATTTTATCAATTAGGTGGAACTTGCCAGATTTCTCTAATTCCTTTAAATACTTCCCGCTCTCACCAATGGTCGTGTAATTACAAACTTCTTCCACGACTTCTCTTTCTTCTCTCCAAAAAGGAAAATCCATCAGTGCTAGGTGAAAACCGAAAGCGTAGCAGAGAGGTGCAGCTCTTGCTATACTCCTGAGGTGAATTTCGTGCATTTTGTTTTTATCGTACGTATTAACCAAACACAAAACGAGCAATTTATCACCTCAGAATAAAGGCTATTAGAAGCGTTATAACTATAGCCAAAACAATAAAGAAGAAAACGACTTCTGCCAACTTCTTTACTTTACTCAACTTATCCTCTGTAATGACTGAAACGTATTTTTCTGCAAAACATCCGTTCAGCTTATATGCTCCATCGAATTCTACCCTTATAGTGCTATCACGATTTAAAATCACGTCGAAACTGAACTTTCCGTAGGAATCGGTAATGCTCTCTCCCACCACTTCTTCGTTCACGAGAAGCCTAACTTTTTTATGCTCTACTGGATACCATCTCTTGTTTTCGTAGTACTTTAAATAGCCAATCAACTTTACTTTTTTCCCTTTTACTGGCGTTTCCTTAAAGTGCAAACCTGCTATCTTAGTCTCCATAAATAAGCTCCTCAGCCGCTCTTCTCGCCTCCTCAATCACTTTTATTTCTTCTTCTCGATCTCCTTTGAAGTACCCGTTTTCTACAACCGCTTTTCCGTTTACAAAAGTGTAAACTACAGAATTGCTCGCTGAGTAAACTATGTTTGCTAATAGGCTGTGGTTCGGGCAGAAAGAAACCGTGTTCAAATCGTATAGCGAGAAGTCTGCTAAGTAACCTTCTTCAAGCTTTCCCCCTCTTAAGTTTACAGCTTTGTATCCGTTTTCTGTAGCAGATTTAAAAACTTCTTTTGCACCGAATTCTGGAGTGTTTTTGTAAACTTTCTGAATTAGGGCTGAAAACTTCATTTCCTCCAGCATGTTTAAAGAGTTGTTGCTCGCCGCACCATCTGTTCCTATGCAGACGTTAACGCCTTTTTTAATCATATCTTCGTATTTAAAAACACCAGAGCAAAGCTTTGCGTTGCTAATTGGACAGTGTGCTACGCTAACACCCCTTTTTGCTAAAACTTCTATTTCTTTGTCGTTAAGCCAGATGCAGTGTGCTGCAATTAATCTGCTGTTCAGAAATCCTATTTCATCAAGGGCTTTTACAACGCTTTTTCCCTCTCTTTTTTTGAATTCTAACACCTCTCTTTCAGTTTCAGCGAGGTGAAAGTGAACGATGGCGTTTTTTTCCTTTGCTATTTCCATTGCTCTTCTCAATCCTTCTAAGCTTACAGTGTAAGGGGCATGAGGGCCTACAGCAGGAATAATAAGCTCTCTATTCGATAGCAGTTTTAAATCTTTTTCTACCCTTTTAATTGAATTTTCGAGTATTTCTTCGTCAAAAAAGTCGAAAAAAGCCGATGATATGCACGCTCTAATTCCGCACTCCTCAACAGCTTTTGCTATTTGTTCAACTTCAAAGTACATGTCGTTAAAAGCAGTACAACCGCTCTTCAACATTTCAACGCATGCAAGCTTAGTTCCAGCGTATATGTGCTTTGGTTTAAGCTTCTTTTCGAGAGGCCATATTTTCTTTTCTAACCACTCCATCAACGGCATATCTTCTGCGTAACCTCTAAACAGCGTCATGGCTGAGTGAGTGTGAGCGTTCATAAAACCGGGAACTGCTGCAAAGTTTCTTCCATCTATTACTTTTCCAGACTTATCTTTTCCATACGTTATTTTTCCTTCTTCAATTAACAAATCTTCTCTCTTTGCATCGAAACCTTTTAAGCACAAGACGTTTTTTATCAATACGCTTTCCATCTCAATCACCTATTATTCTTTCTGAAACGTTCAGTAAAACTTCTAAAGCTATTTCAGCACTTTTTCTCGCCCTTTTAACTATTTCTCTATAATCAACTTTCTCGTTCGAAATACCGTTTGCGTAGTTGTCAACTGTGCAGAGAGCGGCATACCTTATCCCTAACTCCTTGCAAACAGTTGCTTCACTTCCTGCAGTCATCCCAACGCAATCAGCCCATTGGGAGATCACTTTTACTTCAGCTACAGTCTCTAACCTCGGCCCCCTACTCTGAAAGTAAACGGCTTTATCCATTAAAGTGTATCCTTTTTTGTCGCAAACGGCTTTGGCTTCTTCAATTATAAGATTTCTCAGCCACTCGTCAAAACCGGGAGTTATGTGCACGAGTTCTGAAACTACTGTAGTAGCTCCGCTGAAAAAATCTATGTAGTCGTGAGGGACAGCTAACGCTGGTAACTTTATCTCTTTTCTCAAACACCCAACTGACCCCATTCCAAGAACGTATTTTACACCTAACTCTTTTAAAGCCCAGAAGTTTGCTGCATGATTTATTCTGTGTGGCGGTATGTCGTTTTTCTTTCCGTGCCTTCTGAGTAAAGCTATCTTCATACCTCTAACTTCTCCAACGTCAATATTGGCTTCTCCAAACGGTGTTTTTACTTTTAGTTCTTCTACTTCTTCTAAAACTTTCAGGTTGAGTATGTTTGTTCCTCCGGAGATAGCTAACTCCATGTTCTCCGATTTTTAAAACACTATAAATACTATTAACTATTTTTCGTGTATCGGATAGTGAAGAGAAATGAGAAGAAATGTGAAGAGAGTAAGAATACTTAGTAAAACAAAACGGTAAAGTAAAGCGTGATAACATGATGGATGAAAGCTTAAGAGTAAATTTAAGAAATGAAACTTTGAAATGGCTTAAAAGAGCTGAGGAGAAATTACAAACTTTAAGTGGTGATAAAAACGTTTTGAGAAATATAAGAGCTTACTTGGACGACTCCAAGTGGTTTCTCGAAAAAGGAGACTTTATTCGAGCTTTTGAGTGTGTAATCTGGGCTTGGGCTTGGATGGAAATAGCAGAGGAAGTTGGTTTGTTAAAAAATTAAATTTCTGCTTCGAAGTCGCTTACTGAATAAGGAAAGTCCGAAATTCCTCTATTCCTCAGCACTTCTCTTGCTAACAACCAGTAAACGAGAGCTAAAGCTTTTCTACCCTTGTTATTCGTCGGTATAACCAAGTCAACATTTGAAGCTGAGTTGTTCGAGTCGCAGAGGGCAACTACGGGTATCCCCACGTCCGTAGCTTCCTGTACAGCCTGACCGTCTATTGCTGGGTCTGTAACCAAAACAACGTCCGGTTCTGTGTAATCTCTCAGCATAGGATTCGTCAGAGTTCCGGGTATGAACCTGCCTACTCTATACTCAGCACCTGTAACCTTTGCGAACATAATTGCCGGTTTTTGACCGTACTGCCTTGCAGCAACTACCAATACTTTTGAGCTGTCAAATCTTGCTAAGAACTTTCCGGCAATTCTAAGTCTTTCGTCAAGCTGTCTTATATCGAGAACGTACAAACCATCAGGCCTCACTTTGTATATGAACTTCCTCATATCACCCGTTTTTACCTGGGTGCCTATATGCACTCCAGCTGCCAAGTACTCATCCGGAGATATAAGGTACTCGTAAGTTTCTTCGCCCTTAACTTCGTCCCTGTCTTTTACCATCATTTTACATCCCCTCTGACTCCTTAACGCTCAGGTAACAACATATTAATGTTTTCCCCTAAAACAGATCATACCTTTCAAGCCACACAAATCTATCTTTTCTCCTCTTTACAGTTATTGGAATTACCCCCAACTCAAATTCCTCTCTCGCTATGTCTAAGGGGTTTGTACTTGTCGTTTCTATAAGCACAGGAGCGCCCATAGCAATCTGAATGGCTCTTGCACCAATAATCCTCGCTCTTTCAAAACGCGTATAGTCGAACGGAAATAACCTTCTCGATGAGACTGACGTCATATCACCTCCAGTAAAAAATGGGGCCGCCGAGATTTGAACTCGGGTCACGGCGTCCCGAACGCCGCAGGATCACCAGGCTACCCCACGGCCCCCTTAAACTTGGAAATCTCCTCTATTATTGATTTGTGCGTAAGGAACATCCTTCTACAACAATACCTCTCTATTCCAAGTTCGTCTAAGGCTTTCTTAGGTGTTTTCCCTTCTTCTAACTTTTTTTTGTACTCCTCCCAAAGGTGAGCTATTACAGCTCCACAGGTGAAGCACCTGACCGGAAACATAAAAAATCACCTGTAAGAGGTCTGCTTCCTCTTCCTCGCACCTCTTCCTCCCTGCTTCTTTGGCTCTTTTCTCCTCGTGTCGTTTACCAATAGAGTTCTATCGTATTCGAGGTAAACTTTTCTTAGCTCCTCATCCCCGCTCCACTCGACTAAACCTCTCGCTATAGCTGTCCTCACAGCCTCTGCCTGAGCCATAAACCCTCCTCCGTTTACTGTAACGTCTATGTCAACTTTTTCGGCTAACTCCTTAGCCATTATGAGTGGCTCCATTACTACCATTCTTACCATTTCCGGCTGTAATATCTCAACTGGAATTTTGTTAATCCTTACTCTACCTTTACCATCTCTAACAGTTGCCCTTGCTGTTGCAGTTTTTCTCTTACCACTCGTTAGCACGATTTTCATAATTAAGCCACCTCGACCTTATAACCCAAATACTCGCTAACTTCTTTAAGAGTTACGTACTTTTCAGCTTTTGAAACTTTTTCTAAGAGAGCGTGGTCAATTTTTTCCTGATTAACTTCTCTTAGCTTATCGGGCACACCTACAAAAACCCTGAGGTTTTTAAGTGCTTCTCTCCCCCTTCTGTTTTTGGGGAGCATACCTCTAACAGTTCTCTTAAATATCCTTTCTGGATGTCTTGGAAAGTAAGGTCCCTTTTCCTTACTTCCTCTTTCGTACTTTTCCCTATACCTCTCGAAAACCATCTGCTTATCCCCAGTTATAACAACTTTCTCGGCGTTAACTACGACTATTTTTTCTCCGTTTAGCAGGTTTTTGGCGATTATACTGCAAAGCCTGCCAAGAATGTGCCCTTCGGCGTTTATGACTCTGTAGTCATCTCCGAGAACTTTTAAAACTCTATCGATGTTTACACTCAAGTCTATCACCTCTTTAACAGATTATCCTGAAATTACCATCTACTTTCATAGCTTCTTCCAACGATAAACACTGGCCTCCAGCACTTTCTATCTTTTTCTTGGCACTTTCCGAAAAGTACAACGCTGCAACTTTAATTGGCTTGCTCACTTCCCCTCCACCGAGAACTTTTCCCGGCACTACCGCTATCTCTCCATCCAGCAAGTACTTCTCTATTTTTGAAACGTTTACCTGAGCATAGAGTTTTCTCGGTTTAGCAAGCCTCTTAGCTATATCTTTCCACAATCCTTTTTCACTTGAGAGTAAAACGTCTATTAGCCTAATTAAATTCGGGTCTGTTTTCCTCTTCTGCAGTTTTCTGACTTTGCTCATAGTATCACCTCAGTTAATCGTAAGTATTTCGGCACTAATGCGGTGAGTATTTAAAGATAACTGTAATTTTAAATTCATGCTACCTCATCCTTTTCTCTACGTTATAACGGACGACAAAGTACACTCACACGTAGAAGTTGCGAAAAAAGCTTTGGAAGGTGGAGCTAAGGTTATACAGTACAGAGAAAAGAAGAAAGATGCAAGAGAAATGTATTTTGAAGCAAAAGAGATAAAAGAGTTATGCGAAAGCTACGATGCAATATTCATCGTAAACGATAGAGTCGATGTAGCTCTGTGCGTTGAAGCGGATGGAGTGCATGTAGGCCAAAACGACTTGCCGTTTGAAAGACTTAGAGAAATTTTTCCCGGAATTATTGGCGTATCCGTAAAGAGCGTTGAACAGGCAAAAAAAGCTGAAGAGTTTGCAGATTACGTTGGAGCTGGAGCCGTTTTTCCCACTAAAACGAAGAAGAGCAAAGTCATAGGATTAAATGGTTTGAGAGAAATCGTGAAAAGCGTTTCAATACCAGTAGTCGGTATTGGGGGTATAAATGCTGAAAACGTAGCAGAAGTAATAAAAGCTGGAGCTTCCCCAGCTGTGCTGTCTGCAGTAGCACATGCTGATGACGTTAGAAAGGCTACTGAAAAGCTTGTGTCAATCATTCGTAAAAAATATTAACTGTTTTCATTAAAGTCGAACGGTGGTTAAATGAACGTAAAGATAGTCGATCTGACTTTAAGAGATGGTCATCAGTCTTTACTTGCTACGAGAATGAGGACGAGAGATATTCTGCCAATACTTGAAACTTTTGATCAGGTGGGAATACACTGTTTTGAAGTGTGGGGTGGAGCGACGTTTGACGCCTGCCACAGGTTCCTCAACGAAAACCCCTGGGAAAGGTTGAGAGAAATAAGGAAGAGGGTAAAGAACTCTTTAATTTCTATGCTGTTGAGAGGGCAAAACTTAGTCGGTTACAAACACTATCCAGACGACATAGTTGAGAAATTCGTTCAAAAAACAGCAGAATACGGACTGGATGTTTTCAGAATTTTTGATGCTCTAAACGACGTTAGAAACCTTGTTACTTCTATTAAGACTGCTAAGAAGTGTGGTGCACACGTTCAGGGAACAATATGTTACACTATAAGCCCCGTTCACACAGTAGAAAAGTACGTTGAAATAGCTAACGAATTAGCGGAATTAGAAGTGGATTCTATATGCCTGAAAGACATGGCGGGACTTTTATCTCCAAAAGTGGCTTACGAGTTAGTAAAAACTCTTAAAAAAGAGGTTGGTTTGCCCATAGACGTTCACTCCCACTACACGAGCGGAATGGCTTCTATGTCTTTGCTAAAAGCAGTTGAGGCTGGAGCTGATATGATTGATACTTGTATGTCTCCTTTGAGTATGGGCACTTCTCATCCCCCAACTGAAAGCATGGTTTACGCCTTAGAAGAACTTGGCTATAAAACTGGAGTTGACATGGACGTTTTGCTTGAAGTCAGGGAATACTTTATGAAGGTGAGGGAAAAATATGCGGGATATCTTAACCCGATATCCACGATACCAGACGCAAACGTTCTTGTTTACCAGATACCCGGAGGAATGTTCTCTAACCTCATAGCTCAGCTTAAGGAGCAGAACGCTCTCGATAAATTGCCTGAAGTTCTGAAAGAAGTACCGAAGGTTAGAGAAGAACTCGGTTACGTCCCTCTTGTAACTCCAACGAGTCAGATAGTAGGAGTTCAAGCAGTGTTAAACGTTTTGACTGGTGGAAGGTATAAAGTAATACCGAAAGAAACAAAGGATTTGGTAAAGGGAATGTATGGTAGAACTCCAGCTCCGATAAAAGAAGAAATAATAAAGAAGGTTCTTGGAGATGAGAAGCCAATAGATTGCAGACCTGCTGATTTGCTTGAGCCGGAATTCGAGAAGAGGAAGAAAGAGCTGGAAAAAATGGGTATAGAGGCAAGCGACGAAAACGTTTTGCTTTACGCATTGTTCCCTCAAACTGGGCTTCAATTCCTGAAAGGAGAACTGAGTGAGGAACCTTTCCCTGCAGCCATTAACTTTGAGGATGTGGAGGGTGAATTCGAAGTAGAATTTGAAGGCTCTGTTTATAGCGTAAAAGTCAAGCCCGTTTGATTGGATTTTTCAAATTTTTAGAAATTTAAAAAATTATGTCCAGTTTTTGCTACATTTCATCGTAAAAATGACAAATTATTAAAATTTATATAGTGCTTTGTCGTTTCTGCGAATCATGAGAATTGGCGTTCTATTTTGCACTTGTGGGGGAACTATAAGCGAAAAACTGGATTTGAAAAAAGTTGAAGACTTTGCAAAAACTCTTGAAGATGTCGTTATCGTAGAAACTACGGACTTGTTCTGTGAAAAACCGGAAGAAATTCTTGAAAAATTTAAGGGAAAAATCGATCGCTTCATTTTTGCAGGCTGTTCCGAGAGAAGTTCTTTAAAAATGGGTGAAGACAAGCTTTCTTCTCTACTGGAAAATATAGGAATTAACAGAGCTATGTTCGAAACTGTTAACTTGAGAGAGCAGTGTGCTTGGATACACGACAACAGGGATGGGGCTACGAGAAAGGCAATGGATCAGCTTATGATGAGCTACGTCAAGGTAAAAACTAACATCCCTCAGGGAAGTGTGAAGTTAGCTAAGAGGGCTTTGATAATAGGAGCTGGAGTAGCGGGGATGAAGTGTGCCTCAGATTTAGCTAAGGTTGGAATTGAGGCTGTTATAGTGGAAAAGAAGCCCTATATTGGTGGAAAAACGAGTATGATTCCCATGCTTTTCCAGTGTGAAGGTTACGCTTCGATGTGTACGAGTGAGTGCATAATTCCGGTTATGGGTAGAGAAGTGCAGAAAGAGGGTATAAAGCTTATAACAAACGCAGAAGTAGTAGATGTCGCAAAAGAGGATGGAAATTTCAAAGTTAAGATAGAGAAAAAAGCGATGATGGTCAAACCTGATAAATGCGTTAGCTGTGGTAAGTGTGCCGAAGTTTGTCCCATAGAAATAGAAAACCCGTTTGACTTTGGTTTAACGAAGAGAAAGGCAATAGACAAAGATTTCTCTCTTGCCATGCCCGATTCCTATACAATAGACGCGGAGGCTTGTAATAAGTGCGGTTCTTGCGTTAGCGTATGCCCTACTAATGCAATAGACTTAGAAGCTAAGGGCGAAATCATAGAAGAAAAATTTGGAGCTGTTGTAATAGCTACTGGCTTTGAAGGATACGACATGAAAAAGTTTGAAAAGCTAAGCTATTCCCATCCAAACGTCGTTACATTACTCGAACTCGAAAGGTTGATAAAGAACAACTTTGGAGGTAAAGTTCCGGAAAGCGTAGTGTTCGTTTTATGCCAGAAAGATGAAGTTGGTTACTGCTCGAAACTTTGCTGTCCTATAACTGCAAAACTCGCTTTTAGGTTAGCTGCACTTTATCCAGAAATGGAAGTAACTGTCGTTTACAAGAACCTCAGAACTTACGGCAGGGCTTTTGAAGAGTTTCGCAGGAAGTGCGAAATGCAGGGTGTGGAATTCGTCAATTCTGAAGTTAGAGAAATTAAAGCCGAAAACGGTACGCTAAAAGTGATAACTGATGAGGAAATTGAAGCAGATTTGGTAGTTCTCGCTGATCCGTTAGTTCCGTCCGCTATAAAACTTATGAAGTTATTTGGAGTTAAACTCGACAAGTACGGCTTTCCAATAGAATTCCAGCCGAGAATAATAACGCCGATGGAAACGTACGTTGACAGGGTTTACGCTGCTGGAATGGCGAGAAGTTTTAAGGATATTCAGGAGAGCGTTGAAAGTGGGAGCGCTGCTGCTATGAAAGTTTACGAAGCTTTGAAGGATGGAGAGAAAAAGCTACAGAAATACGTTTCCATGGTCAATTCTGACAAGTGCATAGGGTGTGGTATATGCAGGGAGACTTGTCCGCATAACGCAATAAGTGTTGACGAGAACTTGAAGAGCAAAGTGAATCCGGGCTTTTGTAAGGGATGCGGTCTCTGTACGTCAGTATGTCCTACTGGAGCAATACAGGTGATGAACTTCGAGGACTGGCAGTTGATGAAACAAATCGACGTAGCGTTTAGTCATGCAAAAGATGGAGAAAAGAGAGTTTTGGCTTTACTCTGCTACTGGTGTAGCTACGCTGCTGGAGATTTGATGGGCAGGTATGGCTTAAAACTGCCGGCAAACTTCAGGAGTATTAGGGTTAGATGCTCGGCATCCGTTAGTAACTGGGTTTTGTTGAAAGCTTTGATGGAAAACAAAGTTGACGCAATTTTAGTGGCTGGTTGCCCACCAAACAACTGCCACCACCTCTACGGAAACGAAATGGAAGACAAGAGGATAGCTTCTCTAAAAGCAATAATGCCGGAGATAGGGTTGGATGAGAACTCTCTGCGCTGGGAATACGTTGGAGTTGGAATGTGGAAGAAACTTGCAGATGTTTTAAATAAGATGTCATCTTAATCTCTTAACTTAAGTTCCAAATTTTTAGTTTTTTAAATTATTTAAATTAAATTATTTATTTTTAAATAAAAAATAATTATCGATAATATAGACAATTTATATCAGCTTACCCAAGTATAGAAAGTACATCACGAATACTGCTGCGAGTACCCAGAGTAGAGGGTGAACTTCTCTGTACCTTCCTGAAACGAGCTTTAAAACGCAATAGCTTATAAATCCAATGCCTATCCCGTCTGAAATCGAGAAAGTAAATGGTATTGTAGCAAGAACGAAGAAAGCTGGTAAAGCTTCGGTGTAGTCTTCGTAATCTATTCCTTTTACTATGCTCATCATAAGAAATCCAACGATTATCAGAGCTGGTGCCGTTGCACAATCGGGTATTATCTCTGCTATTGGAGAGACAAAAGCTCCTATAAGTATGAAGAGTAAACCGACTACGAGAGCGACTAATCCTGTTCTCCCACCTTCTTCTATTCCAGCTGCACTCTCTATATACGTTGTAACAGTGGAAGTACCAAGTATAGCTCCTACAGTAGTTCCTATCGCATCTGTGAGAAGTATTTTCTCCGAATCCGGTACTCTACCTTTTTCGTCAAGAAATCCAGCTTTCGCACTAAGACCCGTTACTGTACCAACTGTATCGAAGAAGTCAACCATGAAAAACGCGAAAACTACTCCAAAAGCTCCGACACTGAGCAGACCTTTTAAGTCTAACTTCATGAACGTATAGCTTAGAGTAGGCATTGACACTACGGACTTTGGCATTGGTGCTACGTGTATCGCTATTGCTAATACAGTCGTTGTTAGGATGGATATTAGTAAAGCTCCCGGAACTTTCCTAACCATCAAAGCCGCTGCTAAGAATATTCCAAAAATTGCTAACCAAAGTTCAGGTTTTGTAAAGTTTTGAAATCCCATTGTTACTAAGGTAGCTTTACTACCAACCACTAATCCAGCGTTTTTTAGTCCTATTAGCGTTAAGAATAGTCCTATTCCTGCACCTATTGCGTACTTCTGGGACATTGGAATTGCGTTTATTACTTCCGTTCTAACCTTGGTTAAAGATAGGGCTATGAAAATTATTCCCTCAACGAACACAGCTGCGAGAGCGACTTTCCAAGAGTAACCCATATTCAAACAAACGCTGTAAGCGAAGTACGCGTTTAACCCCATTCCCGGAGCTAAGGCGAAAGGTTTCTTTGCGTACAACCCCATTATTATCGTAGCAATTCCAGAAGAGAGGGCTGTTGCTGTAACTATTGAGGGTATTGCAGCTTTACCCATAGCGGCACTGAGTATTGCTGGATTAACGAAAAGTATGTACGCCATAGTCATAAATGTAGTCAGTCCTGCTAAAACTTCAGTTTTCATGTTGGTTCCATATTTCTTGAATTCAAAGAACTCCTCCAGTGTGTGCATGCAGCACCGCCAGCGGTAACTTGTATTTAAAATTTGACAATTTTTCAGTTTAAACGTTTTAAAACCCCGTTTTTCTTAATTAGAACATTAGAACTTTTAGCTAAAACCTTAAATTTTAAAACCCTAAGGTCATTAAAGTTTTTAAAGTAGTAATACCCACACTTTTCATGGAGTTTTTCAGTGAAAGAAATGGAGAACTTTACGTGGAGGGAATAAGCTGCGTAGATTTAGTAGAGCAATTTGGCTCTCCGCTTTACGTTACTTCTAAAGGAGCACTCGAAAAAAATGCTGAAGCTTACATCAATGCTTTTTCCAAAGCAAGCTTTGAAGTAAGATTTCTGTACGCAGTAAAGGCAAACAACAACTTAACTTTGATGAAGATTTTGAATAGAAAAGGCTATGGTGCGGATGTATTTAGTGATGGAGAGCTGTACTTAGCGTTACTCGCAGGATTCAATAGGAAATACGTCTTATTTAACGGAAATTCAAAGAGTGAAGAAGAGATAAGAATGGGTATAGAAGCGGGAGTTCCTTTTAGCATAGACAGTTTGGACGAGCTCGAGACCGTATCTAAGATTGCTGAAGAGTTGTGTAAGGAAGTTAGAATAGCGTTTAGAATAAATCCAGACATTTCTCCGAATACTCATCCAAAAATAGCTACTGGATTGAAAACGTCTAAGTTCGGGATACCTTGGGAAAGCGTAATAGATGCATATAAAAAAGCAGTTGAAAGTCCCGGTATTGTAGTTTCGGGAATTCATTGCCACATAGGCAGTCAGATTAAAGATGTTTCGCCTTTCGTCGAAGCTTTAAACAGAGTTTTCGATGTAGCAGAAAAAGTAGAAAAACTCGGTGTAGAACTTGAATTTTTAGACATCGGCGGTGGGCTTGGTATAGATTACGAAGGTATAGGGGCGCCAACTCCAAAAGATTTTGCTGAGGAAATAATACCTGTTTTTGAACGTAGAGTAAAAGATTTAAATTCGAAACCAGAGCTTTGGATAGAGCCCGGAAGGAGTATTGTTGGCAATACTACGATTTTATTGACGAGAGTTAACGCTGTTAAAAAGGCTTACAAAAACTTCGTTGCTGTGGATGCTGGATTTAACTTATTGCTGAGACCAGCGATGTATGGTGCTTACCACAGAGTCGTCGTTGCTAATAGAATGAGTGAAGAAAAAAGAGATGTTTACACAATTGTGGGGCCTATATGCGAGAGTGGTGATATTCTGGCAGAAGACAGAGAGCTGCCAGAAGTTAAGAAGGGAGACGTAATCGCAGTATTTGATGCTGGAGCTTACGGCTTCTCTATGAGCAGTCAGTACAATGGAAGGAGAAGGTGTGCGGAGGTGCTTGTAGATAGAGATAGAGTTTACCTTATACGGGAAAGGGAGAGTTATCCTGAAATAGTTGGTAGGCAGATCGTACCACCTGAATTTGCTTGATTAAAGAATTTCTTAAAGAATTTAAAAATAAAACAGAAAAACAAATCGTTAAATATTTATTTTTAGTTGGTAAAACTAAAAGTGATGTTCAAAGC
>Ga0256833_1000869_pt1 | contig 22893 bp, 24 predicted proteins | sample 356284metaG_FD_190535 | JGI IMG/M metagenome (GOLD analysis project Ga0256833, IMG submission 190535) | Hydrothermal vent microbial communities from Mid Atlantic Ridge, Atlantic Ocean - 356-284 | ecosystem: Environmental > Aquatic > Marine > Hydrothermal vents | place: Atlantic Ocean: Mid... | reverse complement strand
AATAAATTGATTGACTATTTAAAGAAAAATGATAAAAATATATAGGAGGTTTTATGGAAAACAAAAACGATATATTGAAAGAGATACTCAACAAAATAGATAGGAAAATAAAGGAAGGCAAAATAGATATAGCAAAAGAAGTTTTTCTGTTTAAAAAGCTTCACATAGAAAAACTCCTTGAGAGTCCGGACTTTAATATATTTATTTCCTCTATGTTTACAACTACAGGGTTTTTATCATTTTACATCCTATTTCTGCTTCAGGAAAAGGACTATTTCGGCCAAGAGATCATTAATGAGATATCCGATAGAACTGAAAACTGCTGGCTCCCCAATCCGGGAGTAATTTATCCCCTACTAAGGGAAATGAAAAATGACGGTTTAATAGATGGCAGATGGGAAACAGAAGGCATTCACCCTCGCTTTGTATATACAATTACCGAAAAAGGGAAAGACCAATATAAAAAACTTTATAATATAATAAAGATTAAATTTACTGAATTCCGTTATATAACAGATAAAATTGCAGAAGAACTTTTTGGAAAATAAATAACGTTAACTTTAATGTATTTCAAATACTGTTTTTAATTTACCGGATTCTATGGTTTCTTTTACAACGCAGTATAAAGTATTCTTCGGAAGAATTACTTTATCAATATTTAAATCGAACAACGAAATGATTTTGTTAAAATCTCTACTAACTTTAATAAAGAGTTCACCTTTTAAATTTTTAATCTTAACGGAGTCCTCAAATATATCATCCAAAACACCTTTATTGGTAGAGATTATAAACATGTTAGGAGTTTCCAGAGTATAAAAAATTGATGTTCCGTTATTGTACTCCATTAGCAGAGATCCCATAGATTGCTCCAATATGGTAGCATTAGTCGAGTCCGGAAGAAAATTTACAAGTTCATCCCTGTATATTCCGTTATCTGCGATTGAAGATTTAACAGCAAACAAAAAATTGTTTTTGTCAAACAGAACAAATTCACCTGGACTTAAAGACGAAAATGCAGATACGGCCTTAAATGGAATCCCAATTTTATCCGAAACGATAACAGATAACCCGCTATTAAGAAGTTTATTTTTGATATCATCTGCTTTACTTTCGGAAATTTCAAAAAGTTCATTAGGAATGTCAAAAATAAAAATATTATTTTGAGTGGCATTTTCAGGCACAAGGTTATAAGTAGTAAGAGTGTTATCACTAAAATTAAAGAAAGTCGGATAGTCAAAATGTAAGAATGGTACGCGAAGATAGCTTTTTAGAAAATCAACATCTTCATTATAAACAATGCCACAATTTGAACATTTGTAATGATCCCAGAGTTTTGAAAAGTTTAGGTCATTCCTTAATAAACTTACACCGCTCTTTTGCATTATGCCAAAAAGCAGTTTATTTAAACTATTAGAATCAGTTGAAATAAATATAAAACTTCTCCACACAGAAGAGTAGTATTGTTTATTAGTATTAAAAGCATAAACAACCGGAAATCCGTTTACCCATTGCAATTTGGTATCAAATCCAAATTTTCTAAACTGTTTTATTAAAAAATCCAACGGAGAAATCGAGCTATTCGTATGAAAGATAAGAATTGAAGAACCCACATTGTTCGATAGTATAAACCCTTCGGAAAGTTCAAAAGAAGGAAGAGATGAAAAATAATGTTTTAAAGAAGAATTTAACAGATCATTACTTCCGTCGAATTTAAAAATTAAATTCTCCTTCGGCAGGTAATTTTCAGGAAATAGGTTTGTTTTATTCTGAGCAAACAAATTATTTCCCACATAAACAAATCCAAACGTAAGGACTATTATTAAGATCCAAACGATTAATTTTCTCATCTCTCCCTCTCCTTGTAGATAATCTATTTCAAACTTAATTCTACAACTTTTTTAGCAATAGCTTCAAACGCTTTTTTAGTTTCAAGCTCCTCTTCCATGGCAGCTGCAGGAATTCCGCTGTCTCCTCCCTCTCTTACTTTCATCTCTAACGGCACTTTTCCAAGAAATGGAACGCCATTTTCAAGGCTAATTTTTTCACCGCCGCCATGACCAAAAATTTCACTTTTCTTGCCACAATGCGGACAAATAAAATAGGACATGTTTTCTATAACACCGAGCACCGGTATTTTCATTTCTTTAAACATACCGAGAGATTTTGCAGCATCAGCAATAGCCACATTTTGAGGAGTAGTAACAACAAGGCCGTATTTAAGAGGAAGCGATTGTGTTACGGTAAGCGCCGCATCTCCTGTTCCCGGAGGCAGATCGATAATAAGATAATCAAGCTCTCCCCATTCCACATCATTGTACAATTGTTCGATCGCTTTCGTTACAAGAGGACCCCTCCAAATAATAGGTGTACTCTGATTTTCAAGCAAAAAACCGAGAGACATTACCTTAACCCCGTATTTCTCTATGGGAATTATTCTTTTTTCGCTATTCACGTATGGCCTGTCTGTTATTCCAAACATTATTGGCACATTAGGTCCGTGAATATCCGCATCCAAAACTCCTACCTTTTTGCCCAACTTCGCAAGGCTTACAGCAAGGTTAACACTCACCGTTGACTTGCCCACACCACCTTTACCGGAAGCAACTGCAATAGAATATTTAATATTCTGCTCCTTTCTAAAACTTATACTTATCTCTACTTCTTTTGCACCCAGAGACTTAATTCTGTTTGTTAAAATCTCCCTTAATTTATCCTCATTCTCTTTAGAAATTTGAGGAATGGTAACAGAAATTAATACCTTGTCTCCCAGGACTTTTACTTCCCGCAGCATGCCAGCGGAAAGAATTAATTTTTTAATTCCGGGAATAAACGTTGTTTTAAGCACGTCAATTACTTGTGTTTCTCGTACCGCCATTTTTTAATATCTCCTTTCTTTGAAACTAAATCGGATAATTTTATATCTTTTAATGCTATATCGACTTTTTCTTTAATGGAATGCCATGCATGCATAGATATGCAATTACTTTGGTAACATGGCAAATCTTTTCTTTTACCATATTCACATTTTATCTCTACCGTTTCTCTGCCAACAGCCTTTATTATTTCGTAAACAGATATTTTTGAAGGAGGTTTATTTAGCAAATAGCCTCCGCCACGCCCTCTAACGCTCTTCAAAATACCTTTTCTTCTCAGCTCGGAACATATTCTCAATATATACGGAAAAGAAATATTATTTTCCCGTGAAATCTCTTTTATTGTAACACGTTGGTTTTCTTTAGCTGCAATATATAACAATGCCTTTAAGGCATAACCTTCTAATGTAGTAACAAGCATATCACTTTAATAATGCACCAACAACAACTTTTATCGCTTCATCTTCCGTGAGTCCCCTTGCTTCAAGAGTTTCAATTTCCTTAGAATCAAGGGAACCAATTGCCGCTTCATGTGTTACTTTGGCAAGATGATTTGATACTCCTACGATCGGCACAGCTTCAGCAACTGCATTGTCCTGAACAATCTCCATACAATCAACGTGGCCTCTTGAATAAGGTGCGTAAGCATTAACCACAGAAACTACTTTACTATGTGATTCATCTTGTAATACAACCCTACTCTTTATGAGAGCTTTTGCTTCTTTCCCTTTCAAGTTACCTTTCTCTTCTATGTTTACAGTATCCTTTCCCTTTGCCCAAACTTTGGAATACAGTTCCAACTTGCCGTTTTCTTCAACATCCATATCGTATTTTATATCAAGTTTGCCTACTCTGCCTTCTTTTAATGTAAAGGTGGATTTAAAATACGAATCTTCACCTACAGTGCCGCTGGTGAAAGGTACGACTTCAACACCGCCGTCTTTACCGTGAAAATGTATTTCTTCGTATCTAAAGAAGCTATGTTTGCCTAACTTTACATTATAATTCATTTTATGAACTATGTGTTTCGCATTAGGAAAAACACAGTGAGAGATAGCATTCATGCCTGCATTATCCTCTATTATCGCTTCCATGTTTATAATTTGCGTTCCCTCTTTTGGTAAGACACCGAAACAAAGAGCCATAGGATACAAAATTTTAGTTCCGCTTTTAACGATAATTTTGACATCAACACCGTCTTTGGTAGGAGTCGGTTCTATAATAAGCCCTTTGACCTCGTTTTTACCCAATACTTTATTACCGCTTATCACTATTGAAGGTACATTGGGATTAGAAAATTCACCTACATTTCCTCCGCTCTGTTCGTAAGCACGCATCATTTCTGCATATTCATCCAATATTTTTGTCGCCATATTATAACTCACCCCTTTCCTTAGCTAATTTTTTCTCGGGTGATCCTTTATGATCACAATTATTACATTCATGTTTAAAATAATCTGAAATTTCGCCTGGAAGCCCCTCGTTTATAATTGTACCACTACACATTAAAAAGGCTCTATCCGCAATTTCTGCAACTTCATCTCTATGAGTAATGAGAAGAACCGTAGAACCATTTGCCTTAAAATCTTTAATAAGGCTTTTTACCTTTTCCAAAGAAAGTATATCTATACCGGAGTCCGGTTCATCCAAGATAACCAACTCGGGATGCATTGCATAAACAGCAGCAAGTTCAATTCTTTTTCTTTCTCCCCCGCTAAGCGATTTATCAACTACTCTGTTCATGTACAATACGGGATCCAGTGCTACCTTACTAAGAGCCTCTTTAACGGCAAAAATAGATTTGTTCTTCATGCCAAGCATAATGTATTCTTTAACGGTAATGCCTTCGAATGTAGCAGGATTCTGCCATGCCAGTGTAAGCCCCATTTTTGCTCGCTCAGTAATACTTAAATCCGTAATATCTTTTCCTTTGAAGAAAATTTTCCCCTTATCCGGATTGTATCCGGAAAGTCCCATTAAAACATAAGCAAGGGAGCTTTTACCGGCCCCATTAATTCCAAGTACGACAGATATTAAATCTCTCTCTATGTCAAGGTTAAAATTTTTAATTATATACTTATTACTCTTTTTTAACCACAAATCTTTCACTTGTAAAATTGTATCCATCTATCGCCTCCGCATTTAATATTACATTTACAGTAATATTTTATCCCAATTTATAATTTAGTCAAGCTTTTAATCCGATTATTATAATTCTCTTGGAATTTTCCGTGAATTTGTCCATGTTATAGCTTCCAAAAACTTCATAAGAACTAAAACCTGCTGCTTTAAACAAATTGATCAACTCAGTTACGGTATATATGCGTATATATCTGTAATAGTCCTTTCTTATATTCGGGCCCACAATAAAACGATGTGTAAAAACAACAGATTTTAGCGGATTAAACTTTCTTCTCTCGAGTATAAAAAATTCTCCTTTATCTCTAAAAGTTTCTCTTACAAAATATTTAAGAATATAATCCCTGTTCTCCACGTCAATTATAAGCTTACCATTTCTTTTCAACGCACGATAAAATCTTTTCAAAATATCAAAATTTGTTTCATCATCAAAATAACCAAAAGAAGACCACATGTTTATAATACCATCAAATTCATTTTCAAAAGAAAGTTCTCTGAGATCTTGAATTAAAAAAGAAACGTCTTGAAGTTCTTGCTCTTTTAAAGAATTGTTTGCAGTCTTTATAAATAAGGGAGAACTGTCGATACCTAATACCTTAAATCCCAGCCCTCCTAATTTAATAGAGTGCCGCCCTGTACCACAACCCGCATCCAATATATAGCTTCCACGATTAAAAAACTTGCGTATAAAATCTATCTGCCTGTTTGTAATATCTTCGGGTTGGGTTTGCAAAAAATATTTTAAGTAAAAGTCATCAAAGTAATTCTTAGTCCAATCCATTAAGAATGCAGAGCTTTCGCAATTTTTGCAGCAACTCTCGCATTGTTCTCAACAAGCTCTATATTTGCATCAAGCGCTTTTCCGTTACTTATTTCCACAATTTTGGAAAGTAAAAATGGCGTTAATTTTTTGCCTTTAATCCCTTTCTCCATAGATTCTTTAACTGCCTCATCTATCCATTGATCAACCACATCCTTTGGTATTTCATATTTCTTTGGAATAGGGTTAGCCACGAGTATCGCCGATTCAATACCTATGGACTGTTTTTTACCGTATATGGATGCAATTTCTTCGGGTGTATCAACCCGCAAAGCTGTAAGCCCAGACTTTCTCGTATAAAATGCCGGGAATTCCGAAGTTCCAAAACCGAGAACCAATACACCTTTTGTTTCAAGGTATTCGAGTGTTTTAGGCAAATCCAAAATAGATTTTGCACCCGCAGAAACAACAATAATATCCCTCTCCGACAACTCATCGAGATCTCGAGAAATATCAAATGTGTCAGACGCTCCTCTGTGAACTCCTCCTATGCCACCTGTTGCAAAAACTTCTATACCTGCAATTTCTGCTATATAAGAAGTAGCAGATACGGTTGTTGCTCCATCCATTTTAAGAGCAACACAATACGGTATTTCCCTTGTGGAAAGTTTAAGAACATTTTTTGCCTTACCGATATATTCTATTTCATCTTTACTCATTCCAACGATAATTACACCATTGATAACGCCTATTGTAGCCGGAACAGCACCCTCTTTTCTCACTTCATCTTCTACATTTAGTGCAATTTCCACATTTTTAGGATACGGCATCCCATGTGCAATGATTGTAGACTCAAGAGCTACAACAGGTTTACCGATTTGCAAAGCCTCTAAAACTTCGTCGCTTACTTTCATTTTATACCAGCCTTTGATAACCTGTATAGAGATTCAAGCCCCACCTTTATCGCAATTTCCTCACCTTTTTTATAGATATTCTCCGTACCCTCGGGTTTTATTTTGTTAAGGTAAACGTTTCCGTCGAGACCAAACACGGCACCCGCTTTAACTCCTCTGAACTGCGAAACAATAAATACACATCCACTTTCCATTTCTATTGCTTTAACACCGGACTGTGCAAATAATTCCATCTCTTCTTTCTTGTAAGGAATATAAAACGGATCTTCGGAAATTACAACGCCGTAGGCAATATCTTTCTTGAGTTCTTTTCCCACTTCAACCATTGTTTTAAGCACATCAAAATCCGGAACAGCAGGAAAAGTTTTTCTCAAATATGCGGGAGTTGTTCCGTCATCTCTCACACTACCGGTTGCTATCACAACATCACCAACATTCAAATTCGGAGCAATTCCACCTGCAGAACCTACTCGGATAAAAACCTTCCCTCCAAGATTAACCAATTCTTCCAGTACGATAGCAGTTGACGGAGCACCCATGCCGGTTGTAGCGACAGTTAAACGTTCCCCTTTATAAAAGCCAGTAAATACATAGAGCAATCTATTTTCATTGACAAGCTTTGCATTATCCAAAAGCTTGGAAACTTTTTCTGCACGCTGCGGATTCCCCACGAGCATCACATATTCAGCAACGTCCCCTTTTTCACACTTCAAATGAAATTCTGCCATATTAACCTCCCTATAGTCTAATCGTTATTATTTCAAATCGCTTTTCTTGATTATAATATAACGTAACAAAAATATAAATAGTAAAGGCGGTAAAGTATGAAGAAAATTGCAGAAAGGTTTATTAACTACGTAAAAATAAATACCCAATCCGTGGAGGATTCACCCTCATTTCCGAGTAATCCGGGGGAAATAACTTTGTCCGAACTTTTAAAAAACGAACTTCAACAGATGGGTTTCGAAGCGGAAGTGGATGAGTTCGGATACCTGTACTGCAGTATCAAAGGCAATGCAACACATGTTCCTCCGGTAGGTTTTATTGCTCATCTTGATACGGCGCCAAGCGTATCCGGAAAGAACGTAAAACCGAGAATTATAAAAGAATATAACGGAGAGGATATAGTGCTGAACAAAGAAAGAAACATTGTCCTAAAAGTAAATGAATTTCCATGTATAAAAAAATACAAGGGAGACGATATTATTACAACTGACGGAACAACACTGCTTGGTGCAGACGATAAAGCAGGTATTGCAGAAATAATGGAAATGGCAGATTTCGTAAGCAAGCACCCTGACTTTAAACACGGTACAATTAAAATTGCATTTACCCCTGACGAAGAAATAGGAAAAGGAATGGATAAATTCAATATCGAAAAATTTGGTGCTAAATATGCATTTACAGTAGATGGGAGCGAAATAGGAGGCCTTGAAACGGAAAATTTCAATGCAGCAACTGCATTTTTAAAAATCAAAGGGAAAAATATCCACCCGGGAATGGCAAAAGGTAAAATGAAAAATGCAATAAAAATAGCAATGGAAATGTTATCAATGATGCCATGCAATGAGGCACCTGAGTATACAAGTAAATATGAAGGATTTTTTCATCCGTACGAACTAAACGGTAATACGAGCGAAGTATATACAAAAATACTTATAAGGGATCACGACAAAACAAAATTTGAAAACAAAAAGGCACTGATTAGGGAAGCAGCTTCTTACTTGAATGGTAAATACGGAAAAAATACAATAACAGTCGATGTAAAAGATACTTATTACAACATGAAACAGATCCTTGACTCTTACCCAGAAATTTTAAAAATAGCAAAAGAAGCAATAAAAAATGCGGGTATTGAACCTAAAATAAACCCGATACGAGGCGGGACGGATGGAGCCAGGCTCTCGTTTATGGGAATCCCCACGCCAAACTTATTTACCGGTGGACATAATGAGCATAGTATATTTGAATATATTCCCATATCTTCTATGGAAAAATCCGTAGAGGTAATATTGAATATAATAAAAGGTTTTGCAAATTTCAACGACTATGCAGAATAAAAAGATAGACTTCAACGAATTCCTAAATTTAGACATAAGAGTGGGGAGAATAATAAAAGCAGAAATATTTAAAGAGGCCAGAAAACCCGCATTTAAATTACTTATAGATTTCGGAGAGTTGGGAATCAAAAAATCAAGCGCACAAATAACCGATTTATATAAAACAGAGGAATTACCAGGTAAAGAGGTTATAGCAGTTGTAAATTTACAACCTAAACAGATAGCTAATTTTATTTCCGAAGTGCTTGTTCTTGGAGTAAATGATAAAAACGGCCACGTGATTTTATTAACACCGGAAAGAAATGCACCGCCAGGTAGTAAAGTTTATTGAAGTTGCCTTTCTTTCTTTTTTTCCTCCTCGAGTTCTTTTAGATACTTGGCGAGTTTCCTCTTTGCTTTCGCCTCGATTTGCCTAATCCTTTCCCTTGTTACTCCGAAAATCGTACCCACTTCCTCGAGTGTATGAGGGTATTCACCACCAAGACCTGCACGTAATTTCAAAATCTCCCTTTCTCTCGGAGTTAATTTGTCCATAACCTTTTCGAGTTGTTCCCTATAATAGGAATTCATGGTTTCTCCTTCAGGCGTAAGGGAGCGGTTATCTTCTATAAAGTTTTCAAGCCTGCTTTCGTCTTCGTCTCCAACAGGCATTTCCAGAGAAAGAGGTTGCTGAGCAAGTCTCAAATATTTGGTAATCTTCTTTTCAGGAATACCCGTTCTTTCTGCAAGCTCTTTGTAAGTCGGCTCCCTACCAAGTTCCTGCATAAGCTCTTTTACGGCTTTTTCAATTTTGTTAATACTTTCCACCATATGCACTGGAACTCTAATAAGCCTCGACTGGTCGGCAAGTGCACGCGTTATAGCCTGTCTTATCCACCAAGTGGCATATGTAGAAAATCTGTAGCCTTTTGTATAGTCAAACTTTTCCACAGCTCTAATTAACCCTAAATTTCCCTCCTGGACAAGATCCAAGAACGAAAGCCCGTGTCCGGTATATCTTTTGGCAATACTAACAACAAGCCTTAAATTAGCTTCGATTAATTTCTTCTTTGCCTCTTCATCATGTTCCTCTTTTATTCTTCTACCTAACTCCTGCTCTAATTCAGGTGTAAGCAAGTCTATGGCACCTATATTTGCAAGATACGATTGAACAGGATTTTTTAATTCGGATATTTCTGCATTTTCAATCGCAGCCCGAGAGGATCTGCGCATGGACAAATTTATATTCCTTTCACTTCCAAACTTCACGTTAAGTTTGGATAACATCAAATAAAACTCGTCAATACGTTTTACAGACAGAGGTATTCTTTCTAATGCATTTGCAATTTCCTCATAAGTAAGAACCCCGGTAATCCTGCCTCTTTCAAATAATTTCCGAATCACCTCTTTTTCCTCTTTATTGAGGTTTTTTAGCTTTTTAAGGTAATTCTTAATCATCTTCAAGGATTTTTCTTTTTCTTCGTTTATTTTATTAATCTTTGCCTGTTTCTTCAAAATACGCCCACCTTCCTTTCAACTTTTGTTGAATTTTATTGTATTCTTTAAGAATCTCTATATCTCCGGTTCGTTCGAATTCTTTAAAAAGGCTAATCGCTTTACTTCTCAATAAAATGTCCTTTTTAATATTCCTAATCGTTTGCTTAATAGCAAGTTCATTAACAAGATCCGGGTCGTTTAACGCAAGCTCAGCAGCAATAGAGAGTTCGCTCTCGCTAAGGTCATCCCAATCCTTAGGATCCGGTTGCATACCATTTTCAATATCATTTTTAGCTTTTAAAAAAATATGCAAGTACTCAGTATCAAAAAAATCTTCTACATTAAGTTCATTTTCAATAAAATAAAGAAAATCCGGTTTTTGAATAACGGCCTGAGTAAGTAGCTTTTCAGCTGCAAGAATTTTATCATTCTTCACGAAAAGTTCTTCTCTTTTCTTTTTTGAATAATTATTCTTAACCAACACATTATACTGATCTATCAATACGGCTGTATCTACCCCAAACTTGTTAGCAATTTGCTTTATATACTCATAGGCCTCCATTTTGTTGGATATTCTTGAAACCGTTTCAACAAGCCTTTCGATTACTCTGGCGCGTCCCTGAGGAGAGTCTCCGTTAATTTTGATCTCCACATCTGCTATAAATTCCAAAGGATCTCTTGCGTTATTTATCATTTCTCTAATTTTTTCATTTCCATACTTCAAAACTATTTCATCCGGATCAAGTCCCTCAAAAGGTACCACCACTTTAACAGAAACTCCTACATTACTGCATACTTCTATTGCTCTTTCGGCACCTTTTGCCCCCGCAGGATCATCATCATATAGAAAGTAAACGGTATCTGCAAATCGCTTAATCAACTTTGCCTGAGATTCAGTAAAAGAAGTACCCATGGAAGAAACCGCATTATGAACACCTTCCTGCTGTAAAACAAGCGCATCAAAATATCCCTCAACAACAAGAGCGCTGTGTGTTTTTCTTATTTCGGACTTAGCCATATTTATCGGATATAAGAGATTTCCTTTTGTAAAAATAGCAGTGTCCGGAGAATTCAAATATTTTGGTTCCCCTTTTCCAAAAATCCTTCCTCCGAAAGCAACAATATCGCCATGCGAATCAAAAATCGGTATAATAACTCTGTTCCAAAAATAAGAGCGTAACTTGCCGGATTGATCCTTTCTTGCAAGCCCGCTCGATTCAAGCTCGCTATCCGTTATTCCATGAGTTTTGGCATATTCAATAAATTTACTGCCATTTTCAGGAGCAAAACCCAATTCGAACTTTTCCATAGAATTCTTTTTAACTCCTCTACTCACAAGATAACTAAAAACTTTTTCATTGAGTTGGGATTTAAAAAATTCCGCAGCAATTCTCATCACTTCTTTTAAACGAGCCTTCAAAGAGCCATTGTCGGAATCAACTCTGGAAAACCTCGGCGGCTTTATTCCGGCTTCCTTTGCCAAGTCTCTAACCGCAGTTTTAAAATCCACATCCTCTATTCTCATAATGAACTTAACAACATCACCACTTGCACCACAACCAAAACAGTGAAATATTTGCTTTTCCGGACTTACTACAAAAGACGGCGTTTTTTCATCATGAAAAGGACAGAGCCCAACATAGTTCCGGCCCCTTTTTTTTAACTTAACATACCTGGAAATTACATTCACTATATCTATATTACTGCGCAAATCGTCCAAATACTCTTTTAAATCTTTCATCAGTAATAAATACGTAGAAGAATCAAAATTTCCTCTTTTCGCATAAAAAATTAAATTGATTATAGGGACAATTTCTTATGCATGTCTATAAAAAGAGATACATCTTTTTGAGGAATGGTATTGACTTCTCCCATGAGTAACGAAAATACAAAAGATTTTGCTGTTGATTCCAATAATTCGAGTTTGTTAAAAGCTTCGAAAAGATTATTTCCGACAACAGTAGCTCCATGGTTTCCCATAATACATGCATCGCCTTTTGTCAAAGCTCTTGCAACGGTATTTCCCAATTTACTACCACCCGGCGTAATATAAGGCACAAAACCCACCTCACCAAGAACAATCGTTGTTTCCGGAAGCAAATTCTCTAAGTTTTTATGAGAAATTGCAAGAGAAACACAATAGGAAGGATGGGCGTGTATTATCGCTTTTACATCTTTCCTGCTCTTATATATCGCATAGTGCATTTTTGACTCAGACGAAGGTTTCACGGGATTAATCGGTGGCTCAAGAATATTTCCGCTAATATCAGTAACTAATATATCGTCTTCAGTAAGAAAAGCCTTATTAAATCCACTCGGAGTGATATATATTTTATCACCGTCTCTTACGGAAATATTTCCCCCATATGCTGCATTCAAATTTCTCTCGTATATTAGCTTACCGAATTTTACTATTTCGCTTTTATACAAATTGCCCATAACTTAAAACCTCCTTTGTAAAAAATTAAAAAAGCCCGGCCTAAAAGCCGGGCTAACCAATTCATATGAATGTTTCTATACTTTTTTGAAAATTAAAGACACATTGTGACCGCCAAAACCCAATGAATTTTTCAAGGCGACCCTTACGTTTTGTTTCCGTGCAACATTTGGCACATAGTCCAGATCACAATCCGGATCCTTTTCCTTATAATTAATCGTGGGGAAAATTATCCCCTGATCTATAGTAAGGACTGTTGCAACGGATTCCGCTGCTCCGGATGCACCGAGTAAGTGCCCTATCATGGATTTTGTAGAGCTAACGGGTATTTTATAGGCATGTTCTTTAAAAACTTCTTTTATGGCAAGAGTTTCATATTTATCATTCAATGGAGTTGAAGTGCCATGGGCGTTAATATAATTGACTTCATCCTCATTCACTTGGGCACGTTTCAGTGCAAGAGTCATAGCTCGTTTAATTTGAGAAACCGTTGGATCCGGAGCGGTTGTATGGTAGGCATCAGTTGTTGCACCATAACCAGAAAGTTCTGCATAAATATGGGCGCCACGTTTAGTTGCATGCTCATAAGATTCAAGAATCAATATGCCCGCACCTTCGCCCATAACAAAACCGTCACGTGTTTTATCAAAAGGACGAGATGCCGTTTCGGGAGAATCATTTCTCTTGGAAAGGGCCCTCATGGAAGCGAAAGCAGCTACACCCATTTTGGTTACTGCAGCATCTGCTCCACCGGCAACTATTACATCCATATCTCCTCTCTCGACAGCAAGCATTGCTTCACCAATTGTTTGTGTCGCAGAAGCACAAGCAGCAACCGCAGAAAGAGTAGCTCCCTTAAATCCAAAACGCATTGCTATGTACGCAGGTATTGCATCCACAATCATCTGAGTGATGAAAAAAGGACTTACTCTCCGCGGGCCTTTCTCCATAAGGATTTTGTACTGTTCCCCAACGGATGTGAGCCCTCCGACACCGGAAGTAACATATACCCCTATCCGTTCAAGATCCTCATTCTTGAGATCTATACCGGAATCTTCTATCGCTTCCTTGGATGCTACATATGCAAATTGCTGCACACGATCCAATCTGCGTATTTCTTTTCTATCGAAGTAATCTTCCGGGTTAAAATTTTTTACCTCTCCTGCTATCTGAACGGAAAGATCCGAAGGATCAAACAGTGTTATTTTAGATATACCGGATTTGCCACTTTTAAGGCTCTCAAGAAAAGCATTTTTACCAATTCCAATTGGGGATACAATACCTAATCCGGTTACAACTACTCTGCGTCCCATACTATTTAGCGTGATCCTTAATGTACTGGATCGTAGAGCCTACCGTAGTAATTTTTTCGATGTCTTCATCCGGAATTTTCATTCCGAATTCATCTTCCAATGCCATAGCAATGTCAACAAGGCTTAATGAGTCCGCACCAAGATCCTCAACATACTTTGCCTCATCGACAATTTTGTCGTCATCTACTCCTAATTTGTCCTTAATAATCTCCACAACTTTACTTCTGATTTCTTTTTCGTCCATAATAAAACCTCCTTTGAAATTAGCTTTTTATCCTAAACTTAAACCACCATCAACGATAATTGTAGCACCTGTAATGTAAGATGCAAGAGGAGAAACAAGAAAAATAACGGCATTCGCAATATCCTCCGGTTTACCAGGCGCTTTTTTCAAAACCTTTTTTAAGAATTGTTCTTTTACCCTATCGGAAAGCTTTTTCGTCATATCGGTTTCTATAAAACCGGGGGCTATTGCATTCGCAGTAATATTTCGAGATGAATATTCTTCTGCAATTACCTTTGTAAAACCAATTAAGCCCGCCTTAGAAGACACATAATTCGCCTGTCCTAAATTCCCGGTAATGCCAACAATAGAAGATATGTTTACAATTCTTCCAAATCGATTCTTAATCATATACTTCAAAACATGCTTTGTCATCAAGAAACTACCTTTTAAATTAGTATCCAATACTTTATCCCAATCCTCTTCACTCATGCGCATAATTAAGCTATCACGAGTAATTCCGGCATTATTTACGAGAATATCGATTCTACCAAATTCTTTAGCAATATAATCAACAGTCTTACTAACGTCCTCTTCATTTGAAACATTGCATTTTAAAGCAAGACTCTTTCTACCATACGATTCAATGAGTTTCTTCGTTTCTTCTGCAGCTTCAAAATTATGGGCATAAAGTATGGCAACATCAGCACCACATTCCGCAAGGGCAATAGCAGTAGCCCTTCCTATACCCCTGGAGCCGCCTGTAACTATAGCCTTCAAATTGGAAAGATCAATACTACGCATTAAAAAATGCCTCCGTAAGTATAACTTCTGTTCCTTTTAACGTTCTTCCGATTAATCCTTTCAGCACATTTTTAGGTCCTACCTCATAAAATTTATCTACACCTGCTTTACTCATTGTTTGTAAGGATTTCGTCCACAGAACAGAGGATGTAAGCTGTTTTTTTAAATTATCTTTTATAACATCAACATCTTCCACAATTTCACCATTTACATTCTGTACAACAGGAACAACAGGTTTTGCAAAGTCAGCTTTATCTATATATTCACCCATTGCCTTTACAACAGGTTTCATTAAAGGAGAATGAAACGGAGCAGATACATTTAATACACGGGCTAATCTTGCGCCGTGTTCCTTTGCTATGGATTGTGCTTTTTCTATTGCAGTTGTTTCTCCGGAAAGTACAACTTGCCCCGGAGAATTAAAATTAGCAGCAACAATAATGCCAAACTGAGAAGCTTCTTTTAAAACGTCATTGATTTTTTCATCACTTAAGCCTATTACTGCAAGCATCTTTCCCGGTGCCTTTTCAGAAGCCTCCTTCATTAGCAAGCCTCTTTTCCTTACAAGAGATATGCCGGTTTCAAAAGAAAAAACCTCTGCTGAAAAAAGTGCCGAATATTCACCAAGACTATGCCCTGCAACAATAGAAGGCTTAATTCCTTTTTCCTTTAACATTAAATTATATACAGCCGAAACGGTAAATAGTGCAGGCTGTGCATTCTCAGTCGAAGTAAGGACGTTCATAGGACCGTTATCACAGAGATCAAGCAAGTCAAATTCTACTATATCTGAAGCTCTTGTGAATAGTTCTTTTTTCAGGGAAGACTCAGGAATTTTTTTACTCATCCCTACGTACTGAGAACCCTGTCCCGGAAATACAAATCCAATCATTTTGACCACTCCACCACAAAAGCACCAGACGTCATTCCTGCCCCAAAGGAAACCATTAAAACATTGTCTCCTTTTTTAAGTTTTCCTTCACGATATATTTCATCAAGAGCAATCGGAATTGAGGCAGCAGAAGAGTTTCCATATTTATCAATTGTTACTACGACTTTTTCTTTTGGAATTCCCAATCTTTTCATACCCGCATCTATAATACGAATATTTGCTTGATGGGGAATAAACCAACGTATATCATCAGGTTTCAATCCGGCTTTATCCATAACATTTTTAGAAATCCTGCCAATCTCTCTGACGGAAAATTTAAATACTTCCCTGCCGTTCATCTTTGTGTAATGCAGTCTCTTGTCAAGAACCTCTTGGCTAAACGGAAGTCTTGAACCGCCAGCCGGCAGAGTAAGATATTCGGCCAAACTTCCGTCCGCGTAGAGCTCGAAGGATTTAAAACCGCCTTCCTCGACATTCCCGAGTACAGTTGCTCCAGCTCCGTCACCAAAAAGTACGTAAGTATATCTATCAGTTTTATCCATCATTCTTGTTATTACTTCCGCTCCGATTGTAAGTACATATTTATACATACCGGTTTTGACAAACTGTGCGCCAACGGTAGTTGCAAAAATCCAACCGGGGCATCCAGCCTGCAAATCAAATGCCGCTGCATTTTTTGCGCCGATCTTATCCTGAACAAGACATGCAGTAGCGGGATAACGCATATCAGGAGAATTCGTGCCTACGATAATAAGGCCTATATCTTCCGGAGATATGCCTGCATCTTCAATAGCCCTCTTTGCCGCAATTGCAGCAAGATCACTGGTAGTTTGCTTATCATCAGCAAATCTTCTCTCAATAATACCGGTTCTTGTTCTTATCCATTCGTCAGAAGTATCAAGTATTTTTTCCATATCAAAATTTGTTACGGTTTTTTCCGGAACATAACTTCCTACGCCTAAAATACCTACGTTTCCCATATTACTCCTCCATTGCCTTTCTTTTATCCGTAAAAATCGCATCTATTATACCTTCGGCCACAACTTTGTCATTAACAAATATTTTTCCTTCGCTCTTTGCAAGCCCGTGCCTATAGGAAATAACATGCGATTTAACTATTAGTATGTCACCAGGTTTAACAACTTTTCTGAACCTGAATTTCTCTATACCTGTAAATAAACCGAATAAATTTTCCATTCCGGGGATTGTTAAAATAATAAAAGCCGAAACTTGTGCCATTGTTTCCACCATAAGCACACCGGGGAAAACGGGCATCCCTGGAAAATGTCCCTTAAAAAAGGGCTCATCTTCCCTAACGATCTTTTTTCCAACAACACTTTTACCCGGAATTACTTCAACAATCTCGTCAACAAACAAAAACGGGTCCCTGTGAGGCAAAAGTTTTTTAATTTGTTCTTTATTTAGCCTGAGAGGCTTATCAGGCATTCTCATCCTCCAAAACAGCTTTTCTGCTAAGGCGCATCTTTTTATTTTCCTTATCTATGTTCAAAACTTTAACGCGTATTTTATCTCCAATTTTTACGACATCATCTACTTTATTTACGCGCTTAACATCAAGTTGCGAAATATGAACAAGGCCTGTTATGCCGTCATCAAGCTCCACAACCGCACCAAAAGGATGAATTCGTATTACCGTACCCTCTACGATACTACCTACAGGAAACTTCTCCTCCACAATATCCCACGGATAAGGCTTGGTCTGCCTTAAGCTAAGAGAAACTTTGCCGTTTCGAAGATTTACGCTCAAGATTTTAACCTTTACTGTCTCCCCTTTAGTTACAACTTCTTTCGGCAGTTTTCTCCTTCCCCAGGTCAGCTCTCCAAGTCTCACAAAACCATCAATTCCATGTCCTATATCTACAAAAATCCCGAAATCTTTTATGGTTTTTACCACGCCTTCGATGATATCGCCCTTCTTCAAGTTAACAAGGGCTTCTTTACGCTCTTTCTCTCTTTCTTCTTTCAAGAACTCTCTATGAGAAACCACAATTCTTCTTATGGAAGGATTAACCTCAAGAATTTTAACCTTGAGTTCTTTGCCAACGTAAGAATCAAGAGTCTCCCCTTTCTTAAGCCCTACTTGAGATTGTGGCAAAAACGCAACGATACCTTCTACGTCAGTAAGTAATCCGCCTTTAATGGCTTTGGTAACCTTTGCAGTTACAATTTCTCCGTTTTTATATTTTTCTTGAAGTTCTTTCCACTTATTTAAATAATCTGCCTTCTTTTTTGAAAGAACAGCATTACCTTTGGAATCTCTATCTTTTACAACAAAAACATTAATTTTATCACCGACTTTAACGATTTCCTCCGGGGAAGAAATCATTTGGAGAGAAAGTTCCCTTAACGGAATAAAGTAATCTCCTTTACCCCCGGCATTAACCATTACACCCTCTTTCTCAAGTTTAACTACGGTAACAGTAATAACATCACCTCTTTTAAATGCCTTGGGAACGTAATGGTTGGCCAAATTCATAGGGTCTGAATTTTTTTCTTCCCTATGTTCTACTTTACCCGTCTCTTGCTTCTCAATCTGTCTTCTCGGAATCTTTTCTTTGGATACGGCATTAAGAATCGATTCAACATCGTTTGGATCTACCTTCTCAAAAAACTCTTTTTCGCCCATGTCACCCATCTCACTCTCCTTATAATCTTTTTTCTGTTTATTATACAATATTTCCAAATTTAGCAAAATATTGCTTTGTTTTACTTATTGGCAACAAGTGCACCCAATGCGAGGGAATAGAATTTGGATTCCTCACTATCTCCCCTTGATGTAAGCACTGCAGGTGCTGTTGTTCCGGTAACAAGTCCTGCTATTTTCGAATTTCCTAACTTAGTGGTGCATTTATAAAAAGCATTTCCGGTTTCTATATTCGGGAAAATCAAAATATCCGCGTTACCTGCCACTTCGGAGCGTACTTTTTTAATTTCTGCCGCTTCTTTTGAGACGGCAAGATCGAGCGCCAAAGGACCATCAACCACACAACCTTTTATCTGTCCTCTTTCATTCATCTTGGAGAGAAGTGCTCCGTCAACAGTTGCCTGCATTTTCGGATTTACGGTTTCCACGGCAGCTATTACTGCAACTTTAGGATTTTCTATACCAAGTTTATGCGATATTGCAACATCGTAGTTGATCATAGCCTGTTTCATTTTCAAGTCAGGTTGAGGAATTACGGCCACATCAGACACAACAAGCAACTTCGGATAGGTAGAAATTTCAATTATAGTGGCGTGTGAAAGTATTGCACCGGGAGGAAGGAGCCCTTCTTCTTTATTTAAAATTCCTCTCATATAATTTGCCGTATGGCAAAGCCCTTTCATTAAAACATCCGCTCTCTTGTCTCGCACCGCACGTACCGCCTGTCTTATCGCTTCGTTTTCCTCAGGAACATCTACTACCTCAAACAGAGAAATATCGATATTATTTGCATGAGCAACTCTTTCTACTTCCGATTTGTTTGCAAATACAATCGCATTGAATAATCCTTCTTTAACACCTTTCTCAATTGCCTCAAGAGTATGGGCATCCTGCCCGTACGCAACAGAAACAGTCCTCTTTTCTCTTTTTTTAACCTCTTCCACAATTTCTTCCAAACTTTTAAGCATAATAACCTCCCAATTTTCTTTAATTTTTACTCGCTATGGCAAGCGCTATAGAATTAAATTTTACTTCGCTTTTATCCGCCCGTGAAGGTATCATAACCGGTACCTGCGTTCCTACTATTATATGAGCATTTTTAAATTTTGCATAGTAGGAAAGTGCTTTTCCAAAAACATTACCCACAGTGATATTTGGAACTATAAGGATATCCGCAAAACCGGCAACTTCAGATTGTATTCCTTTTTTCTTCGCCGCATATTCGGAAATCGCATTATCGAGTGCCAACGGCCCGTCTACAATACAGTCTTTTATTTGACCTCTTTCGTTCATCTTTGAAATAAGAGCCCAATTTTCAGTATCTTCCATATCAGGATTTACAACCTCAACAGCCGAAAGGAGTGCTACCTTAGGAGTGTCGGTACCAAGTTTATTCGCAACACTCACGGCATTTTCTATAATAGCAACAAGCCCGTTTAAATCAGGATTTATATTAACACCACCGTCACTCATCAAAACAAGTTTATTGGAAACCGAAGTGTCCTCAAAAACAAACACATCACTGATCAATTTATCAGTTCTTAATCCGTTTTCTTTATCCAAAACTGCCTTAAGAAGATAAGCGGTTTTGATTTGGCCTTTAAGCAAAATTCCTCCATTCGATTTAACTTCTCTTACTGCAACCGTACCTTTTTCGATTTCGTTTTTCACACCCACAATTTTCTCAACAAAATCCGTATTTTCAAACTGCGAAAGTGTTTGCTCGATCTTACTTTTATCTCCTACCAAAACTGCCGTTCCGAATCCGTAATCATAGCTCCTCTTGACTGCGGTAACGGCTTCAATATCTTCTCCTCCGGCTACAACAACTCTTTCTTTACCTTTCGTTTTTAAATGCGCAAAAAGTTCATCGAAAGTTTTGAACATGATAACCTCCTTCTAAACATACTCTCTGGGCTCTTCTTCCCCACGCAGCACCCTTAAAGCAGCAAATGCCAATGCCTCAAGTTCCTTTTCACCTGGATAAACAACAATTGGAGCAATCCATTCTACTCTGCGTTTTACCTCATCAACAAGTTCGCCATTATAAGCAATACCACCGGTTAAAATGATTGCTTCCACGTTTCCCTTTAACACGGTCGCCATGGCAGCGATTTCCTTGGAAATTTGATAGCACATTGCTTCAAAAATCTGAGTAGCATATTTATCTCCTTTTTTTACTTTATCTATCACTTCACGCATATCATTAGTTCCGAGATAAGAAGTTAAACCTGCACTCTTGGTTAAAAGCTTTTTTAACTCTTTTTCGCTGTACTTACCGGAATAAGACATTTCCACTATATTTATAGACGGCAATCCGCCAGCTCTTTCCGGAGAAAACGGCCCGCCTTCATTTGCATTATTCACATCTACAATTTTTCCGTTCTTTATCGGAGCAATGGAAATTCCGCCACCAAGATGTGCAACAATAATGTTCAAATCCTCAAATTTTTTATTGTGCTCCTTTGCATACCTATAAGCATTCGCGCGGATGTTCAACGTATGAAGTAAAGAAAGCCTTTTGATTTCTTTTAAGCCGGAAATTCTCGCAATATCTTCAAATTCATCTACCGAAACTGGATCTGCTATAAAAGCGGGTACTCCAAGAGAATCCGCAATTTCTTTTGCAAGTATTCCCCCTAAATTCGACGCATGCTCAACCCTTGCATGAACAAGATCATTTATCATTGCATCATTTACAGGATACGTTCCCGCCTTAATAGGCTTTAAAACACCTCCTCGGCCGACTACAGCATCCAGAGATGAAAGTTCTATGCCATGCGCTTTAAGAATTTTTAGCACTTCCTCTTTTCTGAATTCTTTTTGATCGAGCAGTCTGTCAAATTTTACAAGTTCTTCATTCGAATGATGAATTGATTCGGAAAATACAAGATTCTCATCATCATAAAGCCCTACTTTCGTAGAAGTAGAGCCTGGGTTTATAACGAGTATTCTCATACCCACCTCCTTAAAAGTTCTTTTGCTTGCATTAAAGTAGTTCTGGTAATATTGCTTCCAGAAATCATACGTGCAATTTCGTTTACCCTTTCGCTATCATTCAGTTTTTTTACGGTAAGGTAAGTTTCCCCATCTTTAATCTCTTTTTCCACAACAAGATGCTCTCCCGGCAGTGAAGCAATCTGCGGAAGATGAGTTATACAAATTACCTGTCTGTATTTAGAAATTTCCAAGAGTTTTTCCGCAACTTTTTCGCCTGTTTTTCCACCAATGCCGGCATCTACCTCATCAAAAGCAAGTGTAGGAATTTCATCAACTTCTGCAATTACCCTTTTTATGGCAAGCATTATCCTGGAAAGTTCACCGCCTGATGCAATTAAAGAAAGTTTTTTAAATCCTTCGCCGGGGTTAGGAGCAATAACGAATTTTACAGAATCTATGCCGTCAGAAAAAAGTTTTACCTTTTTTCCGTCAATATCAATGCCATTTGTATCTTCAAGACGAGCGATATCGACAGCAAAATCCGCATTCTCCATAGCAAGATCTTTTAGTTCTCGCAATACCTCTTTTCTGAACCGAGCTGCAACTTCCGCTCGTTTGCTTGAAAGAGAAGTTGCATCTCCTTTTAATTTTTTGAGTAATTCTTCTTTTTCGTTTTTCAATTCTTCAATGCGCTCGTTCAAATTACTGAATGAATTCGACTTTTCTTCAAGTTCCGCAAGATAATCGATAAGCTCGGGAATTTCTCTTCTGTATTTCATTTTAAGTGCGGACAAAAGAGAAAGCCTTTCTTCGATTTCACTAAGCCGTTCAGGATCAAACAAACTTTCGGATGAAAAATTCGAAAGTTCTCTGTCAATATCCCTGAGTTCGGAGCGTAAATTTTCCAATCGATCAATTAAACTACTGAATTCATTACTTATCCTGGAAGCATTTTCTATATTGGCAAGTAGTTTATCCATCTGATCAATAAGCGAATAAGAATCACTTTGTGAAATTATAAAACGTGATTCGTTTATCAAATCGGAAAGCTCTTGCGCATTCGTAAGGAGTTTTTCTTCTTCTTTGAGGCTTTCCTCCTCACCTTCCTTCAGATCAGCTTTTCTAAGCTCCGCTATCTCAAAATTTATAAATTCTCTTTCTTCTCTGTATTTTTTATCCTGTTCCGTAAGCTCGCCGATTTTTGCGTTTATATCTTTTAATCTGCTTATTTCCTCTTTAACACGTTCCTTTAAAGTGAGCAATTCGGAGCCACCAAACCTGTCAAGTATATCAATATGATTATTTTCGTTAAGTAGAGACTGAACTTCATGCTGCCCATGCATATCCACAAGGGAGCGCCCCACATCCTGAAGAATTTTTAACGGAACGAAATGCCC
>Ga0256833_1000868_pt1 | contig 22900 bp, 24 predicted proteins | sample 356284metaG_FD_190535 | JGI IMG/M metagenome (GOLD analysis project Ga0256833, IMG submission 190535) | Hydrothermal vent microbial communities from Mid Atlantic Ridge, Atlantic Ocean - 356-284 | ecosystem: Environmental > Aquatic > Marine > Hydrothermal vents | place: Atlantic Ocean: Mid... | reverse complement strand
TGCACGCCGAGGGGGTGCGGGTGGTGGTCACGGTGGATTGCGGCATCCGCTCGGTGGCCGAAGCCGAACACGCCCGCGCTGTGGGGCTGGACCTCATCGTCAGCGACCACCACCTGCCGGGCGAAACCCTGCCGCCCGCGCTGGCGGTCATCAACCCCAAGCGCGCCGACGACACGTACCCTGAAAAATACCTTGCTGGCGTCGGCCTGGCCTACAAAATAGCCCAGGCGCTCTTTCTGCGCCTGCGCCCCGCCGAGGCTGACGCCGTGGCTGACTACCTCGACCTGGTGGCCTTGGGCACGGTGGCCGACCTCGCGCCGTTGCAGGGCGAAAACCGCTACTTAGTGCGCCTGGGGCTGCACCGCCTGCGCCGCCCGCAGCGCCAGGGGCTGTTTTCCCTCATTCAGGTGTCCAACCTCAAGGCGGAGCGCCTCACCGCCACCCACATCGGCTTCATGCTCGGCCCGCGCCTCAACGCCGCCGGGCGGCTGGAATCGGCCCTCGCTGCCCTCGACCTGCTGCTGACCGAGGATTATATGGAAGCCGGGCGCTTGGCCATGCAACTGGACGCCCAGAATCGCGAGCGCCAGCGCCAGACGAAGGAAGTGCAGGAAAAAGCCGAAAGCCTGGCCGTAGAAGGCGACGAGGTGCCGCTGCTGCTGTTTGCCGCCCATCCCGATTTCAACCCCGGCGTGGTGGGGCTGGCCGCTTCCCGCCTGGTGGAGCGCTACTACCGCCCGGCCATCGTCGGCCAGCGGGGGGAAGAATTCACCCGCGCCTCGTGCCGCAGCATCCCCGAATTTCACATCACCCAGGCGCTGGAAGCCTGCGGCGACCTGTTGGAGCACTACGGCGGCCACGCCGCGGCGGCGGGCTTTACTGTGCGCAACGACCGCCTGCCCGACCTGTTGGCCTGCCTGCGTGCCCAGGCCGAAAGCGCCCTCGGCGGCCTCGACCTGCGCCCCACCCTGCGCGCCGATGCCGAGGTGCGTCTGCGAGACCTGACCACCCAGGCGCTCACCGACATGCGCTGGCTGGAACCCACCGGCTTCGGCAACCCGCGGCCGCGCTTCGTCGCCCGCGGCGTGCGCGTGCACAGCGCCCGCACCGTCGGCAAGGAAGCCCAGCACCTCAAACTCATTTTGGAGCAGGACGGCGTGCGCCGTCAGGCCATTGCCTTCCGCCAGAGGGAATGGTTGGAGAAACTGCCCGCCGCGGTGGATATTCTGTTCACTTTTGAATGGAACGAATACAACGGCCAGCGTAGCCCCCAGTTGAACATCAAGGACCTGCGTCCGGCGGCATAAAGCCCTCGCGAGGGTTATCGCCGCCGCTGGCGCACCACTTCGAACAACAGCACCGCCGCGGCCACCGCCGCATTGAGCGACTCCGCCCCGCCGGGCATGGGGATGTGCACCGCCTGGGTAGCCGCACGCCGGGCGTCCGCGCCGGCACCCTCGGCTTCGCCCCCCACCACCAGCACCAAAGGCTGCAGAAAATCGGCCTGGTCGTATGGCACCCCTTCCCCCGCTGCGGCCAGGAAGACCGCCTTGCCCCCCCTCAGCGCCGCCGCTTCGTTCCATGCCGCCCGGCGCAGCGGAAGATGGAAATGCGCCCCCATCGCCGCCCGCACCACTTTGGGGTTGAAGGCGTCCACGGTATCCGGCGAAAGCACCACGCCCTGCACCCCCGCCGCCCACGCCGTGCGCAACATTGTCCCAGCGTTACCGGGGTCGCGCACCCCGTCCAACCAGAGCACGAAGTTGGCGTTTTCCGGCCATGGCAATGCCCGCCGCGGCAACACCAGCAACACGCCCTGCGGCGTTTGGGTGGCGCTGGCGGCGGCAAAGACCTCCGGGGGGACTTCCCACAACGGCACGCCGCGCGCCTGCAGCGCTGCTACCACCGCCTGCCCCCGCGGCGAGATTTTGGGCGTGTATAGCGCCCATCGCGGCAGCCACTCTGCCGCCAGCGCCTCTTCGGCCAGCCGCACCCCTTCGGCCACCCACAGCCCCATCTCCCGACGGCTGCGACGGCTGCGCTGGAGCCGCCGCACCGTTTGGATGCGTGGGTTGCGCCGCGACGTGATGCGGCCTTCAGCCATAGTGCTCGTCCCAAACGGCCAAAAATGCCTCCACGGTTGGGCGGTCGTACAGCACCAGGCGGACGTCCTCCACACCGCTTTCGGGGTGCGCGGCGAAGTAATCTTCCACGGCCTGGAAGATGACCGCTGCCGCCTGCCGCTTGGGGAAGCCGTAGATGCCCGTGCTGATGGCGGGGAAGGCGATCGATCGTAACCCCAGTTCGTCGGCGCGGCGCAGAGCGCCCTGCACGGCAGCACGCAGTTTGGCGTCTTCGTCGTCCTGCCCGCCATGCCACACCGGCCCCACGGCGTGGATGACGTACCGGCACGGCAGGTTGCCGCAATCGGTATAGGCCGGGCGGTCGTGGGGCACCGGCCCGTGTTGCCGCACCCATGCCGCCGATTGTTCGGTGATGACCGCACCCCCTTTGCGGGCGATCACCGCGGCTACCCCGCCGCCATGCATCAGGTGGCGGTTGGCCGCGTTCACGATGGCGTCCACCGGTTCTGCCGTGATGTCGCCGCGCAGCAGGCGGAATTGCCCTCCATGGGGGAGGGAGCGGTTTCGCAAGGCTTCCATACGCGCCTCCAACGCGAAGCCAGCCCGCGACGCGAGGCCGCGGGCGGGTCGGGGGTTATTTCTTCGGCTCCGGCGTGTGGCCGTTGTGCTTGCTGGGGCCGTAGGGGAGAGGAATGTACTGCACCGATGGCCGCCGTTGCGCCGATTGCGGATAGAGGTTCATCAGCCGGTACACCTCCACCGGCATCTCGGTGCTGACCGGAAGCCCAAGTTCTGTGGCTTCTTCCGTGGTGATGGGATAATCGTGCGTCCAGCGGCCTGTGGCCAAGGTTTCTGCCAGTTCCTCGGCCTTGTCGGGCGGCATCTTGCCGTCCAAAATCTTGACCACCGTGCGCTTGACCTGTTGGATGGCCTTGCGGGAAAGGTCGGCGAGGATGAGGGTTTCGTCGTCCACCCGGTTGACGTCCTTTTGTTCCACCACTTTGAGGATGGAAGCCGCGGCGTATTGCCCCAGTTGCGGGTCAACCGGGCCCAACACGGCGTTTTCGTCCATCACGATTTCGTCCGCGGCCAGCGAAATCAGCGTGCCGCCCGACATCGCGTAGTGGGGGACGAAGACCGTCACTTTGGCAGGGTGTTTCTTGAGCGCATAGGCGATCTGCTCTGCTGCCAGCACCAGGCCGCCGGGGGTGTGCAGGATCAGGTCAATCGGCACGCTGTCGTCCGTCAACTTGATGGCGCGCAAGATCTGCTCGGAATCCTGAATGTCGATATAGCGCGCCATCGGGAAGCCGAGGAACGACATGGTTTCCTGGCGATGGATCAGGGCGATGACCCGCGAGCCGCGCTTTTTCTCCATCTGGCGCATGATGCGCACGCGGGCGTTTTCCAGCATCCGTTGCCGGAGCCACGGCTCCAGCGATGCCAGCATGATGAACAGCCAGAAGAGGTCCCAGAAATTGCCACTCATGATGTGCCTCCTGTGATGAGGTTACCAGCGGTAAAGTTCGTCCAGGTAGCGGCGGTCGGGGCGATGGGCAAAGTAGCGGGCGAACAAGAAACCGAACACAAAACCGCCGATGTGTGCCCACCAGGCGACGCCGCCCATCGTGTGCGCCCCGTAAGGCAGCAGCGCCATCCACCCGGAGTACAATTGGGTGACGAACCATATCCCGATGAACAGCCATGCCGGTAATTCCATGAAAGTGATGAAGATGAACAGCGGCACCAGCGTCAACACCTGGCCGCGCGGGTAGAACACCATGTACGCCCCCAGCACCCCGGCGATGGCGCCGCTCGCGCCCACCGTGGGAACCATGCTGGTGGGCAGCACCCAGGCCTGCATCAGCGCGGCGGCCACGCCGCTGAGGAGGTAAAACATCAGGTAGCGTCCCGGCCCCATGCGGTCTTCGACGTTGTCGCCAAAGATGAACAGCACCCACATGTTGCTGAGCACATGGAACCAACCGCCGTGCAGGAACATGCTGGTGAAGATGGTCGGCCAGGCCTGCAACGGGTGCGCCCACAGCCGGGCGGGCACCAAGCCGTAGGTGTAGATGAAGTGCTGCAACGCGCCTCGGCTCATGCTGACTTCGTGGAGGAAGACCAGCAAGTTGAGGGCGATCAGCGACCAGTTGACCAAGGGGAAAGAGCGCGAACGCACGGTGTCTTTGATGGGGAACATGGGGCTGCCTCATAAAAAGGGATGGAGGGCGTGTATTTGGATTGTACCCCGCGCGGTCCGCTGGTGTTGATGCGGCAGGGGGTTCTAAGAAAACGCATATTTTTTGGTGGAAAAGGTGTAAAGTTGGTGAGGCGCGCCGGTGGCCTTCAGGCACGGTTTTGGTTGGCTGGCGGCGAAATCCGGAGGAATTGTCGGGTGCGGTGGATGCGCGCTGCCCCCAGAGGGATGTCCAGTGCGTCCAGCACCTCATCCGGACGCCCTGTGGCACTCTGGCGGGCGCTCAGCCGCAGTTGTAGGCGTTGCCGTCCTGCTTCATCCGGCGGCAACACAGCGGCGTTTTCTATGAGGGGGCGCAGGTCGTAGATTTTGCCACGCCGCTCGCGCGGCAAGTGTTCGGCGGCCAGCAGCGTGGTCAGGCGCGCTTCCAGGTCGGGCACGGGATCGAGCAAGGTGAGGATGTATTCGGAGGCTACCACCTGGTTGGGGAGGGGAGGCTCATCGGGGGGCACAACCGTGACCTGGAGGATGCGGATGCCCGGCGGGGCGGCCTGGCGCAAAGCCGACGCGATCGCTTCCGTGGGCCATGGCTCGGTGAGCCAAAAGTCCGCCAGTTCGTGCTCGCCGGTGCAGCCCAACGGCAGGGCGGCGGCGAGGTGCATTTTGGGGCGGGGATGGTAGCCATGGCTGTGGAGCAGCGGCAGGCCGGCGCGGCGAAAGGTGCGCTCCAAGGTGCGCTGGACGTCTAAGTGGCTGGTATAGCGCATGGCCTCGGTCTTGGCGTAAGTCAGACGGATGCGCAGGGGCTTCTCGGCGGGTGGGGGCGATGTCATTGGGTTGCCTCCGGTGCACCTTGCTCCAGCGCCAGCAGGCGGGCTTTGGTGGCCAGGCCGCCGGGGCCGCTGTAGCCACCCAGTGAGCCGTTGGCTGCCACCACCCGGTGGCAGGGGATGACCAACGGCATGGGGTTTCGCGCGACGGCCTGCCCCACGGCCCGTGCAGCCCTGGGATGCCCGCTGGCGGCAGCGATCTGGCCGTAAGTGCGCGTTTCGGCGTAGGGGATGGCCGCGACCGCCTGCAAAACCTGCCGTTGGAAAGGCGGCAATGTTTCCCAGGCGATCTCCATCGGGAAATGGCGGCGATGGCCGCTCAAGTATTCTTGCAAGTGTACCAGCCAGCGGTTGGCGCTACAGCGCAACGCTGCTGTGGTAGGAGTGTCTGCCTTGCCGCTCAAACCTCTCCGGGCGCGCGTCGCGCTTTCCCCCCACAACACAGCCGCTAACCCTTTGACTGTGACCGTGACACCAATTTGTCCCCATCCAGGGACGTCGATCAATGCGGTATAGCGTGGCATGTTTCAATACTACCATGCCCTTCACGCGCCTGCCAAGCGCTTCTCTGAGGTTGGCCTACGCTCGGTGGGGGGAGGGGTAGCACTCGCGTCTTCCTCGCTCTTCCTGTGGCGTTTGTGCATTGCATGGCGCACGAAACCTTGCCAACTGCTTTGCCCTTTGCTATAATGCGTCCTGCTTGTGGGCGCGTAGCTCAGTTGGTTAGAGCGCATCACTCACATTGATGAGGTCAGGGGTTCAAGTCCCTTCGCGCCCACCAGGGCCCCGGTCAGAAAAGGCCGGGGCTTTTTCGTTCCCGAAAAGCCTTCTGCTATCACCCAAAATGGAGTATTATAGGCCTATGTCCCTGTCTTCCTTTGCTGGGAACCCGTTGTTCTGGCCTGCTATCCTGCTCATCGGCCTGGCTGTCGGCTTGGCGCTGGGGTGGGGGGTGGGGACGTTGGGCGTGCGGCGCGCTTGCCAGGTACATATTCGGCGATTGAAGCAGCACTTGCGTCAACAAGCGCGTGAGGAGTGCATGACGCGAATTGCGCTCTTGGATGACCTTTCTCAGGCGTTGACCGCCACGCTTAATTACCAGCGAGTGCTTGATCTGGCGTTGGACGTGGCCATTCAAGCGCTCACGCCGGGAGACGCCAGCCGCCCTGAGCCGTTGGTTGCCGCGGTGCTCCTTTTCGACCAACAGGGGGTGTTGCGGGTGGCCTCGGCGCGGCGCTTTACCCACGCGGATATGCGTGTGGGCCTCTCAGCGGCCCGCGGTGGGGTGGCAGAGGTGGTGGAGCAGCGGCAACCTGTGCTGCTGCGCGAGCCGGCAAGCGACCCCGAACTGCGACAGATTGCCGCGCTGCATGCGGCGCATAGCGCCTACCTCTACCCGCTGACGGGGGGGCTGGAAGTGTATGGCCTTTTGTTGTACGCCCATCCTGAGAGGGAATTTTTTACCGCCGAACGCGTGGAATTGCTGGAATTCCTTGGGCGGCAGGCCACCACGGCTATCCAGAATGCCCGTCTCTACCATGACCTGGAGCGGGAGAAACAGCGCCTTACCGAGGTGGAAGAGGAAGCCCGCCGCAAATTGGCGCGTGATCTCCATGATGGACCAACGCAGACCATTGCCGCCATTGCGATGCGTGTCAGCCTTATCCGTCGGTTGATGCAGCAAAACCCTCAGGCCGCAGTTGGAGAACTTGCCAAGGTGGAAGACCTGGCGAGGCACGCCACCAAGGAAATCCGCCATCTGCTCTTTACTTTGCGACCGTTGGTGCTGGAGACCGAGGGGCTCTCTGCGGCGTTGCAGGCCATGGCCGAAAAGTTCCATCAACTTTACAATCAAAACGTCGTTGTCGAAGCCGATGAGCGGGTAGTGGAGATGCTGGATGCCGGTCAGCAGACCACGGTGTTTACCATTGCGGAAGAGGCTGTCAACAACGCCCGCAAACATGCCCGCGCGGAGCACGTTTGGGTGCGTTTGAAACTGCTTCGCCCTGACGTCGCTGTGCTGGAAGTGCGGGACGACGGTGTGGGCTTCGATCTTGGCGCGGTGACCAACAATTACGAGTATCGTGGTAGCCTGGGGATGATCAATATGCAAGAGCGCGCCGAACTGATCAACGGCCAATTGGAAATTCATAGTGCCGAAGGTGCAGGGACGACCATCCGTTTGTGGATTCCGCTTTCCGATGACGCCGCCGAGCGTTTACGGCAGGGGCGCTTGACGCCATAGGAGCCTGCGATGCCTCAGGCCGAAGGTTTGTACTACACCGAATCCGACTTGCGCCCCGATGTCGAGCGTGCCGCCATGCCGGTGGTGCTGGTACATGGTGCGGGGGGAACCCATCTGCATTGGCCGCCTCAGGTGCGCCGCTTACCGGCGCAATGGGTGTTGGCGGTCGATTTGCCAGGCCATGGCCGCTCGGCGGGGGTGGGTGAGCAAGAAATCGCGGCCTATGCCGACCGCTTGGTGGCCTGGGCGGAAGCCATCGGCCTGCCGCCCGCATTCTGGGTGGGACACAGCATGGGCGGTGCCATTGTGCTGACCCTGGCGTTGGAACATCCCCGCCGGGTGCGTGCTTTGGGTCTGGTGGCCACCGGCGCGCGTCTCCCCGTCAATCCTCGCTTGTTGGCCAGCACGGCGCAGCCGGAAACTTTTCCCTTAGCCGTGGAAACGGTGATGAAATGGGCGTTTAGCCCAACAGCCCCGCCGCGTCTGCGCCAGTTGGCCACCCAGCGAATGCTGGAAGTGCGCCCCACCGTTTTACACAATGATTTTACCGCCTGCGATCGCTTCAATGTGGATGCCCGCTTGAGCCAGATCGATGTGCCTGCCGTGGTGATTCACGGCACGGCAGACAAGATGACCCCTTTCCATTACGGCGAACACCTGGCGCGGGAAATCCCTCGTGCTCGGCTGGTCACCGTGCGCGACGCGGGCCACATGGTGATGCTGGAGCAGCCTGAGGCGGTTGCCGAGGCTTTAGCGGCTTTCACCGCCGAGGTGTTGGGGGGAGGCTAACGCTTGCAGGATGGGGCGGATGGCGGCCGCGGCGCGCGCCCGGTGGCTGCGGCGGTTTTTCTCTTCTGGCGGGAGTTCGGCCATCGTCAGGCCCAGTTCGGGCAAGAGGAAGAGGGGGTCGTAACCAAAGCCGTGCTCGCCCCGCTCTTGGGCTATGATCTCCCCCTGGCACACCCCCTCGGCAAAATGCAACGTCCCTTCCGGCGTTGCCACCGCGATCACGCATACGAAGCGCGCTTGCCAGGGTTGGGGCTTGCCTGCCAGTTGAGCCAGCAGGTAGCGGCGTCGGTCGGCGTCGGTGGCGTGGGGCTGCGGGGCAAAGCGCGCCGAATACAGCCCCGGCGCGCCTCCCAACGCTGCCACTTCCAGCCCCGAATCGTCGGCTAAGGTCAGCCAGCCGGTAGCCTCCGCCCAAGCGCGGGCCTTCAAAGCCGCGTTTTGGGCGTAGGTCGCCCCGCTTTCTTCCACCTTCGGCGCAACTTCTGCGGCCACGTCTTGCGGAAAGACCAGGGTGAAAGGCAACCCCTTCAGGAGTTCCCGGTATTCCCGTTGTTTGCCTCGGTTGCCGGTGGCAACCATCAGCGGCGGGCGGCTGAAATTATGTTCTATTCTCATTGACTTCCCTTTCCCTTTGTGTTATACTGTTTATCGCTTTGCGAAAATCCCGGCAGGAGCATAGCAGTGACCCATAGCCATCCCTTCCGACTGAATGTCGGCTTCATTGCCCACGAGCAGGTCGGGTATAGCCGGGAGTTCTTGTTCGACATCCCAGCCATTCGTTTGGAAGACCTACCGTTGCACGGCTTGAAAGGCCGTGTGGTGGTGACGCGTACCACGCAGGGGCTGCTCTTCGAGGGCCGGTTTACGGCCACCACGCCGGCGGAGTGCGTTCGCTGTTTGGAGCCCTTCGAGCAGCGGCTGGATGCCGAATTTACCGAATTATACGCTTTTTTGCCCAAAAACGCGGGGGAATCGGGGTTGCTTTATCCTGAAAGCGGGCAGATCGACCTGGCGCCCTTGGTGCGGGAATATATGTGGCTGGCTTTTCCCATCAAGCCGTTGTGCTCGGCGGATTGTAAAGGGTTGTGCCCGGTGTGTGGTGCCAACCTCAACGTGGAAGATTGTGGCCATCGGGTGGAACACATCGACCCTCGCCTGGAAATTCTCAAAACCCTGCTCGAATCCTGACCTGTCAAGGAGTACGCTTGCATGTCGGCCATGCCGGAGCCTTTTTCTGCGCTCAACACGCTTTTGGAGCAGGCAGCCGTGCGCGGCTACCTGACGATCGATGACTTGTTGGCCTGTTGCCCGGAAAGCAGCCGTCAGGTGCTGGGGCGGGTGCGGGCGTACCTGGAGAACGAGGGTATCGAGGTGGTGGAGGAGGACGAGCCGCCGCATCTTGCTCCAGAGGACGTAGACACGGTAGGCCAGTATCTCAAGGAAATGTCGCGCGTGCCGTTGTTGACGGCGAGTGAGGAGATTGCCCTCGCGAAGCGCGTGGCGCGCGGGAAGGAAGCGGCGCGCATCCTTGAGCACAAAGGGTGGGAACTCTCCAAGGAGCGCCGGCGGCTGCTCGAGGCTCAGGTGCGGGACGGCCAGGCAGCGAGAGAGCACCTCATCCGTGCCAACACCCGCCTGGTCGTCAGCATTGCCAAGCGTTACATCGGGCGGGGCGTGCCCTTTGCGGATTTGATTCAAGAAGGCAACTTGGGTTTGATGAAGGCCGTGGAGAAATTCGATTATCGCCGCGGCCTTCGTTTTTCCACTTATGCCACCTGGTGGATCCGCCAAACGGTGAGCCGCGCCATCGCCGACCAGGGGCGCACCATTCGCGTGCCGGTGCACATGCTGGAGCGTATTCGCGTGCTCTACCGCGAACGCCAGCGGCTGGAGCAACGCCTGGGGCGGGCGCCTACCGGCGAAGAACTGGCCGAGGCGCTGAACCTGCCAGTGGAAAAAGTGGAGTGGATGTTGCAGGTCTCGTGGTATCCGGTTTCGCTGGAAACCCCCGTGCACGATGGGGAAGATGACGAGGCCGAATTGGCAGCATTTATCGAAGATCGTGAGGCGCCCGCACCTGCTCAGGTGGCCTATCGGCAGATTTTGCGCGAGCGCATTCAGGATGTCCTCGACACCCTGCCGCCGCGTGAAGCGCAGGTCATCCGCCTGCGTTATGGCCTGGAGGACCGTCCACCGCTCACCCTGGAGGAAATCGCCCACAAATTCGGCCTTACCCGTGAGCGCATCCGCCAGATCGAAAACAAAGCCCTGCGCCGCCTGCGCCACCCCAGCCGCACCCGCCAACTGCGGGAATACCTCGAAGCCTGAGCCTGCTGCTATGGTAAAATAGCCCCATGCTGCCCCGCTTTACCTCCTCCCTCGGCACGATGATGATGCGCCGCCGCACGCCGGCCTGACCGTTGGGCCTGGGCGGTCATGGCGCGCGGGGCATCCCCAGCCCCCCGGCAACTCCACAGGTCGGCCTCCCGCCGGCCTGTTTCCATTTTGACTACCCGACTACCCTGACTACCTGACTACCTGACTACCCTGACTACCCTGACTACCCTCGGAGGCCCTTATGAGCGAATACATCCTGGTCGGCGTCGCCTGGCCGTATGCCAATGCCGACATCCACGTCGGCAACCTCACCGGCGCGTACCTCCCCGCCGACATCTTCACCCGCTACCACCGCCTGAAGGGCAACCACGTCCTGATGGTTTCCGGCTCCGACGCCCACGGCACGCCCATCACCGTGCGCGCCGACGAAGAGGGCACCACGCCCGAAGCGGTGTACAAACGCTACCACGCCCGCTTCCTGGAACTCTTCCAGAAAGCCGGGCTGGCCTACGACCTGTTCACCACCACCCACACCGAAAACCACTTCAAGGTCTCCCAGAGCATTTTCCTCGCCCTGAAGGAAAACGGCTACCTCTACACCCAAAAGAGCAAGCAGTGGTACTCGCCCACCTTGGGGCGCTTTTTGCCCGACCGCTATGTCGAGGGCACCTGCTACATCTGCGGCTACGAAAGCGCCCGTGGCGACCAGTGCGATCAGTGCGGTAACCTGCTCGACGCCACCCAACTGATCAACCCCCGCTCCAAAATCGACGGCTCGGTGCCCGAACTGCGGGAAACCGAGCACTTCTACCTCGACCTGGGCAAATTGCAAGATGCCATCGTGGCCTTCCTGGAAGCCCGCAAGGACTACTGGCGCCCCAACGTCGTGCGGCAGTCCCTGGGGCAGATTCTGGCCGAGGGGCTGCATGGCCGCCCGATCACCCGCGATCTTTCGTGGGGCATTCCGGTGCCGCTGGAAGGCTGGGAGCACAAAAGCCTGTACGTCTGGTTCGAGGCGGTCATCGGCTACCTTTCCGCGCCGGTGGAATGGAGCCTGCTCACCGGCCAGCCCGACGCCTGGCAGGCATGGTGGTTCAACCGGGAGACCAAATCCTACTACTTCATCGGCAAGGACAACATCCCCTTCCACGCCGTCATCTGGCCGGGGCAACTCATCGGCTCCGGCGACGCCTTCGCCCGCATCTTCTTGGGCGAGGAAGCCGGCCGCGGCAAGGAACTGGTGCTGCCTTACGACGTCCCGGCCAACGAATTCATGAACCTGGAAAACCGCAAGATTTCCGGCAGCCGCAACTGGGCCGTCTGGGGGCTGGATTTCCTCAGCCGCTACGACCCCGACCCGCTGCGCTATTACCTCACCGTCAACATGCCCGAAAGCCGCGACACCATGTGGGATTGGGAGGACTTCCTGCACCGCAACAACGGCGAACTGGTGGCCACCTGGGGCAACCTGGTGCATCGGGTGCTTTCGTTCACCCACAAGCATTGGGAAGGCCGGGTGCCGCAGCCGGGCGCATTGCGCCCCGTGGACCGCGAGATGCTGGCCGCGGTGGAAGCGGGCTTCCAGGCGGTGGGCGAGCGCATCGAGAAGGTGCAACTGCGCGCCGCTCTGGCCGAGGCCATGCGCCTGGCCTCGGAGGCCAACAAATACCTGGAACGTACCTCGCCGTGGCTGGAAATCAAGACCGACAAAGCCGCTGCCGCCACCACGATGTACACCGCCCTGCAGGTGGTCAACGCGCTGAAGGTGCTGTTTGCGCCCTTCCTGCCGCACACCAGCGAGGCGCTGCACGCCGCGTTGGGCTACGAAAAGCCGCTCTTTGGCCGCCAGACGGTGGAAACCCTGCAAGACGGCCTGGGCGAGCACACCGCGCTGTTCTACGACCCCGCGGACGCCAGCGGGCGCTGGGAAGCCGAGCGCTTGGCGCCGGGGCGCCCCTTCGCCAAACCCAGGCCGCTCTTCAAGCGCCTGGACGAAAGCATCGTGGAGGAAGAACGGGCGCGTTTGGGGAAGTGAAGCGAAGCCATCCACCGATGGGCACCGATGTGCACCGATGGGTTTTCCCGCGGTGTTTCTCGGTGCCTATCGGTGGATTTTTTTCGAAGCCGCAGCAATCACTGCAACCGACAGGCGATGAGGAGTAAGTAAGCGTTTTTGACAAATGGCGGAGATTTAGTAGAATGTAAGGGGAAATCGGAAATGTCGCCCAAATGGAGAGGTTGCGGTGAGCGCACTGACGACCATCACTTCGAGAAGCCAGATCACCCTTCCCAAGGAAGTACGGGAACAGTTGGCTCTGCGCCCCAACGATCGCTTGCTGGTCACGGTGCAGGGTGATCGCATCATCATGATTCCCATCCATATGCGCCCGCTGACGGAGATGTTTGGTGCCCTGCCCGTCGAGGAACCGCTGCCCGATAGCCGTACCCTGCGGCAGATGCGTCAGCAGGAATTAGCGCGGCGGATCGCAGAAGGTGAAGAATGAAGCGGGTTTACGTGGACACCAACGTCTTGCTGCGCTTTGTCACCGGCTCGCCAACCGGGCAAACCGAGCAAGCCAAACGGCTTTTCGAGGCCGCCGAGCGGGGCAAAATCATGCTCGTTCTGGACGAAATCGTCCTCGCGGAGGCCGTGTGGGTGCTTTCCTCGCTTTACAAATTCAGCAAAGGGGAAATTCGGGACGTCTTGCAAGTGATCGTTGCCCATCCGGGCATCGGTATGCACGATAAAACGGGGGCTTTGCTGGCTTTGACGTTGTACGCCGATATGAAAGTGGATTTTGAAGATGCGTTGATCAGTGTGCACATGGCACGAGATGGCATCGAGGAGATCTACACCTTCGACAAGCATTTCAAACGCTTGCCGGGCGTAAAGCCCTTGCTGCCGGGCGCTTTGGGTTGAACCGCCCGTCATCTGGCAGAGAGGAAACCGAACCCCCAGGTGTGTTGCGCTTCAAGCGGATGGAGAGAGTACCGCTTTCTGCATGGCTTCTGCCCAATCGGCGAGGGTGAAAAGGGTGTTCTTTTCCAGATGGTGGATGGTATCCTGCCACATTCGGAGCGCGCATGACGTCGTGGAAGAAAGGTGCTTGGCGTCGGGTTGGTAACGGCGGTAGAACTGGCAAAGGGCGCTGTGGTGCTCTTGCCACACCCGGCAGGCAAAGCGACGCTGGCTTCCGCCTTTGGCGTGGATGGCGCCAAGAAGGGTGAGGTAATCGTAGAGGATCTCCAAAAACGCATCGTTGAACGCTTTTGTCTCTTCCCTATCCTCCCCGCTGGGGAGGATTTTCTCAGTTTGGGCTTGAGCGAGGATGTCGGCAATGCCTCGGAGGGCAAGGGGGGTCACCGTGTTCCGCCCTACATGTTGCAAGCCGTTGGCCGATGAAAAGAGAGAGGCGGTAGCAATTTCACGGAGAGCCTGGGTTGTGTGGTGGGAAACCTTCCCAAGTTCAGGGGCAAGGAGAAGAGTGGTCAGATGGAGAAGTTCCTCTTCGTAGTCATGGAGAGAGAGGTTGCGGAGGATATACCGGGCGAGGCGAGAGACCTGCTGCGTAACCGTTTGGAGGTCTTTTGGAAGCGCGTTTTCGTCGGGTTTGGAAGGCTGAGTTCGGAGAACAAGCTCGAATATCTTGCGGGCACTGCGGAAGTTTCGCGGCGTTGGGCGGTGTGGGGAATCCAGCAAGATTTGCGCCACGTCTTGCAGGAGAGGAGATAATTCGGAGCCGGTGTACCTTTCGTCAAGAAGGTTGTGGGCAATTTGCTCTACTGTAAAAAGCACATGCGAAGTCTCTTCTCCGCCTCGGCTTTCTCGCCCCATGATACGCAAGAGGCGGCGGTAACGTTCAAAGGTTTCGTCGAAAGCAGAGCGGTGTTTCCAGTGTGAAATAATTCGCCAACGGATCCATTTCATCATCACTTTTGGCCTGCTGGCGATGAACACGGTGCCTGCTAGAAAGAAGTCCAATAGTAAAAGGCCCAACAAGGCCAGGACCGGAGGATGCTTTGGAAAGTTTGAAAGCGCGGTTAAAACAGGTAGGGGGAGGCAAGGGGCGACAATGGTAACCACCGCGCTTACCAGTCGATCCAAGGGAAGGTCCCCTACCGATGAGCGCCAATATGGCGTCAGAAAACAACATAACAAGAAAAGGTAGATCAGAGCAACCATGCTGGCAAATGCCAGGAGGCCGCCCTGCCAACGGCGTTCACCAAAGGCGCGCTCCCATATTCGCTTAGCGCCAGGAGAGGAAAACTCCCACAAAAGGGCAATTACAGTTGGGAGAAAAAGGGAAAGAGAGACGAATGCATCCCATGATAAATCAGCACTCATTTTATCTCTCCGTGCCTGCCACGTTCAGGAAGGAGGAAAGTGCTTTTTCAGGACTTGAAGAAAAAAATCGTCGGGCATGGTGATTTGCTTTTGATGATACTGCTCGGTGGTCAATCCCAGGCAGTCCAGGTGGCCGTTCTTGGTCACCTGGAGGCGGCGTTCGATGGAGAATATCGCGACTTTGTCGGGAGAAAGGGGGTCCCGCAGGGGGAATACCTGGCGCAATTCCTCCACCTGCTGCGCCAGTGTGTCCAGCGCGGAAGGGTGAGGCTCATGGAGGGGAACACACGGCTTTTTGCCGAGCGCCCAATAGAGAAGGGAAAGCCCTAACTGGGTTTCCACTGTGCCTCTCGCAGTGCGTTTGTAGAGTTTGCCCCATTGGGGATGGGGGCCAGGCAGAAGGCGGATATCAAAGACCACGCCGTCATAGGTGCGGCGCATGAGCCTCTCCACAGCGTCGGTTGCATTGCTCGCGATTTCCACCAGGTAGCCGCCATGGAAATAGACCGGAGGTAAAAGGTTAGTTAGACTGGTAGTTGCATCGTCTTCGATCCAGAGGATTTTTTGCTGCTTCATGGGAGAACCTCCTTCACGAAATGAGAGGGAGTTCAACCGTCACGCGAGTCAGGAAAGGCTGATTGTAGTACTCGGGGTCTCTTTCGTGGTGGCGGGCTGGATTGGCCGGTCGGCTGGTGATGGTAATTTCGCCCTTGTGCTTACGGATGACGTGCCGCGCGTCGGCCAGCCCGATGCCGGTGCCCAGAGATTCAAGGCGGTCTTTGGCCAACCGTCCGCGGTAGCCGATTTGAAAAATCGTCTCGTCTTCGATTTCATCAGGCGGAATGGGCGTTCCCCAGTTTTCGATCATGATCTGAGCACACGGCCCGTGGACGTGTTGACATTTCCCTGGGGAAGGGCAGCTCAGGCGTACCAACACCCAGGGGCGAGAGCCTCTCTGGCGTGGCCAGGTGTATTTAATGGCGTTGTGAATGAGATTCATCAACGCTCGCTGAATGTCGCGTTTCTGACATTTGCAGAGCGTGTGAACGCAGCTCTCTTCCAAACGAATTTCGATCCCGCGCGCGTTGGCAAATTCCTTGAGCTCCTCCGAGGCTTCGCGCAGAAGACCTCTTAGCCCCATTTCCTCGAAAGGCTCTTCCTCCCGCACGTTGGTGGTAATGAAATCCCGCAACGCGTCGAGAGGACGAGCCAGCTGGGCGATCGCGAGGTAAGAAGTGACCAAAGGTGCCAAAAGGGAGAGAATTTCCAAGGATTCGGCTGCCTGGTGAACCTCTCTAACTTGACTGCGAGGAAGAGTATGCGGGCGGGCACGCCGCAAGGTATTTCGGATCTCTACTGCTATCAGGCGCAGAAAAGCGGGTTGTGCCGTACGCGAGAAGGATTCCCCGGTGAAGGCGTACGGTGCTCGCAAGCGGGGAATTTGCTGTTCCAGAAATTCCCATTGAGGGCGCAAGAGTGCTTCGTGCTTGCGAGGGTCTCCTTGGGCGTTTTGGAGGAGCGCCTCCAGTTTGTCGGCCAGAATACGCGCGCGCTGGCTCAAAGCTTCAAAGAACGACTCCTCAGGAGTAGATAGCAGCACTTCCGCAGCAAAATTTGTTTGTCGGCCCATGAACTCCAGCGTAGGGCGGAGCGCACTGGAGACCATCACCAACGCTGTGGAAACGGCATGCAATACGCGGCCAATATCCAACGTCAGGGATTCCAGGCGTTCTTGGAGCACATGGGCATCTTCTGTATTGGCCACCACAGCGTAATAGCCGCGAATCACCTCCCCCTCGGTCAAGGGTTGACAAAAAAGGCGTATCCAGCGAGTGGTTTCTCGGCCTTGTTCGTCTATCAGACGATAGCGTATCTCTGTCCCCTTGTGAGGATCGCACGGAGGCTGGTCTTTTTCGCACCCAGACGCCTCCTGCTTCTCTCTTGCACAACGCCTCACCTTGTCCCACAGCTTTTTGCACTCTGCTTTGTCCTTGCATCGTTCTGCAAAGGGGAGGTGCTGGAGCGCATCCGCCTGGGGCAAACCCAGGATTTGCCGCGCTGCTTTGTTGGCTGCCACAAAGCGGGCTCTCTCATCCAGAATAAAAACACCCACGGGCCATTCTTCCAGATCCACCCGGTGCCAGAGATCGATAAGATGATGGTGGTCTTCCTCTACCATGCTGTCCTCCCCAAAATACGAAAAAGGCGATCTTTCTGGTATTAGAAACCCCTCTGTGCTCTAAAGGTCGCGCGAGTTCTACCCATGATCGACTGCTCGGTAGAGGCGCTGTGGTACGCGATGCTGCAGGCGGGTCCGAGGTAACGCCTTTTCCTTTCCACATCCGCTGGCCTAACAGCCTTTGGGAAGCCTCTGGGTTTCCCCGGGAACGCTCCCTCACCCGCGCGTTCCGGATTTCACCCCCGCAGGCTTTGCACCACTTCCTTTGCCGAGTACAAAATGCCCCCCACGCCGATGAGTAGCCCTGCCGCCATGAGGGCGAGGAACAGCCAGAAATCCCCCTGCACCCCCGGTTTCAGCGCCGCCTCGGCGGGGTTGCGAGGGTTGTAATACACCCTGACCAAGACCCCCTCCGGATAAACCGCGACGATGCGCTCTGCGCTCCGGCGGTCGCCGGTGACGTGCGCGCCCAGGGTGATGGCGTGCCCCTCGTAAGTCTGCCCGTTCACCTCGTAACGGTAGCGTATCCGAGCCTCGTACTCGTCGTTCCCCTCTTCGTCGCTCCCCACTTTCACCGCTTCCGCTTTCACCACCGTGCCTTGCGTGGTGGGCCATCGGCGCACCTCGTTGGCCAGGCGGTAAGTGTGCGCCATGCCACTCAGGAATTTGGCCATCAGGACGACCAAAAAGATGCTCCCTCCCAGCCGGAGCAAAGGCCCGATTTTTCCCATCCGTGCCTCCTTTTGTCGTGGGCAAAGAACCGTGTTGCTTACAGCATAGCACGATTTTATGCCTAACGCAACGCGCGGCGGAGGCTATTTTTCGGCCTCGGTGGCGACATCGGAGGCATCCGCGATGCCCGGCAGCGTGGCTTCGATTTCGTCGGGGCTTTGGCCTTTTTCCAGCCGGTCGACCACTTCGTCGAATTCTGGGCCCAGGTCTTCCCCCAGGGCGGCGCCCATCTCGCGCATCATCTTGCCTAAGGCGCGCGGGTCGTCTTCCAGCGCGGCCAAGCGGTCGGGGTCGGCCATGCTTTCCAAAAAGGCCTCTTCCGACCGCACCATCCGCACCCGCCCGATCACCCGCTGCACCTCTGCGCTGCCGCAGTGGGGGCAGTTCACCGCTCGGGTGCCGTATTCCCGATAGGACATGCGCACGGTGAACCGCCGTCCGCACGATGTGCAACGATACGTGTAGGTCGGCATACATCCCTCCGCTGCCAGCGTGATGATACAATTATACCCACACCATCCTGCTCTGGAGCCGTCCCGATGACCTCTTTTGCGCCGCCTCCTTCTTCGCCTTTGCTGATCGTGATCTCCGGCCCTTCCGGTGTGGGCAAGGATACCGTCATCCAGCGGATGAAAGAGCGCAATCTGCCCATCCATTTCGTGGTGACCGCGACCACCCGCCCGCCGCGCCCCGACGAACGCCATGGCGTGGATTACTTTTTCGTCTCGCGTGAGGCGTTTGCCCGCATGATCGAAGAAGACGAATTGCTGGAGTATGCCATCGTGTACGGCGATTACAAGGGCATCCCAAAGCAACAGGTGCGAGAGGCGCTGGCGAGCGGCAAGGACGTCATCATGCGCATCGACGTTCAAGGCGCGGCCACGGTACGCAAACTGGCGCCGGAAGCCGTGCTCATTTTCCTGACCACCGAAACGGAAGAGGAATTGGTGCGGCGGCTGGAGCGCCGGAAGACCGAATCACCGGAAGACCTGAAACTGCGCATCGCCACCGCTCGCCAGGAACTCAAGCGGATGCACGAATTCGACTATGTGGTCGTCAACCGCGAGTTTGCCCTCGAGGAGACGGTGGATACGATCATCGCCATCATCGACGCCGAGCACCATCGCACCGTCCCCCGAAAGGTTGTGTTATGAATTCGTCGCCTTACACGCCCTACACCCCGCCGCGCCGTCCGCGAGGGTGGCGGCGGCGCATCCCGCCCAATTTCCCCTGGGTGAGCGCCTTGATTGGCGGCATCACCGTGTTGGTTTTCCTCTTCCAGGTGCTTACCGAGGCTTTGTTGGGGGTGGACCTGCCGGTCGCCTGGGGCATCAAATACACCCCGCTGATCGTGCAATATCATCAATACTGGCGACTGCTCACGCCGATGTTCCTGCACGGCGGGATTTTGCACATCGGCCTGAATATGTGGGGGCTGTACGTGCTCGGCCCGGAGATGGAACGTTTTTTGGGCCCGTGGCGCTTTGCGCTGCTGTATGTGGTCAGCGCCTATGCCGGCAACGCGCTTTCGACGGCTTTGACGCCTGCCCCGTCCCTGGGCGCTTCCACGGCCATTTTTGGCCTGCTGGGGGCGTATTTGGTGGTGTTCTACACCAATCAGCACTATTTGGGCGGCGCGGCCCGCAGTATCGTGAGGCAGGCGCTGTTCTGGATTGGCGTCAATTTGGTGTGGAGCCTGCAAAGCGGCATCGACATGTGGGGCCACGTCGGGGGCTTGCTGGGCGGGATGTTGTTTTCGCTGCTGGGCGGCCCCCGCTGGGGTGATTTCGGTGGAAAAGTGTACGACTATGGCGCGGCGTATTTCGCATTGCGGGACCATCGCCCTTACGCCCACGTCTTCTGGGCTGCCGTGGTCACGGTGCTCGTTTTTACCCTCGTCGTGGTGGTGCGCTATCCTCAGGTGCTTCCCTAACCCCCTAACTTCTAACCCTTCCTAACCTCCCAACCCCTCCCCAAGGACTTCTCCATGACTCGTTTCCAAACCGTCGAACAAGTTCTCGCTGCCGTGCAAGCGCGCTTTCGCCCTGAAAAGGCCGGCGACGCTGACGTGGTTGGCCATTTGCGCGTCACCGGTGAAGGCGGCGGCGATTGGACGCTGCGCATCGCCGATGGCCGCCTGACCATTGCCCCCGGCGAACCCCATGAGCCTGACGCCATGCGCTTGGAGGCCTCGCGGGAGGTCTTCCTTGCCCTTGCCAACGGCGAACTGGATGCGACGAAGGCTTATTTCAGCGGGAAGGTGCATTTCAAGGGCAACTTGCGGCAGGTGTATCGTTTGATGGATCTGTTCCGTCTTGAACGTGGAGATTGAGATGGACAAGGTTTTCATCCGCAACTTACGCGCCCGCGGCATCATCGGCGTGAACGATTGGGAGCGCCGCCAGCCGCAGGAGATTCTCATCAACATTGTGCTGTTCACCGACAACCGCGCTGCCGAAGCCAGCGACGAGATCGGCGACTGCGTGAATTACCGCACGGTGGCGAAAAAGGTGCTTGCCCACGCCGAAAGCGCCGCCCGCTTCACGGTGGAAGCCTTGGCGGGCGACATTGCCCGCCTGTGCCTGGAGGAGCCGGGCGTGCAGCGGGTGCAGGTGCGGGTGGAGAAGCCCGGCGCGGTGCGGTTCGCCGAGTCGGTGGGGGTGGAGATTGAGCGCACGCGGCAGTAAACGGCAGATGATGATCGTGGGGTTCGGAAGCAACATCCGCCCGGCGGAGCATCTGCCGCGGGCGTTGCGCGCCTTGCGGGCGCGAGCGGACGTCTTGGCGCTTTCCACCGTCTGGGAGACGCCGCCGGTGGGTGCTGCCGGCCCGAATTTTTACAATGCCGCTGCGTGGGTGGCTGCTCCCTATTCCCCCGAGCGCTTCAAGCAGGCCGTGCTGCGCCCCATCGAAGCGGCGTTAGGCCGTCGCCGCACCGCCGACCCCAACAGCCCGCGCCCCATCGACCTGGATATCCTGGTGGTGGGGCGTCGAGTGGTGGATGAGGACGTCTGGCGATACGCCCATTGGGCGGTGCCGGTGGCCGAGATCGCCCCCGATTTGCGCCATCCGCACAGCGGCGAGCGATTGGAGACCATCGCTGCCCGCCTGGCTGCCGCCACGCCGTTGCAGGTGGTGGTCGTGCCGGGGTGGAGATAGCGAGAATGTTGGCAGGCGCCTCTGGCTTGTCTCTGAGGCGGTGTTGGTGGATGAAAAAAGCCCCCTCACGAGGAGGGGGCTGGCGTGTTGTGTGAGGCGGTTTAGTCTTCCACCAGGTGCTCGGCCACGATTTCCACGATGTCCTTGACCGGCGGCGCGCCTTCGCCCGCCTCTTTGGAAGCGTCGTTGAGCATGATCATGCAGAAGGGGCAGGCCACGGCCACGGTTTCGGCACCGGTCTGTTGCGCCTCGGCGTAGCGGGTCAAGTTGATGCGTTTGCCCTCTTCTTCCTTCCAAATCTGTGCGCCGCCCGCGCCGCAGCAGAACGATTTGTTCCTGCTGTGTTCCATTTCCACCAGGTCGGCGCCCACCTGCTCCAGCACGAAGCGCGGCGCATCGTATTCGCCGTTGTGGCGGCCTAAGTAGCAGGGGTCGTGGAAGGTGATTTTCTCCAGCCCTTCCTTGCTGATCTTGATCTTGCCCTGCCGCAGCAACTCTTCCACGAACTGGCTGTGGTGCACGACGTCGTAGTTGCCGCCAAACTGGGGATACTCGTTCTTCAGCGTGTGGAAGCCGTGGGGACAAGAGGTCACGATGCGCTTGGGCGCAATCTCGTTGAGCATTTCCACGTTGGCCGTCGCCATCTCGAAGAACAGGTACTCGTTGCCTGCGCGGCGGGCGGAGTCGCCGCAGCAGGTTTCCTGCTCGCCCAGCACGGCGTAGTTGACCCCGGCGGCGTTGAGGATTTTGGCGAAAGCGCGCGCCGTTTTCTGTACGCGGGCATCGGTGGCGGCGGCGCAGCCTACCCACCACAGCACCTCGGGCTCGGGGTTCTCCTCGATGGTCGGGACGTGCAGTCCTTCCGCCCACTTCATCCGCTCGCTGGAGGGCACGTTCCAGGGGTTCATCGTGCGCTCCATGCCGCGGAAGGCGGTTTCCCATTGCTTGGGGAAGGTGTTTTCCATTAGCACCAAGCCGCGGCGGATGTCCATGATGTCGCGCATCGGTTCGTTGCCCAACGGGCAGACCTCCACGCACGCGCCGCACGAGGTGCAGGCCCACACGGCCTCTTCGGGAATCACGAAGTCGGTCAGCGTTTGCGAGGTCTCCTCGCCGTTGGCCAAGCGGTCGCCTTCGTAGTTGAAGAAGTAGCGTTTGTTGATCTCCAGCGCGGCGGGCGAGAGCAGTTTGCCGGTGTTGTACGCCGGGCAGACTTCTTGGCAGCGGAAGCACATGATGCACGCATAGGCATCCATCAATTGATACCAATGCAAGTCTTCCAACCGCAGTGCGCCAAATTGCTCGATGCTTTCGTCTTCGAAATCCAACGGTTCCAGTTCGCCCGGCGAGCGGCGCTCGGGTTTGAGGGCGAAGTTGAAGGGGGCGAAGAAAAGGTGAATGTGTTTGGAGTAGGGGAAGTAGGGGATGAACAGCATGATCAGCCCAAGCGCGATCCAGAAGGCCGCGTGATGGGCGATGGTCAGGGCGGTGGGGCTGAGGCCGCCCCAGAGGGAAGCCACGGCGGTGGCGAAGGGTTGGTAGGGGTCGGCGCCTTCCCGGGCGATGGCAAAACTCTGGCCGAGGAAGCGAAAGCCGACATGGAAGAGGATGAACAGGCCGACGATGAGCGAGTCGCGGTTGATGCCTTTGCGCGCTTTGGGGTTGAGCATCACGCTGTCGCGGGTGCCCAACACGCTGGATTTGAACACGAAGCGCCGAATCAGCAGGGCGCTCATCCCGATGAGCACGGCCACACTGAGCAGGTCAGCGCCCAGCCGGTAGTAGTTGCCGATGGCGCCGGTGCCCATGAAATGGAAGTTGGGGATGTAGCCCTCCAACACGTCGCCCAGGTTGACCAGGACGTAATACATGAACCCCCAGGCCACCATGGCGTGGAAGAGGGTGGGGATGGGGCGCATCTTCCAGGTGGGCTTGAGGGTCACGGTTTTGAGCAGGGCGTCGAGCACGCGACGGCGAGCCAGCGCCCAGTCGGGTTTCCC
>Ga0256833_1000867_pt1 | contig 22927 bp, 19 predicted proteins | sample 356284metaG_FD_190535 | JGI IMG/M metagenome (GOLD analysis project Ga0256833, IMG submission 190535) | Hydrothermal vent microbial communities from Mid Atlantic Ridge, Atlantic Ocean - 356-284 | ecosystem: Environmental > Aquatic > Marine > Hydrothermal vents | place: Atlantic Ocean: Mid... | reverse complement strand
TCATGTATAATTATATAGTTACCAGCAATATTGACCTGCGCATAGGCGAGACCCTGTAGGACCATGGAGGCCACTGCCAGACAGAGCGTGGCAATCCTCCCATAGCCCCTCAGCGTGTAGGCTAGCAGTATGGACGCGAACACAAGGCCTGTAACGGCTATGCCGGCAGAATAGATAATCCCGGGCCTCCTAGACACCCTCCTAGACAGTGGGATACTGGAGAGGCCCTGGACGGAAGGGTTAACAGCGAGTATGACCCCCGTCTCGAGGATCGTGAGCCTAAGGATACTATGGAATATGGGCGTAAGTATAGCGTATACCCCCGTCGCGAAAAGCTGGCGGAGGAAGATCCCCAGTACGACCCCATGAACTCTACGCGTCGCCTTCCGGAGCCCTGCCAGTATGCGGGGCTTCTCCCTCCCGGCCCCGGGAATTTCCAGCTCGAAGGATAGAATGCTAGCGATAAGGCTGACCCCCGCTGAGAGGTAGAAGAGGGGGGCGTACCCCACGATGCCTACCAGCATGCCCGCTATCAGGCTCCCCAGAGCCATGCCGGACGCCATGAAGAGGCTTGTAAAGCCGACCCCGAGGCTTTTCCCTAGGAGCTTGCTGAGGCTCCCCAAAGCTACGGGGATCGCCGTGGAAAGGCTCAGCCCCTGGATTATTCTTAGTAGTATCATTTCATGGTATCCGGTATACTTGTACATCAAGACTATTACGATCGCATTACCCGCCATCCCCGTGAAGCCTACCAGGCCCGGCCGGCCGAGCTTGTCGCTCAGCATTCCAGCTATGAGGCTCCCCACGGATAGTGCTGCGAAATACGCTGTCGCTATAGCTTGCAGCATATCGTAGCTGTAGCCGGCTCTGGACTGGAGGTATAATGGGAGCCAGAATCCTACCGCGCCCACTGTGAACATGTATGCGAACGCGGGGAACCCGGCGATTATCAGCCTGTGGGCTGTTGTCCTCTTCTCCATAAGCTTAGCCTCCACTCCCTAACATGTGCAGGCATGTCGGGATCCTACCTGGAACCTCCACGTGGAGGGTCTACGTCCCCCCGGGCTGGATATCCTGTGGGCTTAACATTATAATCTAGAGTCTAGTAGCATACCTGTACATTGGAGGTGGACTGGCCGTGCCGGTAGAGGTGACGAAACTCGAGGATTTCATCGAGATAACGGGCAGGGCGGTCGAGTGCAGGGTTAAGAAGAACAAGAAGAGCAAGACCGTGAAGGTTAAGGCTAGGACGAAGAAATACCTCTACACGTATAAGACCACGGAGGACAAGCTCAGCGAAGTACTGGGAAAAGTTAAATGTAAACGCATAGTGTATGTCGATGAGGGCAAGGTGGAGGAGAGGAAGCAGTAGTATTTCCCCGGTCAAGCATCGCTCATGGACCCCTAAGGGTCCTCCAATGCTAGTTTATCCTTATGCGACTGTTAGATTCGGGTATTAGGACGTCCACATCCATTCTTTCCCTTATCTTGTCGGCGAGCACTTTCTGGACCTCCGGGTCGCCGTGCACCAGTATTACTCTCTCGACACCCCGTATTGACTGGAGGGTTTCAAGTATTCCGCGCTGGTCGGTGTGGCTGGAGAAATCGAACCATTGGACTCTAGCCTTGACAGGCAGGTCCTCATCGGTGTAGAGGCCCTCCTCGACTATACGCCTCCCCGGAGTACCATCGGCCTGGTAGCTCACAAGGAATATGGCGTTCCTAGGATTACCCGCGATCTTCTTGAGATAGTACAGGCTGGGTCCTCCCTTTAGCATGCCCGCGCTAGCGATAATAACGCCCGGCTTCTTATACGCCCTCCTCCTGTCCTGCCATCCCCTAACCATGCGGAATGCCGATGCGGCCTTGGATAGAAGCTCGGGGTCTCGCAGGTACTCGCCGTGGGCCAGGTATAGGTCGGTGATCTGCCGTATCATACCGTCAACCCAGACCGGGTAGTCGCAGCCCCTCTCAGCCAGGATAGCCATTATCTCCTGGCCGCGCGACACGCTGAAGCTAGGTACTAGGACTGTCCCCCCTCTAGTGACGACATCGCAGACACTCTCGTAGAATGCTTTCTCCGTCTCCCACCGTGGAGGGTGATTGCTCGCCCCATAGGTCGACTCTATAATAACAGTGTCCGCTTTAACGCCTGAGAGTCTTGCGGGCTCCATGAGTTTTGTCGGGATAGTGTTCATATCGCTCGTATATAGTATCCTGTGGCCCTCAACGGTCACGAGGGCCGAGGCGCTCCCCGGTATGTGACCGTTGTATACAAGCTCTACCAGGAATTCTCCCGCCTCTACCTGCTCCCCGTATGTCAGGCTTGTAACGTGCTCCCCATGGAGCATGTCGTCCACAGTGCTCTGATCGTAGGGGAGGTGGGGGCCGTTCAGTTTTATCATATCGTAGAGTAGGAGTTTTGAGACGTCAAGCGTTAGCGGGGTGGCTATAAGCCTGGGGGCGATGCTCACATACAAGGATGGCGCGGCGCCGATATGGTCTAGGTGGCTGTGTGTTAGTACTAAGCCGTCAAGCTCTCTCGGCCTCACATGGCCTGGAAATATCGGGACATCATTATCGTCGAAGTTCACGCCGTAATCTAGCAGTAGCTTCCTACCATCATATGAGACTGCTATTGCAGCTCTACCTACCTCCATGCCGCTACCCAATATCTCGATTGCTAGTTCCCTCATCCCTATTGCACCTTCCATACGCTCCTTAAACGTAATGGCCGACCGGCTGACAGGCTGAGCGCCGGGGACACCATATTGTTACAGTATAGTGCCATGTATACCCAGAGGATACCCGTGGATAGACGAGGGCTTAAATAGGAGTTCCTCTCCGAGGGATGGGAGCCTTTTAGATTCCCAAGCGTAGAACAGAGTATTAGGGGAGGGTGTAACGCAGTGTTCGGGTTGAACCCTAGGGATCTCCGGAAGGCTATGAAAAGGCTCGGCATCAAGATGGAGGAGCTCAGAGCCACACGCGTCATAATAGAGCTTGAGGATGGCAGGAAAATGGCTGTCGATGAGCCCCAAGTCACAATTATGAGGGCAAAAGGGCAGCCGACAATGCTCTACGTCATAGGGGAGCCCGTAGAGGTCGAGTCTCAAACCGAGGAGGCCGAGACGCCGAGCATCACGGAGGAGGACGTCCGCCTCGTCGCCGAGCAGGCCGGCGTGAGCCTTGAGGAGGCCAGGAAAGCCCTGGAAGAGGCCGGGGGAGACATCGCAGCGGCAATACTGAAACTCCAGGGCGAGGCTTAGAAGACCGGGAACCCGGTGATGCTAGCCGCGAGATCCCCACTACTACGGCTTCTAAGCCTTTCCACTAAACCTTTCACGTCGGGGATTGTGCTTAGAATGAGCGGTATGCCCTCGAGGTCGGCAAGCCTGATAGCCAGCGGGTCCACGTCCCTGCGAGGGCCGTGGAGGACTATCATGCTCGGTTTAACGGGGGATACCCTGACGGCAACCATAGGGCTCCTGCCAGCCCTGACGCCCGTGAAAACCACTACCCGCTCGGGGGTCCCCCCGAGTAGCGTGTAGAACTGCGTGCCCGAGAGGCTCGCTATTGCCCTTATACTGTCTATTACCGTGTAGCCGTATACTCTCTTCTCGGAATAGTACGAGCTCGACAATAATATGCCGTCCACGACCTCTACAATATCGGTCGCCGTGAGGGGCCGCTCGAACTCCCTCATATCTATGATAACGCCGGGGGGAACCCCTAGCGTCCTCATTAGCCGTGTCAGTTTTACCCATCCGCGCTCCATGTCGATCTGTATGAGAGCCCTCACAAACCTCTGTATGAAACGCGACCCGGGGAGCCGCCTGCCCTTCTCATAGTCGCTTACTACGCTCGGGCTGACACCCATCGCTTTAGCGACAACCTGCTGGCTGACCTCGAAGTATTCTCTCCACTTCTTAATGCTAGCGCCAGGGTCTGGACTCATAACTATCTCTCCAGCAATCCTACGGGAGATCGTCTGGACAGCATAGTCCTCGACGTTATTATTCGACAAGAGTCGAACACCGAACCATAAGGGAGGAGGCATAAGCGGCCTATATAGTTTACAGGTCCCCCTCCAAGCCTCCAGGCTACAGTTTTAAAGCCCCCAGTCCGGAATAATGAGGTATAATATGGGGCGGCAGGCAGGGGCCAGGCAGTATAGGGCCCGTCGTCTAGCCTGGCTAGGATGCGGGGTACGCCGAGCCCGGTATGGGGCGGCGCCCGACTCGGGACCCCGTGGTCCGGGGTTCAAATCCCCGCGGGCCCACCAGCCGCCCTTCCTATATCGTCTCAAGCGCTCCTATCCCTTTTACTTGCCGGCCATCCCCCTATAGGATTGCCATTTACATTGGGGGGCTCAGCCCTCACACGGCTCCTCATAAACCTCCTAGTAGGTGTTGCCTGGGAGGTTTCGGTCCGAAGTCGGTCTTCACAGCCCCCAGGGGTCTCCATTGTTGCCTGGGGAGAGGTTTAACTTTGCCGGGAGCGCTCTAGTGTTTACCGGGGGGTTAACAGGGGTTCCCGGGTCTAGAACTGGAAAAGCTTCTTCTGACCGCTAACCCTCTCCCAGGAGAGTCCCAGGCTGGCCAGCATCTGCTCGAACGCCGTCCTCACGAGCTCGGTATATTTTGTGGTGTCCACTTCCGAGAGCTTAGCCAGTTTTACGGGTCTCACGCCGAGGCTATCCTTGGTCTTGACGTATGTTACCACCGTTCCCTTGGTCACTCTTATGCCGTACTTTTTGAGGAGGAGGGCAGCTTTTACGTGCTGGGGAGTGTTCTTCTTGTAGTCTTTCGGGTCTTTGGAGAGCATCACTTTTATTGCAAGCTCGTCGAGCATGTAGTGCTTCTTCCTCAGCTTCCTCAGTATGCTCATTATATGCTCTCTCATATCGTCTATAGCGTCTAGCAGGTCCTCGGGATTGTCGACCCTGGTGAGTATCCTAGTAGCGCTCGCGAACTCGTTCTTGAGGAACTCGGGCGTGTTGCTTTTCTTGCCAACCATGCCTTTTATTGTGACGGACCCGTCCTTCCCAACCCCGATATAGTTCTTCTTCAGCCCGCTGAACAGTCCTAGTTTGAACTCCTTATCTATCTCCAGGTCGAGGCCGAACTTCTCCTTAACATACCCTATAATATCGTCTAGCTTGCTCCTCGGAGGGTCCCAGAGGAAGAGGCTGTCAGTGTCACCATAGAGTATCATGAGGTCGAGCTCCCTGGCCCTCCTCAGTGTTTGCTTGAGAACGGTCCTCCCGATAGCGGTGACGCTCTCCGCGACGGCCAGACTATAATAGTTGAAGGTCTCATTCCCGAAGACGCCGTAGCTGGCGTTAATATAGACCTTCATTGCGGCCTGCACAGTATTATACCAGAGTCTCAACACCTCGTCCAGGCTCTTGTCTTTAGCCCTCTTCTTATAGATTTTAACCCTGAAATCTCTCATCAGCCCGACGATCTCGCTCGTTATACCCTTAATATCCATGCATACGGTATGGCCGACCTCTGGAACCTCGATTCTCCTGCCTTTACAGTACGGGTTGTTGACGGTCTCATAGCTCAGGTTCCAGTTCTTGATGATGCTGGGGTACAGGCTGGCGAAGTCTAATACGAGAATGTTGAAGAAGACTCCCTGGGGCGGTTTGAGCACTATCGCCCCCTGGTATTTCTTGTCCTTGATTATGGCGGTACTCCTAGCCTGACCGCTTAGCTTGTCTATCTCGTCACGCCTGGGTATAAGGTAGCCCCTCTTCCTATGCTCCCAGTGCATTAGACTCTTGATCCAGCCGGATACCTGGGTCCTCGTAACATCCTCTAGGCCGAGCTTGCTTATCCGCATGAGCAGTACCAGCAGGTTCCATACCAGGTTGTTAGCGTATGTTGTGAGCTCTATTGTGAGGGCGGCGTCGGTGGAATTATACTCTACTAGAGTTTGTATGTCGAGCTCGGATATTGGCTTCTCCAGTGATACCTTCTTCTTGCCTAGCAGTGCCTCTGCTATAGTGTCGAGGTTCTTCTCCCTGTACGCGTTGCCGAAAGCGTATACTTGTAGCGCTCTAATGTCGAACAGCTTGTAGAGATCGACGTGTAGGTTGTTCCTGAAGGACACCGCGTCCTGGCGGAACTCGAAGGGTAGGAGGGAGGGCTCGTAGCCTAGGACTAGGAGCCTGTTGTAGAGGTATGGTAGGTCGAAGTTGTCCCCGTTGAACGATACTACTATCGGGTAGGATAGTATTGTTTTCAGCGCGTCTAGAATCATGTCTCTCTCACTATCATATATTTCGACCTCAACACCATCCCCGGCAAGCCTCGAAGGGTCCAACCGGCCCTCGAGATCCGGCCTGTCGAGAAGGTATACTTTACGTTTCCCCCCGTTATCCGCGACTGCTATGCTGATCACCGGGAAGAGAGCCCGTTCCGGGTCCGGGAGCTCGCTCTCGAACGGCGTGTAGACCTCTATGTCGAAAGCGATTCGGGGAGGGCTTGGGGGCGCCTCCTCGAAGATGGGGACCCAGGCTATCGCCCTCTCGATAACCTCTTCCGGTTCAGACTTGAAGGCCTCCTCCACCTTCCTAACAGTCTCAGCGTCAACTCTAGACTCTAAACGTTCAACCCTATCCGCCAGCCTGTGGGGCAGGGCGGGTATTATCTGCCTATCATAAACATAGTTATGGTGGTACCGGATGTCCGCCTCATAGTATGGTATACCCTTCTTTTCGAGCCTCGATCTCAGGTCTCTAACAGCTAGAGGATCGGAAACGTTTATCCTGGTAAGCCTCACCCTCCTCCTTGTCAGCGGGTCGAACTTGTCAACGATGGAGAACCCGGTGAAAGACTCGTGCTTCGTAATCCCGAGCTCGGGGTCTCCGAGATCCTCGGGGGACGCCCTGGCGAGGAAGTAGGGGACATGGTTGGTCCTATCATACCATCGTACCAGGCCCTTACTATCGCTGTACACATATAGTACTGCCTTCCTAACATTACCGTCATACTTAACGTCTAAAACGTAACCCTCAGCCTCCTCAACAATATCGTCCCTCTCCAGGAGCCACCATCCAGACGCTGGAGAGGGGATCTCGAACGCCCCATAATCCTGCCTCCGGCCTAGCAGGTTTAAACCGTTACCTCCCCCACCATTTGTTTTAGTCTGGGTCTGGGTGACGGCTATCCTTGCAGGAGCTTTCCCGGGCCTGTCGTCCATCCCGTCTGGACTATTGTTGGGCGGGCTCACAGTTCTATTAGCATTCTGGATATAGTCGAAAATTGTCTTCTTAGAGGTTCTCCTGCCGGCCATTAAGCTACGGGTCCTCCTCCCCCCTTCACCCCTACTGCTAGGATTTAAAGGGCGAGCATCACGGCCCGCGGCGTTCTTGCTCGACTTTAATTCTCTCTTAACCTTGTATAGAAACTCGTCGAGTCTCCTGTTCTTGCCTGCAACCATGCAGGGCGCCCCCACCCTACCATATGATCCTCCCGGGGAGTAATATGGGGTCTGAGGCGCTCTCATGCCGCGGCGCACTGTTCGAGTTTAAATATGAAGGTATTTCCTCGAGTATATTCTAGCGTTTACTCTTAAACATGATTATGTCCTGGGGGTCTAGAAGCATTATTTGCTGTTGGGGAAGCGTGGTTTGCCCTCTCGGGGTGCTCCCCCGCTAGTTGGTAGCTGTGCATAGTGTCTGGTTTGGGCTTGGGAGTGTTTAGCTGGGGTGTGGACTGTAATGGTAGAGTGCACGTCTCCGCCAAGAATAGACCATTTCATAATGGTTAAAGATCTCGAACCCGTAGTGTACATCATATCGAGCATCACAGTCATAGTACTCCTCTACAGCCTCTACGTCGCCTATAAGAGGTGGACGTATGGGGGCGAGAAGATACAGTATGGTCCGTTAGGGGTCAGGGTTAAGAATTTCGTTAAATACGCGCTCTTCCAGTGGAAGGTCGTCCGCCACAGGTTCCCCGGCACCATACACCTCCTCATATATTTGGGCATGTTCTGGCTGCTCATAGCTACCACTCTCAGGGCTATAGACGATCACGTGACACACTTCCTCATAGGAAACACATGGATGGTCTACAAGCTTCTAGACAATATAGCAGGGCTAATGGTGCTAGTCGGAAGCACGTTAGCAGTCATACGTAGGGCTCTAAAGCTCACCCCGAACCTCCCCCAGGACCCCGTCTACTATGTTGTCCACGCACTATTCCTAACAATAGTAATAACAGGCTTCTTCCTCGACGGGCTAGTAGCAGCATACCCGCTGAGCAGCAGGCACCCCTGCGAGTCACCCCTCTTCGACCCAGTAGGATACCTAGTGTTCAAATGGGCCGTACACCACTCGGCAGCACAGATACAGTCAATATACAGGCCACTATGGCTCTTCCACCTCACGATAGCCCAGCTAACCCTGGCACTCATACCGTTCACAAACCTATGGCATATCGCCGCGGCGTCCCTCAACGTCGCGTTCGCCAGGACCGAGCCCCCAGCGGCCGCGATCAAAGCGTACGAGGACATCGATGAGAGGATAGAGGAGGAGAAGCCTATAGGCATAGTCAAGCTCGCCGACACCAACTGGAAGCAGAGGATGGACTATGACGCCTGTACCAGCTGTATGCGCTGCGTTAACGCGTGCCCCGCCGCGGCGTCAGGCAAGATTCTCAGGCCTAGAGACATTATTGTTAACATGAGAGACCTCATGTACCGTGGAGCGTGGGATGAGACTGTATGGCGCGAAGAAGAGGACGGGGAAGGTATCGCCAGGCTTAAACTCGACCCTGAGGCAGTGTGGAGCTGTGTAACGTGTGGCGCATGCGTGAACGAGTGCCCGGTCCTAATACACCATGTGGACACCATACTCGAAGTACGCCGTGGCATGATGAGTACTGGCAGCGAGAAGATACCGGAGGACGCTCTAAACGCGCTGTACAGCATGCAGCAGACGGGCAACCCGTTCGGGTATAACCCTGCCGATAGGGAGGAGTGGGTTCAGAGCCTGGCTGAGAAGTTCGGGGACGATATTATAGCGTCACCAGATGTCGAGTACGACTATATCTACTGGGTGGGCTGTGTAGCGAGCTACGATCCGAGGATAAGGCCGGTAGCGGAGAACGTGATAAAGCTCTTGAAACAGGCGGGACTCAAGGTCGGCGTACTATTAGAGGAGGGATGCTGTGGCGAGCCGGCAAGGCGTATGGGCGAGGAGACGCTTTTCGTTGAAATGATTAAGATGAACCTGGAGACCCTGAGCCAGTACAAGTTTAAGAAGCTCCTGGTCCACTGCCCGCACGGATATAACGTGTTTAAGAATGAATATAAGAAGTATATAGATTATATTAGGAATAATGAGGAGACCAAGGAATACGCGGAGCTACTCGAAAAACTTGAAGTCGAGCATCACAGCATCGTCCTAGCCAGGCTTCTCAGGGAGGGCAAGATCAAACCAGTCAAACCCTTAAACCTAACAGTAACATACCACGACCCGTGCTACCTGGGAAGATGGAACGGCCACTACGACGAGCCCAGGCTAGTGCTAAAGAGCATCCCAGGTATAAGACTCGTGGAGATGCCTAGGAGCAGGGATAAGAGCTTCTGCTGCGGCGGTGGAGGAGGACAGTTATTCTACGAGATAAAGCGTGGAGAGAGGATCAGCAGGGTGCGAGCTAAAGAGGCGGCCGAAACACTGGGAGCGAGCCCTGAAAAGGAGGATCCGAGCAAGATTGTCGCTGTCGCTTGCCCGTACTGTAACACGATGTTCCGTGGCGAGGCTGACGATTTCGGCTTCCAGGTTAAGGATATCGCGGAACTGCTCGGCGAGAGCGTGGGTGAGAGTAAAGAGAAATAATCTAATATTTATCTTTTTTAGGAGCATAAATGAGTATTGTTTTACCGCGCCTCTCAGTACGCGCCCTCCCAGGGTCTATCCTGACCGGCAGAGAGTACTCCGCGTGGAACCTATGGCTAGAGAAATACCGTCTAGCCCACACGTACTCTCCAAACGCCTCCCGCACTATCTTCTCGTCCGCCTCTGCATCAACAACTATCCTATCCTCGTAAAGGCGTAGGTCCAATGTTCCCTCCTTCATGCCGGGTATGTCTACGACTATCAGGAGCTGGTCTCCCTTATCAATGAAGGTAATGTAGGGTTCAAGCGTCCCCTGGTGGAGGTCCCTGACCTTCTTCTCGAAAAGGCTCTCATCAATATAGTAGAACGGCTCCTCGAACATGCTGAAACCCATGGATTTCGCGAGCTCCCGCATCCTCTTCAACATGTACCTTATCATGCTGTCTATCTCGTCATACCCGTCCATACCCGACACCCTGCCACCTTAGATAATTATAAGTCTAACCTATAGGGGCGCACCTACCATCCCGTTTACGTGTAGAGTAGTGTGGGCCGGTACTCATAGGATTTGCCCATCTTCGCCATCATATTCTTGGTCTCGTTCATTAACTCTTTCAGGCGGAGCTTGATCTTGTCCCCCTCTTCTAACAGTTTCTTCACGTCAACATTAAGGTTCAAGATCTTGTTCAACGCTTCCACGGCGACAGCTGCAGCCCCAGGATCAGGTATGTCTATGAACGCGTCAACCATGAGAACGAGGTTTAGCAGGCCAACCCTCCTACTCTCCTTGAGTATGAGAGCGTACGGGCCCACCAGTATGCCATGGTTAACGCTCTCGGCCCCCAACCCTTCCAATAATTCCCTGCCGGCCTCATCGTTATTAGTAATGGCGTAGAGTTTAGGCTTCTCCATCTCGATACGCGCCGGGTTGCCCAGGCCTGTAACGCTGATAAGCCTCTCAACGCCTATCGACCGGGCATACTTGACCAGGGCGGAGGAGAAGGCGGGAATTCCTGGGGGCAGGATTGGAACGTCAGTTACTAGAACGCCTATACCGTCCCTGGAATATATCCTCATCGGGAGTTTCGGCTGCCCGTTCATAATAACGCTTACGGGAGGGAGCATTGTGGGACTGTCTATACCTATAGTGTCCTGCATTTTGAGCTCCCTGATAATGTGGAGGCTAGCTATAGCGCCCACAAGCCCCACATCCGGCAGTCCGAGAATTAGCGTTTTAACATCGGGCTTACCGTATTCTTCAAATATAAACCCGTCTATTTCTATCATCCGATTGCATACCATTTGAGAACCACCACGCCTGCATTAGTATTAGGCGGCTCCAAACCCTTAAGGTTTCGCACTGGAATTCTCGGGTCTTGCTTAGAACATTTTTCCTGTACAATAGGTTTTCATAGATGGAAACGGTAAGAAGATTAATATACGTGCGCCTATCTCATTGGATTAACCGACACGAGACACGAGCGAGGTGCGAGAGAAATGCCGGTAAAAGTGAGGATCGACCCTAGGGACTCCTGTATCTCTGACATGGTGTGCGTCTCGATCTGCGGCGACGTGTTCCAGATGAGCGATGAGGACGGGAAGAGCGAGATAGTCCCACAGTTCAGGGTGAGCCCTGACAATAACGCTGAGGGCATTGTGCCCGACGACCTGAAAGACTGTGTACAGGAGGCCGCTGACAGCTGTCCGGTAAGCATAATCCACGTCGAGCCCGCTTAAAAATAATCGATCAAACACGATTATCAAAATACTATATTATTTTTTCTAAAACTTTCTGGCAGTCCGGAATCCTATCCTGCAATGCAACCAATAATAGGCCTCCCCGGCAACAGGAACGCCTGCGGAAGATTACATGGCGCCCCGTACACGTCTAACCTATAACCTCGTAGCACAGCAGCTACCACGGAGGTGTGCATGGGATGGAGCTGGCAAGCTGGAGGCTGCTCGCAAGGACCGTCAAAAATGCTGACGTCGTAGTCGAGGTAGTCGATATTAGAGACCCGGTCCATACGAGGAGCAGGAGACTGGAAAGGATGGTCGAAGCTTTCGACAAGCAGCTCATAATAGTTCTAAACAAGAGCGACCTTGTCCCCTACTCTGTAGCTGAGAAGTGGGCCAGAATAATAGAGGGTCAGGGGTTCGAGGTAACCTATGTTAGCGCCCGTAAGAGGCTGGGCACGAGGGTTCTACGAGGCATGATAAAGAGGCTCGCGCCGGTCAAGCCTTTCAGCGTTGCGGTAGTGGGTTACCCCAAAACCGGCAAGTCGAGCATTATTAATGCTCTTAGGGGGCGGAAGGGGGCTAGCACTAGCCCTATACCTGGGAGTCCAGGCTATACTAGAACGTTACAGCTCCTCAAGATAGAGCCGGGCTTCTACATGATAGACACTCCAGGAGTCATACCTATCGAGGGCGGCTGGCCCGAGGCTATAATAAGGGGCCGCTCTCCGGAGGAGCTGTCCGACCCGGTCAGGCCCGCTATGGCCCTCCTGGAAAGGGCCCTGAAATATAATCCTAGAGCGGTAGTTGACGCTTACGGTATCAGCGAGAGAGACCCCTACAGGATACTAGAGCTTTTAGCGGTAAAAAGGGGTTGGTTTTACAAGTCGGATCATGAGCCTCTAGTTGAGGAGGCCGCGAGGACTGTTATCAGGGATTACCATAAAAGCAAATTATTCTTCTATGTTCCACCAGAGGAGTATCTGTGAACTCTCCTATTCCTGGAGAAACAGTGTTGGACGAGTATAAGGGCGTGGTTAATTATTTTAATAGTCGCCTAGCATCCTAGCCCTACGCTGCTGGCTAGGAACCAGTCGAGCTCTTCAGCGTCTTTTGCGGTTACGGTGAAGTGTAGCCTTCTAGCCTTCTTCTCGCGGGCCGCCTGGACGCTCTTCTGGGACATCATTCCTATCACCCCTCTTGTTCTCCAGGTATAGTATTCTATGTCTGTCGAAGCCTTATAAGGTAATGCCACTGGTGTTGTTCGACAAGTGTCTAATCTATTTTTATGTTATTTTATTTATTTTTATATAAGAATTCTAGTCTAACAGTATAAATATGGAACACCGCTTGGAATATACGAGACGGGCACAGTAAGACCAGCGCGCTGAGCAGAGCCTACAGCTGGCAAACCGTGTTATAGGCTGGTGTGTGTAATGCTGGCCCGTAACCATACAGGTCGTGGAATCTATAGGAGGTCATGCCCCAACTGTGGTCTGAGTAATACTGAGGAGAGGCTCAAAAGGGGCCTCCCATGCCCGAGATGCCTGAGGAATCCTCCCAACGGTGATACTGGGAACGGGATACTCGCTATTGCCGAGGCTCTCAGGGCGGAGGGGAGGCTTGAGGGGTATGCCGAGCTTGCGGGTCTAGAAGAGGAAAGTATTAGGATAATCAAATATTTTGAGAAAGCCGTGGGGAGTAAGCCCTGGGGGGCTCAGAGGACCTGGGCCAGAAGGCTCGCCAGGAGGGATAGCTTCTCAATAGTGGCCCCCACAGGCGTGGGCAAAACAACCTTCGGGCTAGCGGCAAGCCTATACCTAGCATGCGCTAGGAGAGAGAAGAGCTACATTATGCTTCCAACCACAACACTCGTCGTCCAAGCTGCTAGGAGGCTAGACTCCATGGTTGAAAGGCTAGAGTGCAAGCCTAGAATAATAGCTATCCACAGCCGGATGGGGAAGAAGGCCCGGGAGGAGGCTTTAGAGGCCCTGAGAACAGGCGGGTTCGACATTCTAGTCACGACGGCTGCGTTCGCGAGGATGAAGGTAGACATTGTTGCAGCCCACAAGTACAGGCTGGTGTTCGTGGACGATGTGGATGCTGTCCTCAAGAGTGCTAAGAGTGTCGACACGGTGCTCCGAATAGTAGGTTTCACGGATGAGGATCTCGAGGTTGGCCTGAGGATACTTAGACTCCAACAGGAGAGAGCACAGCTTCTAGCCCGCCTCGCCCGCATCACACAGGCCGGTAGCAACACCGGCGGGGGGAAGGAGGAAGATATTAGGAAGAGGCTCGAAATAGTTGAGAGAACCCTATCCAAGCTAGAAGAGAGGGTCCAGGCCAGGAGGAGAGAGGTTGCCAGCCTCATAGTGAGCACCGCCACCGGGAGGCCTAGAGGGCAGAGGGTCCGGCTCTTTAGGAGCCTGCTAGGCTTCGAGGCTGGTGGGAGGAGCGATCTGGGCCTCAGGAGGGTCTACGACACCTATACTATCGTGGGGAGCAGTGTTGAGCGCGTCTATGCTAGAACTGTGGAGCTAGTATCAATGCTGGGAGGGGGAGGCCTGGTATTCGTACCCTTAGACCATGGGGTCGAGGGGGCCGAGGAGCTCGCTGGCATGTTAAAAGAGGCGGGCATCACCGCCGAGGCGTACCATAGCAAGAAGCCTACTAGGCTCCTAGACGATTTCGCCGGGGGAAAGATAGACGTCCTAGTCGGGGTCGCAAACTACTATGGCGTCCTCGTAAGGGGGATCGACCTCCCGGAAAGGGTGAGATACGCCGTTTTCGCCGGAGTCCCAAGACATAAGTTCTCCGCCGACATAGGAGAGCCCCACCCCTCGCGACTGCTAAGACTGTTAAGCCTGCTAGTAGAGATCCCCCTAGAAGATCTAGCGTCCCAGGCCAGAGCATACCTTGTCAGGCTCAGAGATATAGTGAGGAGGCTCAGCCCGGCCGCGTTACACCTCATAGCAGAGAGAGTGATAGAGGGGAGAGTAGAGGAGAGCGTTTACGCGAGGATTGTCGCTGAAGCGTACAACTTCCTCCGCCAGGCGCTAGAGGAGGACGAGGTCTGGAGGTACCTTGAGGAGAGGAGAGACGTGGCAGTGCTCAAGGGGGACGATGGCCGCCGGTACCTCCTGATAGCGGACGCCCCAACATACATTCAGGCTAGCGGTAGGACCAGCAGGCTCTACGCGGGGGGCATAACTAGGGGGCTTAGCGTTGTCGTGGTAGACTATGAGCCCGTGTTCAACGGTCTCGTGAGGAGGACCAAATGGTATACTGATACGGAGTGGAAGAGGCTGGAAGAGGTAGACCTGGAGGGAATACTGCGGGAGATAGACGAGGATCGGGAGAGAGTTAGGAAGCTCATGAAAGGAGAAATAGAGGTTCCAGACCTGGTGAAGACCGCCCTGCTGGTTGTCGAGTCCCCGAACAAGGCTAGAACGATAGCAGGCTTCTTCGGCCAGCCCAGCATTAGGATCCTTCCGGGCGGCCTACGCGTCTACGAGGTGGCGGTTGGCGACTATATCCTAAGCATCGCGGCCAGCGGGGGCCACGTATACGATCTAGTCCCTCTAGCAGAGGAGGAGGACTACAAAGGCCTTGCAAGCAGTGTTGAGGGTGACATATTCGGGGTCCTCATAGGGGAGGACAAGAAGAGCTTCATCCCAGTCTACACTAGCATAAAACGGTGCTTGGAGTGCGGCCACCAGTTCACAGGCGACTATGATAGGTGTCCAGTCTGCGGTAGCACCCGGATAAAAGACTCCTACACGACAGTCGAAGACCTCAGGAAAGTATCGTGGGAGGTAGACCTCGTACTAATAGGCACCGACCCGGACGTGGAAGGAGAGAAGATAGGCTGGGATGTCTCACTCCTGCTAAGACCCTACTCTAGGAGTATTAGGAGGCTCGAATTCCACGAGGTTACGAAGAAGGCAATACTAGAGGCGCTCAAGAACACGAGAGACTTCGACCAGAACCTTGTAGACGCCCAGATAGTACGGAGGGTCGAGGACCGCTGGATAGGGTTCACACTATCCCCACTACTATGGTGCCACTTCTGGCCCAACATATACTGTCCAAGCCTGGTAGAGGGGAGAAGCTATCAGGCCAGGGGCGCGTTCATAAAGAACGAGATCGCGCGGTGCAAGAGGCTCCGCTACTACTATAATCTTAGCGCGGGTAGAGTGCAGACCCCCGTCCTGGGATGGGTTGTCGATAGGACTAACAAGTCCAAGGAGAAAATCCTAGCGTTGAGGATCACCCTGAGAGACTCGAACTACTCCTTCATGGTGAGAGAAGATGAGATGGAAGGCAGGGTAGACATTCTACGGAAAACCTTCAAGGGCAAAAAGAAGACCTACGAGCTCGACCTCAAAGTCTCGATAGAGAAAGAGGAGTGGACAACCCTATACCCGCCGCCACCCTACACTACAGACACCATGCTGGCCGACGCGAGCAGGATCCTAAAGATGGGAGCCCCCGAGACCATGAGGCTAGCGCAGAACCTGTTCGAATGGGGTCTCATAACATACCATAGGACAGACTCTACGAGGGTCAGCGATAAAGGATTACAGGTTGCGAGGGACTGGCTCAAGAGCAGGTACGGGGACGAGCTGGGAGAGAAGCTCTACAGGCCCAGGAGGTGGGGTGAAGGCGGGGCGCACGAGGCTATAAGGCCTACGAGACCCCTTAGCGCTGAGGATCTCAGGACTATGATGGCCGAGGGCACACTGGAGATACCGGGCAACCTTACCAGCGCGCATCTTAGACTATACGATCTGATCTTCAGGAGGTTCATGGCAAGCCAGATGAGAGAGGCGGAGGTCCTGAGGAGGACCTACAGGTTCGAGCTTGTAGGACTGGATGTTAGCTTCATCCTAGAGGGGCCCACGATCATAGGCAGGGAGGACGACCCCGCGAGCAAGGGGTTCACACTGGTATGGCCCTACATCAAGCTCGCGCCCAGTATCAGTGAGGGTTATGCTGCCGCTATAGTGGAAGCGTTCAAGATCTCGAAGACCCCGCTCTTCACGCAGGGGGAGATAATCCAGGAGATGAAGAATAGGGGTATAGGCAGGCCCAGCACTTACGCCAAGATCGTGGAAACCCTGCTTAAGAGGAGGTATATCACCCCCGTCGAGGCGAGACGCGGAGACCAGGTCGTCTCTACAATAAGGGGCGAAATGGTCTATAAGTACCTGACAGAGTATTTCAGGAGGGATGACGTGGAGGAGCTGAGACGATCGCTGCGAGAGGAGATGCCAGAGCTCTCCCATCTCGCAGAGGAGCTGTACAGGATACCCTTCCTCGTCAGCGAGGAGAGGACCAGGCAGTTAGAGGAGAAGATGAAAATGATAGAGGAGGGGATGGCGACCCGTGTTGACACTCTAAGAGAAATATACGATGAAATAGGACTTTTAGCCTACACGATAAGTAGGATCCCCCGCGAGCTTATGCGCGCTCGCGAGCGGCGCGCTGGCAAACTCTACGAGTGTATCTCGAAAGCTTCAGTTATAAACCCGGTGGGGTCTAAAGCTAGGGGATGAGACGGCTTGGGAGAGTCGGTCAAAATAGGTGTATTACATGCGAAAATAAGGATGGGCGCCAAGCGTGGTAACACGAGGAGGCTGTACAGTCTTATACAGGGGATGATGCAGAAGTTCTCCCTAGACCTGCTAGTACTCCCAGCTTACGCCTTCACGGGGCCTGTTATAGAATACTACCCTACGAACAGGATACGCCACTACCTGTCAGCGTTCGCCGAGAGGATGGGTAGGAACATCGTGTCAACATCAATACTCCTCTACCCGATGAGATGGGCCAGAGAGTTCGGGGTGAACATCCTAGTAGGGCCCATGATAGAGCGCGCCGGGCCTAGACTATACGTTACCACCCTACTAATAGACTATGATGGCGCGATAGTTGCCAAATACCGTAAGATAGGTGTTACAAGGAAAGAGGAGCAATACGGTATCAACAGGGGCAAGGAGCCCGGAGTATTCCCCATACCTGGAACCAGCGGTAAGATCGGCGTTTTCGCGGACGACGACCTGGCATACCCGGAAATATTCCGTATCCTACAGGAATCGGGGGTAAACATTCTATTAGGCTTCATGCTCCCCTACCCCTCCGACGTGTTCCGTTACGAGAAGAGCGACGCTTACATAACGACCATGGACTCCAAGTTCGTGAAGTATTTCCTCAGCGTTAGGTCGAGGGAAACAGGGCTCCCCGGCATACTTGTCGGCGGGATAGTCGAGGACATGGGCAACCATGGTATTCAAGCCTATATGCCGACTATGCCCTTCGAGCCCGATATTGGTGTAATAGAGGATAGGATCAAGCGTTTGGAGGATCCCGACTCTCACATTGTTATAGATATTGATTTGAAGGCTAGCAGGCCCAGCGAGATTCTACCCTCATGCAGGACTATTATAAAGAATTTGTGTAAAAGAATAAAGTAGTACTAGTTTTACACTATACTTTCTAGCTATACCACACTCTTAATATCCAACCAACACACTAGTATATTCTATAGTTGAGATGCTCGGACGAGAGGAGAGGTGATGCTAATGTCGAGAGAAGGAGAGGATATGGGCCCGCCTGTCATAACCCTCACTACGCACAAGCCCATCGTTCTCTCGAAGGATGATACTGTGGAGAAGGCAGTCCATGTTATGGCGGAGAACAATATAGGCGCCGTAATCATAGTTGACGAGCATCTGAAGCCCATAGGAATATTCACTGAGCGGGACCTCCTGCTCAAAGTCTGCCATAAAGGGCTTGACATGTCCAAGGTGAGTCTCGAGGAGGTCATGACTAGGGACCCGGTAGTGGTCAAGGAGGATACTCCCGCTAAAATAGCGCTGGAGCTCATGTTGAACTATGGTTTCAGGCACCTGCCTGTTGTGGATGAGAATGGGGTTCTCGTTGGTGTTGTCAGTATTAAGGATCTGACTAAGCCTCTTGCTAGTGAGGTTGATGTGAGCGAGCTCCACAGTGCGGGTTAGAGGGTTTATTTTCCTTCCCCTATCGCTCGTAGATATTTAACAGCGTTAACCTTATAATTCTGTAGGCCCCAGTACTATTAGACTGGTGTGTCCCAGTGAGCATCCAGATAACGAAGAGGCGAATACAGAGGCTAGGAGGCTCAAGCCTAATAGTAACGCTACCCAAAACATGGGTTAGAAAGCTGGGACTCACGCCGGGCGACGAGGTCCTCGTCGTAGATGAGGGGGGCCACCTCAGGATAGTCCCCAGTTCCACTGCTAACGAGAAAAACCTGAAAACGCTTGTCGTGAGATACAACAATAACATGCGGGGAATCCCACTTAGCGAGATAGTCGAGTGCGCCTTCGAGAGAGGGTACGAGTGGCTCCTCGTATACCCGTCCAGGTCAATGCTTGACAAGGTAGAAGAGGGACTTAAAGAGCTAGAAGACAATGTACTGGTTGACAATGTGGAGACATACTACGACCATATAGAAGTCCGGCTGAAAAGGGGGAGCATCGACGCCAGCGAAATACTAAAACAGATCAGGCGAGAAATAGCATCCCTCCTCTCAATACTGGCCACGCAATCCGAGGTTAACACTGAGGAGGCAATACAGAGGCTCGACAGGCTCTCCAAGGTCCTAGTCAGAATATTCAACAGGGGCGGCATACTAGCATGCCAGCATGCAACGCTGGATCCTGTCGCTGTCGGCGAGCTCAGAGCATTGCTAACAGTGCTACCCGAAGCGTTCAAGGCTGTGGGTGGGCTTCCTGCGAGCGTTAGAGAGGCTGTCACGATGATGATAGGAGAGTTAACCTTGAACGTCCTGGGCGGTATAGCTAATAAGAGTATGAAGAGGCTCGGGGATTCGCTCGCTAGGATTGCGGAGGTCAGGAGCGAGGTGGAACTACTCCAAGACCAGTACCCGGGTCTCGGCGTGGTCGTAACATACCTTTCACTCCTAGCACTGCTAGCACACGGGGGCCTATGCGTCTCCGTCGGCGAGGAGGCCAGGAACCCTGCAGTACAGTAGTACTACGCCCCGCCCAGCTAAAACACTCTTAATGGCATCCAACAAGCGTCTACTTGGGACCCGGAAGTGGACTGCAAAGAGAAGCTGGGAGCCTGCGCTGTCAGAAGCGTTTCCCGCCTCCTCTTGGAGCATGTTAGGGCTAGGCCCCAATGGGTTAGATCGCTCCTGAGAGACCTGAGAATCGAGGGGTACGGTAGTCACAGGTGGCAGCACCTGAAACGTCTCATAGCCGACCCCCTTGTAGAGTGTATTGTCAGCTCTAACAGGGAGTGCTTCAACGGGTGCCTAGAAGAGGTCTATATTGGCGATCTCACCGGCGGGGAGCACAGCTACGTTGAAGGGCATGGGGGGAGGGATCTCGACATTATCATAAAGTTGAGGACTGGGTGCAAGCACGCTGTAGAGGAGGATGTGGAGAAGGTTCTGGAGGACGCTGTAAGCATAGTGTTAGAGGAGGTGTTCGGGGTGGACTTCCACAGGCTCCTGGGCATCCCCAACATTATAGAGGTTCACATTGTTGACGGGCCAGACGCCTTCCCGTACTATCAAATGATAGAGTCCTCATCGCCCTGCCTGGTAAAGGTATGGCCCAAAGAGAGAGGCGGTGCCGGGGAGACCTGCTAGTTGGACCCCCTAGGCCATATCCTGATAGCGTATGTGAACGGGCTCTTAACCATCCTACCCCAGTATGATTTGAAGGAGGTTATAATATGGATCTCGACAACATCGGGCTTGAGTATTTTCAGCTCGACCTCTCCCAGCAGACTGTATAGTTCCATGTTGAAATACCGTTCAAGTATTTTCTCGATATCCTGCTCGGCGTTCCTAAGCTCGTCCGAGACCTTAACTATAAGGTCTATGTCTCTCCCCAGGTAGTCTCCCCTAGGCTCCCCACCGCTCAAATCAACATAGTATATCTCCTCAACAATATTAGGACCAAGTATCTTGACAATACACTCAGCGATAGCCTCAGCAATAGCCATCTTCAACTGTGGAGGCCACGAGGGAAGATTCCTGAGACGCTCCTGGAGATCCTCGCAACGCCTGGCACCGCTCGATAGCTCGACCACAAGCCACGACACGACTCACCACCTCTAAAACTTATAACTAATGGCTACCAGCAGCGCGGATCCTAGCAGCCTGTCCGGATCGAGCATCAATTCTTACCCGTACCACTGGGATATGATTGGAGGGCAGAACTCTTAGAATAATCTTATTATTCTAATATAGCCTATCATAACCTAATGTTTAGAGATATGTGGAAACAGTGGGGGTAGGAAGAAGGGGGGCCGCACTACTTGAACGCCTTGAACAGGAGCTCCATGAGCGCTAGTATATCTCTAACCGATATTATGCCGACAGGCTTGTTCTCCTCGTCAACAACGGGGAGATGCCTTATCCCAAGCTCGCTAAACTTCTCTAACACCTCACCTACAGGGGTTGTCGGCCTAACAACAACCGGGTCCGGGGTCATGAACTCCCACACCGGCATGTCGCAGACCTCGGTTCCCCGCCGGGCAGCACAGGTCACGTCCCTCTCAGTGACTATACCTCTAATCTTACCGTCACTCCCCACAACAACAATACTGCCAACCTTGTTCTCGCACATCATAGTGGCGGCTTTACGGAGCGGTTCTTTCTCGCCGATGGTCAGTACGGGACTGCTCATAATATCCTTCGCGAACAACGGGATACTCCTTCTCGGGAGCCTCACCATAATTACACCTCCGAGATAATATGATTGCGGGCCTCCTAGTATTTAAACCTAGAACACGTGCCGGGCGTCAAGTATACACGTATTTACGAGTATTATTAACTCCAACCCATATACTGTGAGTGGGGCTCTGGCGTTATCATGTATTTTAGTGGGATGCAGCATCTAACAGTCCCAGATTATTATATTTTTAAATATTTTTAATATTTATTTTTAATTTTGGTCGAACCTCCGAAACGATGAGCATGCTATAATACGTGGAACACTACACTCGGAATGCTAAAGGTATCACTCCCGGGAGGGAAGTACTTGTTGATAGCAACAGCAAGAGTAGAGGGTGTTGGCGCCAGAAAACTAGAGCAGGGCACAGGAGTAATATACAGGAAATGGATAAGACTCTCAGAAAAGCCCAGCCCAGGGGATCTCGTGAGGCTCGAGACCCCGAGCGGTTTCGAGGCGTGCGGCCTATGGGAGCCTACAGGTCCAGTCGCGGTCCGCATTGTAAGCCTGGATGGTTGCCCCTATTCTACCAGTAGCGAGGCCGTGGTGGACCGTGTTCGCGCCGCCCTCAGGCTGAGGGAGAAGGCTGGCTTGAGGGTTCCAGGCGGCGGGTACAGGCTTGTCAACAGCGATGGCGACCTCCTCTCCGGCCTTATAGTCGATGTTTTCGCTGACACGCTCGCAGTGGTCCAGTCGAGCAGTATCGCTATTGACGCTCTCATGCATGTGATAGCAGATGCTATACACGAGCTTGTCGGCGCTGAGAACATCTACGAGAAGAGCACCCAGCGGAGCCGGAAGGACCTCGGCCTCCCGGCTAGAAGGCGTTGGATCAGGGGAGGCAGGGGGAGGGTGGTGATCGATGAAGGGGGAGTGAAGTTCCTTGTAGACGTGGAGGCCGGGCAGAAGACCGGCTTCTATTTCGACCAGAGGCCTAACAGGCTTGAGCTAGAAAGGCTTGTCGGCCGGGACGATACTGTGGCCGACGTATTCTCCTACACGGGTGGTTTCGGCCTTCACGCTGCCCATGCAGGCGCGCGGAAGATAGTCTTCGTCGAGGAGGATCCAGCCGCGATCTCCATCCTAAAGGAGAACCTCAAGCTCAATAATGTTGAGAACTACGAGATAGTTAATGATACGGTCTGGAACGTCATGAGAGAGGGCAGACTGAAAGGGAACGCGTACGATATAGTAGTGGTCGACCCGCCAGCATTCATCCAGTCCGGGGACGAGGAGGCTGTCCGCAGAGGGGTTAGAGCGTACACCTCGGTCTATAAGTGGGGCTTCCAGCTCGCCCGTAAACCCGGATTACTATATTTGAGCAGTTGCAGCTATTTTCTCACGCGGCCAATGTTTCTCAGGGTCGTCGGGAGAGCAGCAAGGCTGGCAGGCGCTAGGATGCATAGGATCATGGGTAGTCTCAGGGGGGCAGGACGGGACCATACTCTCGGCGTGGCGGAGTATCTCGACTATTTGAAAGGCGCGTTCATATGGGTGGAAGGGTGAAAGAGGAAATATGGGGTTCAGGGTAAGGGTTTGGAGGCGAGCTCCTCTTTTATCTTCTCAGCGTTCCTCTTCACTT
>Ga0256833_1000866_pt1 | contig 22936 bp, 24 predicted proteins | sample 356284metaG_FD_190535 | JGI IMG/M metagenome (GOLD analysis project Ga0256833, IMG submission 190535) | Hydrothermal vent microbial communities from Mid Atlantic Ridge, Atlantic Ocean - 356-284 | ecosystem: Environmental > Aquatic > Marine > Hydrothermal vents | place: Atlantic Ocean: Mid... | reverse complement strand
CACGTCGTGCTTGACGTCGCCGCCATGCACGCGGCCGGTATTGTGCCGCCGGAGCTGCCGGAGCTGCCTGCGAACGTGCTGGAGCAGTGGGGCTACGGCAGGCCCGGGGCGCCTGGCGCGCAGCATGCCCCCCAGGCTCCTCAGCAGCAGCCCGGCGGCGGGGAGGCGGGCGGCCAGCCTCCTGCCCCTCCGCAGCCGGGGCCAGGGCCGGGGCCGGCTCCCCCGCAGCCTGGGCCGACCGGCGGCAGGGTTCTCGCGAACACCAGGGTTCCGCCCTACTGGGCGTTGAAGCTGCCTGACGAGGGCGAGTGGAACACCAGGGTGGTCCCCCTGGGCAACGGCGCGGGCGGCATGGCGGTCGCGGGGTCGAGAAACGGCCTAGCTATAAGCGTGGCGTGGATAAAGGGAGCCTCAATAGATATCATGAGGAAAAACGTTGAGGGCAGTTTTGCGAAGCAGGGATACCGGGTGAGGATAGCCGGCAAGAACCCCAACGCCGCCATAGCTGGCGAGAAGGCCCTGCTAATAGCCTACCAGATATCCGACAACCAGGGCCACACAGCCGTAACTGTCGCGAGGTACTTCACGCACAAAGGCTACGGCTTCGTAGTCCTCTACACAATCATAAACCCGACGCAGGAGAAGATAAACTACATGGAGAACATCATTAAAACCTTCCAATGGATAACGGGGGTGTAGGCAGTGAAGTTCACCACCCTACTCGTGGCCGCGGCGGCTCTATACGCCGCCCTGCTGACGGCTAACACGGTGATGGCCGCAGGGGAGCCCGGCTGGCAGATGCCGATAACCAGCATGAGCATAGATGGCGACATAAACGCTACTGTCCTGCCGAACGGCGTCGCACGTGTCCACAGCGTCTACAAAATGAGCGCATCATCCTATAGGCTGTTCAGGGAGATATACAACCCCTTGTCAACCTTCGTCCGGCGCTTCAACTGGGGCTCCAGCCCGGTACACATCACTAACCTCAGCGTCCGCGCCGACGACGCGAACAACCGTGTAATAATAGACTACGTGCAGCAGGGGGCCGCCGTCTATCTCGGCAACGGCAGGTGGCGGCTCGAGGTTATAGGGCCGGGCAGCGGGGCAGAGGTGAAGCTCCTCAACAGGGAGGGGAACCGGCTCACACTAATGGCAATATATGCTATGACGAAGTATATGAAGCTCACAGAGACTCTCCACTTGACGCTGCCCAGTGCTGCGTCAAACATAGAGTTCGAGCCCAGCGAGGGCGTCGTGTACTATACTTCGCCGCTCCCGGCCGGCGGCAAAACCGGCGTCGTGAGGCTCGGCGGCGTGGCGCTGCTTGTGTTCGGCCTGCTCGTCCTGCTGGCGGCTAGGCGTGGCCGCGAGGAGGCGCCGCCGCCGCTGCCGGAGCCCTAGGCAGCACGTTTAACACAACCATTTTATTTAATAAATATTTATGTTTTCTTTCTCTGTTTTCGCTCTGAGCTGTGGCTATTTCCTCTTCGACTATCGTCCTAGGAGATGCTAGTCAATAGTCTGTATGAAAGAACTCATTTACTTAGCCGGGGCCCCGCCGGGCTTGATGAGCCTGAAGACCTGGGGGCGCCAAACTGATGGAGAGGAGCGGCATCGTCGGCTGGGGCGCCTACATCCCGGTCTACCGTATACGTGCGTCGGACATAGCGCTCCAGTGGGGATGGGAGCCCAGCGTCCCCCGCGGCCTAGGCGTCGAGGAGAAGGCCGTGGCGGGCGTGGACGAGGACGCGGTCACTATAGGCGTGGAGGCGGCACGCAACGCCCTTAGACGCGCCGGCGTAGACCCGGCCAGGGTCGGGGCAGTGTTCTTCGGCACCGAGTCCAAGCCCTACGCCGTGAAGCCCTCGGCCACAATAGTAGCCGAGGCGCTCGGCATAACGCCCGATACGATGGCCTCCGACCTGGAGTTCGCGTGCAGGGCGGCCAGCGAGGGGATGAGGGCCGCGTTCGCCCTCGTAGAGGCCGGCCACGTGGAGTACGGCCTCGCCGTGGGCGCCGACACGGCCCAGGCTAGCCCGGGGGACGTGCTGGAGTTCACCGCCGCCAGCGGCGGGGCGGCCTTCGTAGTGGGCCCCGCCGGCGAGTCGGCGGCCGTGCTGGAGGCGGTCTACACCTACGTGACTGACACGCCGGACTTCTGGCGGAGAGGCCTAAGCCCCTACCCTGCGCACGGCGAGGGCTTCACCGGCGAGCCGGCCTACTTCCACCACATAGAGTCGGCTGTGAGGGGCCTGTTGGAGAGGACGGGGCTGAGGCCCAGTGACTTCGACTACGCGGTCTTCCACCAGCCCAACGGCAAGTTCCCCCTGCGTGTCGGGAGGAGGCTAGGCTTCCCTCGGGAGAAGATACTGCCCGGCCTGGTCACGCCGAGGGTGGGCAACACCTACAACGGCTCCGCCCTCCTCGGCCTGGCCCGTGTGCTGGACCAGGCGAAGCCCGGCCAGCGGGTACTGGTGGCGCCCTTCGGCAGTGGGAGCGGGAGCGACGCATACAGCTTCGTCGTCACCGATAGGGTTGTTGAGCGGCAGGGGTTGGCGCCCACCGTGGACTACTATGTTGAGCGGAAGCGCTACGTCGACTACGCGACCTACGCCAAGATGAGGGGCTTGTTTATCCGCACAACGTACTAGGCCGGCCGAGAGGTGGCACACATGAAGGTCTACGTGGCAGGCGTGGGAATGACCAGGGTGGGCCGCCTGTTCGACAAGGGCATACTCGACCTGGCTGCAGAGGCGGCGTGGAAGGCTATAGATGAGGCTGGCGGGGTACTCCCCGAGGCCGTCGTCGTAGGCAACATGATGAGCGGCAGCCTCCAGAGCCAGGACAACCTCGGCGCCTACGTGGCGGCGGGCATCGGGCTCCGCGGCAGGCCCGCGTTCAAGGTGGAGGCTGCCTGCGGCAGCGGGGGCGCGGCGGTCTACACGGGCGTCTCTCTCGTCGCCTCCGGGCTCGTGGACAGCGTCCTCGTTGTAGGCGTCGAGAAGATGACGGACTTCCCTACAGCTGTGGTCACTGAGGCCCTGGCGCAGGCGGCGGACAGCGAGTACGAGCTCTTCTACGGGGCAACCTTTGTAGGCCTAAACGCGCTCATGATGAGATACTATATGGAGAAGTACGGTGTAAGCAGGGACGAGATGAGCGCGTGGCCGGTGCTGATGCACCGCAACGGCGCCATAAACCCCTACGCGCAGGTGAGGAGAGAGATAACAGTAGAGGACGTCGCCAGGAGCCAGGTAGTAGCGGACCCCATCCGGCTGCTAGACAGCAGCCCCATAGGCGACGGCGCGGCCGCCGTCCTCCTGGTCTCCGAGGAGGCGGCCAAGACGCTGCCGGAGAAGCCCAGCGTCGCAATAGCCGGGGCGGGGATGAGCGTGGACACGGTGGAGATAACGAACCGCGAAGGCCTTGACACCATACCTGCCGCCCGCGAGGCAGCCGAGAGGGCGCTGCGCGCCGCCGGCCTCTCGCCCCGAGACCTCGACGTGGTCGAGATACACGACGCGTTCACGGTGAACGCCGTCATCCTGCTCGAGGAGCTGGGCCTGGCGCCGCGGGGCCGGGCGGCGAGACTGGTGGCGGAGGGCAGGTTCCACCCAGGCGACAGGCCCACCGCGAACCCGAGCGGCGGCCTCAAGTCGCGGGGCCACCCGGTGGGCGCCACCGGGGTCTACCAGGTAGCCGAGGTCGCCATGCAGCTGAGAGGCGACTTCCCCGGCGTCCGGGTCGAGGGGGCAGAGAAGGGGCTCACCCTGAACATGGGCGGGGATGGCTCCACGGTAGCAGTCCATGTCCTAACCCGCGTCTAGGCCCCGAGGAGGTGTATGCGTCGTGAGGCTAAGCCCCGCTATGCTGTGGAGGACACGCGTCCCCCGCTACCGCCTGGTAGGCAGGGTGTGCAAGTCCTGCGGGAGGCGCCACTACCCGCCAAGACCCGTCTGCCCCTACTGCGGCTCCAGGGATCTGGAGGACGCGCCGCTCCCCAGGAGGGGGATAGTGGAGACATACACGGTCATACACACGGTCATGGAGGGCTTCAGGGACAGGGCGCCCTACGTCATAGGCGTTGTGAGGCTAGAGGACGGGACAAGAGTACTGGCCCCGATAGTAGACGTCGAGCCGGACAAGGTAAAGACAGGCATGGAGGTAGAGGCGACGCTGAGAAGGATAAGAGTAGACGGCCCCACCGGCCTCATAGGCTACGGCGCCGCCTTCCGGCCAGCGGCCGGCGCCGCTGAGGCCGGGCAGCGGGCAGCAGAGAAGAGCTGAAACGCGGGGATGCCCCCGGCCACCGGGCCCGCCCGTGGGGCGGTGGTGGCCGGCGCTACCAGTACTCGACATCCGCGGCCACGAGCCCCCGGCCCGTCACGGGGAACTCCTCGGCTATGGCCTCCGCCAGCTCTCCGTGAAGCGCCTCGGCGAGCGCGCTGTACTCCACGAGCACCATGCGGAGCAGGCGGCTGCCGGAGCCGTCGTCCTCGACGTCGAGCAGGGCTATTTTCCTGGCCTCCTCGGCCAGCTTCTCCAGGGTCTCGGCCAGCCTGCCTTTCCTGCGCCGCGTGAGGAGCGCCACCGCCGCGTGGAGGCCCGCTATGCGTGAATAGCTGAGCGCCTCGGCCAGCATGCCTGTCAGCCGCAGCTTCTCCTCCTCCCCCTGCGTGGCGCTGGCCGCCAGCACGGCCTCCAGGCTGCGGACGACACCCTCCTGGCCGGGGTGCTCTATGGCGCCGGGCCGTACGCGGCGGACATAGTCGACCGCGGCGCGGGCGGGCACGCCGTAGCGGTACACGAGGTACCCGGCGGCCATTGTGGCGCTTCGGCCGCTGCCGCCGAGGCAGTGGATTAGCACCCTCCTGCCCTGCTCGGCGGCCTCGGCTGCGAGCCTCGCTACGCGCAGGAGCTGGCCTAGGCGGGGCCAGTGGTAGTCCGGCACCGGCTCGTGGATGAACCTCTTCCCCGGCGGCAGCCTCGACGGGTCGTAGGCTAGCTCGTGGCTCTCGACCACCGCGACCACTACGTCGAACATGGACGCGATTTTCGGCAGCTCGTGGGGCTCCGGCATGGGGGCGAACGCTATGCTCTCGTCGACCGGGTATAGGCGTAGCAAGGCGGGCGGCGCCTCTACTTCTTCCTCCTCGCCTCGCCTCGGCCCAGCAGGCGGTGGGCCCTCGCCAGCTCGTTGGCTGCCAGCGCTGCGAGGAGGTTGAGCTCGCCGGCCAGCACTGTGGCCGCTATTATCTCGGCCAGCTTCCTCGCGTTCGCTCCCGGCGGGTCCCCTCCGCCCGCCACCCCTAGGAGTGCTAGGGCCTCCCGCTGTGTCGGCAGCCTGGTGCCGCCCCCCACGGTGCCAACCTCTAGGCTGGGCAGCGTGACGGATATGTAGAGGCTGCCGTCCTTCCTCGCCTCGACCCACGTGTAGCCCATGCTGCTCTCCACAACCTGCGCCATGTCCTGCCCTGTGGCAAGAAACACGGCGGCGACGATGTTGGCTATGTGGGCGTTGAAGCCGCCGAGTGTTGCCGCGACGGCGCTTCCTAGGAGGTTCTTCGCCCGGTTCACGAACTCTATGTCGGCCGGGTCGACGCGGAACACGTCCCTGACCACGTCTGCGGGTATAGAGGCCTCGGCTGTCACGGTCTTGCCGCGGCCGCAGATGAGGTTCACGGCGGAGGGCTTCTTGTCGGTGCAGAGGTTCCCGCTTATAGCCACTAGCCTCGCCTCGCCGGGGTAGTGGGCGAGTATGTACTCGACAGCGGCGTCGGTAGCTATTGTAGCCATGTTCATGCCCATCGCGTCCCCGGTGTGGTAGACGAACCGCAGCCACACCATGTTGCCCGCCTGGAACGGCTGCACCTCGACAAGCCTCCCATGCCTCGTAGTGGCCTCGGCCGCCTCCCTGACCTCCCCTAGACGAGACATGACCCACTCTACGAGCCTCCTGGCCTCGACGAGGCTCGGGGTCCAGAACACAGGCGCCCTAGCCATGCCGTCGCGCAGCACCTTCGCCCTGGCGCCGCCGGCCATAGTCACAGCCTTGGCGCCGCGGTTTATGCTTGCGACGAGGGCGCCCTCACTGGTCGCCAGCGGCACGTAGTAGTCGCCGCTCGCGTAGTCGCCCTCAACCCGGAGCGGGCCCGCGACGCCGAGCGGCACCTGCACCGCGCCTATAGGGTTCTCGATGTTCCTGCCGACAACCTCCTCGAAGTCGATTATCGTGCTCCCTATGCTTGAGAGGCTCACCCCGTACATCCTCTCCAGGGCGAGCCTCCTAGCCAGCGCCGCGGCGTTGCTGTTGCCCAGAGCCCTCTCGGCCTCGTGGAACCTCATGCGGCCCGAGGCTAGCGCCTCCACGACCTCGCGGAGGCGGCCCTCGTCGAACCAGTCCCCCTCCCTCGGCATGAGGACCAATCCTCTTACAGGGAGAGTTTACGGGAAGGGTATCCCCCGTGGCGCGGGGAAACCGGCGCCCCTAGCTGGAGGCCCTGGCCTCCTGCTGCTCCTCCACCTCGTGCTCGGCCTGGAGCGGGCTCTCAACCTCCCGGTGGCCGCTGTAGAGCCAGCAGGCGGCGACGTGGCCTCCGCCGAAGTGGTAGTAGGGGGGCTCCTCCTTCTTGCAGACCTCTATGGCCTCCGGGCAGCGGGGGTGGAACCTGCACCCCGGGGGCGGGGCGCGCAGGTCCGGGGGCTGGCCGGGGATGTAGGCCAGCTTCTCCTTGGGGCCGCGTAGGCGGGGTATTGCACGTAGGAGGGCGCGCGTGTAGGGGTGGCGCGGGTTGCGGTAGACCTCCTCGCTTGGCCCGTATTCGACTATCCTGCCGGCGTACATTATGGCAACCTTGTCGGCTATCTCCGCTATCACGCTCAGGTCGTGGCTTATCAGTATTATCGATGTGCCGAGCTCCTCCTTCAGCTTCTTGAGCAGGTTGAGTATCTGTGCCTGCACTATAGTGTCCAGGGCCGTCGTCGGCTCGTCGGCTATGAGTATCGGGGGGTCGAGCGCCAGAGCCATGGCTATGACTACTCTCTGCTTCTGGCCGCCGCTCAGCTCGTGCGGGTACCGGTAGGCTATGCTCTTGTCGAGGCCAACCATGTTGAGCAGCTCTACTACGCGGCGAAACGCCTGGCTCCTTGTCATGCCGCGGTGGACTATTAGGGGCTCGGCTATCTGCTCCCATACACGGTAGACCGGGTTCAGAGCGTTCATGGCCCCCTGGAAAACCATGCTTACCTTCTGCCAGCGTATGCGGGACCTTATCTCGGACTCGCTCATGGGCACAATGTCTTCTCCGTCTACGATTATCTCCCCCCTCACTATCCTGCCGGGCGGCGGCACGAGCCGGAGAAGAGCCCAGGCCAGCGTCGACTTGCCGCAGCCGCTCTCCCCGGCTATCCCCAGTGCCTCCCCGGGCCGCAGGCTGAAACTGACATTCTCCACGGCGCGTACGACGCCACGGAGTGTGAAGTAGTTTACATGGAGGTTGCGGACCTCGAGTATGGGCGGCACAGCGCTGGCCCCTCCCAGGCTGCCATCCGGTGCCGCAAAGCCTCCCTTATTAGAGCCCTTGGCTCCCCTCGGGCCCCGCGGGCTCCTCCCTATTAAAACGGGGCCGGCCCTCGGGGCGTCTCAGCGGTGGCACGTTCTGGGCTCCCCCGTCTGCGTGTTCGAGTGGCGCTACGGCAGCAGCGAGATGAGGCAGCTCCTATCCCGCGACAGCATAGTCGAGGCTATGAAGAGGGTGGAGGCGGCGCTCGCCGAGGCACTCGAGAAGGCGGGCATAGCCCCCCGCGGCACCGCCGCCAGCGTCAGGGCGGCGCTCGAGAAGGTGCGGCCAGAGGAGGTCTACGAGGCCGAGAGACGGGAAACGGGCCACGACGTCGCCGCCCTAGTGTTCCTCGCGGCCCGCCGCGGCGGCGAGAAGGCCCGGAGGTGGATACACTACGGCGCCACAAGCAACGACATAGTCGACACTGCGTGGGCGCTCCTGCTGAGGGACGCGCTGGCCCTGCTCAAGGGCAGGCTGAGGGAGGTGGTAGAGAAGCTCTCCAGGCTCGCACTGGAGACCGAGGACGTGGTCATGGCCGGGAGGACTCACGGGCAACACGCGGTGCCCATCACGCTCGGCTTCAAGCTCGCAAACCACGTCTACGAGCTGGCGAGGAGCTATGAGCGGATATGCTGCCTCGAGGAGAGGCTGCTCCGCGTCAAGATGGGCGGCGCCGTGGGGACGATGGCCGCGTGGGGGGAGCGCGGCCCCGAGGTTAGACGCCTGGTGGCGGAGTCCCTCGGGCTCGGCTACCACCCCGTCACCACGCAGGTGGCGCCACGCGACGGCTACGCCGAGCTGGCCGCCGCCCTCGCCATCCTCGCCAGCCAGCTAGACCGGCTCGCCGTCGAGGTCCGGGAGCTGGCCAGGCCGGAGATAGGCGAGGTCTGGGAGGAGAGAGGCGCCGCGATCGGCAGCAGCGCGATGCCGCAGAAGGCGAACCCCGTAACAGCGGAGCGGGTGAGCGGCCTAGCCAGGGCGGCCAGGAGCCTAGTCGCCGGCTTCCTCGAGAACATCGTGCTGTGGCACGAGCGCGACCTGAGCAACAGCAGCTTCGAGCGCTACGGGCTGCCCCACCTCCTCCTGCTGCTAGACCAGATGCTGATAGACGCCTCCAGCCTCCTCGACAGGCTGGGCTACAGCCCGGAGAGGATGAGGAAGAACCTGGAGTCCACGCGCTACACGGTGCTAACAGAGGCCCTGATGAACGCCCTGATAGGGAGGGGCCTCGGCCGCGAGGAGGCCTACCGGCTGGCAAGAGCGGCCGCCAGGAAGGCCCTCGAGGAGGGCAAGCCGCTCCCCCAGGCAGCGGCGGAGATAGAGGAGATAGCGGCTACTCTGCCGCGGGAGGAGATACTGTCCCTCCGGCCCGAGGACTACCTTGGCAGCGCCCGCAGGCTGGTACACGAGGCCCTCGACTATGCGGAGAAGGCGTTAAACACCTGCTAGCTCCTCCAGCCAGGCGCGGCAGCGCCCCGGCGGCGACAGCGCCGCCTCGGCGCCCCTGTTGGATGGCCGCCGGGGCGGGGTCTTCTCGCCGGCGCGTTTTTAACAGAGGCCGCTGCTTCTCCCTCGGCGCATGCCGGCGCCCTGTAGGGAACGCCGCCCCGCCCCTTTTCCCGGGCTGTAGGCCGCCGGTCCCTGAGGCGGTGGAGGCTGAGGCGGCTCTGGGTGTGCACGATATCCTCCTGAGGCGGCTCCTCTCCTGCCACGATCCCCGCTTGGAGCAGGCGGAGATAGCGGAGGCCCTGGGGACCACGAGGAACACTGTGAAGAAGCTTCTCCAGCGGCTCCGCCAGGGCGTCGCCGCGCGCCGCATCGTGGCGGTCCACCTGCGCCTCATAGAGGCCCTCGGTGTGAGCGGCGTCGTGGTGGAGCTCGAGCCGCCTGACGCCAGGGAGCTGCTTCGCCGCCTACGCCCCTTCCGGGGCCCAGCTCGGCCGGGGGCTGTTGAGGGCGTGGTGCCCCTGCCCCGGCTGCTGGCGACGGTCTTCCGGCTCGCCGACGGCAGGCTCCTGGCGGTATACCGCGCCCCGCGGGGTTTTGAGGACGAGGTACTGGAGGTGCTTGGCTCGGATCGCCGCCTGCGCGGGATACACGAGCAGCGCCTCTACTCGGTGCCGGTCCGTGGCTGCCTGGAGCCCCGTGAGGCGGCGGAGGTGTACGCTAGGCTCCACGGGCTGGGCCTTGAGGATCCGCGCCCGGTTCTCGACATGCTCGTGATCGGCGTGCTTGACGCGAACCCGTTGGCGAGGCTGCGGAGGGAGGACATGGATCCCTCGCCGGTGGTCGAGGCGAGGCTGGGGGAGGCTGTTGACGCGTCCAGGCTCTACCCGCTCGTGAGGTCGCGGTACCGCTTCCTAAGCCTCCGCGGGGTCCTCGGCCGCGTCTACTACGTGCAGCCTTCGGACCTCCTACGCTCGAAGTCGCTCGTGGTGGCCGAGGCCTCGGCGGCCCCCATGATATATGCGGCGGCGGTGGAGACCATGGGTGCGGCTTACGTGGCGTCGGGTGAGGAGCTGAGCCTGGCTACCGCGTCAGCCGACGCCGAGAACTTCCACAGGCTGGTCCGGGCCGCGGGGGCGGAGGTACAGGACGTGGTGTTTATGGCGGCCTTCCTTCCGCCCTTCGAGCACTACGACTGCCGCAGCGGCGTCTTCCGCCTAGAGCCCATGAGCCTCCAGGAGCTGGAGGAATGCCTAAGGCCGGGCGGCGGCGAGGCCCGCGGGGAGGGCGCTGTTGGCCAGGAGTAGCCGCAGCCTGCTTGACCTGCCCCTACCCTGCCGCCCGGAGGCCGCAGCCCAGCTGGCGGAGAGGCTGCGGGCGAGGCTCCTGCTAGAGGCCTCCTCGGCGGCGCTGATGAGCCTCCTCTCGGCGGCGGGCGCCCTGTGGTCCCTCACCCTGCCGGAGCCCCTCTGGGCCCGCGTCGCCTACTCGTCGTTCTTCGCCGCCTCCTCCGTACTAAGCATGTTTTACCGGGGCCGTAGGGTGGCCGAGGCGCGCGCAGTGGGGGCGCTGGCTGAGCGTCTCGCACGCGGCGAGGACCCGGGCTGGCTCTGCGACGCGACACTCGGCGACCTCCTCGCCCGCGCCCTGGAGGACTACCGGCGGCGGGTGGGCCGGGAGTAGGCTAGATAACCAGGCGGCGCGGTAACACCTCTCACTCATCGTAGGCCCGTGCTCCTAGAGCCGTGGCGCGACGGGCCTTGCCCTCCAGGGGTATAGGCGCCATGCCTCAGCCGCCTGGGCGCTCAGTGGTCGAGGCCGTGCTCATGGGCTTCGCCGCAGGGGAGGCTCTCGGGCTCCCAGCGAGCATCTCGGGCGAGACGCCGCCGGAGCCACGGCCACTGCCTCTCGGCGGCGTCGCGGCCTACGGGGCGGCCACGGAGCAGGCCCTGGTGCTGGCAGAGGTGCTTGCCGACAACTGTGGGTTCAACCCGTCCGACTTCGCGTCTAGGCTGGCCGAGAGGGCTGATGTCGATAACCCGGTCCGGCTCTACTCGCTTGCGACCGCGGAGCACATTATGCTCGTTAGGCGTGGCTACACGTGGACAGAGGCACGCGACATGGTGGCCAGCCTCGAGCCGCCCCTCGACGCCGTCGCCCGGGCGGTAGTCATACCGCTCTTCTACACCAAGGAGAGGCTCGTTGCCGAGATGGCGGCGGCGCAGCTGCTCACAACCAGCCCCGACCGCCGCGCCTCGGTCGCAGCCAGGGCCTACGCGCTAAGCCTGTACTACATGCTCCACGGCCTCCCCGCGGTGGAGGCGGTGGAGGAGGCGGCGTCCCAGACGCCCCGGCAGGCGATAAGGGACAGCCTCTACGCCGCAATAGACGCGGCGCTGTCCGAGCCGGAGAGGCTGGCCAGCATAGTGGCTATGCCCGGCGACCCCCTGGCGCAGCTGCTGGCCGCCGCGGCTGTGGCCCCGCTGCTCGCCTCCAGGGGCTTCGACGCCTGGAGGGCCCTCCGGGCCTCTATGGCGGCGGCGCCGCCCCAGGCGGCCCACACCGCGGTGGCGATGGCTGCGGCGCTGCTCGCGGCAGCCGGGGGCACGGTCCCCGTCCCTGTGAGCCTCGAGGCCGGCCCGTGGGTTGCCCGCGTCTCCTCCAAGCTCTCGGCCGCGAACCGTAGCTGCCGTGGCGTGGCGGGGGCGGAGCCGGCGGGCAGCATCGCCGGCAGCAGCAAATAACGCCCCCAGCGCCGGTGGACGGGTGGCATGGGAGGCGTGGCGGGCAGCATCTCGGACCGCGCTTCCGGGGAGGAGGTCTTCCGCCGGCTCTCGGAGAGCCTCCGGCCGCGCTGGGACGAGTACGTGGTACTCGTCGCCCACCGCTACGACGGGAACCCCTTCGCGGTCCTCGCCGCTATAATACTGAGCCAGAACACAAGCGACAAGAACTCGATACGCGCATACATGAGGCTGCGGGAGAGGCTCGGCGGGGTCACGGCGGAGAAGATACTCTCGCTCCCCGAGGACGAGCTGGTGGAGCTCATCCGCCCGGCAGGCCTCCCCCGGCAGAAGGCCAGGGCGCTGCGGGAGGCCGCGCGGCGGATACTGGAGGCGGGCGGGGAGAAGGTGCTGGAGGAGATGCCGCCGGAGAGGCTCCGCGGCTTCCTGCTCTCGATACCCGGCGTCGGGAAGAAGACCGCCGACGTCTTCCTCAGCTTCTACCGGAAGGCCCCGGTCTTCGCGGTTGACACCCACGCGCTGAGGATAGCCAAACGCTGGGGCCTCGTCGGCGAACGGGCGGGCTACGACGAGGCCTCCAGGGCCCTTCTCGAGTTCTTCGGGCCAAGGCTCGCCGAGGAGGCGCACCGGCTCATAATAGCGCTGGGGAGGCGGTACTGCACCGCCCGCAGCCCCCGGTGCGGCGAGTGCCCGCTGCGCGACATCTGCCCCTACGCCGCCGGGGCGCGGCCCGGGTCAGGGGAGTAGCCCCGCCTGGGCGAGCTGCGCCACCGCTATCCCGGCCGCCACCAGCGCGCCGCCTGCGAGGAGACGCGCGTTGACCTCCTCGCCGGCCACCCTGCCGCTGAACAGCTGGGTCAGCACCGGGGTGGCGGCCAGCCCCAGGGCGACCACGCTCGCCGGCATAAGCTCCAGCGCCTTGAGGAACGCCACCGCGCCCACCACGTAGCCCAGCAGGCCGCTGGCCACGGTCTCCGCGGCGACGAGCCTCCAGCCACGCCAGCGCAGCATGAAGGGCAGAAGGACGAGCACCATGAAGACCGCTCTCGCCTCGGCCACGCTGAGGAACCCCGCCCTCGAGAGGGCCGCCTGGTAGGCGTACATGCTCCCACCCCAGATGAGCGAGGTGGCCACGGCTGCGGCGAACGCCGCCGGGTCGAAGACGCCCCTGCCGCCGCCGCTCCTGGCGACGACCGCTATCCCGGCGACCGCGACCACGGCGGCCGCGACCACCCACGCCGAGGCGGCCCCGCGGTAGTAGTCGTAGAGCGCCGTCCATATCACGAAGAGGTAGGCGGTGGGCAGCGCGACGCCCGCCCCAAGCCTGGACACGCTGAACACGAACAAGCCGTCGCCCGCTATGCTCGCGAAGACCCCGCCGAGCCACACCCCCGTCTCGAACACGGGGTCGAGCCAGGGGGTCCGGAGAGGGAACCCCTCCAGCAGCACGGCGGCCGGGAGCGTCGCCACGGCCGCCACCAGCATCCTCCACCCGTTAAACGCGAGAGGCTCTATCGCCGTCTTCAACGAGGCGCGGCTGATGTAGAGCGGCGCCAGCGTCCAAGCGGCAACCGCTACTGCGAGCGAGAGAGCGCCAACAGCGCCGCCGGCGAGCAAGCCTACGCACCTCTGCCCCTGGGGCGGCGGGGAGGAGCCCCCCGGGCGCCTGGAAAAAGGAGCGGCAGAGAGACGCTTGGCCCGGCTAGCCGCGGCCCTCCCTGCCTCCCTTCTCCGCCGCGTAGCGGGCCAGGAAGCCGGCTATAGAGGGGTAGTCCGCGTCGCCGAGCCCCTCGTGCTCCATGAGGGCGTAGTAGGCTGCGACCGCCGCGGCCAGGAAGCCCGGCACCCCCTTCTCCTCGAGCGCCCTCTGGACGTACCTGGCGTCCTTCCCCGCGAGCCTCGCGGCGAAGCTGGCCTCCCCTCCTGGCCGTAGCCGGTGGCCGTACCTCTCCACGATGCCGCGGAGCCAGGTCCTGCCGAGCACCTCCCTGGCGAACCTCTCCCAGCCGACGCCGTAGGCCTCGGCTAGGGCGAAGGCCTCGCCCAGGGCGGCCACGACGCCTAGGAAGGATATGTTGAAGCCGAGCTTCGCGGCGGAGCCGGCCGGCGGCTCCCCCAGGTAGACCGGCTCCCCTAGGGCCGCCAGGCTGGGCGCGTTGCAGTGCTCCCCGCGGCGGGCCCCGCAGAGTATCACCAGCTCCCCCCGCCTCGCGTTCCCCGGGTTCCCGGCCACCGGGGCCTCCACGTAGACGCCGCCCGCGGCCTCGACCAGGCCCGCGGCCTCCACGCTGTGGCGCGGCGTGACCGTCGTATGGTTGAACACTGTTACCCCCTCGAGCCGGCCGAGGCCGAGGAGCCCGCCGGGCCCCGCGATAACCGCCATGGAGGCCTCGTCGTCGGCGACGACTATGTGGACGGAGGGGCAGGCCCTGGCGGCCTCGGCGGGGGTGTCCGCCACCTCGGCCCCCAGGCGCGCGGCTGCCTCGGCGGCCTTGCTGCGGGTCCGGTTCCAGAGGACGAGGCGGAACCCTGCGCCGGCCAGCCTCTCGGCAATAGCCGAGCCCATGCGCCCTACTCCCAGGATGGACGCGCAGCGCTCCAATGCCGGGCACCCCTGCGCCGCCTACAGCAAGGCCAGGCTATGAGGCTAAGAAGGCAACCCGCCGGCCGGCCGCGGAGAGGAGGGAGCAACAGTGGCGACCCGGCCGCTCGAACTAGTTGGCAGGAAGACAAGGGGCCTGGGAGTGGGGGGCCGCTACATATCCCACCCCTACTACAGGGGGCACTTCGAGAGGCTCCTCGGCTGCACGCCCTACCCCGGCACGCTGAACCTCGAGACAAGCGTCGACTGGCGCCAGCTGGCGGCCACATGCGAGCCCAGCCTCATCCCCGAGGCTAGCTGGGAGGGCCGCAGGCTCGGCGCCGTCTACGCCTGGAGCGCCCGCCTCGAGACCCGGGAGGGCCCCGTCAGGGTGGCCCTCATACGGCCCCTCCTCAGCCGCCACCCTCCCCACGTGCTAGAGGTGGTCGCCTGCGAGAAGCTCGCCGACCGGACCGGGGACGAGGTACGGGTACTGGTAGACTGCAGGGAGAACCCGGACTACACAAGGCCACCACGCCTCTAGCCCTCCGCTACCCGTATTCCCGGCCGATGCCCCCAGAGGAGGGGCTGAGAGAGGCGGCACCGCATGATGGCCGGGGCAGTGCTTCTCCTCCTGGCGCTGCTCGTCCTCGCCGCGCTGTGGACCCGCGGCCTCGGCGCCGCGGCCCTCCTCGCCTCGCTCGTCCTCCTCGCGCCCCTCCTGGCCGCTATAGCGGCGCCGGGCTCCCAGAGCGGCGGGGAGCTGACGCTCTGCCAGCTCCACGTGCGCGTGGACGTGGCGGTGCAGGAGGAGAAGCCGGGGCTCTACATTGCCCGGCTCGGCGCGGTCCTCCAGCCGCCTGACCCCTGCCACCACGTGCTCGCCGCCCACGCCTCCGGGCATGGGAGCCGCATAGTCCTCCGCGTGGAGGCCGAGAGCCCGCCGCCCGGCACGTTCTGCGTCCAGGTGCTCCCGCCGCCTCTGCGGTACACGTGGAGCCTCCGCCTGGCCGAGAAGCCGGAGGAGGTGCTGGTGGTGGTGCACGACAGGGGCAGCGGGATGACGTGCAGCGGCGTGGTCAGGCTGGGCGGCTAAGGGCCGCCCGGGGCTCTGCGGCTACTTAACGCGGCGCCCGGCATGCCAAGTGGCTGCACGGCTTATCACCGCCCCTGGCCCGCGGCGCTGGGGAGGGCGGGGCGCTGTGACAGGCTCCGGCGGGATACCGGTGCTGGCGCCGAGCGAGAGGCTGCTCTATAAGGCTAGGCTAAAGTACGTGGACGTCGCGGTAACTAACCTACGGCTCATAGTGGCCGAGGGTATTGAGCTCAGGGACGTGTTGCTGGAGCACATCTACTCTGTCCAGCTCAGCTACAGGCTCGGCCTGGTCGCCGCCGGCATAATACTGCTGCTCATCGACCTCCTCGCGGCCCTCTACATGGTGCCGGCCCTAGTGCGCGCCGTAGTCGTCAGAGAGACCTACACCGGCCCCGGGGGCGCGGACGGGCTAGACCTCCTCGTTAAGCTCGTGTACGCGGTGCTGCTCGCCGTTGCGGGGGTAGCCGTACTCATGGCCGTCTATGGCTGGCTCAACCGGTACCGGTTGACCGTGTACCACCCCGGCGGGAGGATAGTCCTGCAGGGCGGGGAGCCAGCATACCGGCTGATGATAGAGCTGCGCGAGGCCCTCCTGAGGCGCGGCCCCCGGCTCTACGGCTACTAGGGCGGCACCCCAGCCCCCCGGGGGGCCACTAGCGCCGGGCCCGCTGCCTGGCCAGGGCCGCCGCTTCTAGGAGGAGCCGCGCCGAGGAGCCGCTCGCCCCCGGGAGCACTATGTCGGCAGCGCTCCTCAGCTCCTCGTCCGCGTTGCCCACCGCTGCGAGGAGCCCGGCGCCCTCACGCATCTCCGCGTCTATCCCCGAGTCGCCGACGGCGACAATGCAGCCCGGCCTCACTCCGGCCAAGGCCGCGGCGAGCCTTATCCCGCGGCCCTTGCTGGCGTCGACGGGCCTCACGTGGAGCGCGTAGCCGCTGCTCTGCAGCCTGGCCCGCAGCCCCCTCTCCTCGAGCACGCGGCGGGCCTCCGCCGCCAGGCCGGCGGGGTCCCTTCGCCGGTCCCTGGCGAGGAACGCGAAGTCGTGGACACGGCACCGGTTCTGCCAGCTAGGCACCAGCAGCCAGGAGAGCTCCTCCTCCAGGGCCTCCGCGGCCGCGCGGGCGGTGTAGCGGCACGCGCTCCACACGCGGCCGGAGTGGTACACGAGGCAGCCGTTCTCCGCCACGTGGGGCCCGGTCGCGCCAAGGTAGCGGCCCAGCCCGGCGGCCACGGGCGCGGCGTTGCCCGTGACAAGCATCGCGACGCCGCCGGAGTCGACGAACCTCCTAAGCGCCTCCACGGCTCCGAGGTCCAGCCGGAAGCTCCCCCTCCGCCGCTCGGCCGTCAACGTGCCGTCGACGTCCAGGGCTACCCCGCAGGGAGGGCCGCCGAGGGCCTCGAGGATCCTCTCCGCCAGCCTCTCCGCCTCGTCTGCCTGCACGGCGCGGCACCCACGAGGCGCCCTGCGGCGGCGCGGGAGGCTGTTAAGCAGCGCCCTCGTCGGCGGGCAGCAGCGCCCAGTAGACGAGGTAGGCGGAGGCGGCGACCAGGCCGAGCCCGGCCCCCAGCTGGAGCAGCCCAGCAGGCGCCGCCAGGGCCCCGGGCGTGGCGAGCAGGAGCGCCAGGTAGCTGCCCCAGCTCGGCGCGCCCGAGCCCAGGCCCAGCATCGCCAGCCCCGTCTGCGCGTAGACGGCGGCGGAGGCGGCGAGGCTCGCCTGCGCCGCGATGACGGAGCCGAGGCCGGGGAGGATGTGCCTGGCCAGCACGTGGAGCCTCCCCGCCCCCACCGCGTAGGCCGCCTCGACGTAGGGCTCCCTGGCCAGCTGCCTCGCCCTCGATGCTACCGCCCGGGCTGACTGGACACCGGCAAGCGCCCCCATCAGGAGCCCGGCCTGCCAGGGCTCGAGCAGGAGGAGGAGCGAGAGAAGCATGAGGAGCGCGAGACGCGGCATGCCGGCCAGCAGCGCCTCCACGGCGGCCACGAGCCTCCAGGCGGCGTTGCTCACGCCCGCGGCGGCCGATGCGACCAGGACGGCGCCTCCCGCCGCGAGGCCCGCCAGCAGGGCCTCCACGCTGCCCCACGCCGAGCGCGCCAGCATGCACGCCGCGTCCCTCCCCAGAGGCCCGGCCCCGAGGGGGTGGAGCGGCGAAGGCGGAGACAGGGGGGCCGCGGCGGCGGCGCAGCCTAGGCGGGAGGCAAGGTAGGCGAGCACGGCCACGGCCGCCAGGACCGCCAGCCGGGCGTTGCGCCTCAAGCAGCGGCACCCCCCGCCGTCCTCGGGTCCAGCAGCTGCTCAAGCAGCTTCCCGGCCGAGGCGGCCAGGTATGCGGCGCCGCCCAGGAGGGTGAACACGGTTGCCGCGAGGACCGGGTCGGCGTTGGCGACGGCGGTGAAGAGCAGGCTCCCGGCCCCCGTGTAGCCGAGCAGCGGCTCCAGCACCGCGCTCCTCTCCAGCACCATGCCGGCGAGGAGGGCTGCCTGGGCCGCGAAGGGCGCCGCGGCGGCCCTGACGAGCCTGGCGCGGATGCGCGGCTCCCCCAGCCCCATGGCCCTCGCAGCTAGCACGTAGCCCGCCATGTCGCCGCCGGCGTCCCGGATGAGGCTGCTGAGCGTGTGGAGCATCCGCGGCCACATGGCTGCGAAGACCACGAGGAAGTAGGCCAACGCCTTCGAGGCGCAGCTGCAGGGCACCGGCTCCGGCCACCCCGTCGCCCACGACGAGGCCGCGAGGAGGGCGGCGTAGAAGTAGCCCGGCAGGAAGCCGAGCCCACGGATGGGCGCCGGGACGCTGTCGCCGACGCCGACCACCCACGCCGCCGCGGCCACCGCCGAGGCCAGAGAGGCCGCTGCAACCACCGGCAGGGTTCTCGCCATCCCCATGAGCGCTAGGTGCAGCGAGTCGGCGCCGCCGTAGTAGAGGCTCGGGCCGCCCACGCCGTGGATGAGGGAGTAGAGGTAGCCGGCCAGCCCCCGGAGCAGCGGCTCCCTGAGCCCATACACCTCTTCCAGGCCCCGCCTGGCGGCCCCAGGCAGGGCTCCGGCCTCTCCGAGCCCGGCCAGGGGGTTGCCGAGCCCCACCCTCGCGGCAAGGTAGGAGACGGCTGCTACGAGCAGCACCCCAGCCAGCGCCTCAGCCGCAGCAGCCAGCAGCCTTCGCCCTCTCAAGCGCCGCCACCGGGTCGTCGAGGCCACGGTAGTAGAGCTTCAGGTCGAGCACGGGTGTTCCGTCCACAGCGTCGAGGCCGTAGACGCGGAGGGTGCAGCCCTCCACCGAGTCGACCACGGCGAGGCTCAGGCCCAGAGGGCAGGGCCTCTCGGGGCTGCGGGTCGCGAACACCCCCAGCAGGGGCCGCGCCGGGTCGCCGTAGATGTGTACCTCGACGGGCCGCCCCCTGGCCAGGTGGGCGTACCATATGACCCAGACCAGTTGGCCAGGCTTTATGCCCCGGAGGCCGCGGCAGTACTCGGGCAGCACGCGTATAGCAGCAGGCCGCCTCATCAGCTCCTCGGACTGGCTGACGGCCTCCTCCCTGCTGCCGGGCCTCCGGGCCGCCGCCTCGCCCCGCTCCACGTAGCCTACGGGCCGGCAGGCGGCCTCCTCCACACCCTCTACGGCCAATGCGCCCCACCCCCCGGGGGGTTTAGCCCTCCCCGCCCTGCAGCAGCGCCAGCTTGTTGTAGGGGAGCGGTATCCCGCCGTCAATGCCGCCCTTGGTGAAGAACCAGTGGACCCTCACGCCCGGCCTCGTCACGACGAATATGTTGGGGTAGTAGAGGGCTATCCTCGGCAGCTGCTCGGCCACCACTGCCTGCGCTAGCCGCGCGTAGCGGTAAGCCTCCTCCCTCGTGGCCGCTGTGGCTATCTTCTCCACTATACTCCAGTATGTCTTGTTCGTCCACCTGGCTCCGAACCTGCCGCTGAAGAACCAGGTGAAAGACATGGGGGTGTTGCCGTCCGCGCCGTGGCCGTTTATCTCTAGATCGTAGCCTCCCCTCTTGACTATGGAGTCGAGCACCTTCACAGACTCGACGAGCTTCACGTCGACGCATATTCCGACCTTTTCCAGCATCCCCGCCACGAGGCGGGCCTCCTGGCTATACCACTTCGGGGCCACCAGCAGCGGCCTCCACTCGCCGCCGCCGGGCAGCTCGAGGCAGCCGTCGCCGTCGACGTCCCGCAGCCCGAGGCCCGCTAGCAGCCTCCTAGCCCTGGCCGGGTCGTAGGGGTAGCGGGGCGTGTCGGGGTTGTAGAACTCGCTGTAGGGCGGCACGTAGCCCGGCGTGCCCGGCACGGCGGCCTCCAGGCTCCCCGTGGCGCGGTACGCCAGGTCGGTGAGGTTGAGCGCGTACGCCACGGCTCTCCGGAAAACGGTGGTGTTGTAGGGCCACTTGTCGAGGTTGAAGCCGAGGAAGACGACGAAGTACATGGGGCCCTTGTCTACCCTCAGCCCCGGTATGCTCTGCTCGAGCATCTTCACCAGGCGGTACGCCTTGCCCATGAAGGCCGCTGTGTCGACTCTGCCCGCCCTCAGGGCGGCGGCTACCTGCTGGGGGCTCTCAAGCCCCTCGGCCAGCACTACGAGCCTATCGTAGAGGGGGCGCCCTAGCTTGAAGAACCGGTTCGCCTGGAAAACGTAGCGCTCCTGGGGCTGGTAGTCCTCCAGCACGTAGGGCCCGCTGCCTATGAACGCCTCCTTGCCGCGGAACCCGTATGGGTTCGCTATGTTGGCCCATATGTGGCGGGGCAGTATGAACACGGTGGCGGCGCAGTCCTCCAGGAAGAAGGGGTAGGGCCTCCGTAGCCTGAAGACCACTGTCGTGTCGTTAAGCATGTACACGTCTTCTATGGCGTCTAGTGCCGCGTTCTTCCACGTCCACCCGTGCCGCGCGATATACTTGAACGTGAAGACCACGTCGGAGGCGGTTAGGGGCTTGCCGTCCTGCCAGCGCAGCCCCCTGCGCAGGTGGAAGACCCAGGTGGTGGCGTTGGGGTGGCTCCACCTATCCGCGAGCCAGGGAATGACGCCGCTGCTGTTCTTCCACACGAGCGTGTCGAAGACGAGGCTGGTGAGGACGTAGCCCGGCCCCCGGGGGTAGAAGAGGTAGGGGCTCGGCGGCCCCCAGTCGCCCAGCGCGATTACGAGGGTGGAGCCGGCCCCGCTCTTGGCCGTGGCGGGGGGCGTGGCGGCTCCTGCCCCGGCGCCTGGCCGTCGGCTTGCCGCGAGGAGTGACGCTGCGGCGGCTGCGAGCACGAGTAGGACGAGTAGGGTCTTGGCTGCTCTCCGCTCCACGGCGGCTTCACCCGGAAATATTCGGTGCGGTGCGGCTGTGGGCGTCCAGCTAAAACCTTGCTGCCCCAGCCGGTGATGCAGGCGCCTCTCTCCAGCCTTTTCCCCGTGTTTACTTCATCCGTGTTAATTGCCGGCGTTCTTGTTAGCCGTTGGGGTGGCTGTGGGCTTCCAGACTGTGTTCCCGAAGTTATCGGTTCAGGCTATTTTTACCGCGCGGAAGGCCGCCTGCAACCCGGGATATTTGCGGAGACGCGGTGAGCACTCCTTGAAGGGTAAAATAGCTGTGTTTGCAGCGGCGTGTCTTGCGGCGACGCTGGCGGCCCTGCTGGCCTCTCTCCACGGCGAGGCCAGGGCCCCCGGGCCGGTGCTCCGCGTCTACCTCTGCAGCGCTGCCCAGAAGCCATGGATGGAGCTGGTTAGGCTCTTCGAGGAGAAGACGGGCGTACGGGTAGATGCGGTCTACGGCTCCTCCGGGTACCTGCTCGCCCAGCTCGAGGCCGTCGGAGGAGACGTCTACGCCCCCGCCTCGCCCTACTACGTCGAAAAGGCGGCCGAGAAGGGCCTCGTGGACCCCTCGACTGTGCGGCGAGCAGCCCTCCTCTACCCGGTGATACTGGTCCCGAGGGGCAACCCGGCCCACGTCAGGGGGCTGGCGGACCTGGCCCGCCCCGGGGTCCGTGTGGGGATAGGCGAGCCGACACGGGTGGCAGTGGGGAGGTACGCGAGGAAACTCCTCGAGGCCAGCGGCCTCTGGAGCCGGGTCAGGGAGAACATAGTCGTCTACGCGAAGAACGTGGCTGAGTTGACTAACTACGTTGCAGTGGGAGCCGTCGACGCCGCGATAACCTGGGACGTGAACCACTGGTGGTACCCGCGCCGCACGGAGGCGGTGCCGATACCCGAGGAGGCCTGGAGGAGCCTAGGGCCGAGCTACATACCGGTAGCCGTCGCCGCCCACAGCAGGCACCCCGGCCTAGCCAGGCGCTTCGTAGAGTTCGTAACCAGCAGCCCCGAGGCCAGGAGAGTGTGGGAGAAGTACCACTACCACCCCGCGGCAGGAGGCTGAGCCGGCGCCTTGCAGAGGCGCGGGATACTCACATGCAAGCAGCTACGCGTACTCGCCCTGGCGTCGCGCGGCCTGAGCCTAGCACAGGTCGCCGAGGCGCTGGGCGTGAGCCGCCAGGACGCCTCGGTGGCCCTCCACCGTGCCAGGAGGAACCTCGAGAAGGCCCTCGAGACCCTCGAGGCCTACTACGCGGCCTCGAGCCCCGTGCTCGTGGAGGCGGCGCCGGGCGAGACGGTTGGCGAGGTGGCCTCCAGGCTGCTGGAGGCCGCCGACCGGGCCGGCGTCAGGCTGCCCCTGGGCAGGGCGGAGGTGGCCCTCCTACTCCGAGGCCTCCTCCGCGGCCGCCTAGACGGCGACCGTGTGACCGAGGAGACCTGTATAGCTCTCGGGCCGGAGGCGCTGCCCCTCGTCGTCGACTGTGGGCTGGCCTCTGCCCTGCGCAGCCCCGGGGGTGAGGGGTGCTGAGGCCGCCCAGGCTCCTCCTCCCCCTGCTCCTCCCCGGCCTCGCCGCCGCGGCGCTGGTGGCCGCGGCGCTGCTCTACGCGGCCGCCTGGGCGGGCCCCAGCGGCCTCGAGGGAGCCCTGTCGTCGGGCATGCTCGTCTACCCTGTCTGCCTAAGCCTGGCGACCGCCTCCGTCTCGACGCTGCTCGCCCTGCTGCTGGCTATACCCACCGCCTACGGCCTCAGCCGCGGCCTGGTCCCGGCGGCGGCGGTGGTCGAGGCTCTCACCCTTCTGCCCTTCGCCATGCCCCCGGTGGCGGTCGGCGTGCTGCTGCTCCTGCTGCTCGCGGGGCCGGCCTCCTGGGCTGAGAGGCTGCTCCACCTCCTCTTCACCCCCCGCGGCCTCGTCGCCGCGCAGCTGGCGGTGGTCTACCCTATGGCTGTGCGCGTGCTGCGCTCCTCCTTCGACTCGGTCCCTGCCAGGCTGGAGGCGGTTGCAAGGAGCCTCGGCTGCAGCTGGTGGTGCAGCTTCACCAGGATAGTGCTGCCCCTGGCCTCCCGGGGCGTCGCGGCCGCCGCGGCTCTCTCATTCCTACGCAGCCTTGGCGAGTTCGGCGCTAGCGCCATACTGGCGGGCGTCAAGCCCGACACCGCCACGATACCTATAGCGATATACCTGGCCTACAGCGGCGGCGACACGGTCTCC
>Ga0256833_1000865_pt1 | contig 22940 bp, 18 predicted proteins | sample 356284metaG_FD_190535 | JGI IMG/M metagenome (GOLD analysis project Ga0256833, IMG submission 190535) | Hydrothermal vent microbial communities from Mid Atlantic Ridge, Atlantic Ocean - 356-284 | ecosystem: Environmental > Aquatic > Marine > Hydrothermal vents | place: Atlantic Ocean: Mid... | reverse complement strand
AAAATATCAGGGTTTCGCCAAGAAAATATGGCTGAAACCCCACCATTTTCGCTGTTTTCTCTATCGTCGCTGCTGATCTCGACCTTTTTTCAGTGGAGCTATTAATGAATTGAAGACTGGATCGACTGAAAGGGGAGTCAACCATGCCGCAAATCATACCAAAAGCCTCACATGCCTTGCTGGTGGAAGATGATCCTTTTATGCGATCGGCTGTTGCTGATTTTCTTCAGGAAGAGATGCAAATGGCCGTGCACTCGGCAGTCAGTTATGAAGAAGCCTGCATCAAGATCGCAGAAATAGGGGAAAACTGCGATCTGGCGCTGGTGGACATCTCTTTGCCCCGGCGCAGCAATGCCGATGACACGCGTTTGCCGCTGGGTGTGAAGCTGGTGCGGGTGATCAAAGAAAAGAACATTGCTTGCGGCGTGGTTTTGTGGTCGGCCTACACGCATTTTCTGCAAGAACTCATGGAGCTGATCTCGCAAGGCTATCAGGGACTGGCCTATGTGCCCAAGGGCAGCCGCACGCAGGTGCTGCAAACCGCCATCGAGCGGGTGATGAAAGGAGACGTCTTCCTGCACCGGGCGGTGCTTGGAGATTCCCGGATCAACATCGAGCAAACGATGCTCTCGGCGTTGGATCCGGAAATCGCCCGAATTGTACTGACTGTGGCGAATCGATTCGACTCGCTCAGTCCCAGGCAGATGCAGGTGGTGGAGCGCATGACGAAAACGCCTGCGGTCATTGCCAGCGAGCTCAATCTGGAAGTGCGCACCGTCCGCAATTATCAGGATGCGATTTATGAACGGCTGGGATTGCGCGACGCCTGGGGCGGAGCCCAGCAAGTGCGCCGCGACCCCATCATCACGCTGGCCCTCTTGTTGCACCGTTTGCGACAGTCACAAGGCGCTTGAGTCGACAGCATGTTATCCCGTTTTCTGCGATTGCCTTTTCCCGCCAAAGCATCTTTTGCGCTGGCCGCGCTCACCCTGGCTATTAGCATCCTGGGGAATCTGAGCCTTTTCAGCCATACCGGAGAAGCAGATATCGGCGTGTTGCGTTATTGGTCGCCGGTGGAACAATGCTATCGCATCTCACCCACCAGCTCGACCCAATTGCCCGCTCTCAAAAACAAGAAACTCCTCATCAATGACTGTCTGACCAAAGTGGACGGGCTGGATTTGAGGGACGAGGAGAGGGTCCGGGCGCACTTGATGACAGTTTACAATGGAAAACGGGTCAGCCGGTATGTGGTGGTGGAAGGAAAGCGCAATAATCAGCATTTCCAGACGGCCATTATCCCCATACGCTGGTCCATGGCGGATATTCTGCGCGGACAACTGTTGATGATTCTTCCGGGTCTGGCGCTGTGGCTGACAGGCCTGATGGTGTTGGTGGCCGCCCCGCGCAAGAAGCAAAATCGGGCGTTGGCGAATTTCCTTTTGCTGGGCGGCATGACCGTTCTGGGTGCTGATCAATGGTTTCGTTCTGATCAGCTAACCTTGCTCTATGATCTTCTGGCCAACTCCGGGCCCCGCCCATTTTTTGGCGTATTGATCCTGCAACTGGCCCTGCTCTTTCCGCATCCCATCAAAAATAGCAAGTGGATACGAATCTCCGGCATTTTCTGGCTTCTCGCCATTCTGGCCGTGGGTTTCAAGTTCGTCGAATTCTTCATGTTTTTCGACCGCCCGCAGATGGCCCGGCGCCTGGAGATGGGATTCGACGCCGTCGTCTTCTTCAACTTCATCGTTGGCAGCAGCGTTTTCGTCCTGCGCTCCCTTTATCTATGGATGCGGCCTCCATCGCTGAAGGTAAGAAAACAGGTGCCGTTTCTGGTCGTTGCCTGGATCACCAGCCTGCCTATCATTGGCATCGATGCGCTTTCGCAGATCCCGGGGCATAGCTGGACGCTATCTATCACCAACCTCACCGTGTCGGGATGGATCATCCCCGGTGCGGCGATGCTGGCGTATGCGATGCTGCGCTATCAGGCCTTTGCTTACCGCGGGCAGTTTCTGCGCGTCCTGATGGTGTTTTTCATCAGCGTCACCATCGTCCAAATCTATTCGATGGTGATCATGCCCGGCGGTCTGGACGGGTTGCAGTGGACGATGGTATGGGGAGCGGTGCTGATCACGACCATGTTGTTCTATGTCAATTCGCCCGTCCGGCGAGCATTCATCCGGCTTTTTGCCCGCCACAATTATGATTATGAGATCGTCTCGCAATTTTCTCAGGCCATTCGAAAACACATGAATCTGCCGGAGTTATTGGATAGTGCGGCCGATATGCTCTGCAAGAGCCTGGAGGTGGAGTGGGTGGGGGCCTGGAGCCCGCTGGCGTCCGAGACACTTTATCTGGCGCAGAATGAGACGGGCGACGTGCGAAAGATCCCCGTTTCCGCCCAGCCGGATGCGTCGCTGCTGCCCACCCCGCCGGTCCATATCGAGCATCTTAAGGAGGGCGGGAAATTATTGGGCGCCATCTGGTTCGGCCCGCGCGCCACGGCCGAGCCTTTCGATGAGCAAGATATGCGCCTGGCCGGGCTGTTGGGCCAGGATCTGTCTCGGGCCATTGCTGTGCGTTCTTACATCGAACAACTGGAAGCCGCGCCTGGCGTGATTCTGGAGGCGGTGGATCGGGAACGGAGACGCATCGGCCAGGACATCCACGACGGCGTCTTGCAATTTTTGGGCGGCGTGGCCCTGTCGCTGGATCGGGCGCAGCGATTGTGGTCCACAAATCCGGACAAATCAGAGGCGATTCTGGAGGTAATCATCGATCAGGCGCAGATGATGACAAAAGACGCCCGCGAACTGGTGTATGATCTGGGCCTGCCCGGCGTGCGGGAAGGCAGGCTTGTGGACCTGGCGCGGCAACAAGCCCGGGCCATCTGCGAAGCAGCGGGCGTCACTTTGGCGTGGCATGTGAGCCGCATCGATCTGTGGCAGGAAATCAGAGGGACGCGGGCCGTTCACGTTTATCGAATCATCCAGGAGAGTCTGTACAACGCCACCCAGCACGCCGCCCCCACGCACATCTCGGTGACGCTGGACGTGATGGGCAATGATTACATGGTGATCATCCTCAACGATGGACGCAGCATCGCCATCGACGAAGCGCAAAAACAAAACGGTTTGGGATTGATTTCCATGCGAGAGCGAGCGCGCACGCTGGGAGGAAATCTGACCATCCTCCCGCATCAACCGGCGGGAACCATGGTGAAACTGACATTTCCCATCCATGCTGACGGAAACGCAGCCGCCAGGGCGGAGATGGATGATTGAGACGATGTGGGGGCGCCCCCGCGGCCATCAGCTCGCGCCGTCCGGCTCACCTTTTTTACATCCTGGATTTGGGCGCGGTTTTCCCTTTAACCTATAATTGATAGGTCATATTACTGATAATTTTTGCGGCAAAGTCCGTAAAATCAAAAAAAGGATCGACTGAAAAAGGTTATTTTACCACAGAGACACGGAGAACACGGAGAAAATCATGGCGGTTCACAGAGAAAAGACATCCGAACCTCCACCTTTTTCTTCCTCTGCGCCCTCTGCGCCTCCGTGGTGAGGCTTTTTTCAGGCGACTCAAAAATCTTTGATTCCCAAAGGAGGGAACATTGAAGCTTCACGAATATCAAGCTAAACGGATTTTCGGCGACTATGGCGTGCCCGTCCCGCAAGGGGAAGTGGCCGCTACGCCGGAAGAGGCCCGAGCCATTGCCGAACGCATTGGCGGGCCGGTGGTAGTAAAGGCGCAAGTGCTGGTGGGCGGTCGCGGCAAAGCTGGCGGCGTCAAACTGGCCAAAACGCCAGAGGAAGCCGAGGAAAAAGCCCGTGAGATCCTGGGGATGGACATCAAGGGCCTGACGGTGAAAAAGGTGCTCATCGATCCCGCAGCCGACATCCAGGATGAAATCTATCTGGGCATGATCATCGACCGGGCGCGGCAGCGCGTGGTGATGATGGCTTCGGCCGAGGGCGGCGTCGAGATCGAAGAGGTGGCCGCCACCAATCCCGACGCCATCAAAAAGGTGGCAGTCGATCCCTTTCTGGGCATGAAGGGCTATCAGGCCATTGGCATGGCCTCGGCCCTGGGGCTGGATAAGAGCCAGTTCCGACCCTTCACCAAGATCGCCACGGGCCTGTACAATGCGTTCGTTGCTTCGGACGCAGAGCTGGCGGAAATCAATCCGCTGGTGGTGCAGGGCGATGGCAGTCTGCTGGCGGTGGATGGCAAGATGGTGCTGGATGACAACGGTCTGTTCCGTCATCCCGACCTGGCCGCGAAACGGGACCTGGATGAGGAAGACCCCTACGAGACCAAGGCCCGGGAAGCCGACCTCAGCTACATCAAGCTGGATGGCGAGATCGGCTGCATGGTGAATGGCGCGGGGCTGGCCATGGCCACCATGGACATCGTCAAACACTTCGGCGGGGCTCCCGCCAACTTCCTGGATATCGGCGGCGGCGCGGATGCGGCCAAGGTGGCCACCGCCCTGGAGATCATCCTCGGCGATCCCAATGTGAAGGCGGTGCTGGTCAATATCTTCGGCGGCATCACCCGCTGCGATGAGGTGGCCAAGGGCCTGCTCGCCGCCATCGAGGATGTCAAGCCCGAGGTTCCCTTCGTGATTCGTCTGGTGGGAACCAACGAGGAGGAAGGCCGGGCGCTGATGGCCGCAGCCAACTTCCCCACCGCCCGCACCCTGGCCGAAGCCGCGCAAATGGCCGTGGCCGCAGCCAAAGGAGAGGTGAAATAATGAGTATTTTAGTCAACAAAGACACCCGCTTGATCGTGCAGGGCCTCACCGGCCGCGAAGGCAGTTTTCATGCGTCGCAGATGCTGGATTATGGCACCAACATCGTGGCGGGCGTGACCCCGGGCAAGGGCGGCCAGGAGCATCTGGGCGTGCCCGTGTTCAACACCGTTCGCGAAGCGAAAGCCGCCACCGACGCCAACGCCTCCATCATCTACGTGCCCGCCCGTTTTGCTGGCGACGCCATCCTGGAAGCCACCGAAGCAGGCATCGAGCTGGTGGTGTGCATCACCGAGGGCAACCCTGTGCTGGATATGATTACCGTCAAGGCTTATGTGGATCAGCACCCCACCCGCCTGATCGGCCCCAACTGCCCCGGCCTCATCTCCCCCGGGCAGGCCAAGGTGGGCATCATGCCCGGCAACATCCACATCCCCGGCCCGGTGGGCGTGGTCTCCCGCTCGGGAACGCTCACTTATGAGGCGGTCTTCGCCCTGAGCAACAAGGGCATCGGTCAGAGCACGGTGGTGGGCATTGGCGGCGATCCCATCATCGGCACCAAGTTCATCGACGTGCTCAAGCTCTTCCAGGATGATCCTGACACCGAAGCCATTGTCATGATCGGCGAAATCGGCGGCGCCGATGAAGAAATGGCGGCCGAGTTCATCAAGGAGTATGTGACCAAGCCGGTGGTCGGCTTCATTGCCGGACAGACGGCCCCTCCGGGCAAACGCATGGGCCACGCCGGCGCCATCATCAGCGGCGGCAAGGGCACCGCGGCCGAGAAGATCAAGGCGCTGGAGGCCGCGGGCGTGCCTGTGGCCAGCCACCCCGAAGAGATCGCTGATCTCATTGCTGCAAGACTGTAGCTTTGAGGGTCTCCGCTTGATGATCTTTACAGAAAAAGAGCGGTCTGTTTGGGCAGGCCGCTCTTTATTTTCAATTTCTCCCATCAAACCAGGATTACAATCATGCTCCTAAACAAATCTGAGTTTCTTCTGATGAACAATCCTCTGCGTGCAGCGATTCAGGAAAGACACGAAATTCCGATCTTCCTGAAAATGGCTGCTCCCAGAACTTACGCCTCAGCGCTTGAAATTGGATGCGGAAACGGCCATGGCGCGAAGCTTATCAAAAAGCACTTCGGGCCCGAAAAGATCACCGGCATCGATCTTGACGAGAGGATGATTGCTCTGGCCCGGAAGCATCATCAAACGGATTCAGTCACATTCCAGATGATGAATGCCACGAATATGGCCTTTCCCGATAAATCTTTCGATGTCATTTTCGATTTTGGCATCATCCATCATATTCCCAACTGGCGCGATTGTATCGATGAATTGAAGCGGGTGCTGAAAGATGATGGGGAGATGTTCATCGAAGAACTCGCCATCGAGTCTTTTTCCGGTTTTCCGGGCGGGATATGGCGTAAGATCCTGGCGCATCCCTACGACGACATGTTCACTTTCGCTGCGTTTGAGGATTATCTGGCGGAAAGGGACCTTGTGATTGTCGATAAAAAGGTCACCAATCCGTTGGGACTCCTGAAATATGTTTCCTGGCGGATCAAGCCGGGCGATGCCGGGGGGGTGTGAGGCATCTCTATCCACTCCCATTTCAGTTGTGAATTCGTGGCGCGTTACAACGTTGACAGGTCTTGCCAGCGGCGGCTCGAACAATGGCCCAGACCTGAGACGTTGTGATTGGCTTGGCGCGAGAGCATGTTTTTGGGTCGCTTCAATTATTCTGGAGTCTGGCGAAAATCATATTGGCCGCGTGACAGCGTATTGTAGCCACAGATGATACGGATTCCCACGGATTTTTCCTTGATAAAGCGTTCACCGGTTTCATGCGGACTCTGCCTTGAGATGAGGCTGGGAAAGCGAGGCTAGCATGACCAGCAGGCCATAGGCGACGAGCAGGGTCACCGTCAGCATGAGCGCATGGGCCCAGATGACGCGGTAGGCCACGGGGTGATGGAAGATGCGGGCGATCTCCAGGAAGAGCGGGCCGGGATGGGTGAGGATGTCCCAGCTATTCCAGCGCAAAAAGCGCCCGACATACACGCCGAAACTGGCCAGGGCGATGACGCCCGCGGCAAAGATGCGGGCGGGCCAGACGCCCAGCCTCACTCGCACCGCCCCCTCCATCCAGGCCAACGAGGCGAAGCCCAGCGCCAGCCCGGTCAGGGCCAGACTGAAGAACATCACCACGTCATAGAAGTACGGAATGTCGCCCACCGGGTGCAGGTGAATGAGATCGGTGATGAGATAGGGGGCGTTGGGCAAAAACGCCAGCCAGGCCGCGGCGCCGAGGAGCGCCAGCGCCCGGCTTTTGGCTGCGATGCGACGGGAAAACCAGGCAAAGAACAATGGCAGCCAGGCCAGAAAGAGATTCCACAGCAGAAACCCGTAGAGAGGCGAGCCGGTGTAGGCCATGCGGAAGAGAATCAGGCCCGCAGGCAGACCCGCGGCCAGGGTCAGAGCCAGAAATTGTCTTGTTTTGTGATGAAATCCGGGCATAGTTACTTCTCCACTTCAAAATGAGCGGCTTGTAATAGCTTATACGCCCGCCAACGAGAGAAGTTCCACGATTGCCAGGGACGTCCGGGCTCGGTATGGCTCATCAGCCTGTATCGGGCGCTCAAACTTTCGGCTACGACATCGTGCAAACTGCCTTGCAAATGGGGTAAGGCAGCCACCAGCGCCGGAACGGAATCGGCGGACAAGTGGCTGACATAGTCCACATCCACCCGACCGGATTCGTCATAGACCGAAAGTTGTCCCTGTTTCTGGAACCTCTCAATGTTCTTGCGCACGATGAAGGCGTCAGGGTTGAGCAGATTGAGGGTGAGGATGAAGCCAAAGGCGGCAATGAGAATGCCGATGGCCAACCGCTCGGGCGCAAGCCACAGCGTGGCCGCAAACCACAGCAGTAACAACCCCAGCCAGATCATGAACACATGGGGATAGATGCGCATGGTGGTGAAGCCATACACCGATTCATACAACGCCAGCCGCTTGAAGGCGGAGGCCAGCAAAATCAGGGTGAGGAGCAGAAGCAGCGTGGCGGAAACATTAAAGGCCCGCCGCGCCCGCGAGCCTGGCAGATGGCTGACGCTGCGCAGGGACAAGAGGAGACCGAATATGAACATGGCGACGAAGACCAGCTCGGCGAAGCCGCGGCGGGCGTATTCGGCATAGGTGAAGCTGTGCTCGCCGATGTTCAACTCGCCGCCAAAGAGGTAGGGAATTTGGATAACGACAAAGATCAGGAACAGCAGATTGACCAGATTGATGGGAATCAGGGTTTCGATGACGCCCAGGCGCATTGATGAAGACGAATCGGCGGTGTCGTTGGCGCCAGCATCGCCGCGCCCCGCATCTTCGGGTTTCCGCAAGACAGAGGGAAAAGAAGCGCTTCCCAGCGCCGTGTACGCCGCGCCGCCGGCCACAAACACGCCCATCAAGATCATGAGCACACCGCGTATGCTCCACTCAATTACTATATCCCAGCTAAAAATATGGCGTATCCACTGCGCAAAGATCAAATCGGCGGAGACGAGCAGCGGAACCAGAATGAGGAAAATGGGAATGCTGATGAGCAGGCCCTTGATGACGCCCGGCAGAAAACGGGCGTATTTTCCGCCAACCTCTTTTTTCAAGGGCTGATTCGCCTGCCTGATCAGGCGCTGACTGTGCCATATCGAAAGCAGAAAGGATTGCATGGGGTCATGCACAAAGTCCAGGGGGTGCAGGGCCAGGAGCGAACGTCGCGCCAGATGGTTGCTGATCAGGATCAGAATTGTGAGCATGGCGAGAATGTTCAGAAAAATGAGAAAGCTATTGGCTCGCATAAATCCCAGGGTGGCGAAAATCAGTAGCAGGGGGGGCAGCCACCAGTTGGTGCGAAGCGCTGCGATTTTTTGCCAGCGTAACGTCTGGAACAGAACGGCCAGCAGTAGGATGGCGTAAATCAGCAACGAAACGCCGGGCGTTTTGTCCCAAAAGAGCCAATCGAAGGCCCAACCCAGGAAAAGGCCCAGGGCGAGGATGCGAAAGGGATGGCGGATGGTCATGGTCGGACTCCAGTTTAGAGGTCGAAAGGTGATGAGAAGATGGATAAATATGGAAAACATCAGCTTTTCCCAGCTTAACGTTCCGCAGCTCCCCTTTCAACGGCTTGAATGCCATCATCTGCGCACTCAAGTGCTTGACGAAATATCTGGCATGACGCACAATGATGGACATGGCATCCTCTCCCCTGCAAGTTCTCATCGTCGAAGATAATCCCCGACTGCGTCCGGCCCTGCGCCAGGGCCTGGACGCCACGCGCGCGGTGCAGGTCATCGCCACATGCGATAGCGGCGAAGAGGCCCTGGAATTATGCCTGCGCCGCCCGCCCGAGGTCATCCTCATGGATGTGCAACTGGCGGGCGCGATGAATGGCATTGAGGCCGCGGTGGCCATTCGCCGGGAATTCCCGCGCATGCCCATTGTTTTCTATTCGATTCAGGATGATGACGACTATTATCGTCAGTTCCGCCGCGCGGGCGTGCTCACGCATTTTGCGTATGTGCGCAAGTCCAATTATCTTTTGCCCGAGATGCTGCTTCCCCTGTTGCGCGACGCGGTGGAAGGACGCAGCTTCATCGATCCCGACATCGCCGATCGAGTGCAGGAGGTGCAGCGCAAAGACGCCAACGACCCCATGGCGCTGCTGGAGCCCAACGAGCGTCAGGTGGCCCGCATGTTGGCTCAGGGTCTGACCAATGAGCAGATCGCGGCCCGGCTGGGCTTTCGCGACAAGCGCACCATCAGCCGGGTGAACGGGCAGATTTACGCGGCCTGGGATCTCAAGCACAGCAGTGCGGATGAAAAGGTGGCCCGCACCCGGGCCGCGCTCATCGCCCGCACCGGCATTCTTATCCACTGGGATGACGAAGGCAACGCCTACACCCTCAACCAGAAGGATGAATGGGAGCCGTGGCAGCCATGACCTCTCACAGTCTCCTCAACTGGGCGCTCATTGCCATCTCCCTGTTCAACGTCATTCTGTTGCTGTGGCTGAGCCTGACGGTGTGGCTCAACGCGGATCAGCGCTCGCCCGGGGTCATTCTGGCCGCGGGCGGCTTCTTGCTGGGCTCCCTCTTTTTCGTCAGCCATTCGGCTCTGCTGATGAAGAACGGCAATCTTTATCTCACGTCCGCCACCATTCCCTGGTTCGTCATGGGCATGGCCCCGGTGGTGTTGCTGCCTGCGGCCTGGTATCTGGTCATTCTCTGGCACGCGGGCTATTGGGATGCGCCCGATTCGGCCTTGCACCATCGTCATCGCCCCTGGCTGCGGGTGATGCTGGGCGTGGTGGCCGCGGCCCTGTTCAGCCTGGCGCTGATGGGCATCCCTTATCTGCCTTTTCTCTATCGCCTCAGCCCCTTCATCTGGCCCGAACGGGAGTTGCTGCGCCATCCTGTTTTCGGCATCCCTCTGGCCACGGCCGCGTTTCCCGTCTATGTGCTGCTAAGCATGGCGTTATCGCTGGATGCTATCCGGCATCCTGGCCCCAGCCGCCGTTTGATGGGGCAGGAGGCCCGGCGTCGGGCCCGGCCCTGGCTGATGGCCGCCTCTATTTTGCTGCTGGCTGTGGCCTTTGTGGTGGCCATCGTGGTGCTGTGGACGGTGCCGCAAACCCGGTCTCGCGGCGGCGTCTACATCTTCACCCAAACCACTCTCAACGCCATCGGTTTGCTGGATTTGCTGGCGGAGGGGTTGATCGCGGGAGTCATTCTCATGTTGGGGCAGGCCATGGCCGCGTATGAACTGTTCACGGGCAAGGCGCTGCCCCGCCGCGGGCTGGCCAGCCAATGGCGGCGGGCGGTGATCCTGGCGGGCGGGTTCGGCGGGCTGGCGGGCGCTTTGCTGACGCTCAATCGCTCTCCCATTTATCTGGCGCTGCTATCGGCTATCTTTCTGGCCGCCTATGCCGCGCTTTCGGGCTGGCGCATTTTTGGCGAATGGGATTTGAGCATGCGGCAATTGCGGCCTTTTGTTTCCAGCCAGCGCTGGTATGAATCGCTCACGGCCCAGCGCTCCTCGCCCGCGGCGGATCCTTTTACTGCTCTTTGTCGCGATCTATTGGGGGCGAAGGCCGCTTTTCTGATCCCAACCGGTCCTCTGGCTCCTTTTGTACAGCCCCGCAGTTTTCCGGCGGAGCAGGCCATTCCCGAAATTTTCGCGCTGCCGCAACAGGATGAAGAGGCGTTGGCGCTGCCCATCGATCCCGCCCGCTACGCGGGTTGCGCCTGGGCCATCCCCCTGTGGAGCGAGCGGGGGCGCATCGGCTATCTGCTGGTGGGCCCGCGGGCCGATGGCAGCCTGTATGCGCGGGAGGAGATCGAAATTGCGCGGGCCGCGGGCGAGCGTCTCATCGACGCCGAGGCCAGTTTGGCGCTTTCGCAGCGCATCATGGCTTTACAACGGCAGCGCATGGCTGCCACGCAGATGCTGGATCAGCGCACCCGGCGCGTGCTCCATGATGATGTGTTGCCCCTGGTGCACACCGCCATGCTTTCTCTGGCTGCGGGCGAGGACAAAGCGCAGATTATGGCGCAGCTATCGCAGGCGCATCGAGAGCTATCGGGCCTGTTGCGCGAGTTGCCCGCTGTGATCACGCCCGATATTGCTCGCCTGGGCTTCATCCCCGCCCTTCGCCGCATCATCGAGGCCGAATTCGCCCGGCATTTCGATGAAATCGGCTGGCGGATCCAGGATGATGCGGCGCGGGCGTTGGATGCGCTCAATCCTCAGGCGCAGGAAGCGCTGTTTTACGCGGCTCGTGAGCTGGTGCGCAATGCGGCCCGGCACGCTTTCCCCGCGGCGGAGGCTGCGCCCCGGCAGTTATGGGTGCGGGCGAGGCTGAGCGATGGCATGGTGCAAGTGGCGGTGGAGGATAATGGCGTGGGCATGAGCGGGGAGGAAAAGCGCGGACATGGGCTCAGCTTGCATGGCGCGCTCATGGCTGTGGCCGGCGGCTCGCTGGCGTTGGAAAGTCGTCCGGGCCGCTACACCCGCGGCATCCTGCAAATGCCTGTAGGCCAAAAGGCGAGTCGAGGCCGAATGGCTGATGCAGGCGGCCGCCGATCGCGGGCGGCTTTCATTGAGAAAACCACAGAAATATGATACCCAGCCCGACTTTCAGCCCGGCGCGGGCCTGTGCTCCAAGCAATAAGCGCTTGTCACGCCAAACGCGCCATCGAAATTGGGAAGCGCGGCCGCAGCCCGTATAATAGATTCAGAAAACGCCGGTTCCACTCACAAGGCCCGTTTGTCCTATGTCACGGAATTTGCACACCCTGCGTATTTTCAGCGGCAACGCCAATCCCGCCCTGGCGGAAGAAGTCTCCAACCTTCTCAATCGTCCCCTCGGGCGCAGCACGGCCCGCAGACTGCCCGATTCAGAGATCCACATCATCATCGATGAGTTGGTGCGGGAGGATGACGTTTTCATCATTCAGCCCTGCCCCACGCCCGTCAACGATAATCTGATGGAGTTGATTCTCTACATTGACGCTTTCCGACGGGCCTCAGCCCATAGCATCAATGTGGTGATCCCCTACTTCCCTTACGCCCGGCAGGAACGCATGGCCCGCGGCCGGGAAGCCATCAGCGCCCGGGTGGTGGCCAGCATGTTGGAAAATGTCGGCGCGTCCCGGGTCATCTACATGGACATTCACGCCGAGGCCACCCAGGGTTTCTTCAGCATCCCGGTGGATCCACTTTCAGCCATGACCGTTTTCGCTAAACATATTCAGCAGACGAATATCGACGATCCGGTGGTCGTCGCACCGGATGTGGGGCGGGCCAAACTCGCCAGCCGCTTCGCCCGCCTGCTGAATCTGCCTCTGGTGCTGATGCACAAACGGCGCACAAGCTTCACCAGCACCGAGACCACCGTCATTGTCGGCGACATCAAGGACAAAACGCCCATCGTCTTCGACGATCTCATCGCTGGCGGCAGCGTCCTCACCCAGGTGAAAAGCCTGGTGGATGCGGGCGCCCGGCCCGAGGTGATCATGGCCATCACGCATCCGGTGCTGCTGCCCAGCGCCCTGCAGCGACTGGATGAGGCTGACTACATCAGTAAACTCCTCGTCACCGACACCATTCACATCCCCAAAGAAAAACAGCATCCCAAACTGGAAGTCCTTTCCATCGCCCCCATGTTGGCCGAGGCCATCTTCCGCATCCACAGCGGCGAGTCCATGTCGCCCTTGATGAAGCATCAGGGATGAAAAGAGCCTGCGGCCTGACGATGGACGGAAGACGATGATCTGCTTCGAGCCGGATTTTCCATTTCATGCGTCCTGAGATTGATAGAGATTGGTGGAGATTCATCGAGATTCTGAGCCCCTAACCTGGCCGAGCCAGAACAAAAGAGGAACACAGAGTTTCACAGAGATTGCCAGAGAACTACAGAGAAATCTCTAAAAGATCTCTGCGAAGCTCTTGATTTTCCTCTGTGGCTCTCTGTGTAACTTTTGGTTCCGCGTACAAGAATTTCACTGTCAGGATACTACAAATCTCCATCAATCTTCGATCTTTTTCATCTGCGTAGATCAGATTTTTCGGCTTTTTCTGCGTCCATCTTTCTCTTCGCCTCTTTTTTCCTTGGCGGCTTAGCGCCTCTGCGTGAGATCAATCTATTTTCAGCACAGGAGATACCCCCATGTTCAAACGAGACCAACGTCCTGAACCCGACCGCGTCGATGTCGTCATCGGCGAAAGCGCTGTCATCACCGGCGAAATTCGATGCGAGACATCGGTGCGTATCGATGGCGTTATGGAAGGCGGGCGCATCGAGACTCTGGGCAATGTCATCATCGGGCCCAACGCCCGCGTGCTGGCCGATATCAAAGCCAAAACCGTCTCCGTCTCCGGCGCCTACAAAGGCGATCTCACCGCCCAGCGGGTGGAGTTGCTGGAGGGCGGGCGCATGTGGGGCGCCATTCGCGTCGCCTCCTTCCTGCTGGATGAGGGCGGCTTCATGCACGGCGAACTCATTATGCTCAGCGACGAAACGCCCGAGAACCCCTTCGAGACGGCAGAGACCCCGGTGGCGCCAACAGCCGATCCGGAAGAGCCGTCATCAGATGAATGATTGGCGCACCACCGCCAATCTGATGAAATCTGAGGCAATCCTCATCAAACCAGCATCGCAGGATCGATCGTCTCGCGCCATAAGCCGCTCGCCTTGACGTCTCTGATGGTATCCTCCCACAAATACAAATTATTGTTGATGATGGGATGAAACAGATCGATAAAGGGATGATATTCCGCCCAGCGTTCTGTTTTCTTGAGAGATTCCCGCAACTTCGTTTTGCTGATAGCAACCTTTTTTTGCGGCGCTCGCCGCTTGAGGTTTTCAATAGCAGCCTTTGCTAGATCGATGGCGACATCTTCCAGAGATTTGTCATCCCACCGCCGACTGATTTTGTCATCCTCCAGCAAATCAACATAAATGTCATTGGCGAGCACAAATGTCATCCAGGCTTCCCAAGAAGGGCGTCGCGAAGAAGTCCAAAAACGGGTAAGAGGAATCGCTATCTCATCTTCAGAGTCTCCAGAAAACCGCCATTCGTCCACGATATCATAATCATCAAAATCGTCAGCATCATCACTCACTGGCGGATCCTTTAGGATTGAGATCAAAAAGGCGATTATCGCTAAACCAGCGATGAGAGAAAGTAACGTCGCCTGGAACCAATCGAAGGGCACGAGGAGTTGTAACACCCAACCGATGCCCAAGGCAACGGCCAGCACAATAGCTGTAACAACAAAAAATATAATAACGGGGATTATCAAAAAACGGATGAATGCAAGTAACCTTCTGAAAAACATGGCATAACTCCAGATTGAATCATAGGTTTGGGATATTCTACAACAACATAAATCACGTCAGCGCCGCTTCGATGGCCTGGTGCAAGGAGCGGGCGCGGATGATCGCCATATCATCGGGGAAAGTCTCGGCCCGGGCGTGACGCCCGGCGCTGCGGGGGATCACCGCCCGCTTGAAGCCCAGCTTGCTGGCCTCGGTCAGTCTTCGCCCCAACTGGCTCACCGAGCGTAGCTCGCCGCTGAGCCCGATCTCGCCCAGCAGGGCCATATCCGCAGCCACGGGCCGGTTGCGCACGCTGGAGACGATAGCTGCGGCCACGGCCAGATCGCTGCCCGGCTCGGTGATCTTGAGCCCGCCCACCACATTCACGAAAATATCCTGATCCGAAAGCCGCAGGCCCACCCGCTTGGAGAGCACGGCGGTGATAAGCAGCAAGCGGTTGAAATCGACGCCGTTGGCGGTGCGGCGGGGCTGGGCGAAGGCGGTGGTGGAGGCCAGGGCCTGCACCTCCACCAGCAGGGGCCGGGTGCCTTCCAGGGGCACGGCGATGGCGCTGCCCGAGGCGTTGGGCAGGCGCTCGGCCAAAAACATCTCGCTGGGATTGCTCACTTCCTGCAAGCCCGCCGGGCTCATCTCGAACACCCCCACCTCGTTGGTGGAGCCAAACCGGTTCTTGACCGAACGCAGCAACCGATAGCTGTGAAAACGATCGCCTTCCAGATAGAGCACCGTATCCACCATGTGCTCCAGCACCCGAGGCCCGGCGATGTTCCCCTCCTTGGTCACATGCCCCACCAGAAACAGCGGCGTGTTGCTCTCCTTGGCCATGCGCAGCAGATGCGACGTGCATTCCCGCACCTGGGTGACGCTGCCGGCACTGCTGCTGAGATCATCCAGATACACCGCCTGGATGGAATCGACGATGACCAGGCCCGGGTTCAGGGCCGCAATCTGAGCCAGAATGTTGTGCAAATCCACATCGGCCAGCAAAAACAGATCGGGCTCCACCCCGCCCAAACGCTCGGCCCGGCGCTTGACCTGATAGGCCGACTCCTCGCCGCTGACATAGAGCACCGTGCGCCCGCTCTGCGCCACCGATGAGGCCATCTGCATCAACAGCGTGCTCTTGCCGATGCCGGGATCGCCGCTGATGAGGACGCCGCCGCCGGGCATGACGCCGCCGCCCAGCACCCGGCTCATCTCGCCGATGGCCAGGGGGATGCGGGCGATGTCATCCGCGCGGATGTCGGGCAGGGGCCGGGGCGCGGGCCGCTCGCCCGCGGGCCGGGCGCGATGCTTGCTCCCGGACGTCTGCGGCGCCTCCACCACCTCTTCCATGGTGTTCCAGGCGCCGCATTTCGGGCATTTCCCCGTCCATTTGGGTTGGCGATGTCCACATTCTGTGCAAACAAAACTGCTTCGGGGCTTGGGCATTTATCTGATGAGTCCTTTTTGAGCCAGTATTTCACCGAATCAGACGTTCATATTGATCATGATCGCCAATCCAAAACCAGGTAATGACGTCGCCTCGGAGTAAACCAATAGCTCGATATGATAAGCCAATGCGCACCGAGTACAACGGCTGATTCCTTTTGACGCGTTTGAAAAAGAGCCCCGGATGTGATGGGTTATTTCGCCAAAGCTCATAAGCTGTTTGGGCTCGCTGTCGAATATCTGGCGGCAAAAACCAGTAGTGTTTCCAGAATGATCGCGTCGTTCGGGACTTCATTCGCGTTCGATGAATGCGCCGGATGCGTCGAACATCGGAAATGTGTCGCCCTGGCTGATTTCGGCCTCAACATTTTTGATGAGACGGACCAGCTCGTCATCACTCGTATCGGCGAATTGCGCCTCCCATCGCGCTTCATCTTCGGCAATGATTTCTTCCAGACGCTCTTCTCCGGGCAGAGGATGAGATTGCAAAAACATTGCGAATTCATACAATTGTTGTGTACGAATAGAAGTCATCGATGAGGCGATTTTAGTTATTTCTTTTACCAAATTTTTACGGGGCTGAATACTCATTGGCGCTCCTGCAAAAAGGTGGGAAGATGCGCTGATGGCAGAGGAATCAGAAAAACTGAATCACCCCAACATGGCCTCGATGAAAGCATCTTCTTTTTCATAATCTTCGCTACGCGCTATAATCTCGAAGGTGAGCGCGTCCTTGCCCTCTTCGTGGAAGATGCGAATTTGATCGCCCGGATGAAAACGATCGGCCAGCAGGCCCTCGCTCAGGGGGTCATCCACATGCTCCTGGATGGCCCGGCGCAGGGGGCGGGCGCCAAACTGCGGGTCGTAGCCCACCTTGGCCAAAAATTCCCGGGCCGAATCATCCATCTCCAAGATGATGTCATGCTCGGTAAGCTGGGCCAGCACGCGCGTCATCTCCAGATCCACGATAGCCTTGATGCTTTCCATCTCCAGGGGATGGAACACCATGATGCCATCCAGGCGGTTGATGAACTCGGGCCGGAAGGTGCGGCGCAGCGCGTCCATCACCCGTTTTTTCATATCTTCGTAAGCGCTCTTCTTCTGCTCGGTTTCATCGGTGACCTTGAAGCCCAGACCGCCGCCGTGGCGAATGATGGAAGCGCCCACGTTGGAGGTCATCACGATGATGGTGTTGCGAAAATCCACCCGGCGGCCCTTGGCGTCGGTGAGATGCCCATCCTCCATCACCTGCAGGAGGATGTTGAAGACTTCGGGATGGGCTTTTTCGATCTCATCCAGCAGGATGACGGAGTAGGGGCGACGGCGCACGGCTTCGGTGAGCTGCCCGCCTTCCTCATAACCCACATAACCGGGAGGCGCGCCCACCAGACGGCTGACGTTGTGGCGCTCCATGAATTCCGACATATCGATCTTGATCAAGGCCTCTTGCGAACCAAAGAGGAATTCGGCCAGATTTTTGGCCAGATAGGTCTTGCCCACGCCGGTGGGCCCCAGGAAGATGAAGACGCCGATGGGGCGCTTGGGGTCTTTGAGCCCGGCCCGGGCCCGGCGCACCGCCTTGGTCATGGCTTCGATGGGTTCCGGCTGACCGATGACCCGGTCTTTGAGATAATCCTCCATCTTCAGCAGCCGCTCTTTCTCCTCGCCGGCAATGCGCATCACCGGGATGCCGGTCCACATGGCCACCACCTCGGCGATATCCTCGGGCGTCACCACCGGGCGCTCAGCAGTCTCCCAATCGGCCCGCATCTGCTCCAGCTTGTTCTGCAATTCAACTTCGCGATAGCGGAGATCGATGGCGTGTTCATAACGCTGCTGCGCCAGGGCTTCGTCTTTCTCCCGTTGCAAATTTTTCAGATCTTTGAAGGTCTCGCGCAAGCTGACCGCGAAAGGCGTCTTGTACATGCGCACGCGGCTGGCGGCCTCGTCGATGAGATCGATGGCCTTGTCGGGCATGTAGCGGTCGGGCACATAGCGAGCCGCATAATGCGCCGCCGCCTCCAACGCCTCATCGCTGATGCGCAGGCCATGATGCTCTTCATATTTGTAGCGAATCCCCTGCAGGATTTCGATGGTTTCCTCCGAGTTGGGCTCTTCCACAAACACCGGCTGGAATCGCCGCTCCAGGGCTGCATCATTTTCGATGTATTTGCGATACTCATCCAGCGTGGTGGCCCCAATCACCTGAATCTCGCCCCGACTCAGAGCCGGTTTGAGGATATTGGCCGCATCGACGCTGCTGCCGGCTGCGCCCGCGCCCACCAGCATGTGCAGTTCATCGATGAAAAGGATGGATTGTGATTGGGTGATCTCCTCGATCACCTTCTTCAACCGTTCTTCGAATTGTCCCCGATACATGGTTCCCGCCACCAGACTGCCCACATCCAGCATCAGCAAGCGCTTGTTGAGCAGAGGCTCGGGCACATCGCCCATGATGATGCGCTGGGCCAGGCCCTCGACGATGGCGGTTTTGCCCACGCCCGGCTCGCCGATGAGGGCCGGGTTATTTTTGGTGCGGCGGGACATGATCTGGATGACCCGCTCGATCTCGTTTTCGCGACCGATGACCGGGTCCAGCTTGCCCTCGGCGGCCTTGGCCGTCAGATCCGCGCCCAGTTGATCCACCAGAGGCGTATCGCTTTCTTTTTTCTTTTTACGGGTTTCGGCGGTTTGCTGCTGTTTTTGCAGGATGGTGCGGGCGGTTTGCGAGCGGATTTGTTCCAGGCTCAGGCCCAGGCTGCGCAGCACGTTGACGGCGATGCCATCGCCCTCGCGCACCAGGCCCAGCAGCAAGTGCTCGGTGCCGATGTAATGATGCCCCATGAGTCGGGCCTCATCCACAGCCAGCTCGATGACGCGCTTGGTGCGGGGGGCCAGCACCGGACGTCCGAAGGAGGGGCGCTCGCCCCTGCCCACCGTGCGCTCTACGGCATAGATAACTTTCTCGGGCGCTGCGCCCAACTCGGATAACACTTTGGACGCAATGCCGTTTTCTTCCTTGACCAGGCCCAGAAGCAGATGTTCTGTGCCGATGTAATTGTGGTTGAGACGCTGGGCCTCTTCTTGCGCTATTTGTAAAACTCGACGCGCTCGTTTCGTGAATCTGTCAAATTTTTCAGCCATAATGCTATTTCCTCATGATAGACGAGCCAAATCCAACGTGATGGGATGTCTGGCGCTTCTATTATACCAAATACGCAAAAGAGTTTGTAGTCGTTCCATGAGAGAGGGATTAGAAATAAAAAAGGCCGCCCCCTGTTCAGGAACGGCCCTGTCGTTATAAAATTTACGAATCGGAAGAAGCAGATCAGGCTTCGACTTTCTCCTCGACCACTTCCGCAATCGATTCGTCATCAGTCTCATCCGCAACAACCGCCTCGATCTGCTCCTGGGCTTCTTCCGCACTCTCCATCTGTGAAGCTTCTTCCGCCACGACTTCAGCGGCTTCGGCTGCCTCGGCTTTTTCGGCGACGGCGTCGGCAATGCTGCCGCCAGCTTCCTCTTCCTCGGCGGGAGCCCAATCCACCACCGCGTATTGCTCTTCGGCGGCCCGTTTCAGGCTCAGCCCCATGCGTCGCTTTTCGGGTTCGATCTTGATGATGCGCAACACCACCCGTTGGCCTTCTTTCACCACCTCTTTGGGATGGTTAATGCGATGGTCGGCAAGTTCGCTGATGTGAATCAAGCCTTCGATGGTGTCATCGATGCGAGCAAATGCGCCAAAGCTGGTCAGACGCGTTATCACGCCATCCACCAATTGCCCGATGGCGTAATTCTCATGAATCACGGTCCACGGTTCGGGCTGCAATTGCCGCAGGCTGAGGCCAATGCGACGCCGTTCGCGATCGACGCTGATGACCTTCACTTCCACTTCGTCGCCAATGCTGACCACCTCGGTGGGATCCTGCACCCGCCGCCAGGAAAGCTCGGTGAGGTGAATCAGGCCGTCAGCTCCGCCCAGATCGACGAAGGCGCCGAAGGGAGCCAGGCTGCTGACCACGCCCTTCTGCACCGAACCGACCTGCAGATCGCTAAGCAGTTTCTCTTTTTGCTGACGTCGGAATTCGCGCATGGCCTGACGCTCAGACAAAATAAGACGGTTGCGGCTGCGGTCCATCTCGATGACCTTGAGCATGAGTTTCTTGCCCACCAGATCCTTGAAGCGATCATCGGTGTCTTCCTGTTTTTTGCCTTCGTCGCTGACAAGCTGGGAAGCGGGCACAAACCCGCGGGCCTTGCCCAGGAAGACGATGACGCCGCCGCGGTTGTAGCCGCTGACTTCGCCCTCGAAAATCTCCTGCGATTCCAGAAGTTCTTGCGCTTTCTGCCAGTCATATTCGGCCAAAGCGCGCGATAGAGAGAGGACGGCATTGCCCTCGCGGCTGGTAGGTCGAACCACCTGTACGAAGATCTTTTCACCTTCTTTGAGTCCCTCGCGGATATCATCATCGACGCGATCCAGATCCCGGGCAGGGATGACGCCTTCGGACTTGGCGCTGATATCCACCAACACTTCGTTGTTGTCGGTGAAACCAACGATGGTCCCCTCGATGATTTCCCCTACCTCCAGTTGCCGCAAATCGTAGCTGGAATCCTGGAGCAATTGCTCCATGGGATGGACTTCCCGCTGTTCTTCGGCGTCTTCAACTGGCTGCTCTGAGACTTCTTCTGCAACTTCAGTCGCGGCGACTGCTGCGGCTGTCGTTTCAGCTTCTTCTGCCAGAGTAGACTCGGTGGGGATGATTTCCGGAGTCACCTCCTCGACAGGCGTTTCGGAAAATTGTTCGGAATTGTTCATTTGGATGAAACCTTCTCCTCCGGTTTAAATGATGCGGCAAGTATACCCCAGCCACAAAAATTGCGCAAAAAAGCGGGGTCGAAAAATGAGAGTAAGATTAATCGGCGCAAAGAGCGACGGCTTCGATTTCCACCAAAGCGCCCAAGGGCAGTTGGGCGACGGCCACGGTGGAGCGGGCGGGCGGATTTTCGGGGAAAAATGCGCCGTAAATGCCGTTAATCACGCCGAAATCGGCCATATCGGTGATGAAGATGGTGGTTTTGACAACGCCCGCGAAGCTGGTGCCCGCGGCTTCCAATACGGCTTGCAGATTGGCCATCACTTGTCGGGCCTGGGCCTCAAGCCCCTGCTGCATCTCGCCCGTGGCGGGATCGATGCCGATCTGTCCGGCGGTGTAGACCAGATTGCCGATTTTGACGGCCTGGGAATAGGGCCCGACCGCAGCGGGCGCGTTGTCGGTGTGAATGATTTGTCGGGACATAATGGGACTCCTGTTGGGAGAAGAGAGGGAATGGATGGATCAGGTGATTTTTCGGAAATAGAAAAACTGGTAGGGCCGTCCGATTTTATCACAGAAGGCCTGACGACTGGTGGGATGAGCGTCAGCAAAAAAGGGCGCGAGTTTGGGGTTGTGGGGCAGGAAATCGGGATGCGCCTCGACGACTTCGCGGATAAGATCGGCGTAGCCGGGCACGTCGGTGGCGGCCCGCAGCACGCCGCCCGGTTTCAGCAGCAGCGCCAGCACATCCACGAAGGGCGGGACGAAGAGACGGCGGGGCTGATGTTTGGGCTTCCACCAGGGGTCGGGAAAGAGGATATGGAAGACGTCCACGCTGTTGGGGGACAGCAATCGGGGCAGGTCGAAGCGGGCGTCGTCATCCGAGACCCAGAGATTCTCCACGCCCGCTTTTTGCGCCCGCAGCGTCAACTCCCGCACCAGCTTCCATTTGACTTCGAAGGCCAGAAAATGCCGCTCACGGTATTTTTGCGCCCGATCCAGGATGAAATCGCCGGGCCCGCTGCCGATCTCGATCTCCAGCGGCGCGGCGGCCAGGAATTCCTTGAGCCGTTCGATGTGCTCGGGGCTGGATTGCAGCAGACGGAAGGCGGGCGCGGGCTCCGGGGGCAGGGGATGCAGCCAGCGCGGGCGTTTGCGGGGGTCGCCGCCAATGAGACCTTTGCCCTCGTGATAGCGGGCCAGAGCTTGCTGCAAGCGCGCTTCATCCACCGTGAATTCGTCCGGCCCGACTTTATAGATTTTCTCAGTCATTATTTTCCTTTTCCAGCAGCATCTCAATGTAGCCGATGGCCTGTTCCCGGGTCGTCACCTCGCCCGCGGCCTGGGCTTCCTGCAATGCGTTGAGCAAACGGCCGATGGCCGGTCCCCTGGGCGCATCGAAAAGCTGAATAATGTCGTTGCCGTTGAGCAGCGGGGCGGGCACGGGCGGCTTCTCATCCTGCTCCACAAAAGGCCGCAGGAAGGCTTCCAGATGCGCCAGCGCGGCATCCAGCTCATCAAGATCAACTTCTTTGCCGCGGGCGCCCAGAAAATCAGACAGGAACAGCAGGACGACCGCGGGTGCGGCGTCGCCCAGATCGCGATAGAATCGGAACAGGGCGCGACGGCTGGGCGTTTCGCCATCGATGAACAGGCCCATGGGCCGCATGTGCGCGGCGCAGATACGCTTCACAAAGGCGATTTCATTCCTGGCGCACCGATAACGCAGCATCCAGTCGGCGGCCAGTTCGCCGCTGAGTCGCTCGTGCCCATAAAAATGGATGTCCCCGTCCTCGTCCTCGCGAAAGGCCCGGGCCTTGCCCCAATCGTGGGCGATGGCCGCGAAGCGCAGCCACAGCCAGCGCGGGCGTTCGGCGGTCAGCGGTTCTTGCAGGTAGGCGCTCAGGGCCGGGCGGTAAGAGGCCAGCCGCTCCTGAATCCGGGCGTCGATGGCGTCCCCGCCCGCCTCCTCGCCCCGCAACCATCTGTCCAGGCGGGCCATCCAGCGCAAGGTTTGCAGGCTGTGATGATAG
>Ga0256833_1000864_pt1 | contig 22960 bp, 21 predicted proteins | sample 356284metaG_FD_190535 | JGI IMG/M metagenome (GOLD analysis project Ga0256833, IMG submission 190535) | Hydrothermal vent microbial communities from Mid Atlantic Ridge, Atlantic Ocean - 356-284 | ecosystem: Environmental > Aquatic > Marine > Hydrothermal vents | place: Atlantic Ocean: Mid... | reverse complement strand
GCTGGTGCAAGGCTTATGGCCCACATGTGGGTGATGACCATGGCAGACTGGGAAAGGCCAACAAGAAGGACTCCTTTCGGGGATTTTGTAAGTATCGTTAAGGGATTCGATTTTAGAAAGAGTGTGATTATTCCAGTGGCAAAAAGGCCGTGAATGATGAAATAGAAGCATGCAAAGAAAAGAGGGTTGGAATGTTTTATGGCAAGCTTTCCCAGGACGGAAGTGATGGAGTATATGAAGGCCACAAGTAGCATGAGAACAGAGCCTTTCTCCTGGAATATGGCCTTAAGTGGCGCAGCTAATCCCATCTTTGCACCTTCCATGTGGAGACAGTAGCTACCAATGACGATTAGTAAAATTCCAAGGATACCAGTAGCTTTGAGGTGCTCTCCCAGTATGATTGCTCCTGTTAGAATCATGAATGCAGGAGTGAATGCAAGAAATGGGACCGTTAGGGAAAGGGGCGATACCTTAAGGGCCTCCATGTAAAGGATAAGAGCCACTGTCTCAAGGGGAAGAAGGGCCATAAGTGTGTACCAGAAGGTAGCGTCAAGCCTTGGCCAGTTTATGCCTAAAAGGATTGGCGACAAGAATAGTACCGGTGCCATTACCCTGCCAAGGGCCATGTTTACGGCTCCAAATGGTTTTAGATACGCTTTTGTAAATGCATCGCTGGTAGCTGCCAAAAGTGCGGTGCATAGTGCAATGGGTAGCCAGTACATATAGGATGGTGTTATGAAATCTTTTTATGGAGTCCTTGTAAGTGACCGAAAATACTTGCAGGGCAGGGGGCTTTTGCCACCTTGCCAGTTTTTCATTACCGGGTCTTCCATATCCCTATGACAAACAAGGCAGGGTCCAACAGAGATTATCCTGTTAAGCTCTTCTTTATTGAAAGGACGAAGCCCCTTCCGTCCTGTATGGACCAAGGGATGGCCTTCTGTGTTTACAAAGGCATCCAGTCGTTTGTTACTACCAAAGGCCTTTGAGTTTACAGATGTTGCTGGTTGAAAGATCCATCCTCCATTATCAAAGGCAATATTTCCATAACCAAGTCCAAGGCTTTTGGGGTTTGCATGGCAGTCTTTGCAGTCTCTCGTTTGTTTGGATGTTGTATGAGGGTCCATGGTGGAAACGGTAAGTCTTTGAAATGTACCTGTGAACTTTTCCCTTTCATCCAGAAAGCTTATAAAGTCCTGTCAGCCAGGAACAAGTATCACCACCTTGTCATTTATTGACTTGGTGTCTTTTTTTAGAACGCCAAGCACCGGGCTTTCGTAGCGCATGTAAGAGCGAAATTCCTGCCAATGGCCGAAACTTTCATTCAAAGAAAGCTTGTCAAGCTGGGTCTTGCCCCTGTCGTAACGTACGTGACAGCCATAACACTGAGGTACCCAAGGGCTGTGACATGCCTGGCACGAAAGACTTTTATGCTGCTCGTTCCGGCATGCCTTTTCAGAGAAGGGTCTTAGCTCATGGAGTTTTTCATCTGTTTTTCCCTTTAGTACAATTTGGCCAGAAGTGGCTTTTACAAGATTGTTTAGCGTGGGGAACCTCTTATTGGAATTTTGTTCATTTAGGAGCTTAACAAGCTCGTCTTTTCCGCCGTGGCAAGTAACGCATCTTATTTCCACCTGCTCGTAAAGGTGTGCATGCTGTTTGCCATCTCCCATGATTTCCTTCTGGTTGTGGCAGTCGATACAGATAAGCCCCTTTTTAAAATGTATGTCTGGATGTATTTCCTGGACAAATCGTCCATCTTCTAATTGAAGCGAGGAAAGATCCCCGTCTTCAAATGGGGTGCCGTAGCCTTCTGATTCGTAAAGGCCCTGATAGGAAAGGCCGATTCTGCCACTCCTGTTATGACACCTGACACAGTTTTTCATTGGGATCTTCTTGGTGATAAGGGGGTGCTTTTTGCGTCTATCCTTTATTGGCCCCTTAGAATAGTGGCATGCGGTACAGCCTCCTCCTTTTTCAGAAAGGAAACCAGGCAAGGTGTTTTTTGGAAGCCAAAGGTGGCATGTTCCACAAAGCTTTCTGAAATAGTCAAGGGCAAGGCTTTGGGCTACACGATTTTTTAAAAGCATTTCAACCGTAACAGGCTCGTTGTGATCCTTGGTCTCTCCCCAGTAGAAACGCAGGGTGCTAATTATGCCCCTGTTTGTTGCCATAAGGGTATTTTTCACCTGTTTTACCTGTTCCACATGGCAGCCTTCCTGGCCACAGGTTCTATTGACTACGCGAAGATCCCCAGGGTTTAGAACTACACCCTGGTGGGCAATGTCAGGATCGCCTGAAAGTGGATTTCCAAGGTGGCAAACGAAACAGCCAAGCACTTTTCTTCCATGCGCCTTGTCAGGTGTCTCAAAATGGCATGAAAGACACATGTCTATCTGACCGCTTAGAGTCTTCGTTACCTTGTTTGGTTTTGAAAGGGCGTAAGATTTTGAAAGTGCATGTTTGGGGGCTGTCCAGGATGATGCGATTAAAAGGATAATGGAAATTGTTTGGATGAAAAGGGGCTTCATATTTTGGCCATCCTTGGACTTTGGCAAATGCTTTTTCATTAAAAAGAAAAGGGCAGCTCAAGATGCTGCCCTTTTTATAACATTTCAATTTGGAGCGGGAAACGGGATTCGAACCCGCGACTTCAACCTTGGCAAGGTTGCACTCTACCACTGAGTTATTCCCGCCCTTTGCCAAATTCACGGCAAATATAAGGTGGGCAGTAATCCTTGTCAAGCTTCTTTGACTGGCTTGTGAACCATCGTCTGCTTCCATTGTTATGGCGTCATGAAAGTCTCCATAACTAAAAGAAATAACAGGTTATTTTTCTAAAAGGTCTTTGTTACGTGTGTCTTAACCAAAGATAAGATGAGGATTCCTTGGCATCTTGATCCTAATATGATCTAAATAACAAGTTTGCATTTAAGGTCAATGGCTTCCTTTTCTGATATGGCCCACGTCATCATTTCTGAAAGGGCATCCCTATCGAGTCCTAGGCCTTCAAGTGTGGCATCAGAGGGTTCATTATCTATGGTTTCAAATATGCTGTTTCCCATGGAGTTTGAAAGAAAATTGGCAAGGCTTACTATCAGTAGGTACTTTGGAGGAGAAGCATCTTGAAAGGGGTTGTGATGGCGAAAGGCCGTTACCTGAAAAGGTTCTGGAAGACCCCATTTCTCAAGGAGTTTTGCCCCCCAAAGTGCATGATCCACACCCCAGCTTTTTTCAAGCTCGTCAAGCCTTTTCCCCTTGTCTTCATAAAGTGATACAAAGAGGGTCGGTGCCTGAGACATAAGCACAAGCCAGCCTACATCATGAAGCATGGAAAGGGTATATAGATCTGGTTCCTGCATGTCAAATTCAAAGTCCTGGGCCAGGATCGCCGTTGTAAGAAGGTGTTTCCACAGCCTTTCTGCATGAGGCCTTACACTGTTTGAAACAGTCAGAAGTCTTTTTGCCAAAAGGCTGCTGATGGCCAGTTGAATCACCTCCTGCTGCCCAAGAAGTACTACTGCCTGCCTTATGGACGTGACCTCAGCACTTAGGGAATAAAGGGCGCTGTTTGATATTTGAAGTAACTTTGCAGTAAGGGCAGGGTCTTGGGCAATTAGTTCGCAAAGTTCCTTCGTCTCCACCTCATCCTTGCAAAGTAAGGAAATGAGCCTTTGCGCGATGGACGGCATTGTGGGAAGATCTGTCGAGTTCCAATCAATGGGAAGAAGGGATTGTTGTTTCTCTGAATTCATTTTACCACCTCATGTTGAAGATTCTTTGGCCTTTCCCTCCAAAAACGGCTTGACCAGATCTATGGGGATTGGGAAAAGGATGGTAGAACTGTTTTCCGCTGACACCTCCCTAAGCGTTTGGAGATATCTAAGCTGAAGTGCTGCAGGCACCGTTTCGATTATCTTGGCAGCATCTGCAAGCCTTTGTGCAGCCTGGAATTCACCTTCTGCATTTATGATCTTTGAGCGCCTTTCCCTTTCAGCCTCTGCCTGTTTTGCCATGGCCCTTTTCATCTCATCAGGTAGATCAATTTCTTTTACCTCGACTTTACTTACCTTTACACCCCAAGGCTCAGTATCTTGATCAAGTATGCTTTGTATCTTAGCATTTATCTGTTCTCTTTCTGACAATAAGCTGTCAAGCTCCTCTTGTCCGCATACGCTTCTAAGGGTCGTCTGGGCAAGCTGGGATGTTGCAAAATAGAAATTTTCCACCTCTATCACCGCAGCCACCGGATCGAGGACCCTGAAATAGACCACAGCGCTCACCTTTACAGAGACATTATCTTTGGTGATGATGTCCTGGGGTGGCACATCCAGGGTTACGGTCCTAAGATCCACCTTTTTCATCTTATCGATTATTGGAATGAGAATGATTAGCCCTGGTCCCTTTGCCGAAATTACCCGGCCAAGTCTAAAGATAACGCCCCTTTCGTATTCCTTTAGTATCCTTATGGCCGCGCTTAAAAATACAACGGTAAAAAAAACGATAAAAATCAATGCAAACGGCATGTCTGTTCCTCCTTTTTGGGTTTTACAGAAAGTCTTAGCCCTTCTACTGAATCAATTACCACTTCCTGGCCCTTGGAAAGCCCGGAAGGCCCTATTGCCTCCCAAAGCTCTCCGTGTACAAAGACCATGTACCTGCTTTCGGAAAGTCTTTCCTTTATTACAGCCCTTTGTCCCAAGAGGGCATCTTTTCCTGTCTTTGGCCGAGACATGGCAGCCTTTGCAGCAAGGAAGGCAACAGTGAGGAAAAATAAGATCACAGTGACAAGTGTTGACCAAAGTACAGAGCCTGAAATGGAAAGGGAGGAGTTGGAATCAAAGAGCATGATAGAGCCAAGTATCAGGGCAGCCACCCCCGAAATTGCTAAGATCCCGTGGCTTGTTATAAAGAGCTCGAGTACGAAAAGGACGAAGGCAAGGAGTATGAGAAGTATCGCAGTAGTGCTTGCAGACAGGGTGTGCAGGGCGTAAAGGGCCAAAAGTAGACTCAGTGCCCCAACAGTGCCAGGCAGGATCACCCCTGGATGGGCAAGTTCGAAGTAAAGGCCAACCATTCCTATCATGAGCAGTATGTAGGCGATGTTTGGGTCTGCTATAACCTCAAGCACCCTTTCCCTTAGATTTTTTTTCACAAAAATAGGGGCCTTTCCCATCGGCTCTATAACTAACTGGCTACCGCTTGCGCTCTTGATTGTTCGTTTTCTCAGTCTTTCAATGAGTTCAGCCGGATTTTTGGCCATAATGTCAATTACATGCAGTCTCAGTGCCTCTTTGGCAGGTGTTGAAATGCTTTTTCTCACTGCCTCTTCTGCCCACTTTGCATTCCTTCCTCTTTTTTGGGCGATGCTTACTGCAAAGGCAGCAAGATCGTTTTCCATCTTCTTAGACATGGTGCTGTTTTCATCCATGCCCCCTCCCATTGTGACTGGGTGGGCTGCCCCTATATTTGTCCCTGGTGCCATTGCTGCTATGTCTGAACTGATGGTCAAAAGTGCGCCGGCAGATGCAGCCCTTGCCCCTTGCGGATAAACAAAGACACAAACGGGAACGGGAGAGGACATGACAACCTGGATCATTTTCCTGACCGTTGTTACAAGGCCTCCAGGGGTATCAAGCAATATGAGGAAAAGACATGCATTTTCCCTTACTGCTACCCTTAGCCCCCTTTGAAGTAGCTCAAGGCTTGCAGGATTTATGGCTGAGGCAATCCGTATTGCCACAACTGGACCTTTAAGCACTTCCAAATTATGGGAAGTCTTGTCACGCCCTGGCAAGGGGCCAGCCTTAGTGCCAGAAGGTATTGATAGGAGGATAAGGACTATTGCCAAAAAGGCTCCTAAAAGCCTAATTTTCTTTGCCTTTTTTGATCCTTTCATATTCCTGCTGTATCAACTGCAGGTCATGCCATGCCTGCCTTTTAAGATCAAGGAGCCTTGAGCCACCGAAACGGAGCAGATATGCAGGGTGATAGGTCACAAGAAGCCTTCGGCCCTGATAGTCATGGAAATGGCCCCGGAGTTTTGAAAGGGGGCTTTCTGTGTCAAGAAGCGCCTTTGCAGCCGTGCCCCCAAGGCACAAGATGAGCTTTGGGTCAAGAAGTTCTATCTGCCTTAGAAGATATGGCAGACACGTTTCTATTTCCTCCTTTTTGGGAGTGCGGTTTTTTGGTGGACGGCACTTTACGACGCTGGTTATAAAGACCTCGCTTCGCTCAAGATTTATGGCCCTTAGCATCTTTGTTAGAAGTTCACCCGATCTTCCAACAAATGGCCTTGCCTTTATGTCTTCCTCCCTGCCAGGCGCTTCTCCAATAAGCATCAAGATGGGATTTCGTGCCCCTTCTCCAAAGACCGGATTCTTTCTCGTCTTTGAAAGCGGGCAAAGATTGCAAGAGCGAACCATTTGTTCAAGCTGGGTAAGATCAGCGCATTCAACAGACGCATGTGCCATTTTTTTTCTGCCCCTAAGTTGTCTTATCTCTTTTTCTATGGACTTAATCCTTTCTATATGGGCCTTTGGCACAAGCCTAAGGCCGAGGGCCTTTGCACCCCTTAGCGCACCTATTGTATCCCTAAGGATCCTTTCTATTTCCTGCTCCATGATTTTTCCTTGATCACCCTCATGACGACCACCAAAAAGATGGCACCTGTAAGGCCTCCAATGGTATCAGCAAGCCAGTCTCTTGGATCGGTACATCGTCCCGGAACGAAATATTGGTGAAGTTCATCCACTATGGCATATCCTGAGGCAATGACAGATGCGTATAGGACAGAGGCCTTGGAACTTTTCCTAAAAATGTCCATATTGGCCCAATAGGCCGTAAAGAGTCCAAGTATCAGGTATTCGAGAAAGTGCATCATGTAGTCTGGAGGAAGCTCTGACGGCATGTCTGTTCCTGGTATGGATGAACCCACAAATATCACTGCCATCCAGCCAATAACCAAAAGGCCCCTATTGTTCCATATCTTTTGTTGCAATGTTGCTTACTTCCCAGGTAGTGGTAACTTGACTCCATCTAAAGAGTACACTAAGAATTGCATCCTGTCATAGTCACTTTTCGACATCAGTACTATGCTCATAAAAAGTATCTTTTAAATCAGGAGTCTTTAAAGTTGAGTGAAGAAAGCCAGATAATAAAACAGCGCAAGCAGAAGGCCCAGGAGCTAGAAAAGCTCGGGGTGGATCTTTTCCCAAATGGAATACCACTTCCTGAAAGGGCAGGGGCCATAAAAAAGGTTTATGAAGGCTATGATAAAAAGGCACTTGAAGAGGTGGAAGACAGCTTCAGGGTTGCTGGCCGCATAATGGCCCTTAGGCGTTTTGGTAAGGCTGCCTTTTTCCATATTAAAGATAGCTCAGGCTCCATCCAGATCCATGTCATGACAGATCGGATAGGAAAGGATGCCTACAAGATATTCAAGAAGTTTGACATAGGAGATATCGTTGAGGTAGAAGGCCGCCTTTTCCGAACAAAGACCAACGAGCTCACCATCGAGGCCGACAGGATTCGCCTTGTCACAAAGTCCATGCGGCCTCTTCCGGAAAAGTATCATGGCATCAAGGACAAGGAGCTTAGATACAGGAGGAGATACGAAGACCTCATCATGAATGAGGATGTTGCCGAGACCTTCAGATCCAGGGCTCGTATCATTCAGATGCTCAGACACTACTTTACCTCAAACGGTTTCCTTGAGGTTGAGACCCCAATGATGCAGTCCATAGTGGGTGGTGCTACTGCAAGGCCATTTGTCACCCATCACAATGCCCTTGGCATAGACCTTTTTATGAGAATAGCCCCGGAGCTATATCTGAAAAGGCTACTTGTTGGCGGCTTTGACAGGGTCTTTGAGCTAAATAGAAACTTTCGTAATGAGGGCATATCCCTACAGCACAATCCTGAGTTCACCATGCTCGAATTTTATGAGGCCTATGCAACCTTTGAGGATCTTATGGTTCGAACAGAGGAGCTTTTTGCTCAGATAGCCATGGACATCAAGGGGGATACGAGATTCGAGTACCAGGGGCAAGAGATAGACATGACCCCTCCCTGGAAAAAGATGACGCTTAGGCAGTCCCTGGTTGAGGTTGGAGGTATTTCTGAAAAAGAGCTCGATGACAAGGATGCGCTCCTTGCAAGGATAGAAGATCTTGGTGTCGATATGGGGGAGGATCTTGTTCTTGGCAAGTATCTTACAAAGCTTTTTGATCTTCTTGTTGAGCCAAATCTTATTCAGCCAACATTTATAACCCACTATCCCACAGACATTTCGCCCCTTGCCCGCAGAAACGCAAAGGATCCAAGTGTGACAGACAGGTTTGAGCTTTTTATCAGCGGACGGGAGATTGCAAATGCCTTTTCAGAGCTTAACGATCCAAGGGATCAAAGGGCCCGATTCGAAGAACAGGTTGCCCTTAGGGGAGACGATGAGGAGATTCCTCCAGAGGTGGACTACGATTACATCAGGGCCCTTGAGATAGGCATGCCTCCCGCAGCCGGAGAGGGCATCGGGGTTGACAGGCTTGTGATGCTCTTTACCGACTCCCCTTCCATTAGAGATGTGATATTCTTTCCGCAGCTCAGGCCAGAGGGAAGGAAAAAATCCAGTTGAAGGATTTAGCTTTTGATGAGATATGAGCTATACATGGCCCTCAGGTATCTAAGGGCCAAGAAGGAGCACAAGTTCATCTCTCTCATCTCTGCCATATCAACTGGCGGTGTGGCCCTTGGGGTCATGGCACTTATTGTGGTTATAGCTGTAATGGCAGGCTTTGAGAATCACCTGAAGGAAAAGATCCTCGGGGTGAATGCCCACCTTCTAATAAGGAGCTATGAAGGGCCCTTTGACTCTATCGATCTCATAAAGAAAAAGATAGAAGGGATAGAGGTGCCACCTGAAAGCGGGTTTTCATCTGTCATCTCGAGGCTTAGAGGTCAGGGGGCCAGCCCCCATGTTGTGGCAGCAACGCCTGTGGTGTATATCCAGGCCCTTCTGAGCTCGGGCAGGGCAGTAAGCGGTGTAGTCATAAGGGGTGTGGATCCTGACAGCGTAACAAAGGTGGTCAGATTCGGAAAGATCCTCCAGGGAAGAGGCGTCCAATGCCTGAAGGAATATAGTGGCAAGGGGCCAGCCCCCATCATTATAGGGAAGGAGCTTGCGCTTACCCTTGGCGTACAGGCAGGTGATCTTATTCGCATTGTACTTCCAAGTGGCACCATAACCCCGATTGGCATGATGCCAAGGATCAGGACCGTCAGGGTCTGCGGCATTCAGACTATGGGCATGTACGAGTATGACATGTCCCTTGCCTTCATGCCTATTGGTGCGGCTCAGAGGCTTGCCGGCCTTGGTGACAAGGTTCATGCCTTTGAGGTTAAGATCTCTGACATCTACGCTGCTGGCAGATTTGTAAGGGCCATCCAGAAGGTCCTTGGCTATCCATTTTGGGCCATGGACTGGCAGCAGATGAGCAGGAATCTTTTTTCCGCCATGGAGCTTGAAAAGTTTGCCATGTTTGTGGTTCTTACCCTTATCGTTCTGGTTGCTGCCTTCAACATTATAAGCACCCTTTCCATGATGGTGATGGAAAAAAAGGCAGATATTGCAATACTTAAGGCAATGGGTGCAACTAACAGCCAGATACTTAGGATATTTATGTTAAATGGCGTAATGATTGGCCTTATGGGAACAGCAATGGGGGTCTTAGGCGGAACCGGCCTTTGCTGGCTTCTAAAAAGATACAAGTTTATAAAGATACCAAAGGAGGTCTATTATACAGACTCCATCCCCATCCTTCTCTATCAATCTGATGTGATGATAATCGCTGCAAGCGCCCTTATAATATGCCTGCTTGCAACCATCTATCCGGCAAGACAGGCAGCAGGTATCGATCCTTCAAAGATCCTTAGAAACGGCTGATCATGACAAGGATCTGCCTTGGTACCAAGCTAAAGGACTCACGCACCGTTACCTCGCTTCCTCTTCGCTACTGCTGGGAGGATTATTCAACGAGGGAAAAAAAGCTCATCCTTGGGGCGGAAAAGATATACTTTCCAACCATACATTATGCACCTGCCTTTTTTGCAATAGGAAAAAAGATATTTCCAACCCTCCAAAGTTATCTCCTTCTCGGAAACAAGATCGCCCAGCTTCAGGCATTTAGGGCGGCCAACATTCCTGTTCCTCGTACAAGAATCTTCCCAGGCAGAAACCGAATGGAAAAGATCATAGACGCCTTCTCCTTTCCCTTTGTGGCAAAGATTCCAGTAGGTGCATCAAGGGGGCTTGGTGTCTTTCTGATAGAAAATGAACAGGACCTAAGAACGTATCTTAACAAGGTCTCTGTGGCCTACATCCAAGAATATATTCGCACAGACAGGGACATCCGTATTGTCATAATAGGGAATGAGCCTGTCCTTTCATACTGGAAGATAGGACGAGGTGGCACATTTAAGACAAATGTGGCCCAGGGTGGGGAAATCGATTTTGACAGGGTGCCAGAAGCAGCAGTGGAGCTTGCCCTTTTGGCTGCAAAGAGGTGTTCTTTGGATCATGCAGGCTTTGACGTGTGCATGGGCCCTTTGGGGCCTGTGATATTTGAGGCGAACATCCATTTTGGAAGGGAAGGATTTAAGGAGGCAGGAGTCAGTTATCACCATCTTTTAGCCAAAATGGCCGATTCTGCAAGGATTTGATCTTTGAAAGCAAGGCCCTTTCATCAAAGGTCAGGATCTCATAGTCCTTCATAACGAATCTTCCTGCAACCATGAGGTCTGATACGTCTCCCATGGAGGCTGAATAGACAAGTTGTGAAAAGGGGTGGTAGCAGGGGCGAAGATGTGGCCTGTCAAGATCCACAACCATTATGTCTGCCTGATATCCAGGCTCAAGCCTTCCAATGTCCTTTGCACCAACTGCCACGGCACCGTTTTCCGTTGCCATCTTGAAGACCTCCTCAGCCCTAACAAGAGACGGATCAAGACCGACACCCTTTGGAAGTTTTGCAGCAAAGTCCATCTCTTCAAGCATGTCCAGATTGTTGTTACTTGCAGCCCCGTCGGTGCCAAGGGCAACATTTATGCCTGCATCAAGAAGCTTTGCTAATGGGCTTATGCCAGAGCCAAGCTTAAGGTTGCTCTCAGGGCAGTGGACAACACTTGCCCCACTTTTTGCAAGAAGCTCTATGTCCTCGTCTTCAAGCCAAACACAGTGTATGGCCACGAGGTTTGGGCCGAGAAGGCCAAGTTCATGAAGATATCTAACTGGCGTCTTCCCATAAGAAGATTTCGTTTCATCAACCTCCCACTTTGTCTCAGAAAGGTGTATGACCAATGGAAGATGGTGTTTCTTTGCAAATTGTCCTGCCTTCTCAAGTATGTTTGAGCTGCATGTGTACGGAGTGTGAGGGTCAACTGTAAAGTGTATGCGACAGTTTTCCTTGTAAAGGTCGATAAGGTGGGTCGTTTCTTCAAGAACTGCATCTATATTATCAAAGGCAGGGGATGGAAAATCAAAGATGCCCTCACCGAGGTACGCCCGCATTCCTGTTTCATCCACCACCTCTGCCATCTGTCTTTCAAAAAAGTACATGTCAACAAAGGTGGTGATGCCGCATCTGATCATCTCGGCGCATGCAAGAAATGTGGCAGTCTTTATGAGTTCCCTATCAAGTTTTGCCTCTGCCGGGAAAATGTACTTTTCAAGCCATTCCTTTAGAGGAAGGTCATCTGCCATGCCCCTTAAAAGCACCATTGGGGCGTGGGTGTGACAGTTTACAAGGCCTGGTGCAATAAGTCCGCCTGAACGTTTTTCAACAAGGGCATCAGGATACTTTCGTAGGAGCTCATCTTCCTTCCCACATTCAAGCACCCTTTCACCCTCTATTACTACTGCTCCCTGCTCTATGGGGCCATGGTGACACGAAGTTATGAGCACTTCTCCTGTCAGAATGGTTTTTTCTTTTTTGTCATTCATTGTCTTCATATTCCGTAAGGATTCCAACGAGAAGCCTTTCAAGCCTTGCCTCTGCCTTTTGAGCCTTTGAAATGACATCTTCTATGAAAATTGGCTCAAAGTCATCCGGGTTATTTACGTTAGCAATAACTGATATGCCAAGGACCTTCATGCCACCGTGAACTGCCGTAATGACCTCTGGTACAAGAGACATGGCAACGGCATCTGCTCCAATCAGGCGAAGAAAGCGGGTCTCTGCAGGGGTTTCAAGCTGAGGCCCAGAAACGGCAACGAACACCCCCTCTCTTAGGAGCACTCCAGAGCTTGCCCCAACACGCCTTGCAAGTTCCCTGAGTCCCTTGTTGTACGCCCTTGACATGTCAGGGAATCTCGGCCCCCATTCATCGTTATTTTTTCCCCGAAGCGGGCTTTCTGGAATGAGATTGATGTGATCCCTTATCAGCATCAGGTCTCCGGGTTCAAAATCAAGATTTAGCCCACCTGAGGCGTTACAGGCTATCAGTGCCTTTGAGCCAAGAAGGGACATGGTCCTTATGGGGATGGCTATCTCTTTGGTGGAGTAACCCTCGTAGTAATGAAAACGCCCTTGGAAAATCGCACATCTTGTGCCCCCTATCCTGCCTATGTGAAGTTTTCCTGCATGGTCAGGGGCTGTAGAGACGGGGAAGTGCGGGATCTGGCCATATTCGACTACAAGCTCTGTCTCCATGGCCTCACACACACCTCCAAGACCAGTACCAAGCATTAGAACCACAGTTGGTGCAAAGGGAAGCCTTTTTTCCAAAAAGGATACTGCCTCCTTTACCTTTTTTTCATGGGAATTCATGGACTTCTCCTATATGTCATCATTAGGCCTTTGCAGACGGACAGATGTCATTCAAAATACAGTTTTTGCAATCGGGATTTTTGGCCTTGCATACCTTTCTGCCATGTTCAATGAGAAGGTAGGTTACAAGGCCCCAGTATTTCTTTGGTACAATTTCCATGAGCTCATTTTCTATCTTTACCGGATTTGTCTGATCCGTAAGTCCAAGCCTTTTGGAAAGCCTTTTTACATGGGTGTCAACGGCTATGCCCTCGTTCTTTCCAAAGGCATTGTAAAGGACTACATTTGCAGTCTTTCTTGCAACCCCTGGAAGCTTGATAAGATCATTCATGTTGTCAGGTAGCCTTCCGCCAAAGCGGTCAACTATCATCTTTGCCGCATTGTGTATGCTCTTTGCCTTGTTCCTGAAAAAGCTGCATGAGCGGACAAGCTCTTCTATCTCTTCAACATTGGCATTTGCCATCTCCTTTGGCCCGGGAAATCTCTCAAAAAGAGCTGGTGTTATCTTGTTTACCCTTTCATCCGTACACTGGGCAGAAAGAATTACAGCAACAAGAAGTTCAAAGGGTGTTTTGAACCTAAGGGCCGTCCTCGGCTCACCATACTCCCGCTTTAGCCTGTCTATGATCTCCGTTACCTGTTTTTTCTTATCCATGGTTTTCCCCTAAAATTTCATCTTTTTTCTCAAATAAAAGCCACCTGCCAAAAGGGCAAGATGGGGAAAGAGTGCACATAAAAACGGGGAAAGTGCCCCTGTCTTTCCAAGTGATACGAGCATATTCCAAAGGGCCCATACTGAAAAGGCCACTGCGGTTCCAAGGACAAGCCCAAGGGTCGGGCCTGTATTTAGCCTGTAAAAGGCAATTGGAAGGCACAGATAGAGCAGTGAAAGGCCAAGAAGTGGGTAGAAAACAAAACCAAGAAGGGCCATTTCCTGGCTGTAGGCTGGAAGTCCAAGTTTTCTAAGTCTCTTTACTGCTGTAAAAAGAACCCCAGGTCCTGCCTCCTCAACAGGGGTCTCTATTGCAATAAGGTCCTTTGGGGAGACGGGCAAAGCCCGTTCAAGGGTCTTGAAAAATGTCACGCTATTTTCTTTTTCCACCAATCCGTTAAAAAAGTACCACTTTCCCCGGTGATATTTGGCAGCAGGGGAAGCAATAAATTCCGCAAGGGAGTAGTCCGGGTTGAAAAAGATCCACTGGATGCCAGAAAGTTCCTGGGCATTTGCCATCAAAAGCTCTGCAGAAAGTATGGAGCCCTTTCCCCTGTAAAAAAGATGCCCGCCATGCACCATAACACCTTTCTTTTTAGAACCTATCTCCATCTGCAGGATGAACCAAGCTGCATCCTCTGCCTTTGGTACCACAAAAAAGTTCATTGCCACAAAGAGCATGCAGAAAAGGGCCGCCGATGCCACTACAGGTCTGAATATGCGCCTCGGAGCAATACCAATTGACCGCATGGCCATGATCTCCCTGTTTTTCCCAAGGGTGGCCATGGTCAAAAGCCCTGCAAGCAATATGGTAAGCGGGCTTAGCTGGCAGATTATCTTTGGGCTGATGAGTGCAAAATATACAATGACTGTGAGAAAGCCTGTGCCTTTGTTCATGAACTCTGGCAACCTCTCAAAGGCGTCTATCAGAAGATAGAGACCCGTTAGTCCAAAAAAGAGCATGAAAAGGTATGCAAAGTATTTTCTTGCTATGTAACGCTCTATAATCATGGTTATCTGAAAATCGGCCCTCTATTGTATAGAAGTGTTATGGCGTACAGGGCAAGTAATGAGAATGCAAGGTTTGGAAGCCAAACCCCAAGGGCAGGGCTCAATATACGTTCATTCGCCATTGTGGTCCCAAAAAGTATGGCCAGATAGTAAAGGAGGAAGGCGCTAAGGCCAGCGCATATTCCGGCAGAGATGCCGCCTCGTCCAAAAAAGATTCCAAGGGGCATGGCCATAAGACCAAGAACCACTGCACCAAAGGGCACGCCTATTCTCTTGTGAAATTCGATGAGATACTTTTTTTTGAGTTTTTTTGAAATACCTGGGGTGTTCGCAGCCCTGTAAAGTTCCACAGTGGTCATCTCACCCCGTCTTTTTCTGCTGGATGATTGTTCCTGGGTAAGAGACAGGATATATTTTTCAAAGGATATGGTGTCTGAAAGGTTGCATCCTTCATCCACCCTTATGAGCCTTCCATCAAGGAGTTTGAGGGCAATTCTTCCAGAATTTGCGTCTGTTGAAAGGCTTCCCCTCTTAGCAAGTATGGAATAGGTCATGGCTTTTCCTCTTCCGTCCCTGATGTATACGCCCTGGTATCTTCTTGCATCCTTTGTGGCCTTGTCCACGAAGAAGGTAAGCCCCTTTATGGGAGTAAAGAACTGTTTTTCAGGAAGCCCACGCATAAGGGCCTTTTCAGTTATGTCATCCATGAATTTGCTCGTCTGGCGCTTGGCATGAGGGACGACCACACCTGAGATAAAAAGGCCTGCGAAAAAGCTAAGAAGGCTTATTGCAGCAACCGGAGCTACAAGGCGTGAAGGAGAAATGCCTGATGAGAAAAGGGCTATGATCTCACTGTCTCTTGAAAGTCTTATAAAGGCAATAAGTATTCCAAGGAGGGTGCAGATCGGTATGAGCACATAGAGAAAGATCGGAAGCATAAGGAGGTTTAGCTCCAAAAATTCCCTGAAACTGATCCCTGCTGCAAGAAGAGGCTCAAGGCGGGAAAAGAGTTTCCCTATCAGGAAAAGAAGGCTCATTGCCCCAAGAGAGAAAAAAAAGGGTAGGGCAACCTCCTTAAAGACCATCTTTGATACTATCCGGTTTAACATCTTTGCTCAAGGAACTGTCTCATCAAGGCCTTCTTCCCTGATGTAGGCCTTGACTGCCTGCTTCCAGTGTCTCATGGGGGTTTTTGTGATATTGTCGAATCTTTCAAGACTAAGTACGGAGTAGCGAGGTCTTTTTGCAGGTCTTGGAAAGGCCTTCGTGGAGACAGGTTCTATATGAATATCTTTCTTTCCTGCAATCAGGAGTGAATGGCAGCAAAGATCAAACCAGGTACACTTGCCACTGTTACAACAGTTAACTATGCCTTTTGCACCTTTTTCCAAAAGAAGGAGCACGCCTTCTGAAAGGTCTTTTGTGTAGGTTGGCCTTCCCATTTGGTCATTGACCACCTTAAGATGCTTTGTCTTTTTAGAAAGCTCAATCATTGTTTTTATGAAGTTTGGACCATTTTTTCCAAAAAGCCACGATGTCCTTACAATGAGATGGTCAGAAAGGGCCTCCATAATCTCCTTTTCTCCTTGGAGCTTTGACTGTCCATAGACGTTTATGGGATTTGTCCTGTCATCTTCCCTGTATGGCCTGGTGGATGTACCGTCAAACACATAGTCTGTGCTTATGTGGACAAGCTTTGCTCCAATATTGTTACAGCAGGAGGCGACAATTCCTGGGCCTTTCGAATTCACCTTAAAGGCAAGCTCTTTTTCTTCCTCACAAAGATCCACCTTGGTGAAGGCTGCACAGTTTACCACAAGGTTAGGCTTTGTCTTTTCTATTACTTCCTGGACCTGCAAAGGAGAAGAGATGTCAAGCTCCTTTCTTCCAAGGGCTATCACATGGTATTTGGCGGAAAGCGCCTCTGTCATGTCCTGGCCAAGCATTCCGCCTGCTCCTGTAACAAGGGCCAGTGGTCTCATAACTCGCTTCCATAATGATTTTTGTAATAAGACCTGTACTCACCCGAGAGGATCCTTTCCCACCACTGCCTGTTTTCAATGTACCAGTTTACTGTTTTTTCCATACCCTTTTCAAAATCAACCTTTGGACTCCAGGAAAGTGATTTTTGGGAAAAGCCTATATCCATTGCATAGCGTCTGTCATGTCCTGGCCTGTCTGCAACAAACTCTATCAGGTCTTTTGTCTTGCCAAGCATATCGATTATGGTCTCTACCACCTTTAGATTTGTCAGTTCGCAGTTTCCTCCAAGGTTGTATATGGCCCCGGGGACACCCTTTTCAAGGGCAGCAAGTACCCCTCTGCAGTGATCTTCCACATAGATCCAGTCCCGCACGTTCATGCCGTCTCCATAGATGGGAAGCTTTCTGCCTTCAAGACAGTTTATAATCATAAGTGGTATGAGCTTTTCAGGAAACTGAAAGGGCCCGTAGTTGTTGGAACACCTTGTGACGATAACGGGGAGGCCAAAGGTCTTCCATGCAGCCCTGCAAAGAAGGTCGGAAGAGGCCTTTGATGCAGAGTAAGGACTGTTCGGCCTAAGGTGGTGCCTTTCTGTAAAGGCAGGATCATCTTTACCAAGGCTTCCATACACCTCGTCTGTGGATACATGGACAAAGGGGCCCTTGCACCCGGCCTGTCTGAAGCAGTCCAGAAGGACCTGGGTCCCCATTACATTTGTTGTGATAAAGGGCCTTGCACTCTTTATGGACCGATCCACATGGCTTTCTGCAGCAAAGTTTACCACGGCGTCCATATCCTTCATGATGGAGGAAACGACCTGTTCATCCTCGATGCGTCCCTTTATGAATCTATAGCGTTTGTCTCCCTCAAGCTCTTTAAGATTCTCAAGATTGCCTGCGTAGGTGAGGGCATCAAGATTTGTTACCTCATAATCGGTTTCCTTCATGAGAAGGCGAATGAAATTTGTGCCTATGAAACCGCATCCTCCAGTTACCAGTATTTTTTTCATGGTTTTATCAAATGCTCCTTAGGGTCCTTGAATATCTATGCAAGCTCAAGAAAATCTGTTGTTTCCATATCGATTGCGTATCTATCCTTGAAGAATTGAACCGCCTTTTCCTTTACCTGATAGGCGGATTCAAGGCCAAGAAGTTCTGAGACAAGGCGTGAGCATTCTTCCTGGTTGCTCTGTCTCACGATTTTTTTTGTCTTTGGAATGGCAAGGGCATTCATGCTAAGTTCATCAAGGCCCATTCCAAGAAGCAGGGGAACATAAAGGGGCTCTCCTGCCATCTCTCCACACATTCCAACCTCTATCCCCTCCCTGTGTGCAGAATCCACTGTCATCTTTATCATTCTCAGAACACCTGGGTGAAGTGGCTCATAAAGGTGGCTTACTGCATCGTTTACCCTGTCAATGGCAAGGGAGTACTGAATGAGGTCGTTTGTGCCAATGCTGAAAAAGTCTGCCTCGCGGGCAAGTATATCCGCAGTAAGAACCGCCGTTGGTACCTCGATCATGAGGCCTATCTTTATGTTCCTGTTGAATGGATGCCCCTCATTTTCGAGTTCATCCATTACTGAGGAAAGGAAACCCTTTACCTCTATTATTTCGCTTTTTCCAGACACCATGGGGAAAAGAAGACGCAGGTTGCCATAGGCGCTTGCCCGGAGAATAGCCCTTAGCTGGGCCCTGAAAAGCCCCTTTTCGTGAAGACACAACCTTATTGCCCTAAGCCCAAGGGCCGGATTTATCTCTTCTTCAAGGCATACGTCTGATGCCAGTTTGTCTCCACCAATATCCAGGGTCCTGATTGTGACTGGATAAGGGTTTAGTTTTTCAACCACCTCCTTGTAGGCAAGGAAGAGTTGTTCTTCTGTTGGGAGTGAATTTGACGTCATGTAGAGGAACTCGGTTCTGAAAAGTCCGACTCCTTCGGCCCCGTGCTGAACAACAATGGGAATCTCCTCTACAAGCTCCATGTTTGCCATGACCTTTATCCGGTAGCCATCCACTGTCTCTGCAGGCAAACGGCTGTTGTGTATGACCTCGAGTCTGTAGCTCAGATACTGTTCCTGCCTGAGCCTATATGTGGAGATGGTGTCATCGTCTGGCTCAACAACCACAATGCCTTTAAGCCCATCCACGATCATGGTCTCGCCAGAAAGACACTTGGATGTGACTCCTTCAAGGCCAACAACTGCCGGAATCCCAAGGGAGCGGGCAAGGATGGCTGTGTGGGATGTCCTGCTTCCAAGCTCAGTTACAAACCCAAGGACCTTCTCCTTCCTTATATGGAGGGTGTCTGCTGGTGAAAGGCTCCTGGCAACCACAATCACCGGCTCTTCAATGGAAGAAAGATCAAGCCTCGCCTCAGTACCAGCAAGTATGGATTTGATCTTGTTAACGACAAAGCCTATATCCTCAATGCGCTCCCTGATATATGAGTCCGCAACGGTAGAAAAAAGTGCCCTGATCTCCTCCTTTGCAAGCTCAAGGGCCCATTCGGCATTGATCCTTCTGCTCTTTATAAGCTCAATGGTCTTGTCATAGACCATCTTGTCCCGGAGCATGAGTATGTAAGACTTTATGATATTGCTGTGTTCCTTGATCTCATCTGGGAGCTCAGAGATGAGTTTTCTTAACTGATCCTCAACACTCCTTACGGCCTCCTTAAACCTTGTGACCTCTTTGGTCACATCCTCACTGCCGATCTTTTTCTTCACAGTCTTTATCTTCTTGGCATCTAAAAGAAACACCTTGCCTATGGCAATGCCAGGTGATGCTGCTATTGCTTTTAGTGTGTCCAATTTATCACCACTATCTCTTTGATATTCAAATCTTTGTGCCTATTTATTCAGTCAATTTCTCCAAATCGTCTCGCCACAAGGTGTGACAATGCCTCAACTGCCTCTTTGGCATCTGCGCCTTCCGCCCTTATGATGACCTTTGTTCCTGAGGGACATGAGACGGTGAGCACCTCGAGGATGCTCTTTCCGTCAACACTAATCCCATCCTTTTCAATCCAGATGTCTGATTGAAAGTTACTTGCCATCTGGGCAAAACGTGATGCAGGTCTTGCATGAAGGCCAAGCCTGTTTAGTATGACAACCTCTTTTTCAGCCTTCATTGCCTATCTTTTTTAACACCCACGCCATATTGTCACCAAGATCCTTCATGGTTTTCATGCCTTCTGCATCCTCCCTGACCTCACCAGGATCCTTTCCCCTTCCAAGATTCCAGTAGGAGGAGCCTACAACAACCATCTGACCAATTAGGAAGAAGCTGTTCAGGGAGCTGAAGACGTGATAGGCCCCGGCCCTCCTTACTGCAACGACCGATGCCCCCACTTTTCTTTTCAAAAGGTCTCCACTAACCCTGCTTACCATGCCGCACCTCTCTATAAGGGCCTTCATGTTAGCCGAGACGTCTGCAAAGTAGGTTGGCGAGCCAAGGATTATGCCGTCAGCATCCAGCATTTTCTGGAAATATTCGTTGATTATGTCATCCTGGGCACACCTGCCATTTTTCTTTTCAAGACAAATGTAACAGGCAATGCAGCCACCAAGGGGCTTGTTGCCAAGCCAGATAAGTTCAGTCTCTATCCCGTTTGCCTCAAGCCTTTCAAGCACTGTTTTAATCAGAATGCTCGTGTTCCCATGTTTTCTCGAACTTCCGTTAAATGCCACTACCTTCATTGTCATGCCCCTTAAATCGTCTTTACTTTTTTATGACAAAAGAATATTTTGAACCAAATAAAAAGACAACCAAGTTTAAAAAACATCTTATCATCCATTTGAAAGTTTTTTTACACAGAGTCCAATCCTAAGAAAAATAGCCCATGTATCTTGCAATAGAAAGGGCCCGTGAAGGGCTGAAATTCTTGATCCGCCGTTCGGTAAAAAATGATAACGGGGTATGGATCAGCCAGGACCTTTTTGATCTTGGGCCAGATCCTGAGGATTTTGTGGAATACATTGACGAACGTGTCTTTCTAATCTCCGGGGAAGTAGAAGATGCCCTCTTTGAAAAAGGCGTAGAGTATGATTATGAGGAACTGGAAGAGATCTTCTGGCCCTTTATCGATCCTGACATAAAGCAGACCATTGAAGACTTTGGAGGCATTCGTGGAAGGGGTGTGACCAGAAAGAGACGGTACAGCCGCCAGGAGCTTGAGCGTATGCAGGCCTCCATTCATCCATTTGACAGAAGACGCATGCTTTTTCTAAAGCTTCTTCAGGTAAATCTTGAACCCCTTATGAACGAGCCACTAATCTTTCTCAACAGGCTCCTTGATAAGTCCCGGGATGAACTGGAGCACGCCTTTGAATTTATGGAGATGGAGCTTAGGCCTTATGAAATGAGAAGCTATCTATATGCAATCTTTGGATTGCCTGAACGTTTTGGAATGAGGCTATCAAGGTTCATTCCAGAGGTTCAGGACCAGGAGCTAATGGATGGTTTTTTCATCGAAGAGGTTTGCAGGCTGAACAGCGATGGAAAATATCTTGATGAAGGGGCAAGGCCGCTTACCTTCTCCGGGCTTCATCCGTATCTTATGCGTTATGTCATTGAGTATTTTGATTTTGCATTCAAGGGGCCCGGCCCTGGCAGGGTTGAAGGATCCACCGGGCCTTGGCATCCGCCTCCATCGTCTGTCCAGGAAGGACATCTAAAGGTTATGGGGCTTTCGAGAAAAGAGTTTGAGGAGATGAGTGAGAAGGAATTTGTAAGCTTTTTCAGGAAAAAGGCCCAGAGGCTACATCCTGACAAGGGAGGCGAGCATGAATCCTTTATCAGGCTTAAAGAGGCCTTTGAATCACTTTTGGTGCAAAAACGATGGTAGATAAGAACAATACCCTTTCTGTTGTTATCCCCATGTATAACGAAGAGGTCAACATAAGGCCGCTTTTTGACAGGCTTTTTCCAGTTCTTGATGGCCTTGGCATGCCATATGAGGTTGTTTGCATAAACGACGGCTCAAAAGACCGGACCCTTGAAATACTTGAAGATGAGCTTGGTAGAAGGCCAGGGCTTGTGGTTATAAATCTTGCAAGGAACTTTGGTCAGCATGCAGCGGTAATGGCTGGTTTTTCCCAGTCAAAGGGTGACTGGATAATCACCATGGATGCGGATCTTCAAAATCCGCCAGAGGAGATCCCAAATATAGTAGAACAGTTCAGAAAAGGGCATGATCTCATTGGTACAATAAGAAAGGGGAGAAAGGACACCTTTTTCCGAAAATTTGCATCAAGGGTCACCAACAGGATTGTCGCAAAGATCTCAGGAATAGAGCTTCACGATTTTGGGTGTATGTTAAGGGGTTACAGCAGACAGGTGGTGGAAGGAATACTTGAGAACCCGGAATATCGCACCTTCATTCCGGCACTTGCCACCTTTTTTGCCAAAAGCCCTGTGGAGATAACGGTTGGCCACGAGGAAAGGGCAGCGGGCGAGTCCAAGTATTCCCTAATCAAGCTTTTCAGTCTGCAGCTCGATCTTATGACAGGTTTTTCCATGTGGCCCTTGCGCATACTGTTTGCAGTTGGCACCTTCATGGCCATATCAAGCCTGGCAGGGGCTGCACTCATTATCATGCTCAGGCTATACTATGGGCCTGGTTGGGCTGCACAAGGGGTCTTTACCCTCTTTGCCGTGCTTTTTTTCGTTATAGGGTGTCAATTTTTCGCCCTGGGACTTCTTGGAGAATATATTGGCAGGATCTTTCAGGCTGTGAGAAAAAGGCCCACATTCATACTGGGGTGGGTCAGGGGGCAGGGCAAACAGTAACCTGTGCCATCAGCCCCTCTTTGCCGTTGAACTGCGCCTTCTTCCCTGCTTGCCTGCATGGGGGCATCTTCGATGACACATCTTGCAGATGACCTCATGCACAACAGGACGCCCTGTCTTTATACATACCCTTGGTCTATGGCCTTTCATTTTCCTTATTCCTCTTTGTCAATCTTTTCAAAGGACTTGTCTTTTAGGCTTGTTTCAGTAACGCTGCAACCTTGACTTTGCTGTTGATCATGCCCCATGCTGCAGCCTGTGCATCCGTGGCACGGATTGGCTTGGGCTTTGCCTGCAAGCCTGTTTAAGATGAAACGGATCACAAAATAAAATGCCAGAATAACAGCTGCAGCTACAAGTATATTTTGAACCATTTTTATCCTTTTTACCGTATAAGTTTTATTAAAAATAAACCCTTTTTTCAAAATGTCAATGGATCCATTCTGTTAGATTTGATTTCATAAAAGGGTCCCTCTTTTTGGACAATAGTAATTGACTGCTTTCATTATCTGAATAGTGATATTTAAATATTTTAAAATACGGATGGTGTTAGGAGAAAAAAGCAATCTCACAGAAGAAGTACAATCCAGAATTTAAGGCAAAGCCAGCCATAGAGGCCATAGGGTGAGACCACATCTCAAA
>Ga0256833_1000863_pt1 | contig 22975 bp, 24 predicted proteins | sample 356284metaG_FD_190535 | JGI IMG/M metagenome (GOLD analysis project Ga0256833, IMG submission 190535) | Hydrothermal vent microbial communities from Mid Atlantic Ridge, Atlantic Ocean - 356-284 | ecosystem: Environmental > Aquatic > Marine > Hydrothermal vents | place: Atlantic Ocean: Mid... | reverse complement strand
GTTTTTCTCCCCCATCGTGCCCGTTTTTTGGGGTGATCCTTGGTGAAATTACGGGGCCCGTCTTGATCTCTTTTTTCTTCAGTCATTGGCTTTTTCATGTTTGACCGGCAGATGGATTATCATGACGGTCTCCATGCCTGCCTCTGCAAATCGGCCTTCTTCAGGTGGCGATTGTGCCTCTATGAACCCCCCATGGTCTTTGATGATGCCAAATGAAACCGACAGCCCTAGGCCAGTGCCTTTTTCCACTCCCTTCGTGGTGAAGAATGGATCGAAGATTTTTTTCTGGATCTCAGGAGGGATACCAGTGCCTGTATCCCCGATCACTATGCGCACTTCTTGGTTTTCCCGGTTATATTCGGTCCAGATGCCTATTATACCCTCTTGTTCAATGGCATGATGGGCATTTTTGATGAGATTCATGATTACTTGTCTCAGCTTTTCCCTGTTTCCATGTACTGTGGGCAGATCCTGCTCCAGGTTTTTGTTCACATAGACATGATCCATGTTCAGGGTGTGTTCCATGACGGCGAGGACCTCATTGATACATTCGTTCAGATCCACTTCCACCGTATCTGAATCGGGTGTATGGCGTGAAAATTTGAGCAGGTCAGCCACGATACGCTTGCAGATCTTGGTCTGTTTTTCAACGATTTTCAGGGACTCATAGGCATCTCTATTGCTCTGGCAGTCTTCCTCCAAGAGCTGGGTATAGCCCAATATTATCCCAAGGGGTGTGTTTATTTCATGGGCCACACCTGCTGCCAACTGGCCAACAGAGGCCATTTTTTCCGACTGTATCAGGCTTTCCATCACCTGTTTCATGTTGGTGATATCCTTTGCTATACCTTCACAACCCCTAACAGTGCCGTCTTCAGATCTGAGTACAGAGATTGTCAGGATGACATAGATGATGGTGCCATCGGGTCGTTGGAGTTTTGCCTCGAAATCTTTGATGCGGCCTTCTTTACAAAGCTGGGCCCGAAACGTGACCCATTGCTCTGTGTCAGCAAAGAGTTCTCGGAACGATTTGCCAATGACATCTTCTCGTTTTTCAAAACCCAATATCTTTACACCGCTTGGGTTTATGTCCTCTATGGTCTGATCTGCACTGCAGAAGAAGATCATGTCCATGGATCCTTCGAAAAGCCCCCTGAATTTTTTCTCCGACTGTTGGAGTTCGAGGGTCCTCTCTTCGACCATCCTCTCCAGATTTTGATTGAGTTCCCTCAGGGCCTCCTGGGCCTTTCTGAGACGCTGGTTGGCTTCGTAAAGCGCCTGGGCATCTTCTCGAACCCTTTCAATGACATCCCTTACATTCGAATAGTAAAAGGTGAGCACGGCTACCGAGGTAAAACTTATGGTATTCAACCCGCCGGAATAGGGGGCTATCAATTTCCACAAGTGCCCCTCGTTGAAATAGAGAAGGCCAAAGCGGACAGCATGTCCAACGCCCCTCGATACCGCCAGGGCAACAAGGGCCATGCTGAACCAGAACATATATGTCCATAATACGCTCTTGGGTTGGAGTTGGGTAAGTCTGTAGGCATAATAGAAGGCGATCAGTGAAAAGACCACCATGAGCAGAGCCCCCACAAAATCCACAAAATATACTGGGAAAAGTGGTAGGGTCTCGGTCATAGGATCTGGCCTCCATGATTCTCTTCTGCCTGCTGGCGCTCTACGCGTTTACAAAAGTGGCGTAGGCTCATGGAAAGGCTCCACATAGCAGGCACACAGAGAAAATGGTCAAATTGGCCCAGATAGTAGATCCACCTCTCAAGGGTCAAGGGACCTGCCAAATAACTGAATATATGATGTTTACCCACTATTATAGCGGACTTGTCAAGTCTTAGGGCAAGGATGTGTTCCACAAAGGTGTCCAGATTCCAGACAAGCCAGAAAAATATGGATATCTTGAAATATTTCCAGGCCTTACTGCTGTCTATTGGATACTTGTTGAGGATATAGATCAGGAACAACAAGGCCACTGAGAAAAAGATGTGGCCCATGAGATGCACTATGACCCCTTCTGGTGGCCCATGGACCTGTACGGCAAAGGCTGGTTCTGGTGACATTAGTAGGAGCAAGATGGCAGCAATGATATTGGGGCCAGAGGCCTTGTGATGACCTATCGATTGCACGACTTTCAACACCTTATTTGCCGAGGACATGGAATCAGGTCGTACGCTTGGGGTTAGAGAGGTGGTCATTGTCTGTTGGCAGTTTTCATCTATCTGTTATTTAGGATTATTTCCTGTATCTTACTACAATGTCAAGACGAAGAATGCAATCAATTGAATCCGGATTATGCATTTCTCAATCCATGAAATCATTCAAAGGGATTGTCTTTTTCAGGCGTCTGAAATGCATTATTTCGGTTGAAGGGTTTTGGTGCATTCTACTTGTTTTTTAATGGCAAATTCATGTTTCCGAGTCTATAGGCTGCTCCTATGATGCCGAGGAGGGGTTCTTTCACCAAGAAGACGGGTATTTCCATGAGTAACTCTTTCATGCGGCCTTTATCCTCGAAACATGCCCTGAACCTACTCTTCAATAGGAAATCGAGGAGATGAAGTGTGACCCCACCTGTAAGATAAACACCTCCAAGGGGTAGACATTTCAGCGCAAGATTAGATGCCTCTTCCCCGTATGTCTCCAAGAAGAAATCTACTGCCCGGCATGCAACGACATCTCCGTCTTGGGCAAGGGTTGTGATATGGGCAGGTTGTTGCCTCAGGCTGTAGGATGCCAAGCGTTCAAGCCTTTCAGGATGGTCCTGGGCCAAAAATCTATAGATCTCAACAAGGCCGGAACCCGACAGGAGCCTTTCAAAGCTTACGTGTCCGTATGTCTTCATCAAATGGGCCAAGAGGGCGAGGCCCGTCTCATCCCGTGGGGAATAACTGGTGTGTCCACCCTCGGTCCTGAGTACCTGCCAGGTCTGTTGGCAATGGACGACTATTGCTTCACCAAGGCCAGTTCCTGCCCCGAGTATCGCTTTTGTCCCAAATGCTATTGGCTCAGCCCCGCCTATCTTCACCAGCATCTCTTCTCCAATGGCGAGAAGACCCCACGCTGCTGCTTCAAAGTCATTCAGGACAATGCACTGTTGGGGGCTCAGCTCCTGTTGGATCTCTCTACAGTCAATATCCCAGGGGATGTTGGTCCCTTTGATCCTGCCATCGGTCATGACCCCGGCTGCGGCCAGGGCAAAATATTTGGGCAGTTTTATTCCTGTGTCCTTGGCAAATCGCTCCAGTAAGGTTGGCAGGCCTGGGACATCAGCGGTTGGATAGACCCTGATGAGTTTGACCTGTAGGTCCTCGACAATAGCAACTCTGGCATTGGTGCCACCTATGTCAGCACAAAGTATTGGCAAGATGAGCCACCCTACTGTTCGTCAGGCCAGCCTATTGGTACACACAAGACAGGGCAGGGCAGAAGGCGTACGACCTTTTCGACTGTGCTGCCAAAGAATATTTCTTCTATCTGTCCACCTTTGCCCCTGCTGCCATAACCCCCCATTACGATCATGTCTACCTGGAAATCCCTGGCCTTAAGTGCGATTTCCTGAAATGGAGTGCCTGCAGACACAATGGTATCTTTTACCAAGTTACCCTCGGGCCAATTCTTCAAGAATTTCCGAAATGCCTGGGTAGCTTGGTTGTTCAGGCGTTCAAGTACATTATCCAGAGGTTCTTTGGCAAACTTTGAGAAATGTTGTGCCTCCCTCGTATCTACCACATGCATGAGGATGATCTCTGCTTCATAGGTACGGGCTAGCCTGGCTGCATAATTCAGGGAGTTTAGGGCGCAATCTGAAAAGTCTGTCGGCACGAGTATCAAGGAGATGTTCATGTTTCACTCCAAGCAAAAACGAAATATTTCTGTACACCAGCCCTCGACATCGACATGGTGGAGTCGTTTCAACCCTCTTTCATGGAGGCGGTGTTCGAGTCTATGACCTGGGCTTGGCCTATAGCCTGAAAGGATGAGAAATCCTTTGGGTGCCAAGGCATCCACCAGTTTGTCAAGAAGCTTGAAAAGTACAGATGGGGTAAGATTAGCTACAATAACATCCTGATTTTTTAAATTCAATGCATCTATTGGCTTGGATGAGACCTTGATTTTTTCTGACAGGCTGTTGAGTACTATATTCTGCCTGGCATCTGCCAAGATCCTATGGTCTATGTCAAGGCCCAAGACCTCTGCTGCCCCCATCTTGGCCGCCAATATGGCCAATATGGCCGTACCAGTTCCCATGTCAAGAATCTTGGCATCTTTCATCGAGCCATTTTCATATAACATCTGAAGGGCAGATACGGCTCCAATGGTAGAAGGATGCCTCCCGGTTCCAAAGGCACAACGTGTTTTCAGGATGATGGCCTCAGCTCCAGGGGAAGGAGGCGTGTCTCTGCGATCTTGGCCGAGGAGACATACCTGCCAACCGCCAGGCAGGATAAAGGAAGAGGTCTCTTTTACGTATTCAGTACTTTCTCCATCCGACACCTCGATCTCCATGCCCCTGTGGAATATGCTGCGGCCTTCAGGGTCTGCTTCTACCAGTTCTGAAAATGTCCTGAGATATGGATCGATCTCATCATCCGAAAGGGCGACATCTAATAGAAGCATATCCCCATGGATATGGGCAGAAGGTGGAATCTTTACTGTAAGGGGCCCTTCTTCATGGAGTTTCAATAACCACCTAACCGCACCTTCCCTGTCCATACCAGGGGCCATAATCTTGATGACAAGCTGACGTTTAGGTTTCTTCATCGGCATCTGGTGCTGGATGCTCTTTCTTGTATCTGTGAATGAGTTTTTCCAGGTTGTCGAGGGCCTTTTTTGCTGAAGACAATTCCCTTTGGGCCTGGTCGAATTGTAAGAGTTCTGTCGCAAGGCGGGCATCTTCTATGGTCAATGAGATGTCTGCCGCCTTTTTTGACAATTCCTCAGCATCCATGGGTATGGAGCCTGTCAGTTCATCAGCCCTTGATCTCAGCTTCCTATATTGTTTGTTGAGCCTTGTTTCCTGTTTTAGGATCATGGCCTTTGATGTGATAAAGGCCTGTCTTGCCATGTCATTGGCCTTTTTCGCAAGGAATATGGCCTTTCTGTAAGAGCGTTTGGCTGCATAGTATTTGGCCTTTTTGAAGAGGGCAACGGCCTGGTCCCATTTTTCAGGACAATATTTTGACGCCTGTGTTGCCTCAGCCTTTTCAAGGCTAGATATGGCCTGATCCCTCCTCTGTCGCCATTCGTTTCGCAACTTGGCACTGGGGGTCTTTTCTGCAATCTTTTGTAGTTCAAGCCTTATCTCTTTTTTGAGCTCCTGGGTGAACTTATGGGGGTCGGAAAAAGAGAAGCCGGAAAGTGTGATCACCCCTACAATTATTGACAGCAGGCGAAACAACAAGTCATAAGGCCTGCCCGGCTGTGTGCTGATATGTATCCTCACTGTCTTTCCTGGGCCAAGGTATCGATAATGATGAGCCTGTGCCTAAAAAATTATAAGACCTTCGGGTCATTGCGGATTGCAAAGGCCTTTTTGTACCACTTCAATGTATGTTCAGGTTATAGGTGATGTGATCCCTGATCCATTTGGCATCCCACCATTCAACAGGGTTTATGAATACCCCTGCGAGCATCATGCCAAAATGGAGATGGTCTCCGCCTGCAAGGCCAGTGGAGTCTGTTACACCTATTATCTGCCCTTTTTTTACCATCTGACCCTTGGCTACGCTGATCTGATTCAAGTGGGAATACAGGCTCATTAGCCCCATGCCGTGGTCTATTACGATGGTGTTTCCATATATCCCGTTGTCTGCACAAAATACTACCTTGCCACTGTTGGCAGCCGGTACTGGGGCATGGGCCACAGATGCTATGTCGATCCCCATGTGAAAGGCCTGATCGATCTCCTTGCCCTTGTAGAAGTAGTGCCTCTCGTCGGCAAAGCCTGCCCTTCGTGCCCCTGCAAATCGTTTGAATGGTCCTTTCCACATGATTTCAGGCAGGGATTTGGTGGAAAGGGAAAGGAGAAAATGGTTGTCCTTTTTCCTGAGATCCCTGTTGACCTTTAAAAATGTCTCGATAAGGCTTGGGGATGCCACCTCTGGAAATCTCGATGCAAATCCAGGCATCTTTTTTTGCAGGAATGCATCAGTGATCCTTATGGTATCTCTGACCTTTCTCCTTGGGAAAACTCTATATGCCATACCTCCAATACCTTCATTTCCTGCCTCGTCCCAGGCCTTTATGACTATTCCTTTTGGATGATCCATATTGAAAGGGATGGCGAAGAGGGCACGGTAGATATTGTCCTGGCCCTTTACGGCCCTGAAGAATATATTGTTCACCTGGACGCCGGCCTTTGTCACCTTTTCATTGACGGTGAAGGAGACAGCCCCTGCTCCTCCTACCCTTATGTTATGAACAGTGCTCAACACGGTAATGACAGGAGGGGTGAAGTCCACCTTCAAGGGAATGGATAGGATCGCCTCGTTTCCTTGGCCTCCATTTCTGAAGGAGGCATCGAATGCCGTGATCCTCACCTCGAGTTTTGAGGGTGTGAGTCCCAACTTTTCTGGAGATATTGTCCATTCGAACTTGGCCTTTTTCACATCCGAGCCTTTCCATCTGGGGATTAGGGGAAATTGTCTCGATCCAAGGGAAAAGTGGCGCGAGCCCTGTATGATTTCAGCGCTGACCTGCCGCAGTCCTGTCTTGTCGTCTGAGATCTCCACGGCAATGAGCGCATTTTTCCCCACTATGCCAGGGATCTTGACAGGTTTAATGACAGGGGGTGTCCCTTCGAACAGCCTGAAACCCAAGAATGCACTGACCCCCAAGAGACAAATTACGATGGTAAGGAAGACGGTACCAATAATCCTTTTCATATCAGTTCTATCCCTTTTCCTGCTTTTTTATGAAATGACCAAGCCGTTGAACCTATTCATTGCCATGTCGATCCCATCTCTCACAAATACAAGTATGGCCTCTGAGGCAGCTTTCGTCACTTTTTCCATGAGAAGCGATTGTTCTTTGGTGAAACGACCAAGTACATACCTTTCAGCTTGCATATGGGCTGGGGGCCTGTCTATGCCTATCTTGAGCCTGGAAAAGGCAGATGTCCCCAGGGCCTCGATTATTGAGCCTACACCTTTGTGTCCCCCTGGACCACCTGATCTGACAAATTTGATCCTCCCCAATTCGATATCGAGGTCATCGTGAACTACGAGTACGTCGTGTGGAGGAATATTATAAAAAGAGCAGAGCTTGGCAACGGCCAATCCACTCCTGTTCATGTATTCCAGAGGCTTTAAAAGGGTCAGCCTCACATCTTCGATATGGATATCTGCAGAGGCATATCGAGGGGCCTTGAGGTGTTGTCCAAAACTGATCCCCAGGTCCAGGGCCAGCTTGTCAAGGACCATAAAGCCTGCATTATGCCTGGTATATCTATATTTGTCCCCAGGATTTCCAAGACCGGCTATGAGGATTCTATGCAAAAAAACAGCCTCTCTGAGACTATGAAAAAAATCAAAAAGGCCTGAACTTTTCATGTTTCAGGCCCTTGAACAATCGAGATTTATTCCTCGGTTTCTGTTGGTTCTTCAGTGGTGGTTTCTTCTTCCTCTTCTTCCTCTTCCTCTTCGACCACTGGTGCAGCTGCGCCAACTACCGTGAGTAGAGTAGTGTCAGGCGGATCTATGAACTCCACACCTTCGGGAGGAGTGAGATCCCTGACGTGGAGGGCATCACCAATGTCAAGGTCTGATATATCGAGTTCTATCTCCTTTGGAATGGCCAAGGGCAGGCAAGATATTGTCACTGTCCTCTGGATGAGTTCCAGTACCCCGCCATTGACCTCGACACCCTTGGCCTTGCCAATGGGCGTGACAGGCACTTCTATCTTGATCTTTTCATCCACAGAGATGGCATAGAAGTCTATATGGCGTACCTTATCGTTTACCGGGTGTCTCTGAATGGCTTTGATGAGGGCGAGCTGTTCCCGTGCTCCATTACTGTCGTCGGCGAGATTGAGCGTGAAGATGACCTGTTCACCCTTGGTCTTGAAAAGCATCCTGTTGAAGTCTTGTTCGTTTACAGACAAGGCAACGGAATCTATCTTCGGTCCGTAGAGTACTGCTGGAATCCTTCCCTGCTGCCTCATCTTTCTGGCAGCCCCTTTGCCTGCCTTGTCTCTAATACTGGCGTCCATGGTTATCCGTATCATTTTCTTTAAACTCCTAAGTTAATTCAAAAGATTTGCTTCGCTGTTTATGAAAAAGGCCCTGATCATACGAAGAGAGAGCTTACGGAGTCATCATCATGTATCCTTGAAATAGCCTCTCCAAGTATTGGTGCTACCGTAAATACCTTGATCTTGTCCAGCTTCTTGGCCTTTTCACTCAATGGAACAGTGTTGGTGACCATCACTGATTCAAGGGCAGATTCCTTTATCCGCTCCACGGCTGGGCCCGAAAGCACTGGATGCGTTGCACATGCGTGGACCTGTTTGGCCCCCTTTTCCTGGAGGGCAGCGGCAGCATTGCACAGGGTGCCTGCTGTATCCACCATGTCGTCCAATATGATGGCTATCTTGCCTTTCACATCCCCGATGATATGCATGACCTGGGATTCATTCGCCTTTTCTCTACGTTTGTCGATTATGGCAAGACCTGTACCGAGCCTCTTGGCAAAGGCCCTTGTCCTCTCCACCCCTCCTGCGTCTGGTGAGACCATTACCACCTCATCACGTGGGAATTCCCTTAGATGTTCGAGGAGTACAGGCGCTGCAAAGAGATGGTCCACCGGTATGCTGAAAAAGCCCTGGATCTGGCCAGCATGAAGGTCCATTGCGAGAAGTCGCCTTGCCCCTGCCGTGGTGATGATGTCTGCTACGAGCTTGGCGGATATGGGCACCCTTGGTGCAGCCTTTCTGTCCTGGCGGGCATAGCCATAATATGGCACAACTGCAGTTATCCTCCTGGAAGAGGCCCTCCGCAGTGCATCAACCATTATGAGTAGCTCCATGAGGTGATCGTTTACTGGTGGACAGGTGGGCTGGATGACAAACACATCTGCCCCACGGACATTTTCTCCAATCTCAACAAAGGTCTCACCGTCACTGAATTTTTTGACCTGAGCCCTGCCAAGAGGCATATTCAGATAATCACAGATCTCTTGTGACAGGGCAGGATGTGCATTTCCTGTAAAAATTTTTATCTTGTTGATAGACATTTCCTCGATAGCCCCCTGGATTCCGAAAAGACAGAACGTGCTCTGTCGTATTTGAAACTCTTTTTCAAGGGTGCGTTTTTTTATCTCCCCTCAATTCCTGATAAGCTGGTATGAAGACTGCCAGCACTGACCGTACAGTCTTCTCTGACTTATCAGATGATGTCCCAGGCCCCTAATACAACTTTTATAAGATTTAAAATGGCTGGGGCGGCAGGATTCGAACCTGCGAATGCGGGTTCCAAAGACCCGTGTCTTACCGCTTGACGACGCCCCAACAGTCTTTTTCGTTATTCAAGTGTCCTTGTTACGAGACAATTCATACCGGTCTCGGCTGTGACCGAGGCTGCCCCTCTGAGGGCTGTCTCCCTGTCAGGGAATACCCCAAATACTGTAGAACCGCTGCCTGACATTAAAGATGCTTGTGCATCTGCCCTCAACAGGCTCTCCTTAATGGTTATGATCTCAGGATAACGGGCACAAACTGGCTGTTCCAGATCATTTTGCCACAAATTACCTGATAATAGTCTGCGACGGTCAAAAATAGTTATATCAGACTTTCTTGTCAACTTGAAATTCTGATATGCCCACCTGGTGCTTATGCCAAAATCAGGAAATACCAGTACATACCAGTTGGGATTTACCTGACATGGTTGAAGCTCTGTACCTTTACCAGTGCCAATGGCCCAGGTGAAGTCCGTGAGGAAAAAGGGGACGTCAGCCCCCAAATCACTTCCTATTTCATAGAGTTTCTCTGGCCTCAAAGGTGTATCTGCCAGATTGTTTAGGGCCTTCAAGGTAGCTGCTGCATCCGAGCTGCCCCCCCCTAATCCACCCCCGGCGGGGATCTGTTTGTCCAGCCTTATCTTGATTGTCATCTTTAAGCCAGTGGCCTCGGTAAAGGCCATTGCAGCCTTGTATACCAGGTTGTTCTGGCCTGATGGAATCCATGTGGGACATTGGATGGAGATTGCTGTATCGCTGTCTTTTTCAGCCTCTATATCGAGTCTATCAAATAGGGCCAGCTTTTCAAACATGGTCAGGATTTCGTGATATCCGTCGGGCAGCCGGTCCAGAATGAATAAAAACCTGTTGATCTTTGCAGGTGCCTGGATGGTCATGGCGTTATGTCAGGATGATTTCTTGACAAATTTCATCCTAAGATCAAATAGGATATGGTCAATGAGGGCCTTTTCATCATCGGTAAGATTGCCTGCGGTCTTTTCCTTGAGCATTGCAATGGTATCGATGGCATGTCTTGCCAGTTGGAGATTGCATTCGGATTTGTTATTGTCAGGATCAGGTATCTCGCCAAGGTGTACGAGAGCTGAGGTGTTCAATGACAACACAAAGGTGGCAAATGTCACCTGGGGAAGAGGTATCTCGTTTGTCTGAGTTGCATCCTGTTTTTTTTCAGTGGTGCTATTTTCCATGGTGTTAATGCCTCCTCTTTTTTATAATGCCATCCATGCACTTGATCGAGATCAGATAGCGCCTAATTTGAGGTATGAAACAGAGAGAATTCGGATTAGATTCTTTTTTCAGTAGTAAAGTTAGAACATACTGAGCTATGGTACAAGATCCTTTTTGGGTCTTTTAATCCAAGGTTGTGTCCCCAAGTCCTTGACGCTCAACACGAAGAGTATAGGTGAAATGACTCCATCAGATCCCTTTGACAGCCTTTTTCCACCAGGGGCGCTTAAAGACGTATTGTCCCAGCAGGACAAGGATGGTCCTGGGCATGGTCTGAGCTCGAAAGGGAGAAAGGTATGGAAGGTTTCAGAACTACTGGATCACCTGAATAATATCATTTCCATGGAGTATGGCAGGCTCTGGGTGGAGGGAGAGATATCAAGTATGTCCATCCCCCCCTCAGGCCATCATTATTTCACCTTGAAGGACGGAAGGGCCTGTCTCAGATCCGTCCTTTTCAAGACACAGGCAAGAGATCTTGGTTTCTCTATTTCAGAGGGCCAAAGGGTCCTATGCCTCGGCAGGCTCAATATCTATGGTGCCAGGGGTGAATTGCAGATAATTGCCGATACCTTGGAGCCCTGGGGAGAGGGAAGGCTCACAGCCGCCTTTGAGGAACTGAAGAGGAGGCTGGCTGCCGAAGGGCTTTTTGATCTCGTCCACAAGAGGGACCTGCCCAATTGTCCCAATAGGATTTTTGTAATCTCTTCGCCAACCGGTGCTGCAATAAGGGATTTTATCAGGACTGCATGTGATAGATTTCCAGGTATCCCTATCAGTATATGCCCGTCCAGCGTACAGGGGGAAGGGGCCCCGGGAGAACTGATCCAGGCCTTGGAGTTTGCCGAATCATTGGCAGGGGATCAAGATGTTATAGTCATTACCAGGGGCGGTGGAAGCCTTGAGGACCTTTGGGCCTTCAACAGCGAAGAGTTGGTTAGAAAGATATATTCGTGCAAGGTGCCAGTGGTTTCAGCCATTGGACACGAAATCGATTTTACCCTGTGTGACCTGGTAGCAGACCAGAGGGCTGCCACCCCTACAGCCGCAGCTCACCACGTACTGCCCTCCAGACAGGAGTTTTCTCAGTTGATATCAGGGTTGGAACTTCGGCTTTCAAGGGCAATGGATAGGCTTCTTGCCAGCCTCAGGCAGGAGTTGGATGGTCTTAGCCTCAGGTTGAGGCATCCAGGCAGGGATATAATGGAAAAGAGATCGAGGTTGGATGAGCTTGAAAGGAGGCTCGTCTTTTCCATTACCCATAGAATTGAAAGGCTTTGGGCAAGAAACCTCATGCTTTCCCAGAGGCTTTATGCCAATTCCCCTGCAGGGCTGCTGGCCTTGAATCGCCAGCAATTGGATACCTTCTACTCGAGGCTTTTTCAGGCAATCTTGTCGGCCCTCAAGGCCAAAAGGGCGCAACTGGCCGAGCATACGGCTCGTCTGAATGCAGTAAGTCCTCTTGCTTGCCTGGATAGGGGATACAGCCTGGTCTACCATGAAAAAGACGATATACTCATCAAGAGTTCGTCTCAGGTCCAGAGGAAAGACAGGCTAAAGATAATTCTATCAAGAGGAAGGATTGTCTGTGAAGTAGTGGACACAGATGGTCCAGAAACAAAGTAGGATGGGAGCAGGATAAGTGAAAGGACAAACCCCATATAGATATGAGGGATTGGGGCTTTGCGTGCTTCTGGTCTTGTCTTTTGTGTCCCCCATCTTGATTTCTATTCAGGCCCATGCGTCAATGGGGTCGGGGATCCATCTCTCATTGAATCCAGGATATCTTGTACAGGGAGGGATTTGTCAGGTGGTCTTCTTGCCTGACAAGGGTTATGAGATAACCTGGGCAGGTTTTGAAGGCAAACCTCTCGTCTTGAAGGAGTTGGGGCATCATAGGTACTTAGCCCTCGTGGGAGCTGGATTGAGAGAGAAGCCTGGCCGAAAGATACTCAGGATAAGGTTGCATACCCCAAACAATGGGATAAAGACAATTGTCAGGCATATCCAGGTAAAAAGGAAAGACTACCCCGAAGAGCATCTGAAGGTACCTGGCAAGATGGTCGAGTTTTCTCCAAGGACCCTTAGGCGTGTCTTGGCAGATCAAAAGGCCGTACGGCAGGCCTGTAGCAAGATCACCAACAAAATCTATTGGAAGAGACCTTTCGTCTGGCCTGTCGAGTCCAAGATCCTAAGCCCTTTTGGGCTCAGGCGTTTTTTCAATGGCAAACCCCGAAGTCCCCATTCTGGGATAGACCTGAGGGCAAGGGCCAATACCCCCATCAAAGCCCCGAGTAATGGCAAGGTGGCCTTGGTGAGGAACTGTTATCTCAGCGGCAATACCGTGGTTGTCGATCATGGCGGTGGCCTTTTCACACTGTATGCCCATCTGTCCAAGGTGATGGTCAGAAGGGGCCAGAAGGTCCAGCGTGGTCAGGTGATCGGTCTTTCAGGGGCCACGGGCAGGGCTACAGGGCCACATCTCCATTGGGGGGTAAGCCTGATGGGGGTTAGGGTCGATCCTGTGCAGCTCATGAAATTGATGGGTCATTGATCCTATTGTCCGAAATTAAAGGTCTCTCTTCGATCATGCCGATCCTATTAATAGGAATATGGATGTTTAGAGTGAGAGATCTGCCATGGATAACAAAGGCATAGAATTCCAGGGTCTCAATCTCCTGAGTGCTGTCCAGTTGAAGGACTTGCAAAAGGAAGCCCCGGTCATAAAACCCGTAGAAAAGGCCAGTAGAAGCGGCCTCTTTGCAGATGTGAATAGAGACAGGACATCTGGCAAGGCAATCCTGTCTGCCAGTGATCGGATTATTACATATGATGATGCCAGGCGTGCCTCAAAGATGATGTCCGATTTTTTGAAAGACATGCCAGAGTTAGAGTCCGACTGGAAATATGACCGGGATCACGGCGTCTTGGTGGTGGTTATCAAGAATAGGTTTACAGGAAAGGTCATAAGGCAGATCCCACCAGAAGAGATCCTGTCAGGGCATGTGATTTCTGGAGATGTCACCGCTGGCGGTATCATAAGCAAAACAGCATAATCATTGATCCAATACCCTCCCACTTGTCCCTCCTTTAAGATTCTCAATACCACACTACCTCTAAAAATTACCTCTTTGTTCAACAAGTGTTTTGTGTAGCAAGAGAATAATTCTTGAAATATCAATAAGATTTCTCTGGTTCATGTGCCTTATCCTGGTCGAAAAGTGGGGATCGGGTAAATAAAAACAGAAGATATTGGAAAATTTTCTTCTTAGGCACAGCTTCAATCATATAACTTGCCGAAAATCCTTGTGTCTGCCCATTAAAATCTTTAAGGGAAGGAAAATATTCTTTTATGTAATAACTCAAGTTTCTGACTTAAAATCACTTGTTGAAAATGAAGACAAATAATGCCTCGAAATCAACGCCTTTTTAGCCATGGCCCCGCATGGACGTGCATGGACAGTTTACCAGCCCTGATCAGGCCCCAAAAACACCCTCGGCAGCAGCTAAAGTAGCAGTCTCTTTGTTGTATATTACCATGCCGAAGGCATCTGGAGTTTTGTTCATGCCCCGTCGGGCATGAATAAAGGTATTTGTCCATGTAAGTCCATGTGCATCCATGGCTAATTAAAAGTTTTTTAAGTAGGTTATACAACTCCGAAAGTTGAGTCAGAAATTTTATAGTGGTCAATGCCTGTATAGTATATTAAAATCCACACCTGCTTTGTTGGTTGTTGCCAAAATATCTGGATAAAAAGTAGTTCTTCAAACAGCTATGGATTGCTTTAGGCCATTGGCTTTTGCTATGTGCATTTTAGGAGAATTACGATCCAATAAGGATAGGAAGGAGGTACTATTGTGAACTTACTCAAGGACGGTCTTTCAATTCCAGGCAGTTGTGATCTCGAGGCATGTCATGGATACCAGTATATTTCAGTGGTAGTATTGGTCCTTGCCAACCTTATAGCAGTATGTCCGTCCATTTCCCAGGCAGATGGTTCGATGTTTCCTCGCGCCTTGGTGAGTGCAGGGGCAGTACATGGTATCAGCCTGACATCCATAGAAGGTACAATAGACAATCACAGGCCATTGATAGAGTCTTTTCAGGCAATTCCAAACCCTGCCCCCAATCCCCATTGCAAGGTGACTTTTACCTTCAAGGCCCGGGATGTGGATGGAGACAGGCTCTTTTATGTCGTGGATTTTGGTGATGGTTCATCGTTAGCGTCTATGCATTCAGCCCACCATGTCTATGACAAGGCTGGGAGCTATTCGGCAATCTTGTATGTCCACGATGGGCGCGGCAGCGGTGTATCGCAACACATACAGGTGATAATAAATGATGCACCGCCAGCAAAGGTGACCGGTTTCAGGATAAGATAGTTCGGAGTCCAAGGGTGAACTCGACCGTGTCAAAAGGCCTCTGTCTGCTCAGTTGAAACGCCCGGATATCGAGTTACATGCCAGGGAAATCACCAAAAGCAGGCAATCTCTTCCTGGTGATGTAAGGCGATGGACAGGGTTGGAAGATGCACGGTTCCTGCTTGCTCCCAATTGCCCTGGTTCCTGCCAGCCATTAATAAAACGATTGTGTTTCCCTGTGCTCTATAGTAATTTTTGCCTTTAAAAAGCGAGGTGTTTATAAATGAAAAAGGCTGTATTGCCAATCTTGATGTTTCTTCTTTTCTACCTCGGTCTGGTGGGCCAGGCCTTTTCTGGCACTGTAGTAGATAGGATACTCCAAAAAGGCGAACTGACAGTAGGTACCACAGGCCACTATCCACCTTTTACAGTCAAGGACAAAGATGGCAACTACATGGGCTTTGATATGGATCTGGCCAGGATGATCTCAAAGGCCATGGGTGTTGAATTGAAGATAGTCCAGATGCCCATTTCCGATCTATTTGGCGCGGTTCAAAAGGGTCAGATAGATATTGCCTTGGCAGGATTGACCATCACGCCCAAGAGAAATCTCAGGGTGATCTTCATTGGCCCCTATTACGTTACTGGTCAATCCATCCTGGCAGGTAAGTCTGTGGTTGCTTCAGTCAAAGGACCAGAAGATATCAACAAGCCCAGTTTCAAATTAGTTGTTACAAAGGGGACGACTAGTGAGGCCGTTGCAAAGGCTATGGCCCCCAAGGCGAACATAATATCCGTCAAGGACATGGAAACAGCATTCGACATGGTCATCCACCACAAGGCACAGGCCCTGATGGCAGATGAACCCTTTTGTGTGGTTATGGCCTTCAGGCATCAGGACAAACAGCTTGCCGTGTCTTCTCCCTTTACCTTTGAACCTCTGGGAGTGGCCATGCCCCAGACGGATCTTCTCTGGATCAACTGGGTGGATAATTTCTTGATGAACCTCAATGCAACAGGTAAGTTGAAAGAACTCAAGGAGTACTGGTTATCTAATCCATCATGGATGAAGAGGCTCCCAGAATCAGAGGGGCTGCTTTACAAAGAAAAGGAAAGTAGTTTGAAACCCTGAAGTTTTTCTCGTGTCTCGAGTGTGAGGAGGGCCTTTCAAAGGCCCTCTTTTCGTGGTGCACCCGGATTATTTCTTCTTCAATTTTATGGTGAGGGGTATGCAATTCGTGTCTTGGCTGATTACTGTCGTGGGGCCAAGACTCCATTCTTTCACAGACCAGTCAGGTGAGATCTTTTCATCTATCTTTTTTATGATACCGTTGAGATCTATTATTGGATGACGTTCGAATACTGGTGGCAAACCACGGGTCAGGCTACATGCCATACACTTCCCAGGCCTTTCCGTCAGGATAAAGTCGAGTAAAAGTAGTTTCTCTGAAGGGTAAAACCCCCTGAGGCTCAGTGCTATGTCAAAGGCACCTGTTTCAGCCCCTCCATAGAGGGCATTGAAGAACTCATCAGCCCTTTGGGGAGGGAAGAGTTCTTCAAGAAACTCCTTGGTCATAACTTTTTCTACCATTTCAACCTCCTGAGTTTTTACTTCTTTTAGCCCGCAAAATGTAGCAACTTTTTTTACGAGGTCAATTCAGGAAAAGCAAGATATGGGGAGGTCTTGGGTTAAAATGGTTGAAAAAAAGAGATCTTCTACCAAATACCTCTCAGGCCCAGGTCTCTTCTCACCCGGTCCACTCTCCTTTCGAGCTCCACCCTCCATTCGGCATGGATCCTGGCACTCGGTGGGGTGATGAGCTCGGGCAGGCCGTAAACCAGTCTGTCGGCTGCCTGGCTGGCCTCTATAACAGCCTCCACGCTCCTGGCCCCATATTTGTATTTGGCTATGAGCAGCCGGAGTAGGAGTCCAGATGTCTTTCTGGCAGCCTTCTTCCAGTGGCTATTCATCTGGTGGGCAATTATGAAGGCGCGCTTCAACAATATCCTTCTCAATTCTTCCAACTCGGTTTCTGTGGCAGAATCCCTCAGGAGTTCATCAGGGATGTCTATACCGTCTATATCCAGTACGACCCTGAGACGTGACATGAAATCGGGGATCTTGAAGGCCTTTACCAGTTTGGTCTGTTCAGTGTCTTTTTGCTTCAACATGGCCTCCATCTTTGAATAGGAGTCTTTTACCCCGCCTGCAAATACGAATACGCTCCTGCCAATATAACGAGGAATACCGTGGACATAGGTAACGCCGTCCTGCATGGATGGGAGAAAGTAGCGTAGATAGCCGAATTCATGTCCGTCATATCTACAGTCGAATTCATCCCAGAAGGCCACAGGGACCTTTCCCTTGGCCACACTTGCCCTCACCAGATCGATGGCAGCATTTATCTCCTCTGGACCAGAGAACTGGGTGAGATTGAATTCAAAGAACTCAAAGGGATTTGTCTGGAAGTTTTTTGATATCACGTTTGCCACTTCTTTTACGGCAAAGGATTTGCCAGAGCCTGGAGGGCCAAACACCCCGATGCAAAGAGGCCTCTTGCACACCTCCCTTGAGACATAGCTGTTCATGACAGACTGAAGTGTAACAACCGGGGCTATTTCTGCTGGATCAGATGTACGGAGGTGGCCAACCTCAAACATCCTTAGATCCCTGAATCCCCTTTTCCTGTTCACTTCCTCCTTGAGATTCCTGAGTACCTGAAGGATTACTGCTATGTAGCCAAGACGCTGTTGGTATTCAGCCTGGTCTGGTTCACATTTTTTTACCACATTGGTAAAGAATGTACGGATTGCAGCCTTGCGTGTCTCATTCCACTTCTGGCAGGAGACCCTCTCCAATAGTTTTTCCATTTCTTGACTATATGGTGGGAGCTCGAAAAAGCATGGATCCAGGCAGGTTTCAATAAACGAGCAGGAGGCACCAAGGGGGTAATTGGAGGAAAAGTCCAGATTGGGAAACTCGAGACATCCATTGAAATAATAACCTTTTTGTTTGAGCAATTCCCAGTTCATCAATACCCGTTTGGACAGATCGAAGAAAAAACTTCTATCAAAAGGGATATGGTCAAGGCGCAAGGCATCTCTTGCAAGCATGGCTGTAACCAGTGTGTCGAAACAAGGGGCAGAGCCCTGTTTTCTATTGGAACCCTTTTCAGGTAGGGTGCCATCCCTGTGGCGGAACATGGTATGCCTTGGACCTACATAGAGTAATGCATTGGGGAACATCTCGACCAATATATGGCACTTGAATTGACCGGCCGTTTCGTCCCACAGGCCGACCTCCTCAGATTTCAATGCCCTTATGCACATGGCCACGAGTGATTCCCATACCATGGCACTGTCCATCTCCATGCGGGTGGTTTCAAGATCGGATAACCTACAAAAAAGGAGAAAGTCCTCCCGGAAGGTCTCGGCCCATTGGCTCCAGTTTGCAGGGGTGATCCCCAGGGCCATGGTCCATGCCCCTGGATTTTTTTTCTTCAGCTCTGTTGCGATACGGGGTGGATTGCCTCCATCGTCCACGATGATGATTCCATTGTTGTTGGAGACTTTTTCCCTGTTTTCCCCGGTGAGTTCCACCTTCTCTGGTTCAGGTGGCCTTCCTCCAGGTGGGAGGATCTGGCGTACCATGAACCAGCCATGATCTGGGTCGTCTTTGGCCTCCTTGATCTTATTGAAGATCTGGAATACTTCCCTTTCTTCACCATAGGCCACGGTATCGATCTTGGGAGAAAGTTCAGTAGCAGTCAGGAAAGAGGACAGCCAGGTAAGGCACTCCTCGAGACGTCCTTCCTCGATGGATACCTTGCCTGCGAGTAACTCTATGAAATCCGCAGGGTTATATCCATAGGCAGGCAGGCTGCCCTGGGCCATCATGCTCACTTCCTTTATGGGCAGATTGGTTATCTTGATCCTGGAACCAAGTACAAGAAGTTTACCCTCAGGCATGTTTTATACCTCCTCCCAAGGTCCTGGTGAGACAGTGATTGGGGAACTGGTGTATCTGCTGTCGGCTCATTTTTTAAGATAATAATATAGGAAAGTAAATATTTTCAAAAGGGTTTAAACCCGGATTATGCACTTCAAATGTTTGGGTAAAAATTTTTTATAAAAAATCAGTTAATTATCTACATCATACCCTCTGCCGCGCATCTTTGGCAAACTTGCGAGCTGCATAATCCAGGTTAAAAAACAACCATTTAATAAAATTTGACTTTTTTATTCTTTGGGCTGATAATTTTTTAAAGTCGAATGAAAAGGGGGCAAAAAAGATGAGTGTTTATAAGTTCATAGAATTGGTGGGAACGAGTGAAAAGTCTTGGGAAGATGCAGTTGCACAGGTTGTAGCCACGGCCAGTAAGAGTCTGAAGGATTTGCGGGTGGCCGAGGTTAAGGAGATGGATGCCAAGATCGAGGATGGAAAGATAATAATGTACAGGGTAAAGGTTAGTTTGTCGTTCAAGTACCGTCAGGGCTGATTTTTTTGTGATTTGCCTTTGCTGAACAGGATCCGGAAGGGTTTTGTGAAGGCCTTGCGCGGTATTGCCTGGATGAGGGCTGAGATGAGAGATATCAATGCCCACAAACCAATGATGGCACCGATTGCAAAGAAAACGCACTGAAAGACCATCACTCCTCCAGGATGTAGCTCTATTGGGGGCCTTGTCTTAGCCCCCATGAAGGTTCTGAAATATTAGTCACGTGGAACCTGGAGCATTCGGTCAACGGCCCGGTAGGCCTTTATCCTGATATCTTCTGGTACCTTTACTTCTGGTGTTTCATCCTCCAGGGCCTTCAATATCTCTGGCAGGCCCGTTTTTTTCATATCCTTGCATATCATATTGGCAGATGCAAAAAAGAATCGTTTCCCCGGGTTTTCCTTCTCCAGGGCATGGATGAGGCCATTCTCAGTTGCTACTATGAATTCTTCGGCACTTGAGGACTTGGCGTAATCGAGCATCCCGCTGGTACTTCTGACCACATCTGCAAGCTCGAGTACCTGCTCTGTGCATTCAGGATGTGCCATGACAACAGCATCAGGATGTTCAGCCATTGCCTTTTTTAGTTCGACGACAGATAGATCGTCATGTATGGGGCAATAGCCATCCCATGCATGTATGACCTGATCGGTATGCCGCCTAACCCAGGCGGCCAGGTTTCTGTCAGGGGTCATGATCACTTCTCTTGCCCCAGTCCATTTTACCACCTGTACGGCATTGGCAGAGGTGCAGCATATATCGCTTTCAGCCTTTACCTCGGCAGACGAGTTGACATAGGTGACAACCGGGGCCCCTGGATGTTCTTTCTTCAGCCCACGCAATTGTTCAGCCGTAAGCATGTCCGCCATTGCGCAACCTGCATCTTCTACGGGAATGATGACCTTTTTGTCAGGACATACAATACTTGCAGCCTCGGCCATGAAGTGCACTCCGCAAAAGATTATCATGGCTGCATCCGTCTTTGACGCTTGAATGCTCAAGGCCAGGGAATCTCCCGTGAGGTCTGCGATGTCCTGAACCTCGGGTACCTGATAGTTGTGGGCAAGGATTATTGCATTTTTTTCCCTGGCGAGATCTTTTATTCTTACTATTAATTCTTCTTTTTGATTCATCTGTTCCACCTCTTTATTGCCCCCGGTACACCTCAACCCCCTTGGGTATGGAGAATCTGAAAAGGGAAGGGGAAAGACGGGGGTTCAACCTTATATCTGAAAACCCAATAATGGTTCGGCCTCCCATCTGGTCTTCAATGATTATCCTGGAGACCAGATGGCTGTGAGGGTCAAGGGTGATGAGCAGTTTCTTGAGTTGTGGAATCCGTTTCTTGGGGATGAGGCAGAGACTCCAATCTGGATTGTCGAGCTCTGGAGGAGGTGGGGCTATATTGAAATCATGTCTCAGATCCCCTTTCCCAAAAAAGAATGCCCTGCTGATCTCAGAGGAAAGAAACTGTCTCCTTGGTATTACCGTGACCTGCTTTGCCTCTACCTCGTATATGTAGACCTGGTCACCACTGGTCACGATGAGTTGCTTTGCTGGTTTTTCATATTCCCACCTCATTAGGTGGGGCCGCTTGAAATAGACTTGGCCCTGGGCAGAGACACCTTCCGTATCGCCAACGGCAAAGGTCTTCTGGTTGAAATGGGCAGCGATGGAACCGGTCTGGTCGTAGCGTTTTTGGAGGATGTCCACAAGCCTTTCCAGATGGTGGCTTTCCAAAGTCGTCTGTCTTGCCCATGAAGTCTCTGCCAAAATCCAGAGAATGGATACACCTAAAAAGACGAGTATTGTTAGACAGTAAACAGCAGCCTCTTTCTTGCCTACTTTAAAAGGCATCAATTTTTTTAGGATCATAATAATTTTTATATTAAGAAAATTGTCTTTGATAATCAAGTGGGATTACCCTCCTGGTTTTAGTAGTTTAAAGCCCAAGTTTTCATCAAGGATCCGTCTGGCTTTGACACCTTCAATCTCCATGACTACCAATTCCATTATATGCCATACCTTGACGCCTTTTCTGATGCAGCCGGTAATAGTGCTCTTGCCCCTACCGCAGGCCATGTGCATGTGGACAATGGCCCTTCCGTCTTCATCACGAAACAGTGTGCCAGTGCCAGCAACCTCTGATGCATCTTCAAGGACCTGCTCCATTGGCTCTATGGGAGATTGTCCCCTGCTGTGTTCAGGGCCTACTATGAGCCTGCTGCCTTTGTCTGCCGCTCCCACGGCAATTACCGAAGCAGCGTGTATGTCTTCTTTTTCTGCCAGGCGTTCCAGGCATTCATGTACGATGTCTCCATCCTCGAGCCTTATGACAAATATCCTTCCTGGCCTGCCCTCAACGTATTTCATGGTAATCCTCCGGCAGGTCATCTGGAAGGGTATCCATGGATGCAAATAAAGGCTCATGAAGAGGCAATACTATGTCTACCATGTCCTTCAGCCCCTTGACCTGATCATAGGCCTCGTAGGTATTTACATGTGTGCCAGGAGGTATCACCTCCATCTCCATGGCAGTGATCTGTCTTGGAGGATAAAAATTTTCCAGTATTGTACAAAAGCCACTAATGCCCGCAACACCTCTGTCGGTCTCAACGATGATACTCATACCTCCTCTTGTATGGGCGGGGGTATGGATCATCCTGATGCCAGGCAGGATTTCTGCATCATGGTCCAGGTGGGTCATCATGCCCTGCTGATCGAGTTCTTCCACGAAATCGGCCATGTAGCGGAAATCCAAGGGGTGAGGGTGGTAACACGACTCAAATTCCAGCTCATGGGCATAAAAACGTGCATTCACACATTTGAAGTCGTTCTCACAGTGGTCGTTGTGAAGATGCGTGTGTATGACTATGTCAATGTCAGCAGGCTTGAGCCCCCACTTGGAAAGCCCTTGTTCAAACGTGTAGATCTTGCCCCCAATTGCCCTTTGCCTGTCCTCTGATTGTATAACCCCCATCAGTCCTGTATCAACGAGGACGGTTTTATCTGATCCCTCCAACAGCCAGGAATATATGGGAATAGTGTATTGTTTCCCATAATCGTGTTGGTAGGTCATCATACCCTTGTCAAAGATCTTGGTGCCGACAACTATTGGATGCAATTTATATTTGGCCATTTTCACCCTTCTCCAAGACTATTTTTTGCAGATAAGCAACCAGGAATCCAAGGCACTAAAACAAACCTATAAGACTTGGTCAGATTTTTAAAGGGGGGTTTTTGTGTTCATACATGGTTCATGTTAAAAAAATTATAGACTCAACTTTCGGACTTGTATCCCAAGTCATGTAACCTCTTGAATCGATTGCCAAAGTGGTGTAGTTGGGTGCAGCAAATGGAAAATCGATTTTACTACAACCTCTTTTATCAGAGTG
>Ga0256833_1000862_pt1 | contig 22982 bp, 24 predicted proteins | sample 356284metaG_FD_190535 | JGI IMG/M metagenome (GOLD analysis project Ga0256833, IMG submission 190535) | Hydrothermal vent microbial communities from Mid Atlantic Ridge, Atlantic Ocean - 356-284 | ecosystem: Environmental > Aquatic > Marine > Hydrothermal vents | place: Atlantic Ocean: Mid... | reverse complement strand
CTCTCGTAAGTCCTTATTTTCAACTCTCCGTCAAAACTTACAAAGTTAACGTTAGTTCCGGTTGGAAAAAACTTGCTGTACCTTATTTTTTTAGCTTCCGAGATGTCTAACCTTTCTAAGTCATCTACAAAAATTACGGCGTGAGGTACGCCAGTATTGACCGCATAAACTTTAAACTTTCCAATTTCTGCAAACCAAACTCCTCTCTCCTCCTTAGACTTAACTGCCGGAATTTTTTCCGGATCGAATTCCACATAACCCATGTCAACTTTAACTCTGAAAGGATTTTCAAGAATTTCAAGCTTTTTTAAACCTGCGAGAGTTTCAGCAACGAAATTTCTATTAACATAACCTTTTTCAAAAGCGAACCTCGCAAAACACCTTATACCGTTGCCACACATCTCTGCTTCGCTTCCGTCGCTGTTAAAGTACCTAAACTTAACGTCCGCTATTTCTGACTTTTGAACGAAAATAGCTCCATCTCCCCCGACACCAAACTTTCTATTGCACACTTTTTTTACGAATTCTGGCTTTTCCTCTTCTCGAATTAGAACTCTCTCGTATTCATCAAAAACTACGAAGTCGTTTCCATTTCCGTGCATTTTCGAGAATTCAATCCTCATCGATATCACCTATCTCTTTCAAAATTTCTTCAACGTTTTTAACCACATCTCCTACTATAACTCTCCTACCAACTATAACGTAATCAGCACCAGCTTTTATCGCCTCTAAAGCACTTCCACCCTGCACACCAACGCCGGGAGATATTATCTTAAGATTACCCACAACTTTTCTTAGAGATTTTATCCTTTCAACTCTCGTAGCAGGAGCGACTATACCGCTACACCCAGCTTTAACTGCTACCTTAGCAAGTTTTTCGGATACGGGTAACATGAATTCCTTTCCACCTTCGCTACTCAGCTCGCAAACAGCGTAAACTTCTCCACCGTACTTTTTGGATTTGTTCACGACAGCTTCTAAGGAATCAAAACCAACAAAAGCGTGTGCTATAACAGCTTTTGCACCCGCTTCAAAAGCACATTCAGCTATTTGGGAACTCATGTGAGGCACATCAGCTATTTTAAAGTCTGCAATAACCATAGAGATCTTAGACAGCGTTTTTATTAAGCTAAGTCCCGATTTCAAAACTAAGGGATAGTTTACTTTAAAGGCGTACACGTAATCGCTTATCTTCTCAGCTATTTCTATTGCCTTCTCAGCCTCGCAGTCGAGAGCAACTATCAGCCTTGACATTACTTGAGAGCGGAATGGAATTTAAAAAAGCTTTACGTACTTCATTACTTCTTTAAAATCCCTCTTAACTCCGTAACTCCGCTCAAAGTAATTCAAAACGTTTTTAACATCTCTTTCTAAAAGTTCTTCTGCGAGTATTTTAAGCTCGTTAAAATTAAGAGAAGAATAATCTTCACTTTCTTCCTCTAAAACTACTGCCTGAGGAAAGTCTATAATCCAAACGCCATCTTCGCTAACCAAGATGTTGTACTGGCTTAAGTCGCCGTGTACGACTTTCTTTACACACATCTTTTTAACTTCTTCGAGGATTATATCAAGCACATCCTCAGCATTTTTTAACTTCACCTTAAACAACTCTCTTGCATCTATTAGCTCCATTACCACGGCATTTCCTTCCCACCCATATGGCTTCGGAACGCTTGCAAAACCAGCGAGTCTCCTCAAAACTCTGAACTCATTTCTCGCTGATCTAACGGTTAGGACTGTAAAGTGTAAATTACCGTAATCCCTTTTTTCTTTAACTTTTTTAAAGCTTGGATATCCAACTCTGTGGAACTTTACTATTACTTCGCCGTACTTATCAGACATAGCATTGTAAACCATGCTCTCTTTACCTTCCCCCATTTTGCTTCCGATCATCGAGATTATTCCTTTGTTAACGAGCCTTCTTAAAGAGTAAAGAGATAATCCGAAGAAAGTAAAAGCAGCACCAAAGTAACTTAACTGTTTTATCGTCAGAATTCCATCTCCAGCCATTGCCCTCATTATAGATTCAGCTTTTTCCTGAGGAATTCCTGCACTTTTCGCTATAACTTCCGAAGGAATGTACTCGTAATCCCACATATGGTGAAAAATGGCACTAAGAATTCTCCATCCGTTTTTACTTATTTTTCCGTAAGCTTCTACTACGTCCATTGTCTCACTTTAATCGTTTAAACAGAGCATATGACCCATTTTCTCTTTTTTCGTTTTTAAGTAGTTTATATTTTCTCTGGACGGTTCTACTTCTATTGCTTCTCTCTCAACTTCGAATCCGTACTTCCTTAGCTCGTCTATCTTAAGCGGGTTGTTCGTCATCAGTTTTATTGATTTAACACCCAAATCCATTAGTATTTGAGCTGCAACTCCGTAACTTCTCATGTCAGGAGGAAATCCAAGTTCTATGTTGGCTTCAACTGTATCTTTTCCTTCCTCTTGAAGTTTGTAAGCCATCAACTTGTTTATCAACCCTATCCCCCTGCCTTCATGTCCCCTCATGTATATTAAAACACCTTTCCCAGCCCTGTCTATTGCCTTAAGTGCTCTTTCAAGCTGTTCTCCACAGTCACACCTGAGAGAGTGGAAAACATCCCCAGTTAAACACTCTGAATGTACTCTAACGAGAACTTTGCCCTCATTAACGTTTCCCCTAACCAGAGCTACTATTTCTCCAAGCGGAGTTTCGTATCCAACTGCCTTAAAAGTCCCGTAAAACTTCGTTGGTAGCGTTGCCTCTACGACCCTTTTAACGAGTTTCTCACTTTTAAGCCTGTATTCTATCAATTCTTCTATGGTAAAAACGGGAAATTCCCTCGAACTTCCAAAGTCTTTGGCATAGTTTTCGTTTGCAAGATCCCCTTCTTCATCTGTTAGAGTTGAGTAAACTGCAAATGGTTTGAAACCAAGCATTTTTGTGATGTCAACGCAAGCTTCCCCGATATTCGGTCTTTCTAAAACTCCTCCTTCTTTTGCTTCTTCTACAAATATTCTTCCGGGAAAAACAATTTCATCGTGTTTAACTTCTTTTCTAACCAACCTTCTTATGAATTCAGCTTTTTCTGAAGCAGAAGTTCCGTTCCTACTCGAATCTATAGATATTACTTGGTAAACCAAGTACCTATTTAGCCCCAATTCCACAATCTTTTTCCAGGGCATAGTTATCCTTATTTCGTCGCAGTTCTTCATCATAAGGGCTATATGCTCTCTGGAAACTATTTCTGCTGGAACGCAAAGAACTACTTTTTTTTCATCCACAACAATAAAAGGCCTGACTTTTTCTTTGAGAGAGGAGATTTTACTTTCAGTGAGCATGATACAAGTGAGTCAGGAAGTATATTAGATTTTATGAGTTACTTGTTAGTTTTGTGTTAGTTTTGTTAGTTTTGACTTCCCAAAGAAGTGAATGTAAAAGAAATTACAAAGCCTTATATGGATTTTTAAGTTACTACAGCTTTCAAAGATTTTTATTCTCAAGTTCCAGTGGAAATAAAGGGGTGTTATAGACAATATCTACGATTTTATTAATAAAAATTTACCTGAACGAATTTTATCCAGCTAAATAAATATATTATCAACATGGTAAAGCTCTTAAAGATGTTGGTACTCCTAAGTTGCGGTGGTGTTATGCCGAATATTTTCGAGTCATTAATGTCATCTCCAAAGATATTCAAAAACAGAGATGCTCTAAGGCATTCGTACACACCAGAAACTCTACCACACAGGTCAGAACAAATAGAAGAGTTAGCTACTATTTTGGTTCCAGCTTTAAAGGGAGAAACTCCCTCAAACATATTCATATACGGAAAAACCGGGACAGGTAAAACCGCCACTGTAAAGTTCGTGGGCAGACAACTTGAAGAGATGAGCAGAAAGCTTTCAGTACACTGCTACGTTCACTACTTAAACTGTGAAAGGATAGATACTCAGTATAGAGTCTTGGCTACTCTTGCAAAAGCACTTGGTAGAAATGTTCCCATGACCGGATGGCCAACTGATCAAGTTTACGACGAGGTTAGAAGAGCTATAGACTCGAGAGATCAAACGATAGTAATAGTCTTAGACGAAATAGACAAATTAGTTAGGAAAGGAGATGATGTCTTGTACAACTTATCGAGGATAAACGGAGAGCTTGAAAATGCGAGAGTTAGTATCATAGGAATTTCCAACGACCTGAAATTCAAAAACTTCTTAGATCCAAGAGTACTCAGCTCTTTAAGTGAGGAAGAGCTAATATTCCCTCCCTACAACGCCGAACAGTTACAAGACATTTTAGCTCAGAGGGCAGAACTTGCATTTTACGAAGGAGTACTCGAAGAGGATGTTATACCATACTGCGCAGCTTTAGCCGCACAGGAACACGGAGATGCAAGAAAAGCCCTTGACTTGCTAAGAGTTAGTGGCGAAATTGCAGAAAAAGAAGGTGCAAACAAAATAACGAGAGAACATGTAAAGAAAGCTGTTAGGAAGATAGAAACGGATTACGTGGTTGAAGCAGTTAGAATGTTACCAACTCAAAGCAAAGTTCTCGTTTACGGAATGATAATTCTAACTGAATCCGGCTTAAGAAAGTTTACAACTGGAGAGGTTTACGCGATATACAAGAATTTGTGCAAGAAAGTTGGAATTGACTGTTTAACTCAGAGAAGAGTTAGTGACTTGATATCTGAACTGGACATGCTGGGAATTATAAACTCAATAATAATATCGAAAGGCAGGTATGGCAGAACGAGAGAAATAAAGCTGGATGTACCAATAGAACCTGTAAAAAACGCACTACTTGAAGATTATAGGTTAAGTCCCCTTGCTGGAATAGAAAAAAGCATGAAAGGAATACCTCCCTTAGAAGCTTTTGAAACTTAGTGGTGAAAAAATGATGTGGAAGTTTAGGGCAGTTAACAACAGAGTAGCTAAAAGAAGATATTTTATTTACTCTCTAATTTTAATTTTAATGTTTGCCTTTGCAGCTATTTACAGAGTAGAAACAGGGTTTAGCGTTAAAAAAATGGCTATTCTCCTCTCATTTAGTGCGGGTTTGATATTTTTGTACACGCTAATATCTCTTGGAAAGGAAAGATACTACAGTATGGACGAAAAAGAAATAGTTTACAAACCCTTAAAAACAAAAATTGAAGACATAGACGACTTTGAAGTTGATGAGAAAAACAGAGTTATAAAGTTAAAGCTAAAAAAGAACAAACTGCTTGCCGTTAAAACGCTTTACTTTGAGGATTTATCAGACATGAGAGAAGCTGAAGTGTTTCTAAGAAAATACTTAAAAAGTTTAAAAAATATTAATTTTAGTTAATAAAAAATTAAAAAATTAGTTGATCAAACATGCAAGTCAGCGTAATTGGTGCAGGAAAATGTGATGAAGAAACTAAAAAAATTGCAGAAAGAGTTGGGGAACTCCTTGCGGAGAGAGGGTGCGTAGTGATAAACGGTGGCAGAGGAGGAGTTATGGAAGCAGTTTCTAAGGGGGCGAGGAGGAAAGGAGGAATAGTTGTTGGAATACTTCCAGATACTTCAGAAGGTAACGAGTACCTCACTGTTAGAGTTAAAACTGACATGGGTCACGCAAGAAACGTAGTAGTAGTTCAGTCAGGAGATGTAGTTATTTCCATAGGAGGGAGTTACGGAACGATCTCTGAAATGTCAATAGCCCTTAAAATTGGTAAGAGGGTTATAGCTATCAATCCTCCAGTGATGTTAGATGGGTTGATAATTGCCAAAAGTGCTGAAGAAGCTGTTAAAAAGGCGATGGAGGTGGTTGAGTGAAAGTAATAGAAGTAGAGTTAGAAATGAACGGAATTGCGGATATAACTGAGGAGGTTAGAAAGTTCGTAGAAGAAAGTGGAGTTGAAGAAGGAGCAGTGTTGGTATTCAACGTAGGTTCTACGGGAGCTATAACAACCATAGAGTACGAACCGGGTTTAAAGAAGGACTTTCCAAGAATAATGGATAGAATCGCACCTTACGGGGAAAACTACGAGCATCACAAAACTTGGGGAGATGACAACGGCTCAAGCCATGTAAAGTCTGCGATAGTAGGAACTAGCATAGTCGTTCCGTTTAAAGACGGTAAGCTCATGCTCGGTACGTGGCAACAAATAGTAGTTGTAAACTTTGATACTAAGAAGAGGAGGAGGAAAGTAATTCTTCAAATACTAAAAAGTGTTTACTAACGTTATTCTTAACGTTATCGTTTAAAACCAGTAATAAAACGCGATGATTACAACTACAAAACTGCTCCAGCTATAAATCCTATCAACCCGAAACCCATAGCTATGAGCGTCTCTTTTCTCAACTCTCTGATCAAGCTCACATCTACTCTCTTTAAAAGCTTGAAAGAGCTTTTAATCAACAAAAAGTCCGTGATTAAGACGGGAATTACATAGCCGGGGTTGGCAAACCTCCTGTAGATTAAAGGAGGTATGAAGCTTAGAAACACTGCAAGTATAAAAAACAGAGATGCTAACTTTGCCGCAAACTCTACGCCTTTAATCCTAGCAACACTCCTAACATTTCTTATCGCATCTCCAGTAATATCTTCTATTCCTTTCATTATTTCTCTTCCAATTCCAGAGAAAAACGCTAAGGAAGATAGCAGTAAAACTGGACCTGAAATTTCGTTTTCAGCGACAATACTGCCAAAGAGGAAAGGGACTGCCATAGAAAATGCTATGTAAACGTTTCCTACGATACCGAACTCCTTTAACTTTAAATCGTAAGCGTATCCAAGCAGAGAGACTGCAAGTGCAAAAACAAAAGCTTCAAAGTTTACCAAATAAGCAAAAATCAGTCCAATTGGGAAGAGGGCTAAACTTAAAATAAGGGCAGTTTTCCTTGAAACATCCCCTCTTACTATAGGTCTGTCCATTCTCTTGTTAGCGAGATCCACTTCATAGTCTATGTAGTCGTTTAGGGCAAAGCCTGAAGCCTGAAGAAATATTGCAGCGAGCATACCAAAAATTGCTTTTTCAACAGAAAAGTTAAAGCCAGAAGAAACAATTACTCCAGACAAAACGCCAAAAGCGTACATTATTCCATGTTCTAATCTTAGCAATTCCCATATCGCCTTCATATTAAACGTTATACTACTGTTTCCAAAAACTTTTCAATGTTCTCGTAAATGACGTTTCCAACGACGATGACATCAGCATATTTTATCATTTTCAGAGCTTTCTCTTTGCTGTCAATTCCACCACCGTATATTAGGGGAGATGACTTTAAGTTTTCTTTAACTGTCTTAACTACTTCGACGTCGCCAAAAGTTCCACTGTACTCTATGTATATTGCATCCATTCCAAAAATCCTCTCCCCAGCAATAGCGTAACAAGCAGCTTGCAAAGGTGAGAGGTCGCAAATAGAATTAGTAACCTTAGCTACAGCCGATTCGGGATTTAGCACTATGTACCCTTCGAATACGGTTTCTTCAAGTAAGTTGAAGAAATCGGAATTGCAATAATTCAGTTCTATCCACTTAGCGTGCTTTCCAGTTATCCACTCACCATCCCTTGCGTTAAGAACTGACGGAACGAAAAGGTAATCCGCATCATAAAAAACTGCTTCTGGAGAAGAAGGTTCTAAAATCGTTGGCAATCCGTATTCTTTAACGGCTTTAAACAGATTTACTGCTTTTTCGAGAGTTACGTTTTGCGTACCCGATATCATTACCGCATCTGTTCCACTTTCAGCAACAGCTTTTATCAGATTGTCAGGATTTGGTTTATCTGGATCGAGTTTTGTTATGTGTCTCCACTTCCTAAGCTCTTTAATCCCTTTTTTCTCGGACATGCCGTCGAAGCTAAGTAGAAAATAAGTTAAATGTTTTGGTATTAAAGTACAAAAAACTAAAACTTAAAGTACAAAAACAGCTGCTGCAACTACCGTGGTGTACTTGCCCCTTTCAACCTTAGCTCTAACTGTTATACTCTCAGTTTTGGCAGGCTCAATTCCAAAAGCAGTTTTAAGCATGTAAGCTGCCATTTTTTCAGCATGCTCACCCGGATCTCCGTTTTTAATTACTCCGTGGTATTCAGTTAAGTAACCGTGAACTGCTGGATCAGATGGAATAGCAGCTCCAATACTGGCAAATATCTCCTCTCCCTCCTTATTGCTCGTGTGCCTCGCCATGACGCAGAAAATTATTTGTCCGGGAAAAAGTTCTTTCAACCCGTCTTCTCTGCACACAACCTCGCAACCCGGTGGATAAATACTGCTAACGCACACTAAGTTAAACCTCTCTATTCCTGCATCCCTCAAAGCAAGCTCAAAGCTAACTAATTCGTCTTCATGGCTCCCCACACCACTAGTAAAGAAGACTTTTTTTGGCACTAATTTCAACTGAGCTGCTGCTGAGGCGGCTTTGTAGCATTCCTGAACTTCTGTTTCCTCCATGCTCTCACCTCATCCTGTGTTTTTTTAATTCGAAGGCGTTCAGTATTTAAGATTATCTGATGAGTTTTCTAACGTAATCAAAAACAGTCTCTGCCAACTTTTCGTCGTCTGTTTCGACAACTAAGCCTAACTTTTCGTCAAGCATGAACCTTACGGATGGTAGTGGTTCAGAAATTACGGAGCCGGCTAAGTAACTCCACCTTCTACCTACAACTTCTGCAAACCAAACGCTAATACCAAATTCTTCAGCTATAACCTTAGCTATTTCCTCAAGCTTAGAAGTAGAGATCCCTTTCACCATCTTCTATTCTACTGAGATACTCAATAAGTTTTTCGTACGTCCTTTCGGAGACCAAATCTTTCACTTCTTTTAACTCTTTTTCTAACAGCTCCTCACCAACTCTCTTAGTTTCTTCGCTTGCAAAGTCTTCTAAGTACTCCTTGAACGTTAAAATTGCGTTTAATTTACAGAATATCTTTTCTCTACCAGTTTTAAGGAGTTTCATTATCTTGACTCCAGTTCTACCGCATCTATATCCAGCAGTGCAGAACGAAACTATGTAACCCATTTCAGCCAACCACCTTATCCCCTCGTCAAGTTCTCTCGTATCTCCCAGCAAAAACTGCTGTATTTTAGCTTCCTGCTTATTGTAACTCTCTCTGTAAGAACCTATACCTATTTTCGATCCAAAGTCAGTCTGAGTTATACCGAGAGGTAGAACTCTTCTTCTTATGTGTTCAGGTTCTCTTGCAGTCAAAATCATTCCAGTATAAGGTACAGCTATCCTGACTACAGCTATAAACTTCATGAAATCTTCATCAGAAACTTTGTAAGCGGAGTTCTGAACGAAAGGCGTGTTAGCTGCAGGTCTCAACCTCGGAAAGCTTATTGTGTGGGGACCAACTCCAAACTTTTCCTCTAACTCTATTGAATGAGATAGTAACGATAGCACTTCGAATCTCCAGTCAAAAAGACCAAGCAAAACACCAATTCCAACATCATCTACACCAGCTTCGAGAGCTCTGTGCATGCAGTAAAGTCTCCAAAAGTAGTTACCTTTTATCGTGTCAGGAGGATGAACTTCCGAGTACGTTTTTCTGTGATAAGTTTCTTGAAACACTTGAAAAGTACCGATCCCAACATCTCTTAAAATTTCAAGTTCTTCTACAGTCATTGGTGCTGCATTAACGTTTACTCTCCTTATCTCCCCCCTGCCACCTTTTACTTTCACACTATATATAGCCCTCAAAGTATCGGCTATGTAGTTTACGTCGGAGAGGGGGTGCTCACCATAAGAAGTTATAAGCCTCTTGTGACCCATTCCTGCCAAAACTTCCACTTCTCTTCTTATTTCATCTAAGGTTAACCTCCTCCTAATTTCAACAGAATTTTCCCTCCTGAAAGCACAATAAAGGCAATTGTTAACGCAGTAATTCGAGCAGTAGAGGGGAGCAAATGTAACAATCCTGTTATCGTAAACTTGTTTTTTTACTTCTCCTGCAGCTTGAAATATCTCCTTCCAGAGTTCTTCGTTTTTAACGTTTAACAAAGCCGCACAATCCTCTAAGCTTAAGCATTCCTTACTTTCTATTGCTTCATCTATTATAGACCTAATTCTCGCAGGTTTTGGATCTCTGTTTTCTTTCAGAGTTTTAAATATTTTTTCTTCATCTATAAACGTTTTTTCCCCATCCATGTACTTAGAATATCCATCTTCACCTTTTAGCCTGCTTTCCATCCAGTTTTTAGCAACTCTAACACTTTCAACCCACATCAGGTATCATACACTTTCACGTAATATTAAGTTTACTAAAATTTTTAATACACCATAAGACTAAAATAGTGAAAATAGCTAATTTAGGACATTAATTGAGTAGAAAAGTAGTAAAAAATATGCGGTGATTTGCATGGTGTGTGTGACGATTGATGGAAGAGAAGTGGAAGTGGATGAAAATACAACAGTGGCAGATTTGATGGAAAGAGAAGGCATCAACTTCTGGAGACCATTCGACATTCCCCAAATAGAATTCATAAACAACAAGGATTGTCCTTTGATAAACGTTGTAGAAGTGGACGGGGTACTCGCAACTCCTAAAAAAATTAAACAGATGAAAGTCAGAGATGGTATGAAAATTGAAACCAAATCTGAAAAAGTAAAGAAAACATTAGAAGAAAGGTTAAAAAGACTCGAAAGCAGAGAAGAGTGCCACCTAATTAGACTCTTACAGGAATTCACAGCCATAGAAGCTGAAAATGCTGGTATTGTTTCGTTAGAAGATAGAAAGAATTGGAAACTCGAAGGATGGAAATCAGAAGCCATAATGTACGATCCAGAGTTATGCATAAGGTGCGGAAATTGCGTAGAAACTTGTAAAAGTGTACAAAGCGTTGAAGCAATAAAAATGGACGAAGAAAAAGGCGTTGTACTGATTGACGAGGCGAGGTGTACAAGGTGTGGGCAGTGCATACACGCTTGCCCAATGGGGATTGAAAACGAGAAAATAAAGATATTCAAAGAATTTAACGGTTGCGAACTGTGTCCATATTCAAGGCCGTACAGTGCTATAAGAGAAGTTGATCACACAATGGAAGTCTGGAAAGCTCTGAAAGACGAAGAAAAATTCGTTGTTGTACAGTTCGCTCCATCAATGAGAGTTAGCATAGGAGAAATGTTTGGAATGAAACCAGGAGAGATAGTAGTTGGAAAAATTTACGCCGCTTTAAGGAGACTTGGATTTGACAGAGTTTGGGATACTAACTTTGCTGCTGACGAAACTATTATGGAGGAAGGTACGGAACTTATATGTAGGTTTATAAAAGCTGGAATTATAAGCAAAGAAGACGTTAAAGGGGTTAAGATAACGGACGAAATGTTGGACAAAGTAAAATCTAATTTACCTCAATTTACATCGTGCAGTCCGGGGTGGGTTAAGTTCTGCGAGACTTTCTACCCAGAGTTAATATCTCACATATCATCTGCTAAATCACCACAGCAAATGTTTGGTGCTACTGCAAAGACTTATGCTGCAATAAAACTTGGAATAGATCCAAGAAAAGTCTTCGTCGTATCTATTATGCCTTGTACTGCGAAAAAGTTCGAAAGAGGTAGAGAAGAAATGTGCTCTGCTTGGAAGTGGTTGAAAGAAAACGGTTACATTCCAGAAGATACGCCTCCATTTCCTGACGTTGACGTAGTTTTGACTACGAGAGAGTTTGCAAAGCTCCTCAAAATGGCGGGGATAAACTTAGCAGAAATGCCAGATGAAGAGCCAGATTCACTACTCGGCAAATATACTGGCGCGGCAGCTATATTCGGAAGAACTGGAGGAGTTATGGAGGCCGCTCTAAGAACTGCTTACGAACTGATAACAGGTAAAAAACTCGAAAAGTTAGAATGGGAGGAACTAGAAACTCTTGAAGGAATAAAATCTGCAACTATAAAGCTGAATGGAAAAGAAATAAAAGTAGCAGTTGCTCACGGCCTCGGTAACGCAAGAAAAGTTTGTGAATCTGTTAAAAACGGTGGAGAAATGGCAAACTACCACTTCATAGAATTTATGGCATGTCCGGGAGGATGCATAGGTGGAGGAGGTCAGCCAGAACCTACAAACGTTGAAAGGATAAAAGCGAGAATTCACGCTTTAAACGTGCACGACAGAAATCTGCCAATAAGGAAGTCTCACGAGAACCCAGAAATAATACAGATGTACGAAGACTTCTTTGAACATCCAGTAAGCGAGAAAGCTCATGAACTTTTACACACGTCTTACATAGACAGGTCAGTACTATTAAAAAGCTAATTGATAAACAAAATAACTTGAAAGTAAAATTAGAAATAATAAATAATTAATTTTTTTGCATTATATTTTCTTCACTTTACCCATTTTGGTTGCAAGTAACTGCCAGTAGCAACGTTTTTGGGCCATATTATTACTTGCTTTCCGTTCTGCCACTGGCATATCCAGTTTCTTATGTAGTTGTTACCCCAAACTGGATCATGGTATTTAGTAAATGCAAATTTACCTCTAACGCAATCAAAAGGATGTGTTTTGTTTATCATTTCCAGATACTTCACAACGGTGTCAGAATCGAATGGATTTTTAGCACCATCTCTATAAGCTTTTTCAACTGCCCACTTATACATGAATAGAGCATCGTACATGTCGTAAGCTGTATTTGCCTCAGGCATATCTCCGTATTTCTCCTTCCAAGCCTTTAAAAACTCTCTTGCTCTCTCGTTTATAGGCGTGGGTATTGCTCCTCCTGTTGCTATGAAAACTTCACCGTTTACTTTTCCGTTGCTGTTGTTCCACGCGTAAGGAGATAGTGCCGACAAATCGTGACCTATTATCTGAGCGTTAACTTTCATGCTACTCCACTGCTTTACGAAAGGTATTCCATCAACATGGGCTAATAGAGTTATTATAACATCAGCTTTTTTCTGTTTTACTTTGTAGAGGACAGGTGAAAAATCAGAAGTCCCAGCCGCAATTTTTTCGTCCATTACTATTGTATAGCCGTTCTTTTCGAGTAGTGGTTTTAGCACTTTCATCACGTCATCCGTCCAGAGAGCGTTGTCTCTAACTATAGCTACTCTTCTCCAGTTTTTGTGAAGTTTTCCGTTAAAGTAGTTGTTTAAAGCGTCGAATATGTCATACGCAAAAGTCGAGCTGTTAAGAGTTCCAGCCCTGAAGAAGTATTTGTACATGCTATAGTTTTCTCTAACTCTGTCGGTCAACTTCGTTGAAGCTCCGTCTGCTAACCAAACAGTTTTAGTTTGAGCCATTACTTGCTGCATCGAGAGTGAAACGCCGCTTGCAAATCCGCCTATTATCACTTTACACCCATCACCAACGAGTTTTCTGAACTCTACCGTTGCTGTGTCGGGGTTCATTTTTGTATCTCCCACTTCTACAACGACTTTTTTGCCGAGAATTCCACCTTCTCTATTAATCTGTTCAGCAGCCAGCATAACTGCTTTCTTTTCGGCTTTTCCAAACGGTAGTTCCATTGGACCAATGACTCCAACTTTTATTACCTGATTCTGAGTTTTGTTATTTACACATCCTGCAAAAATCGCTGAAATCAAAATCAGGATTAAAATTGCTTTTTTCATGTTATCACACCTCTAATATCATACTCTAATCAATCTTTTTGCTTTACCCTTGGATCTCTCAAGAGTGCCATGTTTCAAAGGCAAAAGTTTCGGTTTAAATCCAAGAAATTCCTTTATATCTTTTAATATCGATGGAACTAAGGATTCGTCGCCTTCAAATTTAATTAATATGCCATTTCCAACTTCAATCTGATAGTGTTTTATCCCGTAACTCGCCAGTATTGATTCGATGTCAGAAGGATAGAACTTAACTCCTCTGTAAATGACCATGTCATCAGTTCTGCCTTTGATTCTCCTTACCGTCATGTACTCCAAACCGCATTCGCATTCTTCTCTGCTGAGAATTGAGCTAACTTCACCACTTCTATACCTTATCAGAGGCATAGCCTCTCTGGTTAGAGAAGTGTAAACGAGTTCTCCCTCCTCCCCCTCTTCGAGTACTTCTCCAGTTTCCGGATCCACAACTTCGACCAAGTAGTTATCTTCCCAAACGTGTAAACCGCACCTCTCTTTGCACTCGAATCCAGTAGTACCAACTCCTCCCATCTCAGTTAAACCGGGTATGTCGTAAGCTTTAGCTCCAAAAGCTTCTTCTATTTGCTTTCTCATTTCTTCAGTCCAAGGTTCTGCTCCAAGAAGAAGCTTAGATACTGGCAAGTTTCTAAGATTTACACCCATTTCTTCAGCCACTTCTGCTATCCTAAGGGGGTAGCTCGCAGTAGCACATAAAACAGTCGTACCAAAGTCTACCATAAATCTAATCTGATTTCTCGTATTCCCTGCACCAAGAGGAATTACAAACGCATCTATTGCATCTGCAGCAAAGTGAAAACCAAATCCTCCGTTCCAAAGACCAAATGCTGGAGTTATTTGGATTACGTCCTTGGAACTTATACCAGCTATGTAAAAAGCTCTAAGCATTAGCTCTTTCCACTTTTCAACATCGCCCCTCGTGTAGGGTATTATAACTGGTTGACCTGTGGTTCCACCACTCATCTGAACTCTAACGATTTCCTCTTTTGAAACGCAACACATTCTTAGAGGATAGTTTTCTCTCAACTCCTGTTTAACTGTAAAAGGAAGCTTAGATACATCTTCAACGCTTTTTATGCTATCCACATCTATTCCACATTCCTTGAACTTTCTGCGATAGAAAGGACTCCTCCAAAAAGCGTATTTTACTATAGCCCTAAATCTCCTGTTTTTTAGTTCATCTATTTCTTTCCTCGTCAAGTGCACTCCTTTTTTCGCTTTCTCCACGAGGTTCACGCTACCACCTACGGAGCGTAATATAAATGATATTTAACTTTTCCTAATTTTTAAGCCTATTCTCAAAATATGGGATTAAACCGTTTTTACGGGAATAAACAAAAACGATATAAAGAAAATATATTTTTAGTATTAATTTTAGAAAATAATATTTTTTATAATTATAATTTAAGCAGAAAATTTAAACAGAACTCAATTAAGTCATTAGTTCCATTTTTTAAGTTAGCAATGAAAAAACGCTATTAACGAAGTACTCAAAACCTTTCTGCTGTCATAAACTGTAACTGCATAAAAAACAATTTGTTTCTGTTTAAGTAATCTTTCATCGCTTGTTTTCGTAAGCTATTGAGTGTCAAGTTAACACCACCACAAATTATAGATAAAATTTGTAGATTATAGATAAAGCTTTCAATTTAACTCTGTACAGAATCAGAGAAACTATTTAATTGCCAAACTTTTCATATCTGAATACTAAAGTACTGTAAAAGTAAACACAATCCTATCTATATCCGAAAGTCATCAGGGAGTTGAACCAGATGTCAATAATCTAAGAGGTAGGATATTAGATATTTATTTTAATTTTATATTTAATTTATTTATTGAACTTACCTAATTTTTCTGTGTTTTCTTGAAATTACATATAGCAAAAATGCAAATATAAATATCATTGTAAAGTGAATAATTAAAGGAATCTTCCACCATAGGGGTATTAGAAGTAGTGGGATTAACAAGCCAGTAATTACCCCTAAGATAAAACCACCCAATACGTCTAAGGGGTAGTGCATTTTTAAAGCCACTCTTGAGTACGATATCAATGTTGAAACAAAACCAGCTGTTACAATTGCTAAAACTGTCGATATTAAACGAATACTTTCTGGAGAATAAATGGCAATACCTAACGTGCACGCAGTAGCTCCTCCAGCTGATAAGTGTGCGTGAAATGAGGGAAAAGAACCTTCAAATATGGATTTTCCCCTAATACTCTTGTAGTACTGCTCCGGTCTTTTAACTTTGAATAAACGTTTCATTACTATGTTTATAGGTATAATCGTTATTGCAGTCGGAAGCATTAGCGATAGTGAGGTAATTACGACTTCTATTTTGTTACCAATCAGAACTTGAAGTATTAACGAAACAAGTATTAAAAAATAGGTCGCAAAATCTGGATAGACGTCTATGAACTTAAATAACCTTTGCATGATGTCAATAACTTTGTATCTATTTATAGCGTTTCTTAAATTTGACCTTATCCCCTTTAATCCCTTTGAAGTATTCTATTCTTCTACTATCTCCTCTATAATTTCACTTCCAAAAACCCACATGTCAACGAGTATTCTACAATAATAATGTTAATAAAATTATGAAGAGTTTGTGGAATAAATTCCAGTTTTTAGCGGGTTTTATTTGTAATGAAGTAGAAGAATATTTTAACTCTTTGTTTGAATGAGGAAAAGACGGATTTGACAAGACTTCTTTTACCAAAAAGGGTTTGTGTTCGTATTTCAATTCAAGATTTTCCAAAGCTTTAATAAGCCAAATCTACAACGAATTTAACACAGTATATTATGACTTCAGATATGAAAAGCTTGATAGCCTATCGTAAACTTTGAAAGCTTCCTCTTTCTTCATCCTCCTAACTAACTGGCCTATAAATTCAAACTTTAAAGACGTCTGAAGCTGAAGAGGTTTAAATACTCCCTTCTCGTATATAACCTCAATAACCTTCCCCATAATCCTAAATCACCTCAAATCTTACAAATAATTTTTCAACGAAATTTAACACTTCGCGTAGCAAGGATTACGAACAAAAGCGAGTTCTAAGGCAAATGCGAGAAAAGCCTGAGCTTCAATAAAGGGATTAATGTTTTAACATATTTTCAATATATTTAATAGTTTTTATTACATCATTAAATTTAAAAACTTCTGGTAGATAGAACGCGTTCTCAGTTTCACTGATCAATTTAGCAATGCTTTTCCAGCCAATGGAGTCTTGATTAGATGGTGGTTTATGCCTATAATGAATATGCCAGCCCAAAATGTAATCCTTTGGTAACTTTTTCAAGTCATTGACTGGATCTTTTCTCATTTGCGTGTAAAGCTGTGAAATATCGATACAAAATCCAAATTTTGAAAGTTCGTTCGGAGATAAATTTTCACTAACCTCTTTGTAAAAATTGATCATGTCATTGACTGTTGAAATGTACATTCCCGTCCTATTTTCAATCATTATGTACGGAGAAAATCCAGCCCCTTTAAATTTGTCAAATGCTTCTAATATCGAGTAGATCATGTACTTTTTACTTCTCTTCGGTTTACTGGGGTGAAATTCAATTGCAGAAGGTGGTTTACCGACGAAATCTGAAAATTCTACTATTGACTCAAGATACCTATTTCTCCACTCTGCCAAATTCCAGTAGAGTGTATGTGCTCGTTTAAGCTCTGGATCGGTATGAAGTACGTAATATCCTTCAAATTTGGATGAGTTATCTCCGTAAAGTAAAACAAAATCATCTTTTGTAATAACATCTCCTATTTTCTTGTTGAGCACTAAATACTCATCATTCTCTTCCCTAACAAGATCAAACGGGACTTCAATCCTTGTAAGACCCAGCCTTTTAGCATCCTTAAGTCTTTCATTAAGCGATCCCCTAATCGGAGGTACATTTCTGTAGTATTTTCCAAGATTGGGAAATGTCCAGTCCAGTATATAATTTTTTGTCATCTGGATATTTCACGGCGGTAAGACATTAAATATATTGCTAAGAATGTTAACAGAGTCCTCGTAATCCCAAACTACGCTTACCCATTTACGTTGAGATCGCTCTACCAGTTGAATTACTTGTTCAGCTTAATTAGTGCCAAGCTGGGGAGTTTATGAAATCATTAATATCCATTTGGCTAAATCCTTGCATTCTATAACTATCAAACGAACTTTAACGAAATTGCCAAACGAATGTTAATGAACTACAGTAAAAGCTTCATTCACACGGATCCCAAAAAAGTGTTAAGCGCATAATCAAGAATGTTACTTTGTGAAGTACTGTAAAATAAGTGCTGTCTTATGGACTCTCTCCTTCAGAGCTTCAGGAGATCATCTCCGCATTTCCACAAACCTAAGAATTCCAAGGAGAGTTTTCCGGCTTTAACTCTGGGTGTAGAAGAACAACAGTTACGATCTCCCCCCAGCTTCGTGTTTTACTAAAGTTAACTTAAAGTTAACCACCTTTTGTCTGCTTACTTTAAAGCCGATACGAGGATTTTGATAACTTCTTCTCCATAAAGTTTCGAAAGCTTAGACATTCATGAGACCGATAATCTCCTTCTTTAGTTGAAGGGTTAGAGCGACAACGATAATTGGTAAATCGCAAAATCTGGATAGAAGTTTATGAGTTTTAATTTAGTTCGAAATTCAAACGAAAATGTTATAATTAGTAGAATTCTGAAACTGTTTTAATGAAATGGAAATGTACTTGTTGTGGATACGTGTACGATGAGGACGTAGGGGACCCATTTAACGACATACCTGCAGGTACGAAGTTCGAAGACCTGCCCGAAAACTGGGTCTGCCCTCTGTGTGGTTGTCCAAAATCCAAGTTTGTGCAGTTAACACTTTAAGGGGGGTTGTTTATGAAAGTATTGGACAATATCTACTGGGTAGGAGCAATAGACTGGAGTGAAAGAGACTTCCACAACTTTACGACTCACAGAGGTTTGACCTATAACTCCTACTTAATCTTAGACGAAAAAATAACCTTAATAGACGGAGTAAAGCACAAGTTCGTATCAGATCAGATAAAGAGAATATCGAAACACGTAGATCCCAAAAAAATAGAGTACGTAGTCGTAAACCACATAGAACCAGACCACTCGAGCGGTCTGCCTGAAATAGCTAAGATAGCTAATCCCACTTTTATATGCACTAAGAAAGCAAAAGAGGGTTTGGAGAAGTACTACGGTGCTGACTGGGATTTTAAAGTAGTAAAGACTGGAGAAGAAGTAAGCATAGGTGAGAACACTCTTACATTCATAGAAACTCCGATGCTCCACTGGCCAGATAGTATGATGACTTGGATTAAAGAGAAGAAAATTCTGTTCTCCATGGACGCTTTCGGACAGCACATAGCTAGTAATGAGAGGTTCGATTACGAATTGGGCGTTGATACTGCTATATACTACGCAAAAGTCTATTACGCTAACATACTAATGCCATGCTCTAACTTGGTTTTAAAGCTGATGAAGATACTGGAGAAGTACGACGTAAAGCCAGAAGTAATAGCGCCATCTCACGGAGTTGTGTGGACTGACACCAAGATAGTGGAGGAATACGTTAAGTGGGCAAATTTTGAAAGCGAGAGGAAAGCTGTGATAGTTTACGATACTATGTGGCACTCAACTGAAAAGCTCGCTTTCGCAATAGCAGAAGGAATTGCATCAACTGGAGCTAAGGTTAGGATGTTTCACGTTAGAAAGGATGCTTGGGCGGATATAGTGACTGAAATACTCGACGCGAAAGCAGTGTGCATAGGTGCACCTACTATGCACAACAGAGTTTTTCCACCTATGGCAGGCTTTCTAACTTACTTGGAAGGTCTGAGGCCTAAGAATAAGATAGGAGTGGCTTTTTGTAGTTATGGATGGGGAAGTGGAGCTTATAGAGATATAACGACTTCAATGGAAAAAATGGGCTGGGAAATAGAAGAAGGTTTGCAAGTGCAGTACAAACCCAGTAAAGAAGAAATCGAAAAAGCCTATGAGCTTGGAATTTCCATAGGTAAAAAGTTGTAGATAATAATTTGGGCAATAACTTGGGTAGGAGGTGATTATTTGAGAGAGAAAATAGATTATGGAGAATTTGAAAAAGAAGTTGAACTGAACAAAGAAGAACTAAAAGAGTTTTTACAAAAAATGTTAGAAAAAATAGATAACGGTAGAATTGAATGCGAATTTAAAGAGAGAGACATATACGTTGATTTTGAAGAGCCGATTAAAGTCAAAGTTGAGTACAAAGGCAGTAGCGAAAGCGAATTGCTAAAAGTCACTTTTGAAATCAGAGGTAAGCAATTACCAGAAGTTCCGCCTTTTCAGTAGTTTCTTATTATTTTTCGATATTCTTATATTGTGCGAAAACTTGTCAGATACCGTGATAGTAACTTACTCCAAAAACGCGTTTTTTCCGCTAACGAGAGCATGTAGGAACGAATGTAAGTACTGCAACTTTAGGAGAGGAGATTACACTTTAATGAGCTTTGAGTTAGTAAAGAATTTAGCTGAAATGGCAAAAAGGTATAATTGTAAAGAAGCTCTTTTGACTTTTGGAGAGAGGCCTGAAGTTTACTTGGAATTTAGAAGAAATCTGAAAGAGCTCGGCTACGATAACTTCATCGATTACGTTTGTTCTGTTTGCAAAATTTGCATAGATTTCGGGCTTATACCACATACAAATGCTGGAGTACTTTACTACGATGAGATGAAAAAACTAAAGCCGTTAAATGGAAGTATGGGGCTGATGTTAGAGCAGGCAGTCGAACTCGAATGTCACGAGAACAGTCCGGGAAAAAATCCAAGAGTTAGAATAAAAACGATTGAAAGGGCTGGAAAACTAAAAATTCCTTTTACTACTGGGCTGTTGCTTGGAATTGGAGAAAGTAAATACGATAGATTCTACTCTCTCGAAGTACTCGCTGAAATAAACGAAAATTATGGTCACATACAAGAAGTAATAATACAACCCTGTGTTGTCAGAGGTGTTAAGGTTGTTGACGTTAAAGAAGTTAAAGAGGTAGTTTTGGCTGCTAAAAAATTTTTTAGGCATGTACAGATACCCCCAAACCTTTTTACGTTTGAAGAAGTACTGTATTTAATAAAAGCGGGGGCAAACGACTTAGGGGGTATATCCCCTATAACACCAGATTACGTAAATCCATATAATTCTTGGCCTTCTATAGACACACTCAAATCTTTTTTGAATAGAAATGGAGTAGTTTTAAGAGAGAGATTACCTATTTACGACGAATTCATTATTAGAAAAATGTACGGAGAATTAACTAAGCAATTAGTAATTGGTGATAAGCGTGATGCGTGAGTTGGAGAAATTCGATTCGTTGGATTTGACTGTTAGCGATTTAATTAGGGGAGAACGATTTCAGAACGTAGTTAACGATTTTCTTAAAGAAATTAACGACATGTTAAAAAATCCTTACGAGCTTTTAAGAATTGCGAACGATTTGAGGGAGGAAAAATGCGGCAACACTGTTACTTTCGTCGTCAACAGAAACATAAATTTTACAGACTTATGTATTAACAAGTGTAAGTTTTGCTCTTTTAGAAACAGTAGAAATTACGTTCTTAGACTTGATGAAGTAGAGGAAAAAGTTAGAGAAGCCGTAAAGTACGGGTGTACGGAAATTTGCCTTCAAGGCGGTTTGATGCCGAATGCGACTATAGATTTTTACGTGTCTCTCCTTAAAACTGTTAGAAAAGTATCTAAAAAATTACACATTCACGCTTTTTCACCAATGGAAATTTTGCACGCTTCTAAGAATAGCTGTTGTAGCGTAGAAGACACCTTAAAAGAATTGAAAAAAGCTGGTCTGAATTCGATGCCCGGTACGGCTGCTGAGATATTCGACGAAAAAATTAGAAAAGAAATATGCCCTGAAAAGCTTGGAACCTTAGAGTGGTTTGAAGTCGTTAAAACTGCGCACGAGTTAAACATTCCGACGACGGCAACAATGCTTTATGGCCACGTAGAAAGCTGGAAAGAAAGAATAGCACACATTCTACTAATAAGGAGTTTGCAAAACGAAACTTCTGGATTTACCGAGTTTATACCGCTTACTTTTTTGTGGAAAAACAACGAACTTGGGAAAAGGGTTAAAGGCTGTTCTGGATTTGAGGACTTGTTAGTCATAGCAGTTTCAAGACTTCTGCTTTACAACTCCATAGATAACATTCAAGCTTCTTGGGTAAAATTCGGGCTTAAATTAGCTCAGGCAGCTCTTTTCTCTGGAGCTAACGACCTTGGAGGTACACTAATGGAAGAGAACATCTCCAAGGCTGCTGGCTCGGTTTCTGGAGAAAAGCTTTCAGTTGAAGAGATGGTTATGTTAATAAAAAGATGTGGTAGAACACCAGCAGAGAGAGATACTTTATATAGAATTATACGTTACTTTTAGTTTTTGTTAGTTTTGACTTAAAACATTATACCTTTTTGGTCTGATTTCAACTTTGTTTGGTTCTCTGATAAATACTACTTCGTCGTTGAGGTCTTGTTCAGTCAGTTCAATTGTTCTGTTATCTTTTGTAATTATTACTATCTTCATAACAATCACTTTTCGTCGCCTATATATTTTATTAACAGCACTATTGCCAGAAATACAATCATCACTGTAATGAAAGGGCTTATTGCTGAAAGTATTGCTCCCAAGACGAAAGCTAACAGTAATAAAGCTATGGTACTCGTTATGTCTTCTTTATCTTCTTTTTTACTCATCTTCATCCCCTCCTGCATAATTTGTTTATAATATTGCCAAGCCATTCGCTTTCAATCCCATTTTGGTCTGATTTTAACAGAGTAATACTAATGGAAAGGAGAAACAATGAATACTTCTTTCAATCCCATTTTGGTCTGATTTCAACACATGAAGCGACTGCTAATTTCTTATCTAAACTATTACCTTTCAATCCCATTTTGGTCTGATTTCAACAGATTTTGATATAGATGTTCCTTCGTTTAAAGAACTATCTTTCAATCCCATTTTGGTCTGATTTCAACATAATCATTAATAACATTTATATAATATGAACTAAAGACTTTCAATCCCATTTTGGTCTGATTTCAACGTTTTAATCAAATCTACACAATTGCATTTTTACTTACATCTTTCAATCCCATTTTGGTCTGATTTCAACTGAAGAAAAAAATCAAGAAAATAGACTTTCAAGACAGACTTTCAATCCCATTTTGGTCTGATTTCAACAGAGTTTACGCTTTAAGTCTTCGTAGCCTTCGAGTTCCTTTCAATCCCATTTTGGTCTGATTTCAACTATGTTACTGTGCATTCGTCGAAATCTTGCATTACACTTTCAATCCCATTTTGGTCTGATTTCAACCGATAGCTGTTCATTTTTAGCTGTGAACAAGTATCGTTGTTTTTGCTTTCAATCCCATTTTGGTCTGATTTCAAC
>Ga0256833_1000861_pt1 | contig 23000 bp, 26 predicted proteins | sample 356284metaG_FD_190535 | JGI IMG/M metagenome (GOLD analysis project Ga0256833, IMG submission 190535) | Hydrothermal vent microbial communities from Mid Atlantic Ridge, Atlantic Ocean - 356-284 | ecosystem: Environmental > Aquatic > Marine > Hydrothermal vents | place: Atlantic Ocean: Mid... | reverse complement strand
GGATAACGGCGTCATTAGTAACGTACCACCCATCAAACTTGTAGCATCGCCCATGGAAGATACCAAAACATCAAATGTAGCACCTTGCTGTAACAGGTTACTCACTGTGGCAGTTACCATTACGGCTGCTATATTTCTTGTTCTCAAATTCGATTCCGGAACCGTTATTCCGAATCTTTTAAGCATTGAAATTACGGATTGAACCGTAAATGTAGAACGGTAACTGTCTCCGCTTCCGGCTAATCCTACTACCAAACCGTAACCGATTAGTTGTTCCGATTTAACACCTTTGAAATAGGCAATATCTTTAATACGTTGTGCATCAATTATTCCGTTTAATAAAATTATGATTATCAAAATTCTTATTATTTTCATTTTATCACCTAAAATAACCAATGAAAAAGTTTAGTTAACCAACCGGGACTTTGTACCCGGTCAATTGCGCCGCTACCTTCCAAAATAAGTTCGGCTTCCGAAATATTATATGAATAAATTGTGTTGTCCGCTTGAATATCGGAAACTCTAACAATTCCTTTAATCGATATCATTTGTTCTTCGCCGTTTATAGATATTTTCCTGCTGCCTTTGATGTGTAAAAGTCCGTTTGGCATTACGGAATCGATAAGAGCGCTTATTTTTGTACGAACCATTCCCGCCGATTTCGTTACACCGGAACCTTTAAAATCACTGTTCGTGCCCAAATCGAAATCAACGCCTGGCAAAGAAGTTTCGCCCACTCCGCCTTTACCGCCAAGACCAATATCGCTTGTACGGCCGGTTGATGTTTCAGCTTTGTTCGATGCTTGTGATGCCTCCACAACAATAATCGTAATTGCATCACCAACGCGTGATGCCTTGTAATCGGAGAACAATGAACTCGATGCATATTGTTTCATCGTTTGTCCGTATGCCGTAAAGGCTATTAAAATTAATATCAATATTTTTGTTTTCATTTTTTACTCTATTATTTGAACTAAATTTTCGTTTATTACTTTACCCAAATATTGTTTGCCGTTCGTGTAATTGTATATTTTGATGATGTCATCTTTATTGCCTCCGGTTCTGGTTTTTGCATTAAATGAAATTTCGACGTTGCCGATTTTTTTCACTGCGGTCACAATTTGGTTTCTGCCCAATAAATTTTTCTTATCGAGCATGTTTTGTTGCAACACCGTCCCCTTTCTGATTGTACGTTTAGCCACATATTCCCGTAAATCCGTATTCCCGGATACAGGTTCGTTTCGTAACTTTGCAACATCAACTTCTTGCAGGTTAAAACCGGATAAGTCCAACTTTGTGCCTTTCCTTATTGTTTTTCCGGCAACCCAAACATTTTGATACAATTTAATTTTCAACGTTATGAACGATTGTGTTTTCACTCCGTTTTTCTTAACATAGACCGGCAAGTAAGCCATGCTACCGTTGATCTTAAGCTCTTTATCTTTTGCGAACTCCACATCAACACTTCTCGAATTCAGCAATCTGGGCATCGACACAACTTTAAATTCGAAGCGCTTATATTCGCTTAGCTGCGTTTTCAAATAATCTGCAATTTGATTATCCGAAATCCTTCCGCCGAAAAGTCCGAACAGCAATATGAAAAACATGTGGAGAATCATTTTAACTGTTAACCCCTTTTCAAATTATTTGCAATTGTCAACATATCTTCTACCGTTTTAACTGTCTTCGAATTTATTTCGTATGCTCTTTGAGCGGCAATCATGCTAATCATTTCTTCAACAATATCAACATTCGAAGCTTCGAGGAAACCTTGGTTCAATTCACCGAAACCGTCACGGGCAGGATCACCTAAAATAGGCGGACCCGAAGTTTCGGTTTCCGCATACATATTATCACCCAGCGCTTTTAATCCGGCCGGATTTACAAATTTTGCCAATTGAATATTACCCAGCTCAATTTTGTCGCCGCTTACTTCGGTCAGACTTACTTTACCGTCTTTCGAAATACTGATTTTCATAGTTTCATCGGTAATTGTGAAACCCGGTTCCAAGATGTAACCGCCGGTTGTAACGATGGAACCATCGGCTGAAATTTTAAATGAACCGTCGCGTGTGTATGCGTATGTACCGTCCGGTTTTCTCACTTGGAAAAAGCCTTCGCCCAGAATGGCAACATCCAACTGATGATCCGTTTGCCGCATATCACCTTGCTGGAATATTTTTTGGGTAGATGATGTTTTGACACCGCTGCCCACTTGAATGGTTGTATCGCCGTTTTCAACAACTCCGGGAACATTTGAATTCCGTGGATTTGCAGCAACTTCTTGATACATCAAATCTTTGAACTCAGCCCTGTTCCTTTTGAAGCTGGTAGTGTTGATGTTAGCAATATTGTTTGCTATAACTTCGATGTTAATCTGCTGGGCATACATCCCCGATGCAGCTGCTCTTAAAGCTCTGTTTGGCATTTATACCTCCTTTATGAAACTCTACCGATTTCTTTTGCATGTCCCATCATTTGATCCAATGATGCAATCATTTTTTGCGATGCTTCGTAATCCTTTTCCAATTTAATCATTGCTTGCATTTCCAAAATCGGATTTGTATTAGATTCCTCCAAATAACCCTGATGAATTGTATAATTCCGTTCGGGCGATTTAATATAGTCTTCATTTTCCAAATAATATTTGCCGTTTTCCGTTCTTGTAAGTTTGTTCGTATCTTCAACTTCAACAATCTTCAATTGATTAACTATTTCCTCACCGACTTTTATCGTACCGTCTTTGGCAATGGTAACGGGTTTATTTTTCTCAAAAATATTTTCTAGAAAAGAAATTTCACCGTTTTTACCTTGAACCCTGTAACCATCTTCGGTTGTAAGAAAACCTTCTTCATCTATTTTAAATCTACCGTTCTTTGTAATTTCCAAGCCCCTTCCGGTTTTAACCAAGAAAAACCCTTTACCCGAAATTGCAAGATCGAAAGGATTACCGGTTTCCACCAAGCTGCCTTCGGTAAAATCCGTGATTTGCTTGTATGCTTTATTTTCAGCACGATCGAGATATTCCGCAAACGGAATTTCCCGCTTGAAACCGGTTGTGTTTATGTTTGCAAGGTTATTTGCAACTATTTGTATGTTCCTTATTTTGTCTTGCAAACTTTTGGCTGCATAGTATAATCCTTTAACCATTACATTACTTCCTTCGATTTTTTTGAGAGTTTCTCCATTAACAAAACCAGCTGTTCTGTTACAGTGTAATTTTTGTTCAACGGGTTTTCTTTTCCCGTAATTTTATTCAAACCCGAGCTTTCCAAAGCGGTTTGCCCGGGAATAATTCTGGCTTTTTCTTGAATTTGTAAGCTTTCTTTTTTCATCATTCACCTATGAATAATTGGCTACGGATTTGTATATGTTTCTTTTCCGTGGCTTGGCGCCAATCCGTTTAAATCTTAAATATGATTTAATTTTTAATTTGGAATTAATGTATCCGTTAAATTCATTTATCAGATATTCACTTATCAATCCGGTTGCCGGCGAATGGATTTCACCGTAAATTATATTTTTTGTTAAATACCCGATTATTTTCTCTTCGCTTTCGCCGGTATTGATAAGCAAATTCGAAACACCCGATTCGTTTTCCGGTTCGTATTTTACAAAATAATGCTTATAACCATTTACCGTTTTCATTATGATAAAATCTTTATATATACCGGCATTGGCATAGAAACTTTTTTGAAGAACCAACTTTTCCAAACAGCTTTTCAAAGATTTGATACCACTTCTGTATAAATCAACGGAATTAGTGTCCCGGTTATTCAACAAGGTTAAAATTTCCAGTTCCTTGTTTGTTTTGTCCTTCAGAACAACCGGTAAATCTTCATCCTTTTCACTTACAAACACACTCCATATTTTATCGGTTAAACTTTTATCTATACTTTCGATTTTTAATGTATTTAATATTTCAAATATTTTCATTCCGGTAATTTCAAAACTTTCGTTAAAAACTTCCGAATAGCGTTTCAACGTTTTTTTTACCGCCCGTCCCTTAACATTCCAAATCAGATGAGTTAACACTTTGAGTTCATCGAAAGAATAATTGAAACCGCCGCTTTGCATAATTTCAATAAACTCTTCCACATATTTTTTCACCAGGGGTTTCTGCATAACCAACAATAAGTTTATCAATTCATTGTTAATTGAATTATTTTTAATACTTAATATTTTTAATATTCTATCAACTTTACGCGCTCCGTTTTCTTTTTTGATATCGAGCGATACGGTCAAAGGATTACTTTTAATAACTTTGCCAACAACCACATCTCCAATTTCCAAATCAATTGGCAACTCGGTGATATAAAGTTTACCGTTAATCAATACCTTTTCACCATTGGAATATTTTTCAATCACCTCAATTTTAACGGGAGTGTAATTAATTGCAGTTAATCCGGATGAATTATCACGGATTAAACTTAATTTTGTCACCGGTATAGTATTTCCATGCAAATATTTCTTTTCCATCATTTGCCTGCCAGTAATTTCAATTTTGCCGCCAAGTAAATTTCACCTTTCGAGAGTGATAATTCTTTTGCTTTACGTGTTAAATTCGAACGTGTAACGTCGAGTTTAATTTTCCCTTCTCCGAGTTTTTTTCTGAGCAATTCAATCTCCTCATTGTTTCTGCGAATGATCTTCTCCAACCGGATTTTCTCTATATTGTTTTTTAACTCTGTTTCCGGCATGGTATTGACTGTCGCTGTTCTTTCCTTCCATTTATAAACCAACATAGCAATCAAGCTTAATTCCAAAAGGGCGAACATTATTCCGTAAAGAGTTCCGGTTTTGTTTTTCATTTGCACTTTAGCGGATTCAATCTGTCCGTCAGTTTTTCCGGAATAATTTTCGACCGAACGCTTTTGTAATTTCTTGTCAAAGATTTCTTGAAGATTCAACTTGTTCTGCGCGCATGTTTTTGTAACCGGCACCAACAAGAGCATTCCGGCAAGTATCAGCAAATAGAAAACCTTCATTATCTTATTCTCCTTTTGAGTGGAAACATCAAAACAATTGCAGAACCTTTATTTTCAAACGATTCGATTTTAAAATCGCCTTCATGCCTTTTCATCAAATTGGAAATGATGTTAACGTTAATTTTGTATTCGCTTTCCTTCTGCGAACTTCCCGAATCTTTTTTTAATTCATTAGTGGAAATTATTCTTAGTATCACTTGGTTATTTTTATATCTGGTTTGAATTATAACTCCGCCCCGGCTATTCCATTCCGTATTAATTAAACCGAAGATGTTATTCAATAGTTGAAAAATGTAGTTTGGGTGACTGAGAATGGACGGGATTCTGTTTTCCAAATCCAGAACACCTTCCAAATTAAATCCTTCCAGAGTCGATTTGACGAGTGAAAAATATTCTTTAATAATCTTGTTTATGTTACAAGGTTGAATTTTTATTTCATCGTGATTTATTTCGGAAAATTTCACCAGGCGGTTAATAGCCTTACTGATTTTATTTATTTGCCGTTTTATTTTATTTGTTTCCTTTTTGTATTCCGGTTTAATATTTAACAAATCAAGTTGAGAAATTATAACTTGCATAGGATTTTTTATTTCCTCAACAATGCCGTTTGTTAATTCACCTATTGCCGCCAGTCTGAAATCATTTGAAAGTTTCGCCTGATAAGTTTGCAACTCGTTGTATGCTTCATTCAGCTTTTCTTTCAAATTTGCTTTTTCAATTTTAGACATGGCGGAATTGAGCAATATTCTGATACTCTTTTTTTCCAGGTCGCCCAATTTATCTTTTGCAACGGGAGTAAGAATAGCCAAGACTCCTTCGTTTTTACCTTCGTCTTTAACCGGAACAATCAAATAATTTAATTTTGCACCGCTTGAATCGTAACTTTCCAAATCGGGTACAACCAATTCCTTATCGGAATCGAGAACCATATTCAAAACACCTTCTTTATAAAATCCGTTTACGGTTTTTACAAGTTTAGATTCGTCGGTTTTATTAACCGGAATGAGATTCAAATATTCGCTGTCGAAGAGAAGCAGGCCGGAGTCCTTTACCGGCAATATTTTCCGGAGGTAACCGCCTAATTTTACAGCAAGCATTTCCGGCTCGCTGATATACTTAGCTTCTTCCTCAAATGCAATAACCGTTTGAATAATAAAAGAATACTTCTCCAGCAGAAAAGCATTGATTTTATTAAGTTCAGTTTTTCTTTCCGTTGCCCTTTCTTTGTATTCACTCAAATTTACGAGTGATTCAAAAAAAGGAATTGCGTTAATATTTCTTTCTTTGTGAAGTATCATAATTAAAAAATATCCGAGTTTAGTTCTTCGATAAACAGATTTCTGTAACTTTCCATAAAGCCTTCCAAATCGCTTTGGTTAATTTTTAGAGTTTGGTAAATGCTTTCATCCAATTGAAATCTTTCATCCAAGTAGAAATTGCCGACTTCCAAATATTGCGTCATGTAATCGGCAAGGTGAACAACCGCTGTAAGCACATCGGAGTTTGTACTTAATTGCGGTTTATGATGATATTCAATGGTTTCGCAAAGATGAACGGGCAATTTCCATTTATTGGATAAGAATTTCCCGATTTCCGCATGAGTCATTCCCAAATGCTCCAGCTCGATTTCTTCCAAAGATTTTTCGGAAGAAGTAAATTCACCGGCAATTGCTTCGTAAGCGGAATTGAAATATTTGTGCATTACGGGAATTCCCAAATCGTGCAAAAGGCCGGCAACAAAAGCCTCGCTTCCGATTCTGTATCCCAAATCTTCCGCAATTCTTTTGGAGGCGGAACCGGTAATAATCGAATGTTTCCAGAAGTCGGTTTGATTAAAATATTTATCGGATTTGTTTTTAAATGAATCCACCATTGTTAATGCAACAACTATATTTTTTATATCCTGGTAACCGATAATCAAAATTGCGAAATCGATAGTGGATACTTTTCTCGGCAATCCGTATAGCGGTGAATTTGCGATAGATAGAATTTTGGTGGACATTCCCTGATCTTTCCCGATAATTCTACCGAGTTCGGCAGCATTAGTAGAGGGATCGTCCAACAATTTCGATACTTCCATTACGGCAGAAGACATAGCAGGCAGATTGTAAATATTGGAAAGCATCGCTTCCGATTGTTTGCGTTTTTCTTGAATAAGTTGTTCTTCCATTTTGTTTATCCTTAACTAATTTAGTAATTAATTATTTCTTGTTGATATTCAAATAACTCTTTGTAACTTTCGATAAATCTGTCCAGATATTCTTCATCACCCAATTTAAGTATGTCGATTATGCTTTTATCCAACTCCATATCCTTATCCCAAAAAAAATTACCGGTGCCAAGTTTTACCGTCATGTAATCCGCCAAATGGATAAGAGCAGTAAGTTCTTTATAATTTTCCGCTTCAGACGGTGTATGATGAAAAGCAACCGATTCGGAAAGACTGACGGGTAAATTCCATTTATCCAACAAATACATTCCGATTTCCTGATGCGTTATACCGAGTATTTCCCTTTCGGCATCAAGGAACGAATAGCCTTTATTTTCAACGGCATCGATAATTTCCTTGTACTCTTTATTGAAATACTTGTAAATAATCGGAATGCCCAAATCGTGTAAAAGTCCGGCTGTAAAAGCCTCGCCGCTAATTTGGTATCCTAGATCATCGGCAATTCTTTTAGCCGCAGTGGCGGTAATGACCGAATGCATCCAATATTTTTTATGAACAAATTTCCCGTCGCCCATTTTTTTAAGAGTTTCCATCATCGAAAGGGCGATAACAATATTTTTAATTTGATTGAACCCCAAAATCACCACGGCAAAATCGATTGTTGAAACCCTTTTGGGAATTCCGTACAGAGGTGAATTTGCCACTGTCAGAATTTTGGTTACCAAACCCTGGTCTTGACTAATCATTCTGCCTAATTGTGCAGCGCTTGTTTTCGGGTCGTCAATCATTTTCGATACTTCCACAATTATAAACGGAATTGAAGGCAAGTTATAGACAGACGACAGAATGCGTATCGCTCTTTTCTTTTTCTGCTCAAGATTCTCTGACTTTACTTCCTTCATAATTCCTTTCTAATTTTTTTCTTAGCTCTTTCATAATTTTTGAGTGAATTTGGGAAACCCGCGAAACAGTTATATTCAGCACGTCCGCAATTTCCTTGTAATTCATTTCTTCGTAATAGTACAAACTGATAATCAGTCTGTCCCTTTCATTAAGTTCTTTGATTGCTTCTTTCAAAAATTCTTTTTGTTCATTTTTATCGAACTCCTCGTCCGGTTTTTTCGCATCGGAAGGAATTACTTCGCCCAACGTATAACCGTCGTCCCCGTCGTAATGGTGATGAAGTGATACATTACGGTAAACTACTCTGTCCGGATCATTAAGATTAGCCCTCGGTTTAATCTGCAGCTTACGGAGTTCGTCAATTATTTTTCCACGGATCCTCTGAATGGCATAAGTTTCGAACTTTGTTCCGTAATCCGGGTCGAACCGGTCGATTGCTTCACTTAATCCTTCAACACCGAATTGGAAATAATCCTTTTCGTCAATCACATTAAGATTAATGAACTTTGAATGATGGATTACGTAATGAACAAGATTAGTATAATTATACATTATCTGTTTTTTAATCTGCGGTGTGGGCTTCTTTTTATATTGAGCCCAAAGAGTAGCATTATTCATTATCGCCGCTTCCCACTAATTCTTGGTTAATGTTATTTTGCTTGTTTCCGAATGCTTTATTAATCGCTTTGATGAATGTTAACGTCAGTATCGAGAACAAAATGGTAACTACAAGAAATATTATTGTAGATTTAATAATTACATCTTGAACCATCATTCCCTTTTGGGTAAAAATGACGATTGAGATGAAAAATATTAACAGACCGAAGTTGAAAATTATTTTACTCATTTTAGGTTCCTCCTTGCCAATGTGAATTACAAAGAGCATACCAAAAATCTTTTTCGAAAAAGTTTGATTTTAGACTGAAATTAAAGGGTTGATTGGGTGGGAAATGCTTTACAAAAATTAACTTTGGCTATTATTAACCACGTGATTGATTTTATTTACTTCCCTGGCAATACTAAGTAATTCACCGTAAACCGGGGAAGCGGTATAATGTTCAAAGAAAGGTCTTTGTTCCATAATGGATTGAGTAACATCTGCTGAATTTGAAATATTGCCTAAAAATTTTATTGGGAATTTCAAAAAGTGATTTACGGCTTGATACAAATTTTGAAAAGCTGTTTCGCCCTGCGATTTACCGGCCTTGTTTACAATTATATTGACCGGATAATCCAATCCGCTTGCTTTCAGCGATTTAATTACAACATACGAATCCATCACCGAGGTCGGTTCGGGTGATGTTAATAAAACAATTTCATCGACCAATGTTAATGTGGTAAGAATATTTTTATTTACCCCGGGTGGAAGATCGAGAAAAATAAAATCGTACTTATGCGGCAAATTAAATTTAATGTCTTGAAATAATTTGTACAGTGCTGTCGGTGTAATTTCCGGATAATCCGCCACACCGGAATCCCCGAAAATAAAATGGAGATTCTTATTGTATTTGTAAACCAAATCCGGTAATGATTTTTCATTCGTAAAATAAGTTTGAAGTTTATTGCCGGAAGAGGAATTCAAAAGAACATTTATATTTGAAAGATTAAAATCGAGATCCATCACCAAAATTTTCTTACCGCCGGATGATAATGCCATTGCCAAATTCAATGAAACAAATGTTTTCCCCACTCCGCCTTTGCCGGAAGCAAACGCAAATATTTTTCCGTTTTTGCCAAGTTTGGAACCTGCAATTTCATTCAACTCATATAATCTTTTCGCTTGACCAATCAATTGATTTTTCCCGTATAAATCATATTTGCAATAAAATTAGGATCCGCAGCTATTATATCATCGGGTATTACTTGCCCGTTGGTTAAATATTTAACCGGTTTGTTAATACTTGAAACGAGATTCAGAATATTACCGTATGAAATAGCTTCGTCCAATTTTGTGAATACAAGTCCGTTATAATTTAAAGTTTTAAATTTTAATGCCACATCAACCATATTTTTAATGTGTGTTGTGCTGCTTAAAACAAGATATGTTTCATCCACATTAACAGCTTTTAAGTAATCATTAATTCCTTCAAGTAGTTCGGGTTTATTCTGACTTCGCCCGACAGTGTCGATAAAAACAATATCTTTCTTTTTTAGCCTGGCAACTTGCTTCTTCAAATCCGCCGGTTCGTATGCAACGTAAAAATCAATATTGCTTATTTCCGAAAATATTTTTAATTGGTCCATTGCACCGAGTCTGTAAGTGTCAATTGAAATCAGCCCGATATCAAGGTTATGCAATATTTTCGAAATTACGGCAAGTTTCGCAATGCAAGTTGTTTTCCCCACACCGGTAGGTCCGACCAATGCGATTACTTTCGGACCTGCGTTCCGTTTTACTTCAAATCCTTCGGTTGGAATCATTGAGCTGATAATGGATATGATATGTTCATCGAAGTTATTTTCATTAAGTACCGCCGGATATTTTTTCAGCTGTGCGATGATCGATTCAACCAAATTCCGGTTAATATCTTGTTTAATTAAATTATCTTTAATGTTTTGAAAATCAATATTTGATTTTATAATTTCCGGCATTTGTGCAGAAACGGATTTTTCACCCCGTTTTTGTTGAAAAATTTTATTGGATAATTTTTTCAGTTCCGCTTCAAAGTCGTTTACAGCGGAAGTAACTTTTTGGGGGCGGTCTGTAGTTCCAGTTAAATCCATATTATCGAAACCGGCTGTTATTTCAAACATCCTTTTTCCGTTTCCATTACCCAAAACTTTAGTGTTCAGAACAATGGCATCCCCGCCGAATTCTTTTTTCATCGACTCAATCGCTTCTTTCAATGTGGGGGCGACGAATTTCTTTATCTGCATACTAAACCTCTACTTTACCCAAAAATTCTATTTCAATATTTGCCGGCAACTCCGTGTACGAAAGCACAACAATATCCGGGAAAGTTGAATGCAGTAACCTGAATAAATACGGCCGGATTGTTGCCGAGGTAATTAAAATTGGAATATAACCGAGTTCTTTAACCGAGTTTATATTCTCTTGAATCGATTGGTTTAATTTTTTCAACATGTCGGGAGTTAACCCCAAAGTTTGTGTTGCATCGCCTTGTTGACTTAAAGCGTTGGTTATATATTCCTCAAGTCTTTCACCAACGGCAACGGCATGAATTGTATTATTTGAATCTTTATATAAACTTGCTATTGTGTCACTTAACGAATGACGCACATATTCGGTAAGTACATCTATGTTTTTGGTTACTTTGGAGTAATCGATTAATGATTCCAGAATTTGCACAAGGTCTTTTATCGGAATTAACTCTTTCAATAAATTTTGTAATACTTTTTGTATTGTACCAAGTGGCAACAATTCCGGATTTATATCCTCTACCACTGCAGGATATTCTTTCTTCAAATTTTCAAGCAATTGTTTAACGGATTGACGGGTTAAAATTTTATCGAAATTTTTCTTTATGGTTTCCTGCAAATGAGTTGACAGAACCGATATACTGTCGACAACAGTATAGCCGAGTAATTCCGCTTTGTCTTTTTCCTCTTCGGTAATCCAGAAACCCGGTAAATCGAATGCCGGATCGCGTGTTGGAATGCCGCTGAGTTTTTCGGTAATTTCACCGGAGCTCATTGCCAAATATCTGTCGCTGTAAATTTCGTATTGTGCAACCAAATTGCCTTTAATTTTTATCAAGTATTCATTGGGATTTAATTGCAAGTTATCGCGTACCCTTACCGGCGGCACCAAAATTCCGTATTCCAAAGCAATATATTTTCTGGTCGAGGAAATTTTTTGGAATAAATTTCCACCTTTGTTTTCATCCACAAGGGAAATTAATCCGTATCCAATTTCAACTTCAACGGGATCGACTTGCAAGTATTCTTCAACTTTTTCTTCGGCAGTTTCGGTTGTAACAACTTCCTCTTCTTCATCCAAAGGTAATTCCTCGCTCTTCGATTTGTTCAGAAAGAAAGTAATTACACCAAGTGAAGTTCCCAAAAACATAAACGGAATAGTCGGCATACCCGGAACAATTCCGAACAAGATTACGGCGCCGGCAACCGTACCTAGCACACGCGGATTGGAAAACAATTGGATGCGCATTTGTTTATCCATCGATTTACCTTCGGCGCTTTTGGTTACAACCATACCTGCCGAAGTTGCAATTAACAATGCCGGTACTTGGGATACAAGTCCGTCACCGATTGTAAGAATGGTATAAGTTTGAAGTGCTGTTGTAATATCCATTCCCCCTTGCACAACACCAATAATTATTCCGCCTATGATATTAATTCCGTTAATTAAAAGCCCGGCAATGGCATCACCTTTTACGAATTTGCTGGCACCATCCATAGCGCCGTAAAATTCCGCTTCACGCGATATTGCTTCTCTTCTTTTACGTGCTTCGTCTTCGGTTATTAATCCGCTGCTTAAATCCGCATCTATTGCCATTTGCTTACCCGGCATCGCATCCAAAGTGAATCGTGCCGCCACTTCCGAAATTCTACCCGAACCTTTTACAATAACAATGAATTGTATGATAACGAGAATCAAGAATACTATGAATCCTACAACATAACTTCCGCCTACAACAAAGGAACCGAATGTTTCTATTACTTTACCGGCGTACCCGTTCAGCAATATCAACCGTGTAGAGCTTATATTAAGTGCCAATCTGAAAATTGTTAACACAAGTAACAATTGCGGGAAGACCGAAATATCGAGCGGGGAATTTATGTATAACGATACAATTAAAATCAATACTGCAAAAGTAATGTTCAAAGCCAACAGAAAATCGAGAAAAAACGCAGGTAACGGAATAATCATTAAGCCGAGCATAAAAATTATTCCGAACGCAAAAAGGAAATCGCTATTTTCAGTAAGCTTTTTTAACATCAAATAATACTTTTCTTATTATTCTTTAATTGGAAAACATACGCCAATATTTGTGCCACCGCTTTATATAAATTTTCCGGAATCTCGTCACCAACATCACACGCTTTATATAATGCCCTGGCAAGCTGAACATCTTCGTAAAGCACCACATTGTTTTCTTTCGCAATCTTTTTGATTTTTTGGGCAACCATGTCCATTCCTTTTGCAACAACTTTGGGTGCGGAATATGAGCCAACTTCATATTTTAGTGCAACTGCAAAGTGTGTTGGGTTTGTAATTACAACATCAGCTTTAGGTACTTCTTGCATCATTCTGTTCCTTGCCATTTCAATTTGCTTGCCTTTTATTTTCGCTTTAATTTCCGGATCACCTTCGGTCTGTTTGTGTTCTTCTTTCACTTCTTGTTTGGTCATCATTAAGTTTCTTTTGTACTTAAATTTTTGATATGTCAAATCCGCTGCTGCAATTACCGCATAAACCAGAGCAATTTTCCAGAGAAATTCGATGGAATTTTCCAACAGGAAATTCACTATCTCGTCCATAGTTGAATGCAAGAGATTGAACGTTCCCAGCACCATATCGGAGAGAATGATATACGATATCCAGCCGACAATCAAAATTTTGAACATCGATTTTAACAGTTCTACGAAAGGTTGTGCAGAGAAAAATTTATTTTTCAATCCTTGCAACGGATCCAGTTTTGAAAATTTGGGCATTAATGCTTTCGGTGTAATTTTGAAGCCGACCTGTCCGTAGCCGGCAATTAAAGAGATCAGAACCAAACCCAATAACAATGGTGCAAGAGTAAGCATAAAAAACATAACGGCTTTCATAAAATAAACGCGTAACAATTGAACGGTTAAATCCAATTCACCCAGAGAACCGAAAACATAAACGCTGAGTTCTTGAAAGCGGTTACCGATAAATGTTTTGCTGAAAAAAAGAATGAACAGACCGGTTGCGAACACTGCAAGGGAATTCAGTTCTTGACTCCTTGCAACTTGTCCTTCCCTTCTGCTGTCTGCCAGCTTTTTCGGGGTTGCTTGTTCGGTTTTTTCCTGTCCGTTAACTTCCGGCACTTGTTACCCCGCCATATATTTTATTATGTCTAACAATTTCGTCTCGTAATTTTTTAGCAATGTTTCGAACAAGTAAACGTACATGGGAATTAACACAATGAAAATTCCTATCCCTACAATAATCTTAAGTGGCAAAATCACAAAAAATACTTGAAAATTCGGGCTTACGCGAGAAAGTATGCCACTTGCCAAGTGTATTAAGAAGAACGCAGCCATCACCGGTGCCGCAATTTGTATTGAAAGAATAAACATTATAGCCGAGTATTTAATCATCAAAGTATGGACGCTTTCATTCACCGGGAAAAAACCCAGCGGTATTACTTTGAACGAATATATCAAAGCTTGAATAATAAAATGATGTCCTTTAATCATTAAAAAAACCACCGTTGCCATCATAATCATCAAAATGGTCAGCATGTTGTTTTGTGATTCGGTCGACGGATCGAACATTTCGGTCATAACCAATCCCATATCCCGGCCTATATTCAAGCCGGCAAATCCTATTCCTTCAAAAACAAATCTTAAAATCAATCCCATTAACAGTCCCGTTATTCCTTCTTTAAACGCAATTAACGCAAGTGGAATAAGCGAATCATCGTACTTAATATTACTTGTATCAACCGAAAACAAAATGATATAAGTTATCAACAGAGACAAAGCCAGTTTCGGAACCATTGGAATGTTTTTGTTATTGAACAATGGAACCACAACCAGCATTGCCAAAATGCGTATGTAAATCATTATTCCGCCGAGAAAATCGGAGACAAGGATACCGGTCATTTCACAACTGTTGTTATTAGATTAAATATTTTGTTCGTGAACTCAATCATCTTATCCGTTATGAACGGTAACGAAATAATTATTGCTACTGCAGTAATCATAATTTTGGGCACAAAGGTTAAAGTCATTTCTTGTATTGAAGTTGCCGCTTGAAAAATTGAAATCAATACGCCGACAACGAGCCCTGAACCAAGGATAGGCAATAAAATCAGCATTACCAGGTAAAATGCATCCGTAAGTATTCCGATTACTAAATCCAATGACATTATGCAAAACTCCTTACTAATGAACTGACAATTAAATTCCAACCGTCCACCAAAACAAAGAGTAAAACCTTAAACGGCAACGAGATGAGCATTGGCGGAAGCATCATCATACCCATCGACATAAGGATACTTGATACAATCATATCGACCATAACAAACGGGATAAACAAAAAAAAGCCGATAATAAACCCGGCTCTCAATTCGCTGAGAATGTAAGCCGGGATTAATACATGAATTGGCAGATCAGCCGGTGTGTTTGGTCTTTCGATGTTTGCCATACCGGCAAATAACTCAAGGTCCTCGTTCCGTACGTTTTTCAACATAAAATTTCTAATCGGCTCAATCCCTTTATCGTACGCTTCTTCTATGTTTATTTTGTGATCGAGATAAGGTTTGAGTGCCGTTTGATGTACCGTTTCCCAAGTGGGCGCCATTATAAAAAAAGTAATAAATAAAGCTATACCCGCCAACAATTGGTTGGGCGGCATTTGCATTGTACCCATTGATGTTTTTAGAAATTGAAATACAATAATTATCCGCAAATATGAAGTGGTCATTATCAAAATTGAAGGCGCCAACGACAAAATAGTAAGCAACAGCAAAAGTTGAAGTGTAACCGAAAGATCTTCGGGATTATCCGAAGTTCCGATATTAATTCCCACGGAAGGCAACGGAACCGTTGCGGTTTTCTGTTGCGCCAATACGTGATTTGCACCGAAAAATAAAAACAGAAATAATCCGGCTATTATAATTTTTTTCTTCATCTCAATCCCATGTTCTTTTTCAGAAGCTGAAGGAAATTGGGTTTTTCCGCTCCTTCCAAATTGGCAGGGGTATCATCCGGTATCCCTTCCAGCTTGTCAATCAGATTTATTGAATTTTCGGAGACGCCAAGCAGATAAATTTTATCATCAATTTTAACTATTGAAATGAATTTCTTCGGCATTATGGTTTGCGTTGCCATAACGTTAATTTTCAATGATGATGCATTCCGCCCGGCATAAGAGAAAAAATACTTTTTAAGCAAATAAAGCATTCCGTACATTACACCGAGCATTAAAAAAAGAATCAAAAATACTTTAACGATATCCCAGTAATTCATCATTCAAATCCTTTTAACCTTTCGGAAGCATCCACCAGATTGGTTATTCTGATTCCGAAATGTTTATCGATCACAACGACTTCCCCTTCGGCAATTTTTTTGTTGTTTACGAAAATATCTACCGGTTCGCTTGCGAGCTTCTCCAATTCGATAACGTACCCTCTTTCAAGCTCAAGTATGTCTTTAATTTGCATTTTGGTTCTGCCCAATTCGATGTAAACATTCAACTGCAAATCTTTTAAGAACTCCAATTTATCGTCACCGGCAACACTTTTTTTCTTCGAGTCATCAAAAGCAGGAAACTCCGCTACGGCCGCATCCACATTTGCTTCTTGATCAACATTCTGAAAATCCGCAGCTTGATCCGGCTCGTTACCGGGAACGTTAGCTTCCGCATTAGCATCCGTAGTTCCGGCTTCGTTTACTTCCGGAGTTTGCCCGTTGTTTAATTCATCTTGATTTTGAACGTTTTCTTCTGCCATGTTTTTTTACTCCTCTTCAAATGCTCTTCGCGTAATTTTTACTGATTTATGTTTATTAGATTTTCCGGGAATTCCGTAGTATAATTCCTTGTCATCTATTTTGATTAATACTTCTTCACCGATTTTTTTGTCGAGTGAAATTACATCGCCAACTTTCAATTGCATTAATTGTTGGAATGAAATGGTAGACCGCCCGAATTCCACTTCCACCAAAAGTTCGGTATCGAGAAGTTTTTGCGTAAGAATACTTTTCGATGTTGTCCCGTCGTGTTTTATCGGTCTAATCGACGATAAATTCTGTGTCGATAATTTCGAAAGAATTGTATCGAATGCGTAAGTGGCAAAGCATAAGTTCATTAAATAAGCTTGCTCGCCAATCAATATTTCAAATGTGATAAGCAAAACGCTTTCGCTTTGTGAAGTAATTTGAACAAAATCGACATCCGGCTCAAACTTGTCTATAACAAATTCGTAATCGCCGATAATTTGCCAGGCTTTTTCCAAGTCTTGCATTATTTTTTCAACAATCGTTTGCAAAACCCTTTGCTCAATTACCGTAATCACGTTTGAGCTTTTGGAACCGTTTCCGTTTCCGCCCAACAAGCGGTCAATTAAAGTAAATGCGAATTCGTTACTGAATTCCAGTATTCCTTTTATATCGGTCTTTTTAATATCAAAAGTAAAGAGGCAAGCCGGATTGGAAACCGAAAGGACGTATTCGGAATAATAAATTTGGTCTACAGTTAAAACATTAATATTTATAATTGATTGCAGTTTCGACATTAAGTAAGAGCCGAACAATTCAGCAAAGTTTTCGTAAATATTTCTGATGGTTCTAAGCTGATTTTTGGAAATACGGTTAGGCAAGCGGAAGTCGAACGGAATTACTTCCTTCCCCTTGTCATTTGTTTCTTCCGGTATATCTTTCGGCTCTTCCTTGCCGCCCATGTTATTTAACAGGGCGTCAATTTCATTTTGCGATAATACTTCTGCCATTTTAATTCAACACGTATTTACTGAAATAAACGTTTTTAATTTTTGTTTTAGGCATTAACTTTTTAATTTGTTCCGATAATTCGATTTTAAGTGAATCTTTCTCTTGCGGATTATTTAATTCGTGTAATGTTTTTTTAGACAATGTTGAAATAATCATGTCTTTTACGATAACTTCTTTCTCCTCCAATTTTTTCTTTGCTTCTTCGCTTTTCACTTCGAAGCCGACGGAAAGGAGTAAAAGTCTTTTTCCGTTTGTGTGTGCAGGGTTAATAATTAAATCCTCAATCGGATAAATAAACGATTCTCCGCTATCTTCTTCTTCTTCCGCTTCCGCTTCAGCATCGGCTTCTTCACCGTCGGCACCGTGTTCTTTTACTTGCTCTGCATGAGCCGAAAGTGCTGGTTTTACAAGGAAGTTAGCGGTCACAAAGTAAACTATTACCAGTTGAAGAACAAAAAGCGGAACTCCGATCAATACAATTTTGAAATTAAATCCTTTCTTTTTCCCTTCTTGTTCTTTGTTTTCATTTTTTTTAGCATCTTTTTTATCAGCCATTTGATACCTCTATTTTAGTTTACTTTATCCTGCATTCAAGAGGTATGCCATTAAAGACAAAAAGAAAACGGTTGAAAACAAAGAATAAACAAGGTTTTTTGCAGGAGTGAAAATCGTGAATGGTTAATATTGTGCACTTGAACAATAATTAATTGCTCAAACAAAAGAGGGAGGAGAGGGGCTGACTTAGTCAGCGCCCTCGGAAAAATCCCTATCTAACCAGACTTGTGATTTCTTGCAGCAAAGTATCGGAAACGGTAATCACTCTTGCATTAGCCTGGAAGCCTCTTTGCGAAACTATCATCCTTGTAAATTCTTCGGAAAGATCGACATTCGATTGTTCCAAAGCACCGGATTGCAGAGTTGTGTTTGTAGATTCACCCGGTTCACCAATTAACGGATCGCCCGTGTTAGCCGATACAGTGTACATGTTTTCACCAACGCTTACCAAACCGTTTCTGTTGGGGAAATTCGCAACAAGTATCTGTGCAAGTTTTTTCGATTGACCGTTGGTAAATACACCTACAATAAATCCAAGTTGATCAATACTGATATTTGAAAGCGAAGCGGCAGCGGAACCGTTTTGATTCAATGCGGAAATTACCGAGTTTGCCGATGTCTGTGTAATTCCTTCGAATTTTTCACCGAAATCCAATTCGATGTTACTTTGACTTGCACCGCCTTCGGGCTTGAACACCAGCACCGGCGGATTCGGTGATACCGAAGCAAGCGAACCATCGGAATTAAACGTCAAGCTTCCGGTATTACCTGTAAGCGTTCCGCTTTCAGCCGGTAAGTTTGCTGTCCAGCTCCAACTGTTACTGTCCAATTTTGTGAAAGAAAGTGTTAAAGTATGTGCATTTCCGAGTGAATCGAAAATCGATACGGTACCTTTGACCAATGTCGGTTCCCTGTTTTCATCAACGGAAGAACTGATTGTATTGGTTCCTTTTTGTTCCACACCGGTCGGATCGAAACTAAAATTGATACCTAACGCCGTTTCCTGGATTTGAATCGGTTGCGGTGGTGAGTTTCCATCGAGAGATAACATTGCACCTTCCGGATCCGAACTGTCGAACACCGCTTGGACGGTTGTAGGACCAACAGCGGGAACGGTCGGATTTCCATCTTTATCCAATAATTCATATGTTAAATTATAAGTATCGTCGGCAGTTTTTTCATAGGTAACTTGAAAAGTATATTTATTTCCCATTTCATCGTAAACCGTGTTCGATTCTTGAACGGTATCACCAACCGCCATGGAACCGTTGATACTTCCGGTTTGCACATAATTTTCCGAACGGGTTAGCGGTGAAGTACTATCGAGGTTACCACCCCACGAAGCAAACGTTGTAGCAACCGCAGGTAAACGCAGGTTCGAATTGATTACTATATCTTCCAAATTGTTTCCGGGTGGAATTGCACCTTCTTCGGTTGCAACTTTACCTTGAACCACCGCACCGTTTTGCGGGTTAACAAGTTTTCCTTCGGCATCGAAAATGAATGCTCCTGCTCTTGAATATAATCTTTGACCGTTTCTTTCAAGAATGAATAAACCTTCACCTTGAATTGCAAGGTCGGTTATAATTCCAGTCCTTTCAAAAGTTCCTTGGTTCCAGTTCCGGTCAACTGAATTTAATTTCATTCCCAAACCGATTTGGAAAGTATTGGTACCGCCGGATGTATCGGTCGGGTTGGTACCATACCTCACAAACTGGTTGAATGTATCGCTGAAAGTTACCCTGGAACCCTTGAAACCAATAGAGTTAACGTTGGCAATATTATTTCCTATTACGTCCAACATTGCTTGATGGTTTCTGATGCCGGACACACCGGCAAAAAGGGAATTGATAAGTGACATAATGACCTCCTAAGGTTTTTTAGTTATACTTTGTTGATTCAACGTCAGTCGTTCGGTTGAATCGGGGGCGTCCTTGGAAGGTCCCGCCCCGTTGCTTAATTAATTTTTATTTAGCAAAAACCACGCTGTCTATATTTGTAAAAATGTTATCCTCCTTCTCCGAAATTTCCATTGCCGTAATTACCGTACGGTTCGGTACGTTAACTATGAAAGCGGTTTTGTCCATCATTACAAGCGAATCTTTTGCACCTTTACTCTCCGCTTTGTTTATTGCATCTTTCAATTTGTTTATATCGGAATCATTTAAGTTTATATTTCTTGATTCAAGTCTTTTGGCTGCATGACTAGAAAATTTAATTTTCTCAAGTTCGGTCTTGAATATATCATCGAACCGTGAACCTTTTTGAACGGTTTTCGGTCGATTAATTCCGCTGTCCGGAATTACCGGAATAAACGGTACTTTCACTCCATTTATGATTTCAGCCATGATTCAAAATCCTTGGTTGCCGTTTTACTTGAAGAATTTGACGACTGTAAAATTTCAAATATATCACTGAGAGAATATTCGGCTCCGTTAACAACCAAAGCCGTTCCGTTTTCGGTAAATCTGACCGCTTCTATCATGCCAATACTGTAAGTATCAATAACCATCGGTTCGCCGTTTGCCCCGGTAGCCTCTACACTAAATGTGTATTGACCGGTAGCAACTTTTTCGCCATCATTATCGGTAAAATCCCAAGATAGTTTATGCTCACCTGCCGTTTTGGGAACATTATCAAATGTTTTAACTACTTTTCCACTTGCATCAAGAATTTTTACCGTTACGGTGGTTGCACTTGTAGGTAACGTGTAACCGAATTGCGCCTTGGATTGACCGTTAAAATCAATTGAATTGGAATTTACTTTTGCATCCTTACCGATCAACGCAGCAGTTAAAGTGTTGTTTACCGCTTGAGTTAATAAATAGTTAGCATCAATACTTTGATTTAACGTATCGTTCATGTTGGATAATTGTTCCAAACTGCTGAATTGAGCCAACTGTGCAGTGTATTTACTACTGTCAAGTGGTTCCAACGGATCTTGATTTTTGAGCTGCTCCATCATCAATTTCAGAAAATCGTCTTTGCCAAGTGCGCTCTTGCCTTGCGGTCCGAAATTCGGTGTATTTTGATTTAATAATGATGTTATTCCTTCCATTTTCTTTACCCCGCTATGCTAAGTATTCATAAGTGTTATAGCCGTAATATTTCATTCCCGGCTTTTCATTTAAGTCAGTATCAAGATCTTCCAAATTAAAATTACCGGCTTTTTTATTGTTCTTTAAATTTTCATTTTGTTGCCTGTTTGCATCATTCAATGAAATATCCAAACTACCCAACTGAATTCCGTTTTTATTTAAATTTGAGAATAACTCATCCAAATTGTTTTCAAGCAGAGTTTTGGTTTGTGGGTTATCAACTTGGATATGAGCTTTTATAGAATGACTCGACGAATCCAATGTTATATTTACTTTTCCCAAATGTTTCGGTTCAAGTTCAAGCACCATAAAAGATTTTTCGTTCTTCTGAATAAACCTGGAAACTTCCTTGAAAAGCTCGGTGTATTTAACGGTTTTCAAAACGCTTTCTTGCCTTTGACTAACTTGCGCCGTTTCCGGTTTATGCAAATCGGATTTTTCAAGTACTTGACTGAAATCCGGTTTGGAGTTATGATGCTTCACAGTGTCTTTTAATTGTATATCATTTGTATTTTGATTGTGTGAATTTGAAAAATCCTTAGATTTGTTTTTATTTTCATTTCCGGAGATATTTTGTGCTTGATGCGCCGGTTTATCAACCGTTTTTTCATTATTTTTGTTGTTGTTACTTGCCTGTTTTTCACGGGTATCATGTTCGGTGTTCACAAGCGCTGTTTGTCTGTTTTCTTGAATAACTTGTGTCTGTTTATGTTTAATTTCCACTTTTTCAACAGGTTGATTATCATGATTTTTTGCCAAACGTCTGATTTTTCCTTTTTCCGTCTTTGGCATTTCCGGAAGTTTGACATTCTTACTTTCTTCGCCGGCAGCTTCCTTTACCTTTTGATTTTCATTCTTTTCCGGGTTTATCGTTTTTTCCGTTTTAATTTTTTCCTGATCCCTTTCAACGGTGTGTCGCGTTAAATTTTCTTTTTTGGTTAGTTCTTGCTCAGGTTTAATGGAACCGCTTTTAACAATGTTTTCATGGTGCTTTACTTCATCTCCACTTTTTACCCGTACAGCTTGAATTCCCCTTTCCTTGTTCTGAACGGATTTTTCATCCGGTGTAATATTCAATGCGTCTTTCGATGGTTGTGTTTTTTTACTAATATTATTCTGTTCTTTAACTTTTTCCGTTTCATTCACTCCGTTATCCGGTTGGAACCGCAGTTTGTCATTTTTACCATTAGAGTTTAAAGTTTTTGACTTTACTTTATTTTCAACTGGTTTTCCACCTGATAACTGTTCCGATGATGTTCCGTTAGTATTTTCAACCGGCTGACTTTTCTCTACGAATCTTAATTCAGGTTTACCAACCCGTTTATCTTTATTTATCTTAACAAATTCGGTTTTCCCTTTTTTAACATTAATCCGGACATTGTTTCGTTCTTCAGATGATACTTTTTCTGCTTTATGATTTTCCGCTTTTTTCCTCGAATGACTTAAATCGAATTTATTTATGTTTTCCCCGGTCGTTTTTTTACCGGCTTTTTCTTTAATGATAAAATATTCCTTCTCAAAAACCTCTTTCCCGTTAAACGGTTCGTTGTTTTCCGTGGAAATTGTAGCCGTTTCAACACTTCCGGTTTTTTCGATTAGTTTGTCTGATACAATTTCACTGTTACGATTATTTGCACTTATTTTACCGTTAATGGTTTT
>Ga0256833_1000860_pt1 | contig 23051 bp, 21 predicted proteins | sample 356284metaG_FD_190535 | JGI IMG/M metagenome (GOLD analysis project Ga0256833, IMG submission 190535) | Hydrothermal vent microbial communities from Mid Atlantic Ridge, Atlantic Ocean - 356-284 | ecosystem: Environmental > Aquatic > Marine > Hydrothermal vents | place: Atlantic Ocean: Mid... | reverse complement strand
CGGGCTTCTTGTAAATTTTTGGCAAAAGAAAGTTTTAAATTGGGTTCAACCAGAGAAAAATATTCTTTAAGCATTTCTATGATAAGATCTTCATCTTCCACCACAAGGATACGAAATTCTCTCTCAAAGGCCATATTCATAATAGAGACTCTCTTTTTAGCGTTAAGATAAAAGATAACATTCTAAGTAATAGCGAGCAAATCAGCCCTGAACCTTAGCAGCTAGTTGACTTTTAAGCACCTCTCCTTTGCTACGGTGGGCTTCAAGTCTATTGAGGGCATTAATTAGGGCTTTGATTCCAGCTGCTACAATATCGTAATCCTTTCCCAAGCCGGCTGAACGTTTACCCACCTGATCTTCAATTATAACCCCACACACTCCTAGAGATTCGGTACCTTTCCCTACTGCGTCAATGTGGAAATCGATGAGACGCAAATCAAAAGGGGAAGAAGGAGCCCGGTCACCTTTTCCGAGAAAACGATAACCCAAAGCTTGGGCTACCGCCTTAAAAGCGGCATCTATGGAACCCACACCTACATTTATGGCCTTTTTAGCTCGGCTTTCGCGGTCAATTATTTCTACCTGGGCCAAAGGTTTTAAGGAAGTCCCGTAAAGACTCGAAACGTAAGCTGCACTTACTTCGTAGCGGTATTCTTCTTCGAGAAATTCGTCAAGCAAGACTCCTTCTAAATACTCATCAGCTACAGAGCGCAAGACATCCTTGACTTCCCTGCGGAAACGTTCAAAAACACGCGAAAGATCCTCATCTGAAAGTTTCCAGCCCCGGCTTTCCAGTTTAAAGCGTACCGCATGACGCCCCGAATGCTTGCCAAGTATTATAGCACTTCCAGTCCAGCCTACTTCCTGAGGGTCCATTATTTCATAAGTACCACGGTGCATAATTACTCCGTGTTGATGGATACCAGATTCGTGGGCAAAGGCGTTTGCGCCCACGATGGCCTTATTGGGTTGAACCATCATCCCGGTTAGCTTGGAAACCAGCTGGCTTGTGGGCACGATTTGCCGCGTATCGACGCGGGTTTCAAGAGGTCTGCCCAACACCCTTGAAAAATAATCCTGCCTTGTTTTAAGGGCCATCACAATTTCTTCCAGAGCTGCATTTCCTGCCCTCTCGCCAATGCCATTGATAGTACACTCTACTTGCCGGGCTCCGGCCAAGAGGGCCGAGAGGGAATTAGCTACCGCCAGACCCAAATCATTGTGACAATGGACACTGAAACAGACTTTTCCCTCTTCAAACAGTTGGTAAAGATCGGCCTTTTTGAGGGCCTCAACAAGATGCCTGATAAGATCATAATATTCCTGGGGCACCGTATAACCTACGGTATCAGGAATATTTACTGTTACTGCACCAGCCCTTATTACCGCTACAACCACCTCTGCTAAATAATCCCAGTCGCTTCGGGTGGCATCTTCAGCAGAAAATTCTACAATAGGAGTATAACGCTTAGCATATTTGACCGCCTCTACCGCCAGTTTAAGTACCTCCTCGCGATTTTTACGGAGTTTGTAGCGGAGATGAATATCAGAGGTGGCAATAAAAGTGTGAATCCTCGGGGAGGAAGCCCCCTTAATAGCTTCCCAGGCGATGTCGATGTCTTTTTGGTTGGCCCGGGCCAGGGCTGCTACCTGCACATCTTTTACGGTCTCAGCAATGGCCTTAACTCCTTCAAAATCCCCCGGAGAAGCCACGGGAAAACCGGCTTCGATTACATCGACTTTTAGTCTTTCAAGCGCCCGAGCAATTTCTTTTTTGTCTTCTACAGAAAGCGAAACCCCAGGAGATTGTTCTCCATCCCTTAACGTGGTGTCAAAAATATATACACGCGAAATCATGAGATTTACCTCCTCGGTATAACTTACTGCCTTAATGTTTTTCTGAAAATGGAAAATTTAGGTTTGAGAAGAGACTATCACCTTCTGCCCCCGCTTAGCGCGGAGGGCAAGAAGGAGGGGACCCGAAAGGGCATAGGAGAGAAAGCCCCCAAAGAGGGTTACGGGAGGCTCAGCTGCTACCACGGTTAGTAGCAAAACAAAAATGACCAACGAATAAAAGGGGTGCTTCTCAGCAAAGTCTATCTTTTTGAAAGAGAAATAAGGGATGCCGCTTACCATCAAGTAAGAAATAATATACACCATGGCCAAAATCGCAACATGTTTTACAGGGGAAGACAGGCCACACCAGTTTGAAAACAAGACCGTAGAGGCAAGAAGGCCTGCAGCTCCAGGGCTTGGGATACCGGAAAAATAATTTTTTTCTTTTAAAGTCTGGATATTAAATTTGGCTAGACGCAAGGCCGCGGTAGCCACATAAAGGAAGGCTGCTAACCAACCGTAGCGGCCATAGCTTTTAAGGGCAAAAGTGTAAATCAGGATAGCCGGCGCAACTCCGAAAGAGACCAGATCACACAAGGAATCATATTCGAGGCCAAAACGGCTGGTAGTCCCGGTATAGCGGGCTACACGTCCATCAAGAATATCGAAAATAATGGCTACTAAGATGGCCACTGCCGCCCGCAAATATTGACCCTCAATGGCAGAAATGAGGGCAAAAAAACCGCAAAAAAGGTTTCCTGTAGTAAAAAGGCTTGGAAGGATAGGTATACGCCCTCTTCTTTCCCTTTTAAGACGTCTGCTTTTATTCATTCTGCTGCCAAGGATAAAGGGCTAGCGGGCTTTCTCCAGCACGCACCCGATGCCCGAGGTTTACTAATAAACGAGTCTTTTCTGCAGGAATAAAAATCTCTACCCGCGAACCAAACTTTATAAGCCCCAACCGCTCACTGACGATGAGTTCATCTCCTTTCTGGACGAAGGGTACTGTTCGGCGAGCAATAAGCCCTGCTACTTGAACAACTAAAAGGGGAAGCCCGTCCAGACGCTCCAAGAGATAATAATGTTTTTCGTTTTTGTCGAAGGCATCATCACGGTCTGCAGGCAAGAATTTTCCGGGCTCATGCCAGATGTCCAATACGCGGCCTGTTACCGGAGAACGATTGACGTGAACATCAAAGATATTCATAAAAATGCCGATTTGAAAGGCTTCTTGCTGTAAATAGCGCTCTTCTTTGACCTTCTTTAGGGTTACAATCCGACCGTCTGCAGGGGAGACTATGAGTTCCCGGTCGAAGGGGGGATAGCGATCCGGATCTCTGAAGAACCAAGCCATAAGAAACGAGGCCCCAAGGCCTGCATAAAGGAGTTTTTTGTTTTTGGTAAAGTGCCCGATAGCGGCTCCCAAAATTCCCGGAGCTAAAGTATAGGGTAATCCAATTTTGTTAATCATAACCTCTCCATTATGTAAGGCTTTTTAGTAGTAATCGCAAATTATATAATTCAAAAATTTGCAATCTCTTTCAGAAACTCTTTAAGCAATTTTTGAAGCCTGGTAAAGACTTTTTGAGCTGTTTGGAGATCTGGGGCCTTTTCGATTTCATAGGCCTTGAGACGGGCTTCTTCAAAAAAAATAGTAGCACAAGCCCCTTTTAAAGAATGGGCCTTATCGCGGGCCTTAGAAAGATTTCCCTCTTTGAGAGCTTTTTCTATTTCAGAAAGAAGATTAAGCGAAGATTTTTGAAAAATTTCCAAAAGCTCGCGAGCTTCTTCGTAAGAGTCCATTTCTTCCAGGAAAGCCTTTTTTTGCCAGCCGGGAAAATTTTCCATACTTCCTAAATCGGTTTTTCTGAATTTTTGATTAACTCTTCCACCGGAGCTGGAAGTATCTCTCCTCCCCCCAAGACGAGCTCTTTCTGGTAAAAGATTGCAAATTGCCCCGGGGTAACGGCTTCCTGAGGGTTCTTGAAAACAACTCGAGCTTCTGAAGCCGATAATAGTTCTATTCGTGCAGGGGCTTCTTTATGCCGGTATCGTATACGTACAAAGGCGTCGAAACTTTGGCTACGATAAGCCGGACATATAAAGTGGACCCCGCCTACACGGAGATGCTTGCGTTTTAAAAATTTTTTGGGGCCAATAATGAGACGATTTCTCTCCCGGTCTAAAGCCACCACGTAATAAGGTTTGCCCAAACGCACACCTAAGCCCCTTCTCTGTCCAATAGTATAAGCGAAAAGTCCCTGGTGCTTTCCTACCACCTTTCCACTAACTGTAACAATATCTCCCGGAGGAAAGTCTTCCTGAAGAAAAAGATTTCTATAATCTCCCCTAATAAAGCATACTTCCTGGCTTTCGGGAGAAGTAAGATTAAAAAGACCCAATTTTACAGCTTCCTTGATAACTTCTTCTTTTTTCCATTCTCCCAAAGGGAAGATGGTCTGCGACAGTTGTTTCTGGGTCAACAAAGCCAGGAAATAGGATTGATCTTTATCCTGATCGCGACCTTTGAAAAGTTCATAGCACAAGTTTGCTTTGTTGAATTGTAAGCGGACGTAATGTCCTGTTGCCAATTTAGAAGCTCCCAACTTGTGTGCTGTTTCGAGCAAAAGACCAAATTTTATTTCCCGATTGCAAATAATACATGGATTTGGTGTTAGGCCCTGGCGATATTGTTCTTTGAAATAAGCAATAACCTTTTCCTTAAAAGGCCTTCTCAAATCGACTATTTCCAGTGAAATTTTTAAAAAATCGCAAATTCTCCGCACCCGAGCTATTTCCTGTTCAGGATCAGATTGAGACAGAAGAGCAAATAACCCTAAGAGGTTTTCTCCCCTCTCCCTCAAAAGATAGGCAGCAAAAGAACTATCAACCCCTCCACTTAGGGCCACAGCTATCATGAGATCATTAATACCCACCGATTATGTTCAATGTGTTCTCCGTTTGTTGGAAAAGAAGGGCCAGAGAATTTAATAACCAAGTTCTGCAAGTTCCTTCCGGAAGCGAACCTCCATTGCTCGTACGATACAGGTAGTAACACAAAGTTCACAACCGGAACATCTTTCAGGATCAAACTCTACTTCCAAAGTCTTGCGGTTTACGTGAAGGGCTCCGGTAGGACAAACTGCCGTACAAAAACCACAATGAATACATTTTTCCTCGTTTTTCTGTATTTCTTGCCCGATGGTTTTGATTTCAACTCCAAGTTCTCGTAAAAAGGCCAGGCCTTTGTTGAAACTTTTGGGATGTCCGGAAAGTTCCATGATCATGAGACCTTCTTTCCCCGGCAAAATGGTGGCTTTTAAAATGTTGAAGGAAAGATCAAAATCTTTGACAAGCCGATAAACAATGGGCTGGTCTACGATATCTGCTGGAAAGCGTAAAACCAAAATGCGCTTATACATGAGAGGCCTCCTTTTTTACCTGACGGAAGGGCTTAAGATCCAGCGAAGGGTCAAGCATCCGAGCATTGGCAAAATAGATTTCTGCTTCTTGAGGCAAGCCCATGACCACCAAACAAGCTCCAATGTTTGCATAATCTATAGCCCTTTGAGGATCCAAAGCTACGGCTTGAAAGTAAGATTCCAGAGCTTCTTCTACCTTCCCCCTTTTGAAGTTTATGGTACCCAAGAGATTGTATAACTCTGGCATTGGTGAAAGGCCAAGTCCTTTTTCAGCGGCTCCTTGGGCTTCCTGAAGATTTCCAGACTTAAGGAAAGCATGTGCCAAATGACAGTAAAGGGCAGGACGATCTGCCGGGAGAGGAGAAAGGGTTAAAGCCCTTTCGAAACAGGAGGCTGCTTCTTCCCATTTCCCCAGTTTGCTCAAAACTTGCCCTTTAGCACTTTCCACATAATAGCGGGAAATTTTCTCGCTTATGGTTTTAAGCACAGAAAGGGCAAGTTCTTCAGGAAGATAAAGGGCTACCGTACGTACTAACTGGTATAGAGGAGGAATTTTAATCCTTTCACGGAAGTATATTCTTGGAACAATATTGTAAACCGCTGGAATCTGGAGCTCCGGGTCAGTTATATCTACTAAATAAAGAGAAAAATCTCTTTCCGCTAATTCTTCCGCAAGTTTTGAGAGCTCTTCAGTATGATCGTTAGAAGAAAGATCAGGCAATTTCCAAAGAGAAACCCGGCCTTCTTGTTTTAAAATGTGAGCAGCTTCTTCTAAAGTAGCATATTTGGGAAGACCACTTTCCAAATATCTCCCATCGGTATCGAAATCTCCGGCCAGCTGGGCTATTTCTGTAAGAGCTCGCACCAAGGCCCTTTCAGGAGAAGTGGCCGTGCCAGCAGTATAAACGATTTCAGAACGATGCGGAAAAGTAGAAGGATCGTAAGCAAGAGCCCCGATAGTTGCCGCAGGCATTCCAAAAGTAAAATCACGTAAATAAAGCCGGATCCCTAAACGTCTAAAACAAGAAAGTAGAGTTTCTGTCTCCGGGCTCAGATCCTCCGGAACAACTTCTTTAAAAGGCCTTTTTTGAAGACTTGCCAGCGCAGAAACATGGCGTTCAATAAGCTCGCAAACCCCTTGAACCGCTGCTTCCGAATAAGTATTTCCGGCAGCTGAACCATTATATTCGTAAAGAAGCCAAAACCAATAAATTGGAATAAAGCTTTTACATCTCCTTTTTACTTCAAATGCTGGAACCAAATGAAAGGGCACTTTGTCTAAAATTTGGCGACAAACCTCCAGGGCTTTTTGGTCTTCAGAAGGATCTTCCACCGAAAAAAGAAGTTTTTCAGTAGAAATTGCCCCCTCTTTTGTCAAAGGGGCCAAGAGAAAATTTTGGGGATTTTTAATGAACAAAAAAAGACTATATCTCTCGACAAGTTCCATAAGGGCACTGGCCTGTGCCAAGGCCTCAGAGGCCCCCTTTCCCATTTGCTTGAAATTGCCTGTGACCGAAAGCCCTTGTGCTCCATAAATGCTTATATATACCGGTATCCCCAAACGACCCTTATCAACCCGTTTTAACTCTTGAAAAATATCTGCCCCGACCTTTCTTAACCTTTCTTGAACCCACCGAATAGTCTCCTCTGGAGCCAAGGCTTTATCGGCATATTTTTTGGGAGAGGGTATCAAAAATTTTTCTTCCATCCGTCACCCTGTAAGTATTTTTTCGTTTCACTATAAACAGAGAAGCTTAATTTGCCTAGCTAAAGTCTATCAAAAAAGTAGAGAATCAAACAATAAGTAAAGGGGGAAGATTTCCCCCTTTTTAGATATTTTTAGGCCACTTTGATTTCTATCTTACGAGGTTTCGAGGTTTCTACTTTGGGCAGAAAGATCCTTAAAACCCCTGCTTCCATAGAAGCTTCCACTTTGTCGAGATCAAATTCCGGCCCGATAGTAAAGGCACGGAAATATTCATTTCCGCGCAATTCTGCATAAAGGGGTTGTACATCTTCTCCCGGAAGGTCTACAATTTCGCCTTTCATTTGAAGAACATTTTCTTCAATTTTTACCTCTACGCTCTCTTTAGTAACACCCGGCATATCTGCAACTAAAATTAGTCCCTCATCGGTTTCATATATATCTACCGGCGGAATCATGGGACGTTCACGCCTAATCGCCGGAGTAGCTTCTTCTCTTGTGGCAAGTTCTTTGGTTTCCTTTTCAGCCATAGATATCCCCTCCTTTCATAATTTTTTAACCGGTTTTTACTTCAATTTTGCGAGCTTTTTTTTCTTCTCGTTTAGCAATACGAACTTTAATAATCCCGTTCTGATAAGTAGCTTCTACCTGCGAAGGATCAATAGATTCTGGCAGAGACACAGCCCGCGTAAAACGCCCACTGAAGCGTTCCTGCCGATAATAACGATTGGGATCAACTTTTTCTAACTTGAGAGCCTTGCTGGCATCTCTTTCGCCACTAATAGAAAGAATATTCTCTTCAATAGAGAGATCTATTTTGTCTGGCTCTACACCGGGAGCAAAAAGATAAACATACACCGCGTCATTCGTTTCTCCGATATTGATTACGGGAAACGTTGCTCGTGCAATTGTCCTTACAGGGACAAACGGGCTAGCCATTTCAAGTAAACGATCTACTTCTTCTTGTAGCCTTTCAAATTCACGAAAGGGATCAAAGAAATCCACACCCCATCCGATTGGCATATTATCACCTCCCATTTGTTTCTAAATTTGTTTTTTTCTAAGAGGAAAATAAGCATCATCTTTCTTAATGCAAGACGGAATAGTCATTTTGCTGTCAAAAATTAGTTTCTGGTAAAAGGAAGATAAAAACCCGAAGAATCTTAGAAAAATTTTTGCCTTCTGGAGAAAGTTGATTTATCATGAAGGGCCATGAAGATCGTAGCAATTGAACCCAAAAATGTCAGGACACATGTATTTTCGGCCTTTAAACTGCCCCGCCTGGCAATGCCTTTGCTGGGGACTATACTGCGGGATAAGGGACATGAAGTAAAAGTCTTTCTTGAAGAGCTTGGTCCCGTGGAGGAAGCAGCTGTCAAGGAAGCTGATCTTATCCTCATTTCCACCATCACTTCTACCGCTCCACGAGCTTATGCCATGGCGGATCGCTACCGTAGTCTTTATGGCAAGAAAGTGGTTATGGGCGGGGTACATGTCTCCTTTGTGCCTGATGAGGCAATCCAGCATGCCGATTTTGTCATCCGGGGTGAAGGAGACGAAACCATCGTAGAGCTGGTAGAAGCTTTTGAAGCTGGAGGGCCTTTTGAACATATTTTAGGGCTTACCTGGCGTCGCAAGGGAGAAGTAGTTCACAATCCTCCGCGTAAGGGAGTGACAGATCTGAACAGCCTTCCGATACCTGATTTTAGCCTTATTCCCGGAGTGAATCCCAAGAAGATGCGCATATACCCCATGATGACTTCTCGTGGTTGCCCCCACGCCTGTATTTTCTGTTCCGTAGCTCCTATGTTTGGAAGACGTTATCGTTTCCGCGACAAAGAACTCCTTCTTGAAGAGCTTTCTCGAATAGAAAAAGGACAGCATGTCTTTTTTTATGATGACAATTTTACAGCTCATCGTCCCCGCACCAAAGAACTCCTCGAAGGAATGATAAGACAGGGCTTTAAAGGAAGCTGGTCGGCTCAAGTGAGAATCGACATTTACAAAGATAAAGAACTTTTAGAGCTTATGAAACGCAGCAACTGCTTTTTGGTCTACGTTGGTATCGAGTCTATCAATCCCGAAACTCTCAAAACTTACAAAAAGGGCCTCACTTACCAAGAAATCTACGAAGGTGTAAAAGTGCTCCACAAACACGGTATCAGAATCCACGGTATGTTCGTTATTGGAGCTGATACCGATACCCCCGAAAGCATTCAAGCAACCCTAGATTTTGCCCGCGATGTACGTCTAGATTCTGCCCAATTTTTGGTACTTACCCCCATTCCAGGCTCTGTACTTTATGAAAATTGGCTCCAAGAGGGTCGGGTTTTTTCTACCCAATGGGATCTTTACGACGGTCATCATGTGGTTTTCCATCCCAAAAATCTTTCCCTTACCCAACTCCAAGAAGAGGGCTTTCGGCTCCACCGAGAATTTTATTCTTTAAAGGAGGCCTTCAAATTCCTTATCCGAGGTGACCTCTACGGGGCTTACTTGCGTTTTCTAGGACGCCGTTACGTAAAACGTTGGATTAAAGAAAACATAGATTACTTTGAAAAATTGCGACAAATAGAAGCTCAAGTAGCGGTAGCTCCTACCCTTTAAGAAATTCGATTCTAAGGAGGTCGTTATGCTTCTGGCTATCCTTAGTGATAGTCATGACGCTATTCTGAATTTGCGAAGAGCTGTAGAGCTGGCCAACGAAAAAGGGGCTTCTTATCTCCTTCACTGCGGAGATTTAATTTCGCCCTTTATGGTGTTGGAATTGGCCCGCTTTCAAGGAGAAGTCCATTTTATTTTGGGTAATAATCCGGGGGATGTCTGGTTACTTGCCAAACAATGTGCCCGTTTTTCTCATATCCATTTCCACGGTCAATATGCCTTTGAAGAATTAGATGGTTTTAAAGTAGCTCTGGTACACTTTCCCGAGCTTGCAGAAGGACTAGCCCTTACAGGAAAATATGATCTCGTATGTTGTGGACATACTCATGTGTATGAAGTTAAAGAAATTCAAGGTACCTTCGTGATTAATCCCGGAGAAATCCTTGGTAAGGAAGGCCCTCCTACCATGGTATTTTTCAATACCCAAACACGCCAAATTGAAAAGGTAACCTTAAATGAAGGTAGCTGTTGATACCGGGGGCACCTTTACCGATTTTGTAGCAGAAAAAGACGGAAAACTCTTAACTCATAAAGTTTCTTCTACCCCCCAAGACCCAGCAGAAGCCGTTCTCCGGGGTCTTCAGGAACTAGGAGCCAAGGCCCCGGAAATCCTTTTTCATGGCACTACTGTAGGTACAAATGCCTTTCTTACCCGCAAGGGGGCTCGGGTTCTTTTGATTACTACTAGCGGATTTGAAGATGTGATCTTTATTGGACGCCAAAATCGTCCTAAGCTCTTTGATTTTTTTGTAAAAAAACCCCCTCCCTTAATTAAGCGCTCGCAAGTTATAGGGCTTTCGGAAAGGATTAACGCTAATGGTGAGATCTTAAAGGCCCTTAATGAAGAAACTCTTTCTCTTTTACGCCATCTTTTGCAAAAAAAGAAATTTGAAGCGATAGCGGTTTCTTTTCTTCATTCTTATGCCAACCCTCTTCACGAACAAAAAGTAAAAGAAGCCTTGGTAGATTTTGGTCTTCCTATCTCCCTTTCTTCCGAAATTCTTCCTGAATTTCGCGAATTTGAGCGCACTTCTACTACTTTAGTAAATGCTTATCTAACACCAATTATGGCCTCTTATGTAGGACATCTTCAGAGGAGCCTTCCCCGAACAAAACTTTTTTTAATGCAATCAAGCGGCGGGCTTATGCCAGCGGAGGCGGTGGGCCGAAGGGCAGCGGCAACTTTGCTTTCAGGGCCTGCTGCTGGAGTTTATGGAGCCTTTGCCTTAGCAAGCATTTTGGGCCGAAAACGTATTATCACTTTCGATATGGGTGGAACTTCAACGGACGTTTCCCTTTGTGATGGCAACCCTACTTTTACTCGCCAATATGAACTTGAGGGTTATCCCATCCATCTCAAAATGATCGACATCCATACTATAGGGGCTGGAGGGGGGTCCGTTATTTCCTTTGATAGAGGTGGAGCTTTAAAAGTAGGACCCCAGAGTGCCGGGGCTGACCCGGGGCCTGCTTGTTACGGACGCGGAGGGCTTAACCCTACTGTTACAGATGCCAATCTTGTTTTGGGACGCCTGATACCAAATCTTTTCTTGGGTGGCCGCCTATCTTTGTGTCAAGATCTGGCTTTTAAGGCCTTCTTCCGTCTTGCTGAAAGACACGGCTTCAAAGTCCAAGAATTGGCTTCCGGAGCAGTGGCCATTGTTAACACCAATATGGAACAAGCTATCAAAAAGGTCTCTGTAGAGCGAGGACTTGACCCCGCAGATTTCACTCTCGTCTGCTTCGGAGGGGCAGGAGGACTACATGCTACCTCTCTTGCAGAAAGGCTCCGGATTAGAGAAGTCCTTATTCCACGTTTTTCTGGAGTTTTGTCTGCTCTAGGGCTCCTTATGGCCCGACCGTCTTTTGATTTTTCTCAAGCTGTTTTCCTACAGGGAGAAAGAGTAGCCTTTGAATATCTTCTGCCTCTTGTAGAGGAACTTGCCGAAAAAGCCTTGGCAGAAGTAGCGCGTTATGGATATCGTCGCCAGGAATTTCGGGCAGAAGCAGAAATTGATCTTCGCTACCAAGGTCAATCCTACGAACTCTCTATTCCCTTTCGAGTGGACTTTAAAGATCACTTTCATTCCCTTCACCAACGTCTTTACGGTTATAGTATGCCTTTGGCCCCACTTGAGGCCGTAGCAGTTCGGATAAACCTTACTGCTGACTTACCCCCTATTTCTCTCCCCAAAATAAAGGGCACCAAAAAAGAGCCCCTTTTTTTCCAAGAAGTTTTGCTAGTAGAAGGAAAAGCCCTGAAAGTCCCTGTTTATCGTTGGGAAGATTTGCCTCCAGATGTAGAGCTAAAAGGACCAGCTCTTCTGGTGGGTGAATACGCCACGGTTTGGGTGGAGCCGGATTGGCAGGTTACGGTTGATCTTTACGGCAATATCTGGCTTTATTTTTAATTAGTTGACGCCAGATATTCCTCTTGTTAGCCTAGTTTTCAAAAAATCAACCTCCGGAGAAGCATATGAGGATTATCTTCGGTTTCTTTTTCTTCTATCTTTTTTGGAGTGTAGTTTTTGCACAAGCTGCCGAAATCAAGGTCGCTGTCCTTCCTTTCGAAATTAATGCTCCCCAAGATCTTTCTTACGTACGAGAAGGTATACGTGACATGTTGAGTACAAGACTTTATGTTCCTGGTAAAGTGGTCGTTATTGACGAAACCGAGGTTGAAAAAGTTCTCAAAGATTTTTCTGGTCCTCTAAACGAGAAGACCATTCGTAAGATTGGAGAAAGGCTGGAGGCAGATTACGTGGTATTTGGGAGCCTTACTACTTTTGGGCAAAAAGCAAGTCTTGATGCCAAGCTTATCCCGATCAAAGAAGAAAAGCCCCCTCTAGCACTCTTTGTTAATACCAACACCTTAGATGATCTTATTCCCAAATTGGCAGACTTTGCCAAACAAGGGGTAGCTTATATTGAAGGGCAGCCACCAACAGGGCAAATGTTGGCCCTAAAGCCCCAAGCCCCCTCCTCTCCTTCTCAAGTTTCCACTGCCTCCAATTACAATATGGCATCTCAACCCTCACAAGTAGTGGCAAATGCTCCACAAGACTTAAATAAAATGCATCCTGAACGGGTTTTTAGGATCCAAGGGCCCCCTTCTCCTCAAATTACGGCAAAGGCTCCGACTTCTTCTCCGCAAGAAGAACAAGAAGTGCATGCCAGCAAGTATAAATATTCCGATATTGATCCCTGGCCAGATTATCCTCCAGAGGAAGAAGACCTTGCACCTCTTATTATTGAAAAGAAAGAAAAACCAAAAACTTCTAAAAAGAAGAAAAAAAGTTTCTGGTCTAAACTCTGGCCAGGTAACTGGTTCGGAAAACAGGAAGAAGAAAAAATTATTACCCCTTCGGGAAGTGTTCCACCACCACCTCCTCCACCTGGATATCAAGCACAAGCCCCAAAAGCTCCTCAAGGCACTTATTCTCCACCACCGCCGCCTCCTCCACCCTCTCAAACACCTCCAGTTTATGGAGGAAGTTCGACTTATCCAACGTCTCCTCCTCCACCTCCTGCTGGTAAAACATGGGAATGGTATTAAAGAAGTTTTCTAGCAGACTTTTAAGATCTCCGAAGTGGAGATTGAAGAGGCAAGGGTGAAGACAGGTACGAGGGTTTAAATTTTCTTTCAAACATGTACAAGGAATACGGCCTACCATTACCCGTCCAAATGGGGCCCAATGCCACCAAGCTGTAGGGCCAAAAATAGAAAGAACCGGTATTCCCAAAGCTGCGGCTAGATGGCTGAGACCTGAATCGTGGCCTAGAAATGCTCTGGCCCCCTCCAAAATCCTTAAAGTGATTTCTAAATCCTGAGAGTAAAGAACCTTCTCTGGTGGAAAAAACCCGAGTAAATTTTTTTCTGCTGGTCCAAGCAGGAAAATTATTTCTTCTCCTTGTTTCTCAAGATGGCTTCCTATTTTTTTCCAAATTTCTGGAGGAAGGCATTTGTAGGAAGCCCCGCTCCCAGGATGAAGGACAACAATTCCTTTGGAGAAAGGTCGATTTTGCAAGAAAAATCCGTGTTTAGAAAAATGGCCCAGAGTAAGGATTTGCCTTAAAGCGAGGTGCAATTTCCCTTTTGGGCGGGTAGGAACGATGATAAACCTTTGGGCAAAAGCACGCAGGAAGGCGGCAAGATTTTCATTCCGGGCAAAAAGACAAAAAAGACAGGCCTTTTCATTTAACAAATTGAAGTTTGTGGGGTAAGCTTCGTCTACAAGCCCTGCCTTGAGAAAGATTTTTCTGGCTTCTTGGCGGGCGAAAAGAATGATTTTCTCTTCAGGGTACTTTTCCCGGAAACTTCCAATAGCTAAGCGGGCAATAAGGAGATCTCCTAACGCACCCTCATGCCAGAGGAAAATCATTCTGCCGGCCAGCCTACCGAGGCCAGATAAATAACGGTTTCTTCTTCGCCATCAAGGCCCAACAATTGGTTTACCTCATCATCAAAGAAAGCTCCAATGGGGCAGGCTCCTAACCCTAAAGCAGCTGCAGCAAGGAGCAAATTTTGACAAATATGGGCTACATCCATGAAAACGTAACGCATTCCTCGTGAACCATATTTGCTCATTGTACGCCGTGGAATAGCGCTCCAGACAAAGACCACTGCTGCCCGCTCACATTGATATTGAGAGAGAGAAGCTTCGGTAAGATCTTTCCCAAAAAAACCCTCAGCCAATTGTTCTAAGACAAATTCTTGTACCTCTAGATGATAAATGCCCGCTGCTACGTCTGCCATACGATTTATGACGAGATAAGTTTCGATAGGATAAAGGGCCCCAGCAGAGGGAGCCGTGCGTAAAAGATAACGACCAACCTCTCCAGTAATTCCTTGGGTAGCAAAGCAAAGAAGAGAAAGCTCTGACAGAGTAAGGGGCTCTTTGGTATATCGTCTAATAGAACGCCTCCTCAAAAGAGTCTTCCAAAAATTTTCTGTTCCAAAAGATGGCCGGGGTAAAGCCACTCGGGGCGCTTCGGGATACACTTTAAACCAAGGAGCAGGGGCGATTTCTTCCCTTTCCCGTGTCAAAAGTTCCAGACGGTTGTGTTTAGTGGCCTGCAGAAATTTGAAGCCCAAAGAACTTCGATAACCAGGCATTTAAGCCCTCCAGCGGCGACGTCTTTTCTTTTTAGGATAAGAAATCTCCATCCCCAATATCTCTTTCTCTAATTTGAGGACGATTTTGCAGATAGCAAGGGCTTCCTCAAAATAACTTTTTCTTCCTAGCCTTCGGGGCATCCTTTTACTGTAAAGCAGGTGGTATTTAATGGGCCAAAGTCCGGAAAGGAGTTGAAGAGTATTTTCAAAGAGTTCTTTTTTGAAATCATAGGGAAAAAAGACTTTTTCCATCTCTCGGCGAATTTCCTGACGAGGTCTACCTGTAGTTTCTGGAAGGCGAGGCAATTTTCCCTTTCTTACTAAAAAAGGATAGAGAAAAAGGGCCAAAGCCTGCGCTTCGCTTAGCTGACCTTTGCGAATTTTTTGGTCGGAAACTGCCAGAATTTTTAGAAAAAATCTCTTCTCCTCTGGTGGGGCTTCGGAAAGATATCTGCCATAAGCTGGAAATATCTCATGGAAAAGTCCTGATTTAAGCATCAAATCTGCCCAGGGAGATGACCAACCTCCAAGGACATCTTTCAGCCACTCATCACGAATACGCATAGGGGCACAAAGGATAATTTTTTCTTTATGACGACAAATGGCTTCCCAAGTATTCTTTTCTATTTCGAAACCGATACGAGCAGCATGCCTTATGGCTCGCATCATCCTTACCGGGTCTCTTGTAAAACGCAAATCCGGGGGACCAATAACCCGAATGATGCCATTTTTTAGGTCTTGCATGCCTCCTACATAATCAATGATGGTAAAATCTGCGATATTGTAAAAGAGGGCATTAATCGTGAGATCCCGCCGGAAAGCGTCTTCGGCTGGGGTGCCAAAAAGCTCTAAGCCGTCCTCTTCTGCCACTTCTGGCCCCCGGAAAGTCACCACTTCGATAAATTTTCCTCCGCGAAAGTAAACGTGTACCAGACGAAACCTTTTCCCAATGATACGGCTCCAGCGGAATAATTTCCGAATTTCTTCAGGACGCGCGTCTGTACCCACATCGAAATCTTTGGGGGCAAGCCCCAGAAGCATGTCACGGACACTTCCACCTACAAGATAAGCCAAATATCCGGCCCCCTTTAGGCGATAGAGGACTTTCAGAGCCTCAGGAGAGATGTGTTTGCGGGAGATGGGATGTTCGGTGCGCGGAATAATAACCGGTTTTAAAGGTTTGTTGCCGAAAAGTTCTCCCTGTTTCCAGCCTTCTGTTTCTTTTTCTTGCAAAAGCATTCATCTAAATGATTAGCGAGATTTTCTAGGAGTTTAACCCATTTTTAAAAATTTTGCGTTTAGCTCTTGCCAGGAACGCGAAAAGCCTTTGGATTTATTCCGTATTTTTTGATCTTATAATTGAGAATCCTCAGACTTGTGTCTAGCATCTTAGCAGCTTTACTCTGGTTACCACGGGCTTCTTTAAGAGCCTCAATGATGAGCTCCATCTCCAGATTTTTAACGGCCTGAGCAAGGCTTTTTTGGGCGTAAGTATTAGAGCTTTCCGCTGTTTGAAGACTTTGCGGAAGATGATAACTCCTGATAACTTCTTCGTCACACACCAATACAGCCCTTTCAATAACATTTTCAAGCTCTCTTACGTTGCCTGGCCAATGATATTGCACTAGCAAATCAATGGCTGGTGAGGAAAGGCGCTTGATTTCTTTACCATATTCACAGCTGTATTTTTCCAAGAAAAATTCTGCCAAGGGGATTATGTCGGTTGATCTTTCACGTAGAGGGGGAACATAAATGGGGAAAACATTGAGCCGATAGTAAAGATCTTCGCGAAAAAGGCCCTTTTCTACCAGTTCTTCCAGATTTCGGTTGGTCGCCGTAATAATGCGTACATCCACCTTAATAGGCCGAGTACTACCGACCCGGTAAAATTCTTTCTCTTGGATTACATGGAGAAGTTTGGCTTGTAGAGGGAGAGGGAGATCTCCGATTTCATCCAGAAAGATGGTTCCTTCGTTTGCTTCTTCAAAAAGGCCTCGTTTACGGGAAACAGCACCGGTAAAAGCCCCTCTTTCGTAACCAAAAAGCTCACTTTCAATAAGATTTTCCGGAAGAGCCGTACAGGCTACAGTAATAAAAGGCCCGTTAGCCCGAGGGCTATTGAAGTGGATTAGTTTTGCAATAAGGGATTTACCTGTACCAGACTCTCCACGCAAAAGAACGGTTGCTGAACTAGGAGCAACCCTCTCAATCATTTCCAAGACTTCCTGCATCCGAGAGCTCAAAGCAATAAAATTCTCAAGACTATATTTTCCTTGGAGCTCCCGTTTTAATTTTCGGTTTTCTTCAAGAAGCCGTTCTTTTTCTTCTTGAATGGCCTGAATGTTAGCTACTGTTTGGGCGATGAGGCCAGAAATAATGGTAAGGAAGCGAACGTCTTCTTCTAAAGAGACATGATCGGAAAAGATACGATCTACAGAAAGGGTGCCAAGGACTTTGGCACCACTTTTAATAGGAACACAGATAAAAGAAATCTTATCTTTCTCTGAAGGTTTCCGACTGCGAGTTTTATTCAAAAAACGGGGATCATTAGTAATAGCTGGAACAATAATAGGCTGCCCTGTTGCTACCACCTGTCCGGTTATACCTTCTCCCAAACGATAACGCCCCCTTTTGCGGGCTTCAGCTGTAAGACCATGAGCTACCTCGATTTGAATCTCCTGGGTACGAGGGTTGAAAATGGTAATAGTACCTCGACGCATGTCGAGTTTATCGGCCAAAATGGCCAGGATTTCCTCCAGGGCCTGACGCATATTGAGAGAACTAGAAAGAGTTTTAGCAATTTCATAGAGGCAAGCTAATTCTTCGACCTCGCGGGGCTTCAAAATTTCTCTCTTGGCTTCCATAGCTGTCCATTATATCAAGAATAAAAGTTATGTCGATTTTGTAAGAAAAATTCTACAAAATTATCAAATTCTTCCAAAAGCAATCCAGTGTCTATCCGTGACAATTTCTACTGTAAAGTGGGTTAGGCAGGCTTTTTTCAATTGTTCCTGAACCTCCTCCACGGTAAAAGCTGCAAGAAGGGAATGGTAAAAATCTCGTTTGAGGATCTCTGGTTCTTGGGCGGCATATTTTTCTACTATTAAACGAGCTTCCTCGCAACTTTGAGGGCGTAAAAGATCCATCACAAAGACAGGTGCACCTCTTTTGGCAACTTTTTTGATAGTCACCCAAAGAATTGCCGGGACAGGAAGATGGTGGAGGAGAGAATTCACAATAACGGCGTCATAAAAGGCCCGAGGAAGGTTAATTTCGGGAATTTTGCCCAAAATAAGCTTGATACGGGAAGAAAGCCCCTCTTTTTCCAGGCGGGCTTGGCCGTATTTTAGCATGGCAGGAGAACCGTCAATCCCATGAATTTGGCAGTGGGGAAAGGCCTTGGCAAAACGAACACAAATGTCTGCCGGCCCGCACCCTAGATCCAATACCAAGCCTTTAAGTTCTGTCCCGAAGTGCTTTTTAAAAAGTTCTACAAACATTTGGTGAGGAGCGGAAAAATCGGCCTCCGCATAGGCCTTGGCCTGCTCTTCTTCTAACATCAATTCAGGTTCCAAGATCCGTTCCATAGTTTGAAAACTAAACGTGGTTTGCTTTTCTTTGCAACTTGGGAAGAGGTTTTTTAAAATCGTTAAAGCTTTAGGAGGAGATTTTTGTGGCCGAAGATAAATCGTCTTTGTTTAAAGCTCTCAAAGAAATTTTCGGCAAATCGCCAGAAGAAGAAGCCGAAGAATTTGCCGAAGAAATCACCGAACTCCTAGACGAAGGTGAGGAAAAAGGACTCATCTCTCCCGAAGAAGGAGAGATGATTATTAATATCCTTCAAATAAGAAATGTCCCTGTCCGAGAAATAATGATTCCCCGCAAAGATATCGTTTCATTAGAGGTAAATTTGCCTTTTGGAGAAATTGTCTCTTTGATAAATGAAAAACCTCACACACGTTATCCAGTCTACGAAAAAGACCTTGATCATTTAATAGGTATAGTGCACGTAAAAGATTTAATGCGTTTTTGCCGATCCGAAAGTGACAAAATTTCTCTCAGAGCTATTTGTCGAAAGCCATATATTGTGCCAGAAAGTATCAAAGTCAGAGATGTGATGCACGAATTTCGCCAACGCAAAGAACAATTTGCCCTTGTAATAGACGAAAGTGGGGTTATCTCTGGGCTTATAACCCTTGCAGATATTTTTCAGGAAATCCTAGGCGAAGAGATACCCTTTTTCCCCCAAGACGAAGATGGTTGGTATCTGGCAGAAGGAGCCGCAAAGCTTGATGACATTGAAAAATTTTTAGGAATTCTCTTACCCCGAGGGCCTTATGAAACCCTTTCCGGCTTTATTTTGGCCCAATGTGGTAGATTACCGGAAGCAGGAGAAAGATTTCACTTCAATGGACTCGAAATAGAAATTCTCTCGGCTGACAACCGGCGTATTAGAAAGGTACGTTTTCGGAAACGAGAACCTCAAGCCTCATGATACCTTATCTTTTAGCTTCTTTGGGAGGAATTCTGACCGCTTTAGCTCACCCAAAGCTTTCTTGGTCTTATTTTGCCTTTTTAGGGCTGGCATTTCTTTTGGAAGCCCAAAGACAGGCTCCTACCAAATCTTTTAGGTTGTTTTTTCTAGGGGGTTGGCTTTACTTTTTATTTCTTCTTTACTGGTTGGTTCCAGTAATGTCTCATTTTGGAGGCCTTCCCTTTCTTGCAGCGATTGGAGTTTTGGGGCTTTTAGCGGCATATCTTGCCCTTTTTTGGGCTTTTCCTCTTTATTTAGGCCAAGTTTTAGGGTTTTTGTCTCCCAATGTTTTTGGGGCTTTGGGGTTGGCTTCACTTTTTGTGCTCTTTGAATTCCTGAGAACCAAAGGGCCCTTAGCCTTCCCTTGGGGCCTTTTGGGGGCCTCCCAGTATAGAGAAATCTTCTTGATCCAGATTGCGGATTGGGGAGGAATTTTTGCTGTTTCTTTTTTGGTGGTTCTGGTGAACTATGCCTTTTTTTCCTTTGTAGCAGCACGCAAAAAGAGCCCCTTTCTTTTGGCTATTTTTTGTCTTCTAGGGGCTTATCTTTACGGGGCGTGGAGACTAGAGCTTCCCTTCACAGGGGCAACGCAGAAAATCGGCCTTATTCAGGGAAATATCCCCCAAGACCTCAAGTGGGAAAGAAGAATTCTTCAGGAAACCCTTGCCAAATATCAAAACCTATCTCTTAGGGCGATAAAAAGGGGAGCTGAAATCTTGCTTTGGCCAGAAACTGCTATCCCTTCCTATTTTTCTCCTGGAAATCCCCTCTTTGAGGGGCTTTCTTCTTGGGTAAAAAAGATCAGAACTCCTTTGATCTTTGGAGCCCCCCGTATAGCTTACAAAAAAGAGGGGGGTAAGGTTTATAACAGTCTCTATCTTTTGTCTCCAGAAGGAAACATAAAGGCCATTTATGATAAACAACACTTAGTGCCTTTTGGAGAATTTGTGCCCTTTGAAGAAAAAATCCCTTTCTTGCGTAAGTTTGCTGTAGCATCAGGGGATTATTCTCCTGGCCCTCGAAAAGATCTTCTTATCTGGCGTGAAAATCAAAAATTTGGGCCGTTGATTTGCTTTGAAAGCATCTTCCCTTCTCTAGCTCGAGAAAGAGTTCAGCAAGGAGCTACCATTCTTCTCGTAGCCACTAACGATGCCTGGTTTGGTACTACCGCTGGACCTTACCAGCATTTTGTTCAAGCCGTCTTTAGAGCAGTAGAGACCCGGCGTTACTTGGTACGGGTTGCCAATACTGGTATTTCAGGGCTCATAGATCCGTGGGGACGTATTCTCTACGAAACCCCACTGGAAAAAGAAGCTGCCCCTTGTGTAGAAGCCAAACATTTTGCATATTTTAGTTGGTACGTCAAACACGGTGATATTTTTGTCTTTTTTTGTCTCTTATTGGCTCTCCTGACAGGGACGAAATCTATCCTCAGGAGGAAAAGATATGAAAAGGAGAAAGCTTGAAATAAAACTGGGCGAAAAAGCAGCTACCCTTAATCCTGCTGAAATCCGGGCTCAGTTAGAGCGGCTTGCGGAACGGATTTCTAGCTTAAGGAGGTGTCTTTGATCCAGAAGCTAAACAAGCCCGTTTAGCTACACTTGAAAAAGACCTAGTAAAAGAGGGGTTTTGGAATCAGCCTGAAGCAAAAGAGATTTTGCGAGAAAGGGCCAGATTACAAGATCTTCTGACCTCTTGGGAAGCCCTAGAACAAGAATTTGAAGATACAAAAGTGCTGTTTGAGCTAGCTTTGGAAGAAGAGGATGAAGAAACCCTTAAAGAAGTAGTTTCCCGTTTAAAAAAGCTTTTTTCTTTGGTGGAAGAGGAAGAAGTAAAGCTTTTTCTCTCTGGCGAACATGATATTTCAAATGCCATAGTCACCATTCACGCTGGAGCAGGAGGTACTGAGGCCCAAGATTGGGCAGAAATGCTCCTGCGAATGTACCTTCGCTGGGCAGAAAAAAGAGGCTACAAGACAAAAATTATAGATATTTTAGCCGGTGAAGAAGCGGGTATAAAATCCGTGACTTTTATCGTTGAAGGTCCTTATGCTTATGGCAATTTAAAGGCCGAGGCAGGAATTCACCGCTTAGTCCGAATTTCTCCTTTTGATACCAGCGGCAAAAGGCATACTTCTTTTGCTTCGGTTTCTGTAATTCCTGAGATCGACGAAGATATCCAGATTGAGATTCGTCCTGAAGATTTAAAGATTGAAACCATGCGGGCCAGCGGCCACGGGGGTCAACACGTTAATAAAACGGAAAGCGCGGTACGCATCACCCATTTACCTACTGGGATCGTAGTGCAGTGCCAAAATGAACGTTCCCAACATCGCAATAAAGCCATAGCCATGGCGATCCTTAAGGCCCGTCTTTATGAACTTGAAAGGCGCAAAAAAGAAGAAGAACGTCAAAAATTATACGGAGAAAAGAAAGAAATAGCTTTTGGTAGCCAAATCAGGAGTTATATTCTTCATCCCTACCGGTTGATAAAAGATCATCGTACAGGTCTTGAGGTCGGAAACGTCGAGGCCGTATTAGATGGTGGTCTAGATCCTTTTATCAGGGCTTATCATTTACAAAAAGCAAGCGAGAAAAAAGCAGCTTGATTTATTATATTTTCAACCTTCAACCATCTTTTGTATATTGCTTGACAAGCGAGCAACTGCTGAATAACTTAACTGATGCCTTAAGGCCCCATCGTCTAGTGGTCTAGGATACTGGCCTCTCACGCCAGAGACCCGGGTTCGAGTCCCGGTGGGGCCGCCATTTTTACTGTTTTCTTGCGGACTTAGAAAGCACCAAAAACCTCTAGGGGAAGTCTGGGGACGTCTGAAACTCGTTGATAATCAATGGTTCCCCGTCGAGACTCAATTGCAGTAAGGCAGACTTTAGGGATCTCGGTCTTGATTATTCCGATTATTGATGTCATGCATGCGAGCTTGAGGATCCACTAGAAAGAGCATCGCCGTTTCTTCGGAGTCTGCAAAAGGTCTTCGGGAAAGATGTTTTTTCTATTTCTAGATTTAGGAAAGCTGGCACAGTATCGAAAAAGCTTTGCTTTTAATGACGAAGGAGAGGGCCACTCTCAGGTAGAGATATCTATTTAGCTCAAGTCACTTTTTACGGACTTTCGGCTTCCAAATAAAATCTACCCTGATTTCCGGTTAGGCCTAAGGGATGAGGAATTGGAAGCTGCTTGACATTGAAAAGTGGCTTCAGAACCCAGGAAAGGACACCTTAAAGTGTTACATCCGGATCAAAAACCCTTCTGTAATCCTCAACGAGAAAGAAAATTGACTTTGATACGGCTAATTAGCCATAAAAAAGACGCAATCCCGCCCCCCATGACCTGACGGCTCCATTTTCCCTTTGGGCGCTTCCTGAATTTCCTTCCTCACTTCACCTTCAAGTAGGCACACCTCCCCACCTCTCAAGCCTCCCGGCAGCATGGTTGATCCAAGTAAGACTCCGATCAGGTAAGTGTTTACTGAACTTGAGAATAAGCTTCCGGGCCTTCCTCACCAGCTTCGCTCCGTCCTCACCAAATCCCTAATGATGGTCCTGATGGAATGTCCCCTCGCTTCCTCCGGCAAAAGCTTGAACTGCAACCCTACCAGCAAAATCTGCGCTATCTGCCCCGCCACATAAAAGGCTCGATTGGCCTCAAACCTCTGACATGGTGGATGATGAAGATCAAGATGAATGAGAGGACCTTTGAGGGCATTCTCTAAAACCTGTTTCCTCCGGTGCCTCCGAACTACCTCCTCCACCG
>Ga0256833_1000859_pt1 | contig 23056 bp, 17 predicted proteins | sample 356284metaG_FD_190535 | JGI IMG/M metagenome (GOLD analysis project Ga0256833, IMG submission 190535) | Hydrothermal vent microbial communities from Mid Atlantic Ridge, Atlantic Ocean - 356-284 | ecosystem: Environmental > Aquatic > Marine > Hydrothermal vents | place: Atlantic Ocean: Mid... | reverse complement strand
GTTTATTGCGTAGTCGGTAGCGAGTTGCCATAGCCACCCCTGACGGGAGGCTTTTCTGTTTTCGTGAGCCAGGACATGGTGCATAACGCTGTTGGCAAGAGCAAACTCCACCGTCTCGAGAGGCTCGGACTTGAAATACTCTTCATTGTATTGCAGGGTTCGGCCGTCACTCAAAAAGGCCTCTACATCGGCCGCCTCCGTGCCCAATCTGGTAGCCAGCATACCAAAATATGGGTGTTTGAGCAGCAGCCGTGTTTTAGCCTTGGTGATCTTCTCTTCAAGATTCATGCAAGAAGGTAGCCGAACTCTTTTATCCACTCTCTCCAGCCGGCGGCTCTCTCGAGCAGAACTCCCCTTCTTTGAAGCTCCCCGACTACCATTACGGAAAACTCTCCCGGAAGCTTCAGAAGATACCTAAGAAGATTTTCAAGCGCCTCTTTCGGGATGTCGGGCTCCACCCTTTGGAGTATCATGGAGGATAGAACATGCAGAGCGTTCGTATCTTTAGGCACCATACTCTCCTCGCCTCTTAAAATAGCGTCAAGATCGGGAAGCTCTCCCGCAGCGGCTCTCCAGCTTAGAAACTCCGCCGCAAGATCTTCTCCTATGCTTCCTGCAACAAGAGGCATGAGCTGCTCACTCTTTGGCTTAGACTTCAATATCTTGTCGACATACTCCCAGCTTCTCGGAGTGGCGAAGCTTCTGTGGGAAGATTTTGCGTCGAAACTAAAAAGCGCATCGGGACGGGCCGATATGAACCCTACGACCGAAGGTTCGAAACCCTCTTTGACCGCCCATCTGCACCACTGCTTCGCATCTATCTCCATCTCAAGATGAACGAACCTGTTCGCAAGAGGAGCGGGCATCCTGAAAACAACTCCTCTGTCGCTCTCTCTGTTTCCGGCCGCGACTATGGCCCAGCCCTCAGGCAGCTTGTACTCCCCTATCTGACGGTCGAGTATCAACTGATAAGCGCTCGCCTGCACCATAGGCGCCGCCGTGTTCAGTTCATCCAAAAAGAGTATCCCCTCCGGTTCGCTGCCGTCCGGCAAAAAGGCCGGGGAGGCCCAAATAGCCTTTTTGCTCTCCTGGTCGAAAAATGGTATGCCTCTTAAATCTGTCGGGTCCAGCAGCGTCAACCTCAAGTCCAAAAAACCTATGCCTCTCTCTTTCGCTATCTGGCGAACTATGGAGGATTTTCCGATCCCGGGCGCTCCCCACAAAAATATGGGGACTTTCTGTATCAAAAGGTGTTCGAGAGCATCTTTGAGCTCTTCAGGTCTCATCACTGCCACCCTATATTCTCCTTTATATAGTCGCCGAAGGCTTCGTTTCTCTTCAAAATATTGGAGAGCTCGGCATCCATCTGGTAACCAAGGAGAATCTCGATAGGAGTCGAAGGGTTCGATGCAAGTGCGGCGGCAATATCTTTATCTCTTATTTTGGAGAAGTTTTCCAATATCTCTTTCGGCGTGGAGGGGTTCGCAGCCAACGCTCTATATAGCTCTTTATCCCTTATCCGAAGGAGTCTTTTTAAAATGGAGCCCTCTACGGACGGGTTTGCGGCAAGTATCCTCAACAGATCCCTATCTCCCGTCGATTCGATCTTTTCATATATGGAACTTGAAAGGTTTTCATTTGAAGCGAGAGACTTCAGAATCTCCTCTTCTTGCGAATCGAAAAGCTTCATCGCCGACTCTTCGTCGAGATGTATGTTGGATCCGACCGATCTTTTGCCGCTATCATCTAATTCATGCAGCTGCGAAAAGATAGATGCAGGAAGCGGCTGATACTTCAAAACCATACACCTTACATCGCTATCTTCCTTTTCAAGAAGAGTTTCGTAGAGTTTTTTTGACAAGGAGGGGTTTTTGGCAAGCCCCTCGAGAATCCTCTTTTCATCTTTTGAGAACAGATACTTTTGAGTCTCTTCGGATAGAAGCGGGTGGGCTGCCGCAAAGGCTACCTTTCTCTCATCGCCGCTTCTTGCAAAATTCTCCAATATATCTGTCGGGATATTTTCGTTTACCAAAAGAGCTTCATGTAGCGTAGCGGGCATCCAGTAGTCACCGCTTCTTTGTGTTATCTCATAGTCCGGTATCATCGCTATAGCTTCAAGCAGAGCCTTTTTGTCCGACTCCGCCGCAACCAGAAACGGGCCTACGGGCGAAAACTCGATATTGTGGTTTCTCTCTATATCTTTGTAGAAGCGCGACACCATACTGCCTGCAACATCCCTGTTTTCGTCGCTCTCGAAGGGAGCTTTGCCGCCCCAATCGTATAGCTTGAGTATTTCGCAAAAGAGGTTGTCGTCTATGGAGTCGTTGTGAAGCAGGTTTATAATGCGCTCTTTGTTTCTGAATATCTTGAGACTTCCCAAAAGCATATCTCTATCTATAGTCGAGGCGTAGTAGCTCTCTATGGCCTCTATCTCGACTACAGGAATACCCCTTTTCTCAAAATCGTCGCAGACACTCTCTTCGACGGGGTTCATTAGCCTCCCCTTTACCACCAGGGCTATACCATCTTCGCTCTCATCGTCAGCCAAACTGGCTCCTACACTCTCCAGAAAAAGAGACATATCCTCTTCGCTGATAGTTTTGTTGCGTCCAAAGAGTAAAACCTTTCTGCCTCTAAGCGACGGTACGATCTCTTCCATAATATCTCTCATCTTCAAAAGGGGTTCGCCATCTTCTCTTCAAGCCATCTTTTGGCCCTGCTTCTTCCAAGCTTCCTGGCATAATCTACAGCACTCAATCCTATCTCGTCGACCGCGAATATATCGGCCCCTTTTTCATAAAGAAGCTCCATCATCTCCAGATAGTCGAAAGAGGCGGCGAGCATCATAACGGTCATACCGCTCCCTCTTTGCGTTTTGGCTGGATCCATACCTCTTTCTATGAACAGCTCTACCAAATCGAGTCTGTTCTTTTCGACCGCTTCGTCAAGCAGGCTCACTCCCTCCGATGTCGTCCAATCAAGGTCGGCTCCATTTTGCAAAAGAAGTTCCACCACCTCTTTGGACGCTCCGCTCTTCAGTGCAACCAGCAGCGGAGGTCGCCCCTCCTCATCAGTTCCATTAGGATCGCAACCATTTTTGAGAAGCTCCTCCACTTTTGCGAGAGAGTCGCTTTTTACGGCAACGATCAATTCGTTCAATGATTTTTCCATAGAGAGGATTATACCGTAGGGTTGTAACTCTTTGGCACTCTATCTATTTTAATTTTCAGGTTTTAGGTTTTAGGTTTTGGGGTTTGGGGTTTGGGGTTTAGGTGAGGTGGTGACCCCGGCGCGATTCGAACGCGCGACCTTCGGATTAGGAATCCGATGCTCTATCCAGCTGAGCTACGAGGTCGAAAAGTCGGCAAGATAAATAGGTAGCAGATAGTGTAAAACGGTCTATTTTTTTATGAAACGGAGGGCGACTCTGTACCGCCCTCCAAAAAGAGTTTTAACTTTTTACCAGAAAAACCGCGCGTGCGGTTTCTCATTAGCCGTTACGTTTTTTTATGATCTCGTCGGCAACGTTTTTAGGAACCTCTTCATAGTGGTCGAACTCCATCGCATAAGTTCCTCGTCCCTGCGTTGCAGAGCGCAAGTCGGTAGAGTATCCGAACATCTCGGCAAGAGGAACGAAAGCGTTGACGATCTTGTTTCCGTGTCGATCCTCCATGCTGTTGATCTGTCCGCGTCGTCTGTTCAAGTCACCGATGACATCACCCATATAATCTTCAGGTATCTCGACTTCTACCTTCATGATAGGCTCGAGAATTATAGGATTGGCTTTTTTGGCACCCTCTTTGAAACACATTGAGCCCGCAAGTTTGAACGCCATTTCGGAAGAGTCTACATCGTGGTAGCTACCATCGTATAGAGTCACTTTTACATCCTCTACCGGATATCCCGCCAAAACTCCGTTTTGCATAGCTTCCTGAACACCCTTGTCTACCGCAGGAATGAACTCTTTTGGCACAACACCGCCCTTGATAGCATCGACAAACTCATATCCGCTGCCGGGCTCCATTGGTTCGAGTTTAAGGAAGACGTGTCCGTATTGACCGCGTCCACCGGACTGCTTGGCATATTTGTACTCCTGCTCTACCGGCGCTTTGATCGTTTCGCGGTAAGCGACCTGAGGCTGTCCGACTTCCGCTTCGACCTTGAATTCACGCATCATCCTGTCGACAAGTATTTCTAGGTGAAGCTCACCCATACCGGAGATGATAGTCTGTCCGCTCTCTTCATCCGTATGGACACGGAAGCTTGGATCCTCTTCGGCAAGCTTTTGAAGTGCAATAGACATCTTCTCCTGGTCGGCTTTGGTTTTCGGCTCGACCGCAACGGAGATAACCGGATCGGGGAACTCCATTCGCTCCAGAATTATCTTCTCTTTTTCATCACAAAGAGTGTCACCCGTAAGCGTACTTTTCAAACCGACACATGCACCGATTTCGCCTGCGTGGATCTCTTTTATCTCTTCACGCTTGTTCGAGTGCATCTGAAGAAGGCGACCTATACGCTCTTTCTTGCCCTTTGTAGAGTTGTATACGTAGCTACCTGCAGATATGATTCCGCGATATACACGTATAAACGTAAGCTGGCCGACGAATGGGTCCGTCATGATTTTAAAGGCGAGTGCCGCGAAAGGTCCGTTGTCCGTAGACTCGACCTCTACAGGGTTGCCTTCAAGATCTTCCGCATGGATGTTTTGAACTTCAGTCGGAGCTGGGAGGTAGTCTACGACAGCATCAAGCATAGGCTGAACGCCCTTATTTTTAAAGGCTGTTCCGCAAAGCATAGGCACCATACTCATATCGAGAGTCGCAGTTTTGATACCTTTTTTGATCTCTTCTACGGTAAGCTCTTCTCCACCGAAGTACTTCTCCATCAGATCTTCACTCGTTTCGGCTACCGCCTCGATCAGTTTTTCTCTATACTCGTTGGCTTTATCTACAAGATCGGCAGGAATATCGGTAATTTGATACTTCTGTCCAAAACCTTCATCTTCCCAAATGATAGCCTTCATCTCGACAAGGTCGACAACGCCTTGGAAATCATCTTCCGCGCCGATAGGAATCTGAATAGGAACGGCATTGGATTTCAAGCGCTCTTTGATCTGTCTCTCGACTTCGAAGAAGTCTGCGCCGATTCGGTCCATCTTGTTTACGAACGCCATTCTCGGTACGCCATACTTGTTCGCCTGTCTCCATACTGTTTCAGACTGAGGCTGAACACCGCCGACGGCACAAAAAACCGCAACAGCACCGTCGAGAACACGCATAGAGCGCTCAACTTCTATGGTAAAGTCGACGTGGCCCGGTGTGTCGATGATGTTTATCTGGTGATTTTTCCAAAAACATGTTGTCGCAGCGGATGTAATCGTAATACCGCGCTCCTGCTCCTGCTCCATCCAGTCCATGGTTGCAGCGCCGTCATGCACCTCTCCAATCTTGTGAGAGAGGCCGGTATAGAAGAGTATACGCTCCGTAGTAGTCGTCTTACCGGCATCGATATGAGCGGCGATACCGATGTTTCGTACACGTTCAATAGGTGTTTTTCGTGCCATCGTTGTTTCCTTTAAGCATTGGTAAATTTTGTCGTGATTATAGCGAAGTGAAGTTTAAAAAAGCCCAAACAGGATAACCCTGTCCGAGCTGCAAGCAGTATCGGGAGTCCGAATCGCCTACCATCTGTAGTGGGCGAAAGCTTTGTTCGCCTCTGCCATTTTGTAAGTGTCCTCTTTCTTCTTGTAAGCGGCACCACGCTTTTCGGCAGCTTCCATAAGCTCGTTGGCAAGACGTGCCGCCATAGTTCTTTCGTTTCGTTTTCTGGCTGCGTCTATTATCCAGCGAATTGCAAGAGCCTGCTGGCGTACCGGTCGCACTTCGATAGGAACCTGGTATGTAGCTCCGCCCACGCGTCTGCTTTTAACTTCCATAAGAGGCTTGACGTTTTCGATCGCTTCCTCGAAAATCTCGATCCCTTTTTTGCCGGTCTTCTCTTCGGCGATCTTCAAAGCACTGTACATTACTGTTTCTGCAACGGACTTTTTGCCGTCAAGCATAATTCCGTTGATAAACTTGGTGACCACTTTTGAGTTGTATATAGGGTCAGGCATCACTTCACGAACCGGTGCTCGTCGTCTTCTCATTATTCTTTTCCTCTACTCTTTCTTTAAATTATTTGGGGCGCTTCGCACCATATTTGGAGCGTGAAACACGTCTGTTTGCAACACCGGCGGTATCGAGTGCACCGCGCACGATGTGGTACTTAACACCGGGAAGGTCTTTTACACGTCCGCCTCTTACGAGAACGATGGAGTGCTCTTGCAGGTTGTGCCCCTCTCCCGGAATGTAGCTGATCACTTCAAATCCGCTCGTAAGTCGCACTTTTGCGACCTTTCTAAGTGCGGAGTTCGGTTTTTTTGGCGTAGTCGTATAGACACGCGTACATACTCCACGGCGCTGTGGGCACTTAACGAGCGCTGGAGATTTTGACTTTTTGATTACCTTTTTTCGCTCTTTACGAACAAGTTGGTTGATGGTAGGCACTCAAATTCCTTTCTTTTATTAATTCTATTTGAAAATGATGGCAAATAATAGCCAAACAAATATTACATTTTACTTAAATTAAGTAAATATTAAAGATATACACCTGACCCTCCCCATATTACACGGGGAGAGAGGCTCAATCTGCTCCGTCGCTCTCTTCGAGCTTAACTTCCGACTGAGGATAGAGGCCGGTTCCAACCGGAATGAGACGTCCGATAATGACATTCTCTTTAAGATCATCCAGCGGATCTATTTTCGCCGATATACTCGCTTCCGTAAGGACTTTCGTCGTATCCTGGAAAGAAGCTGCGGAGATGAAGCTGTCGGAGCTGACTGCAGCTCGTGTGATACCGACTAGAACCGGCTCTGCGATAGCAGGCTCTCCGCCAAGCTTCAATATTCGCTCATTCTCCTCCATGAATTGCCGTCTGCTGACAAGATCTCCGGCGATAAATTTCGTGTTACCGCTATCTACTATACGAACCTGTCTTAGCATCTGAGAGTATATTATCTCTATATGTTTGTCCGAAATGTTGACCCCTTGGCGTCTGTAAACCTGCTGAATCTCGCTGACCATATAGTAATGGAGCGCTTTCTCGCCGAGTATTCTCAATATATCGTGGCTGCTTACCGTACCGTCCGTCAACTTTTCGCCTGCATGTACGAACTCACCGTTGTGTACGAGAATCTGACGCGATTTATCTACAAGATACTCGTTCGTCTGTCCATTTTCGCCTGTTATGATAATACGCTCTTTTCCTCTAAGAGGTTTTCCAAAAGAGACGACTCCGTCGATTTCGGCGATAAGCGCAGGATTTTTGGGGCGTCTTGCTTCGAATAGTTCACTGACTCGCGGAAGACCCCCGGTAATGTCTCTGGACTTGATTACCGCTTTTGGAGTCTTCGCTATGACGTCGGCTATCTTTACCTCGTCGCCGTCATGAACGAAGATCGCCGTTTTTGGCTCCATCGCATATCTTATGACCTCGCCGTCATCGGCCGCAAGGACGATCGTCGGCTTGTACCCGGGAGGGGTATATTCGTTTATCTCGAGTCTTGTCTGTCCTGTGATTTCATCGAACTGCTCGCTCGCCGTTATACCGGGTATGATATCTTCGAATGCGACTTTACCGCTCTTTTCGGCGATGATCGGATCGGTGTATGGATCCCACTCCGCTATGACGGTATGCTCGGCACTTACAGGTTCGGCTATGACAGTTTCGCTCTCTACCTTCTCGTTGTCGCCAACTTTTATGATAGATCCGCGCGCTATGTAGTGGCGGTTCGCTTCTCTGCCTTCGTCGTCGGCAACTACGGCAAAGAGACCTTTTTCATCGATCTTGTCGCCGGCCTTGACCCCTTCGTACCTCTCAAGATAGTCACCTTTGAGGTGGAAATATTTGAGCGTACCATTCGCTTCCGCTTTGATAGTCTGGGTCACGGGTGCTCCGTTTTCGACTCTAAGCTCTGCAGCGTAAGGTATGCGGTTAGGTACGTTCCAGCCATCTTTGATAACCTCTACGATCGAGTCGTTCTCTTCCACTTCCGTACCTGTCGAGTATGGAAGGAAGAGTTTACCCTCTATCTTACCGCTGACGCCTGCAAGTTCGTTAGGCTTGGCGACATCGCTTTTCCTGAGTGCATAACGCACCTTCTCTTTACCGTTATCGAGGGTCAATATGACCTCTTCATGGATCGTCTGTACGGTAAGCTTCCCGCTAAATGGAGCTTTTATCTTCGGTTCGACCAGCAAAATACCGGCATTTCTTCTGTTTGCGACAAGCAGTTTACCTTCACTGTTGCGGTATGTTTTAAGGTTGTAGTACCTTATGAAGCCCTCTTTTGAAGCGACCGCCTGCCTCTCGGCCTTTTCGCTTGAAGCCGTACCGCCTATGTGGAATGTTCGAAGAGTAAGCTGCGTTCCAGGTTCACCGATCGATTGTGCGGCGATGATACCCACCGCTTCACCGGGCTTAACAGGTTTTCCTTCACCCATATTCAGACCGTAACACTTCGCACATACGCCATTTTGCGCTTTACATGTAATAGGAGTTCTTATCGTAACCGCTCTTACGCCTGCATCGCTAATGAGCTGTGCCTTCTCGTCATCTATCAGAGTCCCTTCAGAGATGAGAATCTCGTTGCTGATCGGGTCGATCACATCTTCGGCAAGTACACGTCCATGCACGCGATCTTCAAGCTTCTCTATCATCTCAGAACCAATCGTAATATCGGTAATCTCCACCCCTTCATGGGTTCCGCAATCATCCATAGTTATCTTGACGTTCTGTGCTACGTCGATAAGCTTACGAGTAAGGTAACCTGCGTTTGCCGTTTTAAGGGCGGTATCCGCAAGACCTTTACGTGCACCGTGGGTAGAGATGAAGTACTCAAGAACGTTCAAACCCTCTTTAAAGTTTGAAACGATCGGAGTTTCGATAATGGCACCGTTCGGTTTTGCCATCAAGCCCCTCATACCGGCAAGCTGCCTGATCTGAGCCGCGGAACCTCTCGCACCCGAGTCGGCCATCATGTAGATGGAGTTGAATCCCTCTTTGTCGGACTTGATAAGCTTCATCATCTCGGACGCGACGGCATTGTTCGTGTCGGTCCAGACATCGACGATTTTGTTGTAGCGCTCCTGCTCGGTAAGTAGTCCGGCACTGAACTGCTGCTGAATCTCCCTTACTCTCTTCTTCGCATCTTCCACAAGCTTATACTTCGCATCCGGTATTCTTATGTCGTCTGCCGAGATCGAAACACCGGACATCGTCGCATACTTGAATCCTAGATCTTTCAGGTTGTCGAGGAACTCTGCCGTGATCTCCAATCCTCCATGCTTGTAAACATGGTCGATAAGAGTACCGATATCTTTCTTCTTCAAAACTTTGTTCCACATATTTTCGGGAACGAAATCGGGAAGGATCGATTTCAAGATAAGGCGACCTGCCGTCGTATAGACAATGCGCCCGTCCACCATCGTTCTGACTCTGGCGTTGATATCGAGATGCTCGCCGTCAAGCGCCGTAAGGACCTCTTTGACATTGGCGAAAAGCTTGTTCGACCCCTTTACCCCCTTTTTTTCCAAGGAGAGGTAGTAGAGTCCCAAAATCATATCCTGACTAGGAACTGTAATAGCCCTTCCGCTCGCCGGAAGAAGAATGTTCATGGAGCTGAGCATCAAAAGTTTGCACTCCGCTATAGCCTCCTGGCCGAGAGGAACGTGAACCGCCATCTGGTCGCCGTCGAAGTCAGCGTTGAACGCTGCACAGACGAGAGGGTGAAGCTGGATCGCTTTACCCTCTATCAGCACGGGGTGAAACGCCTGAATGGAGAGCTTGTGCAGTGTCGGAGCACGGTTCAGCATTACCGGATACTCGTCGACGATCTCCTGCAGACACTCCCACACTTCGTTGGTGCGCTCCGCTATAAGATTTTTGGCCGCCTTGAGTGTAGTGGCGTACCCCTTCTCTTCTAGTTTGGCAAGAAGATGGGGCTTGAATAGCTCAAGTGCCATATTTTTCGGAAGGCCGCACTGATCCATTCTAAGATTTGGCCCTACGACGATTACCGAACGTCCCGAGAAGTCGACACGCTTACCAAGAAGGTTCTGCCTGAATCGCCCCTGTTTACCTTTGATAACCTCGCTCAAAGATTTGAGAGGTCTTTTGTTGGCACCCTTGACTGCATTTCCGCGACGACCGTTGTCAAAGAGCGCGTCAACGGACTCCTGGAGCATCCTCTTTTCGTTTCTTATGATGATCTCGGGCGCATCAAGCTCCATAAGGCGTTTTAGGCGCTGGTTTCTGTTTATGACTCTTCTGTAGAGGTCGTTTACGTCGGAAACCGCGAACTTTCCACCGTCAAGTGCCACAAGAGGTCTCAAATCCGGCGGAAGAACCGGCAGCACATCGAGCATCATCCATTCCGGTCTGTTGTTGGAGTTCAGGAAAGACTCTATGACTTTGAGACGTTTTACGAGCGTCTTTCTTTTCGCCTCCGAACCTGTCTTTTCAACCTCCTCTTTGAGAGTGTGGAAAAGCTCAGCGAGGTCGAGGTCCGCCAGAAGACGCTTTATCACTTCGCCGCCCATTTCGGCGTGGAAACCGCTGTCTACGAAACGTTGATATATGGACTGATACTGCTCTTCGTTCAAGATATCGTATTTAAGAACGGGAGCCTTCCCTTCGTTGTCGTAGCTTGCATCACCCGGGTTTTCAACTATATAGGCTTCGTAGTAGAGCACCCTTTCAAGATCTTTCATCTTCACGCCAAGAAGCGTTCCGATTCTTGAAGGGAGTGAGTTTACGTACCAGATATGGGCAACGGGAGTGACAAGGTCGATATGACCCATGCGGTAACGCCTGACCTTCGAGCTTGTAACTTCGACGCCGCACTTTTCGCACACTACACCTTTGTAGCGCATCTTCTTATATTTTCCGCAGAGACACTCGTAGTCTCTTACGGGTCCGAAGATCTTTGCACAGAAAAGTCCGTCACGCTCAGGTTTCAGAGTACGGTAGTTTATAGTCTCCGGCTTCTTGACCTCTCCATAGCTCCATGAGAGTATCTTTTCGGGGCTTGCCAGCCTAAGCTGGATAGCCTTGATATCCTTCGGGCGTTTCTCTTCGGTTACTTCAATTGGAACCAGTTTCTTCATTCTCTTCTTCCTCATCTAAAAGCTCTACATCAAGTGCGAGTGCCTGAAGTTCTTTGGTAAGAACGAACAGGGTCTCCGGAATACCTGCTGCCGGCACATTTTCACCACGTGTCAGCGCTTTGTAGGCGCGCAGACGCCCCTCTACATCGTCAGACTTAATCGTAAGCATCTCTTTCAGTACGTTAGCTGCGCCGTACGCTTCGAGTGCCCAAACTTCCATCTCTCCAAATCTCTGTCCGCCGAAGAGTGCCTTACCGCCGACGGGCTGCTGAGTAACGAGGCTGTATGGACCTGTCGAACGTGCGTGCATCTTCTCATCGACAAGGTGGTGAAGTTTGAGGATATACATGTAACCTACGTTTACGCGCTCCTTCATCTTTTCACCAGTCTTGCCGTCGTAAAGAACGGACTTTCCGTCGGATGCGATCTTCGCCATCTCGAAGAGTTTTTTGAACTCTTCCGCATCTACACTCTCAAATACAGGTGTGGCGAACTTGACCCCTTTGGACCAATCCCTTCCATACTCTATGAGCTCTTCGTCGCTCATGCTTTCGAGAACTTTTTTGGCATCCATGAGTCTCGCAGCGTCGGCTATCTCCATCATCTTGGATCTTAGCTCTTTGACGAAGCTCTCTTTTTTCTCGTCGAAGATCGCCTGAATCTGGTCTCCGAGTCTTTTTCCGACCAGCCCAAGATGCACTTCAAGAATCTGCCCTATGTTCATACGGCTCGGAACGCCGAGCGGGTTCAGAATGATCTCGACAGGAGTGCCGTCTTCAAGATACGGCATATCCATCTCGGGTACGATATTGGAAACGATACCCTTGTTTCCGTGTCGTCCGGCCATCTTGTCGCCGACTTTGAGTTTACGTTTCGTTGCTATATAAACTTTTACGAGCTTCGTGACTCCGTTTGGAAGTATGTCATCTTTTTCGAGAATGCTCAGTTTCTCTTCGTGATCCTCTCTAAGCTTTCTCTTTTCGGCCTGGAAGTGGTTCTTGATGGCGGCATAACTGTTTTGCACCTCTTCGCTGAAGTGTTTGGCTATATTGTTCAATGCAAAACGGTTGACCTTCTCGAGAACCTCTCTATCGATTTTGCTCCCTTTTTCGAACTTCTCGTTCTCTATCTCTAAGTCTGAGACCAGAGTCGCCTTTCCAAGAAGAGAGTAGATTCTCAGCATCTCTTCACGATCGAGCATCAAGAGCTTGTCGTGGTGCTCTCTGTCAAGCTCCGCCTTCTCCTCTTCGTATGCCCGAATGGCGCGCTGATCCTTTTCGTAACCCTTCTTCGTGAAGATTTTGACATCTACGACCACACCCTCCATAGATGGCGGACAGTAGAGAGATTTGTTTACGACGTGTCCGGCTTTCTCACCGAAGATTGCACGCAGAAGTCTCTCTTCCGGCGTAGGCTTCACTTCGCCTTTCGGCGAAACCTTACCTACCATTATCATGCCCGGCTTTATGTAGGTTCCGATCTTGACGATACCGCTTTCGTCAAGGTGCGATATATCCTCTTCTCTTACATTCGGTATATCGCGGGTAATCTCCTCCACACCGTGCTTCAGCTCTCTCGCTTCGACCTCTTTTTCGTAAATATGTACCGAAGTGAACGTATCTTCTCGTATCAACTTCTCGCTTACGACGATCGCATCCTCGAAGTTGTAACCGTTCCACGGCATGAAGGCGACCATGACGTTCTTTCCTATAGCCAGCTCTCCGTTGTCCATATTGGGACCGTCCGCTATAACCTGCCCCGCTTCTACCTTCTCGCCCTTTTTGACGATAGGCATCTGGGTAAATGTGGTGTTCTGGTTTGTTCGCATATTTTTTTGAAGCTGATAGTGGTCTATGTATGCGCCGTTTTCATCTTCGCCCATTATGTAGATGTTTTTTGAATCTACCTTCTCGACAATACCGGCTCTTTTTGCCTTTATGCTTACCCAAGCATCCCTCGCTATCAGCTTCTCGACTCCGGTACCGACCATAGGAGCCTCCGACTTCAGCAGAGGAACTCCCTGTCTTTGCATGTTCGAGCCCATCAGTGCACGGTTCGCATCGTCATGCTCGAGGAAAGGAATAAGGCTTGCTGCCACACCGACCACCATAAGAGGGCTCAGGTCGATATAGTCGACTTCACTCTTGTCGACAAGCAAAATCTCGCCGTCGCGTCTCGCCTCTATCAGATCTTCAGCTATCTCGCCATCTTCCGTAAGCTTCGTACTCGCCGGAGCGATAGTGAGACCCTCTTCCTGCGTAGCGGTCATATATACGACCTCGTTGCTCACTTTGCCGTCTATGATCTTCTTGTATGGAGCTTCTATAAAACCAAGCTCGTTAACCTTCGCGTAAGATGCAAGCGTGTTTATAAGGCCGATATTTTGACCTTCCGGAGTCTCGATAGGACAGATTCTCCCGTAATGGGTCGGGTGTACGTCACGAACTTCGAAGCCGGCTCTCTCTTTTACAAGACCACCCTCCCCAAGAGCTGAAAGCCGTCTTTTGTGCGTAACTTCCGAAAGCGGGTTGGTCTGATCCATAAATTGGCTCAGCTGTCCGCTTGTAAAGAACTCCAAAATGGTGTTCGTGATCATTTTCGAGTTTATAAGATCGTGCGGCATCAGCTCATCGAGACTTCCGCTCATCGTGCTCATCTTGTCTCGGATAGCTTTTTGCATCTTTATAAGACCTGTTTGCAACTCGTTTCCAAGAAGCTCGCCGATAGCTCTGATACGTCTGTTTCCGAGGTGGTCACGATCGTCTATGTGCCCCTGTCCGTTTTTGACTCTTATCAGATACTGCACGGTCTTGATGATATCTTCATCGGTCATGACCGTAACGTACTCCGGAACCTCCACGCCAAGCTTGTGGTTCATCTTCATTCGGCCAACGCGCGTCAGGTCGTAACGCTCCGGATCGAAAAAGAGCTGCTTCACGAAAGCTTTTGCCGCATCTTTGGTAACCGGCTCACCCGGACGCATAACCTTGTAGATTCTGATGGCGGAGAGATCGTTTTCATCATCTATCTGCTCCGTCTGCTTAAGAAGTTTGAGACTCTCCTGGTCAGCGTTGAAAGCGTTTATTATAGATTGGTCGACACCGCTTGCGAGGTCATCCGCTATGACGAACTCTTTTACTCCGCTCTCAAGAATCTTCTTCAACTTGTTCTCGTCAAGCTGAGTAAGAGTGTCGAGCAGAACTTCTCCGCTCTCCTGGTCTATAATAGGCTCGGCAAGGTGGCGCTCTATCAGAATGTCTATAGGGTACTCCACCCACTTCAGACCATCTTCGACAAGCTTCTTGGCCCTTTTGGATGAGAGCCTCTTGCCCATCGCGATTATCAAGTTTCCATCTTCATCTTTGACGTCGTGTTCGACACGGCCCTGGAAGTGTTCCGGTTTGAACGGCATAAGGAATTTGTTGTTCTTGATCCTGATCGTCATCAGAGGATAGAAGAGTTTCAAAATATCCTGTTTGCCGTAGCCGAGTGCTCTAAAGAGTATCGTTACCGGAATTTTCCTTCTCTTGTTGATTCTTACATAGAGAATATCTTTGGCATCGTACTCGAAATAGAGCCAGGATCCGCGATCGGGAATGATCTGGGCAGTGTATAGAAGCTTGCTCGCTCCCGTTGTAGACTCCTCCTCTTTGAAGATGACGCCGGGGCTTCTGTGTAGCTGGTTTACGACGACTCTTTCTACACCGTTGATGATGAAAGATGTACGATCGGTCATCAGCGGGATATCGCGAACAAATATCGCCTGCTCTTTGATATCCTTGACACCGGTTTTCTCACCTGTCTTGTCGTTTCTCTCCCACAATACCAGTCGCACTTTCATCTTAAGAGAGACGGCATACGTAAGACCGCGCTCCATACACTCTCTTACCGTATATTTGGGCTTTGTTATTTCGCTGCCTGCATATTCGAGCGTGAGTCGGTTCTGCGGGTCGTGGATCGGGAAGATAGATCGGAAAACATGTTCAATTCCGCTGTTGGATCGATCTTTTTCGTTGATCATCAAAAAGTTGTCGTAACTGCTGTGTTGAAGTTGCAATAGATCCGGGACATCTATCTCCTGGGGAGTTTTGGCAAAATCGACACGTAAGCGGTTCCCTGATTTAAGATTGTTAAGCATGGGCTAAGACCTCATTCAGTAGTGTGTTGCATCGGGATGTATCAATATTTGACACGGTTAGTGTAAGCATAAGTTACAATGATAGAATAAACCAAATAAAGGGAAGATACAATCTTCCCTTTATGTAAATTACTTAAAATATTATTTAATTTCGACAGTAGCACCGGCCTCTTCGAACTTAGCTTTAAGTTCTTCAGCTTCCTCTTTGCTAGCACCCTCTTTGACAGTGGTAGGTGCGTTGTCGACAGCCTCTTTCGCCTCTTTGAGTCCAAGACCTGTAACTTCGCGAACAACTTTGATGACGTTGATCTTCTTAGCGCCTGGGCTTGTAAGAACGACGTCGAACTCAGTTTTCTCTTCAGCACCACCGCCGGCTTCTCCGCCGCCTGCACCTGCTACGACCATAGGTGTAGCAGAAACTCCGAATCTCTCTTCGAACTCTTTAACAAGCTCGTTGAGTTCAAGAACAGAAAGACCTTCTATATATTCAAACAACTCTTCTTTAGTAATTGCCATTTTTTTCTCCTCGTTAGGATTTTTATTTCAAGGGCACTTTATGCCACATTTTTCAGGCAGCCTCTATCAGGCAGCCTCCTCTTCCGCTTTTTTCTTCGCAAGATTGTCGAGTCCGCAAACCATGTTTCGCAAAGGTGCGGTCCATACAGACAGAAGCATTCCAAGAAGCTCTTCGCGACCAAGCAGTTTGCTGTATTCGACGATTTTGGCTGCGTCTACCGCTTCCCCGCCGATAACTCCGCCTTTTATAACGAACTTGTCGTTCTCTTTGGCGAACTTGGCAACGGCCTTGGAAGTCGCTATAGGGTCTTCGCCCCATATAGCCATATTCGTTTCGCGAAGCTCGACACCTTCGACTCCGGCATTTTTGAATGCGATCTGAGCGAGCGTGTTTTTGACGACGCGCGCACCTAGACCTGCTTCGAAGCCGAGTTTTCTGAACTCTTCAAGCTCCTTGACGCTCATGCCTTTGAAGTCGCAGATTACGACACATCCGGCCTCTTTGAACTTATCGGAAAGCTCCGCTACAAGTTGCTCTTTTTCGCTACGGGTCATGTTTCCTCCTTTCCGACTGAGACTTCAAGAAGGGCGGCCGAAGCCGATTAAGCTTTCGCCCCTAACTATCTTCAGTCTAAGATAAATAGAACGATTTAAAGGTTCAAGGTTTTGGGTTCAAGGTATAAGGTGGTGTCTACCAATGAACGAAGTGATCTAAACCTACACTTGGTTTTCCACCTTACCTTGTCGTTGAAACTCCTACTTTATATCCATCAACTCTTGCGTATTAAGCTTGATAGACGGGCTCATCGTAAGTGAAAGGGCTGCATTTTGAATATATCGTCCCTTTGCAGATGCAGGTTTTTGCCTGTTTATCGCTGCTACGAATGTTTTTAGGTTTTCTGCAAGTTTTTCTGCATCGAAGCTCGCTTTGCCGATACCTGCATGAATGTTACCCTTCTTGTCGACACGGAAGTTGACCTGACCGCCTTTTGCATTGTTGACCGCTTGTGCGACATCCATCGTTACCGTACCGGTTTTAGGGTTCGGCATAAGACCTTTTGGCCCAAGGATACGACCGATTTTACCTACTTGGCCCATCATATCGGGAGTAGCTATGACGATATCAAAATCAATATTTCCGTTTTGAACCTGCTCTACCAGATCTTCCGCTCCTACGATATCGGCTCCTGCCTCTTTCGCTTCGTCAGCTTTTGCACCTTTGGCAAATACGGCAACTCGAACTTTTTTTCCGGTACCATGAGGAAGAACCACTGCGCCTCTAACCATCTGGTCCGCGTGTCTTGGGTCTACGTTCAGTCGAAGAGCGAGCTCTACGGTTTCATCAAATTTGGCAGACTTGAGATCTTTTACAAGATTTGTCGCCTCTTCTATAGAATACTCTTTTTCAGTATCGATTTTTTCGAGCAGTTTCTGTACTCTTTTGGAAACTTTTTTTGACATTTTTTTCTCCGCAAATTTATTTTTTGCTACCGCATCTTTTCGATCTGGCGGTGAAGATCTTTTAGTCGATTACCTCTACGCCCATACTTCGGCAGCTACCTTCTATTATTTTGGCGGCAGCCTCTTCATCATGCGCATTGAGATCGTCCATCTTAGTTTTTACAATATTCATGATCTGCTCTCTGGTAATCTTGCCCACTTTGTTTTTAAGAGGGTTGTCGCTACCTTTTTGGAGATTGATCTCTTTCTTGATAAGGTCGGTTACCGGAGGCTTCTTCGTTATGAACGTGAAACTTCTATCGGAATATACGGTTATGACGACAGGAATGTTGTACCCCATCATATCTTTTGTTTTTTCGTTGAACGCTTTGCAGAACTCCATGATGTTCACACCGCGCTGTCCAAGAGCCGGACCTACTGGAGGCGACGGGTTGGCTTTGCCGGCAGGAATCTGCAGTTTGAATTCATCAACAACTTTTTTAGCCATTGCTTTTCCCTTCTATTGAATTTAAATTATTTTTTCGACCTGAGAGTAGAGAATCTCTACAGGAGTGCTTCTGCCGAATATCGAGACATTCAGTTTCAGCTTACCATGCTCCAGATCGTACTCTTCCACCATACCGGTAAAGTTGGCAAACGGTCCTTCTACTATACGTACCATCTCTCCCGGTTCGAAAGAGATTTTCGGCTTCGGAGCCGCTCTGTTCTCTACTTTGTCGAGTATGTTGGATACATCCTTCTCGCTGAGCGGAGTCGGTTTTTTGGACTCGCCGATAAACCTGGAAACCCTTGGTAGAGATTGGATCTTATGCCAAAGATCGGTGTCCAGATCCATCTTCGCAAAGACATACCCAGGATAGAGCGATCTTTCGGTTATCTTTTTCTCACCGTTTTTGACTTCGATAACATCTTCGGTAGGGACTACTATCTCTTCTATCTTATCCTCTATACCAAGCTGCTCTGCCATACTCTCAATAGCACGTTTAACGCTCTGCTCGCTTCCGGCGTAGGTTTGAATCGCATACCATTTATGTGCCATATAAACCCCTTTTTCAGATCAGAGCAGAGAGAGATGCAGACATAATCACATCAATCAATGCAAGGAATAGTGCTACGACGGTAACCACTACAAAGACTGCGAAAAACGCCTGTCTTACCTGTAGTTTCGTCGGAAAAATTACTTTAGATATTTCTATTTTTGCATGGTTTATATAACTGATCAGTTTTTCCATGATATTTCCTTAAAGTGGCAGGGCAGGAGGGACTCGAACCCCCAACACTCGGTTTTGGAGACCGATGCTCTACCATTGGAGCTACTGCCCTGTAAAAAAGCCAACCCGAAAGGGTTTAGCTTTTAAGTTTCACCTCTTTGTGAAGAGTGTGTTTGTTGCAGCGCGGACAAAACTTTTTAGTCTCAAACTTTTCAGTGTGAGTTTTAGAGTTTTTAGTCGTAGTGTAGTTTATCTCACCGCACTCACTGCATTTGAGTCCAATTTTGATTCTCATCTTCTTTTATCCTTAAAGGCAAAGGCGGAGCATGTCCGCCTTTAGATTCATTAGTTATGCAAGGATCTTGGAAACGACACCTGCGCCGACTGTACGTCCGCCTTCACGAATCGCGAAGCGAGTTCCCTCTTCCATAGCGATCGGAGCGATAAGCTCTGCAGTGATCTTGACGTTGTCGCCGGGCATAACCATCTCTGTACCTTCAGGAAGAGTGATCGCACCTGTAACGTCTGTAGTACGTACGTAGAACTGCGGGCGATATCCGTTGAAGAATGGAGTATGTCGTCCACCTTCCTCTTTTGTAAGTACGTAGATTTCTGCTTCGAACTTAGTGTGAGGAGTGATTGAGCCTGGCTTACAAAGAACCATACCGCGCTCGACATCCTCTTTCTTCGTACCGCGAAGAAGAACGCCGCAGTTATCGCCTGCTTCACCGCACTCCATCTCTTTTCTGAACATCTCTACGCCTGTTACCGTAGTTTTTTGAGTATCTCTGATACCTACGATTTCTATCTCGTCTCCAACGCAAACTTTACCGCGCTCGATACGTCCGGTAACGACCGTACCACGACCGGAAATTGAGAATACGTCTTCGATCGGCATAAGGAAATCTTTGTCCGTTTCGCGCTCAGGCGTAGGAATATACTCGTCAACCGCATTCATCAGCTCTAGAATCTTTTCGCTCCACTCGCCGATTTGTCCCGCTTTCGCCTCTTCAAGCGCTTTAAGTGCAGATCCTGCGATAACCGGGGTGTCGTCTCCTGGGAAGTCATACTCGCTGAGAAGTTCGCGAATCTCCATCTCTACAAGCTCGAGAAGCTCTTCATCGTCGACCATATCCGCTTTGTTCATGAATACGACGATGTAAGGAACGCCAACCTGTCTTGAAAGAAGGATATGCTCGCGAGTCTGAGGCATAGGGCCATCCGCTGCAGAAACAACAAGAATAGCGCCGTCCATCTGAGCAGCACCTGTGATCATGTTTTTGACGTAGTCGGCGTGGCCGGGGCAGTCAACGTGTGCATAGTGGCGCTTGTCAGTTTCGTACTCAACGTGTGATGTAGCGATCGTAATACCGCGCTCGCGCTCTTCAGGAGCGTTGTCGATCTGATCGTAATCCATCAGCTCGGCATCCCCTTTTGTTGCTAGAACTGCAGTGATCGCTGCAGTCAGTGTAGTTTTACCGTGGTCAACGTGACCGATAGTACCGATGTTAACGTGCGGCTTGGTTCGTTCGAATTTTTCCTTAGCCATAAGTGTCCTCCGTAAAAGATTTAAATATAGGGTACCTCTGCAAATATTCCATTTGTTTTATACGCTCCGCCGGCAAAGCCGTCGAAGCTACGCTGACGCTGTGTCCGCTTCGGCAGCGGGCCCACGCGCAGCCAAGCCGCGCTTTTACAACATCTTTGCAACCCGCCGGCAAAGCCGTCGAAGCTACGCTGACGCTGTGTCCGCTTCGGCAGCGGGCCCACGCGCAGCCAAGCCGCGCTTTTACAACATCTTTGCAACCCGCCGGCAAAGCCTAATTTCACAATATATAGAACATTTACAGAGGCACCCTGCCAAAATGTGCGCCGTATTATACCAGAGTTTTTGTCAAAATCTGCTTTTGTGCTCCGCCGTCTTCAAAATCTAATAGATTCATCCGACTCGTGGAGCCCAGAAGCGGGATTGAACCGCCGACCTCTTCCTTACCAAGGAAGTGCTCTGCCACTGAGCTATCTGGGCGTAGTATTTAACCAGGAGTGAATTATTACAAGGGGAGTGCAGTTTCTCTTTTTCAGCGGAAAAAGCAATTCTCTGCCCTTAAAGATTGCAAGAATCAAAATATTTCAGCTCCCAGATTGTCGGATGGAGCGGGAAACGGGACTCGAACCCGCGACCCTCAGCTTGGAAGGCTGATGCTCTAGCCAACTGAGCTACTCCCGCATCCAAACAAAAGACTGGTGGTGGGAGGAGGATTCGAACCTCCGAAGGCGAAAGCCAGCAGATTTACAGTCTGCCCTCGTTGGCCACTTGAGTATCCCACCGTCATTGTCGTTTTCTGGTACAAACACTGACGTTAAAAAATGGAGCCGGTGATGGGACTCGAACCCGCGACCTGCTGATTACAAATCAGCTGCTCTAGCCAACTGAGCTACACCGGCGATTAAAATCGGAGTGCAATTTTAATATCTTTTCCTTCCATTGTCAAGCCATGAGTCACATTTTTTAAAAATCGCGCTCATCATCGCCTCTGAAACGCCTCTCTTTTCTGTTGTAACTCTTCTTTCTTTTCAACTTTCGTATCTGGTTGGCTTCATATACTATTTGAGATCCGACCTCATCTGCCGAAAGGTCGCTCTCTTTTAACTCTCTACTCTTTTGCACAAAATCCTCAAGGCTCTCAAAATAGTCGCTGAATAGTTTCGCCTTCTCTACTTTTTCGAGCTTTTCAAGCCCCTTTTCCACTATCGCGTCATATTCGCCTTTGTCGAAATCTCCTCCCATCACGAAGCCGACCACTCTGTTCAGGTAGCGCTCCAACTCTCTTCTGTAGCGCGACTGAATATACTTCTCTCTCTTTTTCTCATCCATTTTAAGAAACGACTCCTTATCGCGACCGGCGCTCTTCCGGTTTTACGTGGTATATTTTCGGCGCCTCCTGCTCGTACCACAAATCTTTCACTATCATGCTTACCGCCTCTGCGTACCCCTTCGTTTTTGCAACCTCAATATACTCTTTTCCATCGAAAGATCTTTTCAAAAGCTCCATCTCCTCCATATCGGCAGAAAGAGTACTTTTGCAACCGCTTTCGAGCTTCGCCATGAACCAGAGCGACAAAAACTCCGGATCGAAACGGTTCAAAACCTTCCTGCTGAACTCTTCGAAACTCTCTTTGCCGCTATCCTCATACTCCTCTATCACAAGCGCAACGACTCTTCCCATCTCTTTTACCGGTACACTCTGAAAAACCGCCTCCGCTGCTCTTTTGCCCTCCGTGTACTCCGCACCTAAGAAAATTCTGGCAGACCTGTCGTCATCCTTGAAGCGGCTCGATCTCAGCCCCACAATTCCTATGTCGACATGCTTGTGTCTGCCGCAGCCTTTCAGGCACCCTGAAAAGCCTACTATGACTCCGTTTCTGTCGATTTTACTTTGGGGAAGCATATGGGACTCATCCTTTATGCTCCAGTAAGAGAAGGGGCAGTACTCGCTCCCAGCACAAGCTACGACGGTCGCGGCAGTATCGCGCTGCTCAAACGGCACCTTCGCCTCTTTGAGGCCAAGCAGGTAGATCTGCTGGTCTATGCCGAGCCTCACCTCGGCACCGCTCTCTTTTAAAAAAGCGGATATCTCTTCGAACTCTTCTGCTCCCACTACTCCATAGTCGGTTCTATACCTGTAACCGAAAGTTCCGTCGGCCAACTCTTCGAAATCGCCAAAGCCTCTCTTTTTAAAGAGGAGCTCCCCCGCTGCGCTCCACTCCTTTTCATAGAACTCCGCTATATGTTTTTTGAGTCCATCCATCCCGATATCTTCGATCATATGAAAGAGGCGGCTTCTGGTTCTCTTTTCCCTTGAACCGTAGCGGTTGAAAGCCAAAATGAGAGCTTCGAAAAAGGGAACACTCTCATCCGGTAGAAGAAATATATCCGCAGGCTGCGCAACTTCGGTGTTTTTGCCCCCTATATAGACATTGAAACCGTAAATGCCCGCTCTATCGGCAAGAGCGAAAAGAAGATCGTTCGAGAATAGAGGGTTGACATTTTCACGCATGCCGGATATACCGACCGAAACCCTTCTTGGAAGCATCCCTACAAGCTCCGGATTTCTCAAAAAGAAGCTCTGCATCTTTTCGATATAAGGATATGCCTCTATTTCACAACTGCTGCCCCTGCCGTCGTAAGGGTCTGTAACGACGTTTCTGATGTTGTCTCCGAAGGTCTGCCATGTAGTGAGCCCCTCCATGGCGTTGACCTCTTTGAAGACTTCCAGGATGTTGTCAGGCTCAAGTCCGTGAATCTGTATGCCGGCTCTTGCGGTTAGCACCATCTGAAGATCGTGCTCTTTGACTATGGAGGCTATCGAAGAGAAGTGTTCGCCTTTTATACGCCCGCCGGGAGTGCGCACCCGCAGCATGAAGGTCTCCTCCTCGAGCTCGCTGTTGTATATGCCGAAACATTGAAGATAGAAGCGGTCTCCCTCTCCAAGACTCTCGAAGTCAAGAGTATCTAGCA
>Ga0256833_1000858_pt1 | contig 23064 bp, 19 predicted proteins | sample 356284metaG_FD_190535 | JGI IMG/M metagenome (GOLD analysis project Ga0256833, IMG submission 190535) | Hydrothermal vent microbial communities from Mid Atlantic Ridge, Atlantic Ocean - 356-284 | ecosystem: Environmental > Aquatic > Marine > Hydrothermal vents | place: Atlantic Ocean: Mid... | reverse complement strand
TGTAAATATCAATCTAGTATTTGATCCTCCCTGGACACCAACAATGGCATCTGAAGTGGCTCAATTACAATTAGGCATGTTGTAAGTTTAGAATAACTTCCCCCCCGGATAAAGGAAAGTACAAAGGACAAAGTTCAAAGTACAAAGTATAAAGTTCAAAGTATAAAGTACAAAGTACAAAGTACAAAGTTCAAAGTACAAAGTTCAAAGTTCAAAGGCAAAAGTAAAAAGATAAAAGGAGTTTAATGATGAATTATGAATGGTGAATGATGAATTTTTTAAGCCGGCTTTGAAGTCATGCTATCGCATGCTTTCAAGTCCTAAAAGGCGTTTCAAATTTATTTGAAACAAAAGAAGGCACTAATTTAATATCGCAAATAAATTTGCGATACCATTTAAAGCCTGTCCTAACTAAAGCACTGGCACTCTTTAGTTTCCGGTGTGCCCCTTTAACTGGCGTTTCAAATTTATTTGAAACAAAACCAATCAAGAATTTTCTAAAGATTATCAACGCTGCCCCCTCTGCAATGCTCAATGCACTACGCTCCCCCTTATATTTTTCTTTCACTTCGTTGCAGAAAAAGATAGGGGGATGACTGAACGGTCTCGACGAAGGAGAGAACCAAAAGAGTAAATCTCTTTTGGTAGAGAGGGAACCGCTACATCTGTAGCGGAGTAGTGCTTTTGGTATTGAAGCACATTGTTTTTGAAATTTGCGGTATGTGGTTTTCCTTATCTTTTTGCGAAATGCAATGCAGCGAAAATATAATAGCTTGTCCAGCTTTAGCGGGAGAGTCAGAGGGTAAGCCTGGCTAGAAAAATTCAAAAATTTGAAAGACAAAAGTATGAAAAGACAAAGGACAAAAGTAAAAAGGAAAAGGTAGGGGGAAAAAGCAAGGCAAATAAGTTGATTGAGTTTATCGAGGGCATCTTGATTATTTTCATAATTGTCCCCAACATAATATTATATTTCATATTAAATAAGATAAATATTCCGAAAACCGAATTTTATTTCCTAAAATCAGAAAGGGTGGAGATTTGGTCAGAGACCGATCCACCGTTCTTAATACCCGACTTGCCAAGTTTCCAAAACTTGGTAAGTCTAAACCGGTTTTTTGCTAATCAGGCAAGAGTCGTACTATTTGGTAAAGACGCAAGATTTTGTGTCTCATAGTGTCTCATAGCGTCTCTACTATTGTGTCTCAACCAGATATAATATGACTAGCAATGTCTTTTACTAAGCATAGCAGCTTATCAGATGATAGAATTGATGTAGCGTTTTATTGAAATTAATAAGTATTGATCCGGAAGTTTATTATTGAAAAAATTATATTGCAAGGAACTAAATCGTTTTCTTTACGGTTATTATCTTAATAACAAAAAGAGAGATTTTAATGATTATTCTTACGGGTTTTTTCATAATTAAGCGATGTTTCCGGTTAGATACCGGCGATGGAATTATCCCGAATCACCCACCTGAAATTATGGAAGTAGGGTAATTATTAAATTTTATTAAAATGAAAAAGAATATATTTTTTATAGTTCTATTAAGTTTAGACATTTTTAGTTGTTATAAAAATGAAGTAATAAATGAGATAGATAATACAACTATTGAATTAAGAAATGATGAAGCAATTGCGCTATTAAATAAAAGTGATTCAATTGGCATTATTCATAATTTGGCTTTAACTAATGTATATGAGGACTTAAATGAATTGAGAGGGGTTTTCAGTATTGAACAATTAGATAAATATATAATAAATAGTTTATATAATTATTCTGAAAATATTGGTATAAGATGTTCTGATGATATTGTTGAAAATACTATGCATTTATTTTATTTAATTGATTCAAATGGAGCTTTAGTTCAATACGAAAATAATTCTAAATTAAATTTGTTTTTAGACAATCATGAAGTTAGTAGCCAATTAAGATATCAAATAACTTTGTTAAGAAAATTGCCTGATTCAACATCCACAAAAGAATTATTTAAAAATAAGATTTTAAATTTATATTATACGGGTTTCAATGAATTAGATAGTGATAAAGAGAAAGAATTATTTGCCGGAATGATAGCAGTCGCATTGCATTCATCAGATTATTGGTATGATAATTATGATAAATGGAGAACAAAAATATATGAATTAATAACAGGTAGTGAGATTGAATATAGAGATTGTAGACATAATACAGCCCAAGATCTTAAAGATGTAGGGGCACTTGTTATTTCGGATAGCGTTGGGCTTATTGGAGGTTTAATTGGTGCATTTGGTACTTCTGTCGCAGTTGAGCTAATAAACGCTTGGAATTATATAGTTGATTGTAATTAAAAATTTTATAAATGGATTCATTTGAAAGGAAAATAGGTATAATTGCTTTTTTAGGTACGATTATTACATACTCTATTATTAGATGGATTGATGATAATGATTTTGGGGTGACGAAATCTATTTCAATTCATGTAGTGGGATTTTTAATCTGGGGAATAGTATTTTATTATATTGTTAAACAGATAAAAAAAGAATGATACTAAAGAATAAAAAGATAGTAGTAAAATCTACTACAAAATAGTTAAACGAATTAAGGGTTGGAGTTAATATACTCCAATCCTTTTTTTATGATTTTTTACATATTTTATTAAACAAATAATATTTAACGGATGAAACATATATTTTTTTTAATTGTTTTTTGCTTTGGGTTGTTTTCTGTATTTGCACAGCATACACTATTTGCAAATATATACGATATAAATTATGGTAATGAAATCGGAGGGTATATATTGATTGTACCTGATGGATATATTTTAATGAATCTCGGGAGATATAAGGATATAGAAAATGGAATAACTTGTGATTATCTTATAAAGTTTGATAAATTGGAAAATTTGATACAATGAAAAATCTTTATTTAGTGGAATCCAAGCTTTTATAGAAAGACTATAATAAAAAAGCTTTGAGAAATAAAAAAAAGTAATATCTTTGCGAATTACTTATAATTATAATAATTGTGGCAGCGAAAAAAAACAAATCGGTATCTTATGATATTTTAATAGGTATATTTTTAGGTATCGGATTAATAATAGTCTTATCATATGGTGGTGAAATTATAGATTTATTAAATTTCTTTTCTAATAAACATAAAAATAAAACAGTTATAATCAGCAAACCGTCAAAACCGAAAAAGCTTTTTGGTTTTGATATATCCACACATTATTTTGAAAAGGATAAAGTTAAACCAAATCAAATTTTAGGATCTATTTTATACTGGGAAGGTGTACCTTATTCTAAAATTGACGAACTTGCCAAAAAATCCATAAATGAATTTGATGTTAGAATGATTAGAGCCAACAAACAGTATACTATCGTAAGAGATGATAGTTGTGGTAATGTGGTTAGCTTGGTATATGAACCGAATCCGTTGTCCTATGTCATTTTTCATCTCAAAGATTCCGTTTATGTAAAAAAATATATAAGGGAAGTAGAAACCAGGTTGGAATTTGCAGAAGGAGAGGTAATAACATCATTATGGAATTCAATGCGAGAGAATCATCTCAGTATATCCCTTATTGACAAAATGGAAGATGCTCTAGCCTCCGAAGTGGATTTTTATCATGCACAAAAGGGGGATAAATACAAGTTGTTATTTGAAAGGAGATATATAAATAATAAAGCTGTATCTATTGGTAAATTATTAGGTGCATATTATAAAAACGATAGGGATCATTTTGGTTTTTATTTTGAATCGGATACCTATAAAGGTTATTACAACTATGACGGACATCCTACCAAAAAAGCATTTTTGAGGGCTCCTGTTAGATTTTCACGCATTTCTTCAAGGTTTAGCTATCACAGGTTTCATCCTATTTTGCATAGAACCAAAGCTCATTTCGGTACGGATTATGCCGCAGCTTATGGTACACCTATTATGGCGGTTGCTGCCGGGACAATAGCTAGAAAAGGATATGGCAGAGGAAACGGAAATTTTATTACTATTAGACATGACAAAACTTATACAACTACTTATTTGCACATGCAAAGATTTGCTAAAGGAATAAAAAAAGGTGTTCATGTATCACAAGGGCAAATTATCGGTTATGTAGGATCTACAGGATTGGCGACAGGACCTCATGTTTGTTTCAGAATGAAGAAAAACGGGAAACCAATTGACCATCTAAAAGAAAATTTTCCTTCTCCCGAACCATTACCGGATTCTGTTATTACTCAATATTTTGAACAAAGGGATAGTATATTGAAGGTTTTTAATAAAATGGAACATAAATTTGTTCAACAAAATACATTGGTCAATTATGGTTTTAATGCCAAGTATGTATTGGATGAATTGTAAATTTCTGCATTCAATCAAGTATGTGTTTTTCAGCTTTAAAATAGTTGTTTTTCAGCCAAATTGATTCTACATGAGTAGTTACAAAAAATATATATCCTGTCAAACTTGAATAAGATTTTCATTTTTTCTATTTTCGCATTTTATTTAAAATGAGAACTATTTAGTTTCTGTTTTTATAGTGCTTAATTCTAATGATTTTTTTAACAGACACTATAATAGGCGGAAGTATTTTGGTTGAAAATTTTTAATATGTATAATTTATTTGCATAATTTTTTTAAACCATTTGTTTTATACTGAATAATCACGAAAAAATATACATTATGAGTCTAAATTTTTCTGAAATCGAAAAAAAATGGAAAAAATATTGGAAAGATAACAACACATACAATGTTGATATTGATGAAAATAAAAAGAAATATTATGTTCTTGATATGTTTCCTTATCCTTCGGGTGCAGGTCTTCACGTAGGTCACCCTTTAGGATATATCGCCTCCGATATATATAGTAGATATATGAAGATGAAAGATTTTAATGTGCTGCATCCGATGGGATTTGATTCTTTTGGTTTACCTGCCGAACAATATGCTATTCAGACCGGTATTCATCCAGCCGATTCTACTGAGGAAAATATCAGGCGTTATAAGGGCCAATTGTCAAATCTCGGGTTAAATTATGATTGGTCTCGCGAAGTCAGGACTTCTGATCCAGGATATTATAAATGGACGCAGTGGATTTTTGCCAGGATGTTTGAGCATTATTATAATATTAAACTGCAAAAAGCGGATAGTATTGATAATTTGATAAAAGAATTTGAAAAAGACGGAAATCTATTTGTAGATGCTTTTTGTTCTGAAGAAAGAAAATTTACTGCAGCAGAATGGAAGAATATGTCCGATAAGGAAAAAGATAATGTATTGATGAACTATAGATTGGCATACAGGAAGATTGGACATGTCAATTGGTGTGAAGCTTTAGGTACTGTTCTTGCCAACGATGAAGTCAAAGACGGAGTGAGTGAGAGAGGAGGGCACCCGGTGGTAAAAAAACCGATGAATCAATGGTCATTAAGAATAACGGCTTATGCAGAGAGATTGCTCAATGATATGGATGAAATAGATTGGTCGGACAGTTTGAAGACAATGCAGAGAAATTGGATAGGTCGTTCCGAAGGTTTGCAAATGTTTTTTGAGCTTGAAGGCAATAGTGAAAAATTAGAAATCTATACTACAAGACCTGATACGATATTTGGAGTTACTTTTATGGTATTGTCTCCCGAACATCCGTTTGTTGGCATGCTTACAAAACCGGAATATAAAAAAGAAGTAACGGAATATCGGAATTATGCCCAAAACAGATCAGAGATAGAAAGAACAAGTGAAAAGAAGGTTACCGGTGTATTTACAGGATCTTATGCAATTAATCCCCTCAACGGTAAGAAAATACCAATATGGGTAAGTGAATATGTATTGATGGATTATGGTACCGGAGCCATTATGGCGGTTCCGAGTGATGATGACAGAGACAGGGCTTTTGCCGAAAAATTTAATTTGCATGTTATTCCGGTTATCGATAAAACAAATTATCCCGGCTCTACGTCTAAAGATAAAGAAGGAATAATGATAAATTCGGATTTTATTACCGGAATGGAAGTACCGGATGCTATAAATGCAGTAATTGAGAGGGTTGAAAGTTTGGGGATTGGGAAAAAACAGATAAATTATAAACTACGGGATGCAAATTTTTCTCGTCAAAGATACTGGGGAGAACCTTTTCCTGTTATATATGATAAAAATGAAGTAGCTTTTCTTCTTCCTGACGATGAATTGCCGGTAGAACTACCGTCTCTTGATGAATTTAAACCATCAACAGATGGTAAATCTCCTTTAGCGAGAAATGCCGGTTGGGTAAATGAGTATGAAGGCTTTATAAGAGAGACGGATACTATGCCGGGATTTGCCGGTTCCAGTTGGTATTTTTTACGTTATATGGATCCTCATAATGAAAATGAATTTGCTTCGAAAGAAGCTATGGAATATTGGCAGGATGTTGATTTTTATATTGGGGGCACTGAACATGCTGTTGGGCATTTGATGTATTCGCGGTTTTATCATAAATTTCTTTATGATCTCAATTTTGTACCGACGAAAGAACCTTTTAAAAGGCTTGTGAATCAGGGTATGATTCAAGGAGTTATAGAGTTTTTGTATTTGAAAAAGGAAAAAGTAAATGAGATAAGTGTTTTTGTTAGTGCTGATCTGATTCCAAAAGATGAAGTTGAAGATTATGCTAAAATACCGGTATATATAGGCTTTGTGAAGGAATATGGGTCGCTTAATTCTTATCTTGATAAGGCCGGTATTGATCAGTTTAGAAATTGGAGGAAGGAGTATCAAAATGCCGAATTTGTCACTTCTGTAGGTACATACAAGGGAGAAGACTCAGGTTCTTTTGATAATTTTAAGTTTTATACACTTTCTGAAATAGGCAAGATGTCAAAAAGATATCACAATGTAGTCAATCCCGATGATGTGGTAGCAAAATATGGTGCCGACACTTTTAGAATGTATGAAATGTTTCTCGGACCAATTGAGCAATCCAAGCCATGGGATACAAAAGGTATTGATGGAATAGGTAAATTTATTAAAAGATTTTGGGGACTTTTTGTCAGCAGGGATGACAATTGGCTTGTTACAGATACCAGAGCCGGAGATGATGAGCTGAAATTATTGCATAAGACAATAAAAAAAGTAACAGAAGACATAAAAAATCTTTCATTCAATACAGCCATAAGTGCAATGATGGTTTTTGTAAATGATGCAAAAAAAATGAATATCAATAGTTCTGAAGTTTTAATTCCGATGATAAAACTTATTGCTCCTTTCGCGCCGTTTATTTCAGAGGAATTATGGCATAAGGCAGGAATGGAAGGAAGTGTACACCACCAATTATTTCCGGAGTATGATGAGAAATATCTTAGAGAATCAATGGTTTCATACCCTATTAGCGTAAATGGGAAAAAACGAGGTGTTGAGCAATTTCCAAAAGATATGCCTAAAGAGGATTTGCAACGAAAAGCCCTTGAATTGGATTATATTCAAAAATGGTTACAAGGGAAAAATGTACTAAAAGTAATTGTAGTTCCGGGTAGAATGATAAATATCGTAGTGAAATAAATTCAAAATAACTGCCACAATACAAAAAAAGTTCAAAGTACAAAATGCATGTCGCTGTGTTTTACCCAATGAAAAAACATCAAAGATATTTACTAAGCATTTTTGTTAGGTTAACCTTGATTCACGTTAGTCCAGTTGTTCTAATACTAGTGGTTTAGTATAAATATTCTTATCATAAAATATTTATAATATTACTTTGAAATTGTAGTAACCTGCATTGTGTTTTATTTTGATAAAATACATTTTAGGATTATTGTTATCGCTTTTTAATTTTATAATAAATTGATTTTCCAAATTTAATTTCCTGTGTAAAAGTTTTTTTCCTGAAATGTCAAATACATCAACAGATTGGGCAGTATAGTTTTTATCCAAATGTATTTCGAGAGTATGATTGTCAAGTGTTTTGTAATAAAAATTTCTTTTATTTTTAGAAATCCCCGAGGATTTTTCCACTTCAAAATTGCCACTTAACATTAGTTTATCATTGTAGTAATAATTGTATTGCCATTTTCCCCAATTATCAGAAGATGGGGCAATTATATATGAACTATAATAATAATACCACCAATCCCTTTTATATGTGTACCTGTGCTCAAACCATAAATTTCCATTAGGAGTAATCCACTCCAAGCGTGTAGAATCACCCTTTTTAAGTCCATATTGTAATGCCCAAAAATCAATAATAGAATCTTGTTCATTAAATACATATTTTTCTTTTTGTCTGGTTTTTAACTCATCTGAGTCAGGTATAAAGTCCGTTAGACCGCTTTCCCATACGTGAAATGATGTATCATAAGGAATATTTTCTTCCCAATATGAATTGTTTGTACCACAGGATGCTGCAAAAGGTTCGATTAAAAATAAAGAATCATACCATAGCTCAAAGTGCAGATGAGGATCGGAAGAATTACCTGAACTACCTACTTCTGCTATTTTTTGTCCTGGATAAACCGAAGCACCGACTTTAACCAAAATGGAATTCTTTTTTAAATGGGCATAATATGAAAATAGTTTATTGGGATGTCTAATAGCAATAAAATTACCAAATCCAAGCTCTGTATTACTTACGGTATTTCTGTCAGGCTCGCCATCATGGACAAAGCTTACTACCCCCGAATCTATCGCAATAACCGATACGCCATTCTCCATTTGAGGAAATCCACTGAGTACAAAATCCGTACCTTTATGTCCGGTATAAGTTTTTGTACCTTTCTTATAATCGGAAATTGTATTCTTTCCCCAGTCAATATAGTTAACTATGATATAATCTTTTCCGTAAATTCCTTCAATAGGGGTTTTAAATCCTTGAGATATAGCTGAATTGACATATAAAAATACAATTGCTACAATAATTGTTTTGTTCATTTTTATAACAAAATTAACAAAATTTTTTATTGTAACTACTCAAGCAGAATGTTTTTAAGCAAAAAAGTTCTCTCTTAAATAAAAATAATCACAATTTTTTTTAACACTTTATGGATAGGCACTAAATGATTATTTCTTTAGATATTTTTCATCTGTCAATGTATTTAAAAAAGCAATAATTGCTTCCTTTTCATCTTCTTCCAAATAAATACCTCCTTCATGATTCATATTTGGATCCAGTGTTGATGAGTAATTAACATGGTCACTATAAAAATCAAGAACTTCTTTCAGTGTTTTGAATCTTCCATCATGCATATAAGGTGCTGTAATTGCAATATTCCTTAATGATCCAGTTTTGAATTTGCCTATATCTGAAGCTTCATTGGTTACATGAGCAAGTCCTTTTTCAGGATGCGCATCGAGGCCGTTATTATGAAAGCGGTTGTCAAAAAACGGACCTACACGGTGACAGTGAAAGCAGTCTCCTTTTTCACTTAAAAACAATTCATATCCTTTTGTTTCCAAAGGAGTGAATCTCGCACTTGAGTCTTCAAAATAATATGCACGATCAAATTTTGAATTTACAGAAACATTACTTCTTAAATATTGTGCAATTGCCTTTGCAACAAGATTTGGTGTAATATCATCAGTTCCGAAAGCTTTACTAAACTTATCGGCATATCCGGCATCCAATAACTTTACAATTACATTATCCCAGTTTTCATGGAATTCATCTTTGTTTTCAATTGTGGATAAAATAGCTTCTTCAAGAGAGGAATGAGAACCTTCCCACCCAAAATATTTATTGAATATAAGATTTGTTAATGACATTGTGTTTTTGGTCATTAATTTTCCTTTATATCCTTTATCAAACCTGTTATTACTTGCAAACGCTTTATCAGGATTGTGGCATGATGTACATGATAACTCATTATCTACGGACAATATCTTATTTGCAAAAAGATCTTTACCTAATTCCACTCCCTCTACAGTTAAAGGGTTGTCTGCCGGAATATACAAGGGGAAATCCCTTTCAGGAATTTGTTGACTAAACTGGAAAGGGGTAGGGTTGTATTGTTTAGAAACACTTGTATCGTTATTGGTACAAGAGAAGAAAATAAAAATTAATGCTAATAAAAATAGTGCTTTTTTCATAATACTTAATTTATAATTCTTAAAATCAGTTTAATTTGTAATTACTCAGGTAAAATCATTTTGATACAAAATTAGTTATTTTTCTACTCAAAAGCACTCTACTTGAATAAGTACTATATTTTTAATATCCAAAATTACGCTATTTATTTTAAAATTTCAACTTTTTTTATACTATATGCGTTTTTTCCATTCTTTTTTAAGATATCCTGTGCTTCCTGATTCTTCATTATTCCTTTTCCAAATTTATTGAAATCATAAGTTTCCGGATTTTCAATGAATTCATTTAAATCCAATACCAATGTTATCACCATGGTATCTCCCGGATTTACCGTTGTATCGTCAAAGGGCAATTTATCTATCGTAATATAATTTTTATTCCCGTTTGTAGGTCCCATGTGAAGTTTAAATGACAAAGTATCATTACCGGCAATATATTCTCCTTCATATTTCATATAATGATATTGACCATCATCTTGCCAAGGCCAATACATATCCAAATACTCATCTACTGTATTTGGTAAACTGTGTTTTTCCGTTCCTTTGATAGGTTTATTGTACTTGTCTCCAAGTCCATGTATAAATGAAAATCCGTTATATGTTCCTGCTGGAATATCTAAAATCATTTCCCTTGTATATTCATGTGCTTTATCAGCTTCTCTGTAATGAAAAGTATCCAGTTTTAATATTGAATTATCATCTTTGTATAATTCAAAATCCGAATTAAAATATCTTAGTGTTACGATTTTATAAGGATATCCCGCTTTCGCTTTATATATAAATTTGTAAAATTCCAGATTCCGATCTTTTACCTTATGATCAAAAATCACTTTTAATACCGCTGTTTCATCTTTTTGTTTATTGCATCCTGAATATAAAAAACTAAAGAAAATTAAAATAGTTAATATTGAAAAAAAGTTAAGTCTAATGGCTTTCATAATTATAAGATTTTTTTTATTATATATAACTCATATAGCTATAAAGATATTTTATTTCAAATATACTTGATTTTCACCATTTATGATGCATAAAGTATGCCAATAGCTGCAAATTGGAAATTGTCTAAATAAAAATAACGCTAAGCAAATACCTGTAGCATTAATCGGTTATGATTTTTTAGCAAAGCAATTTTACATGGTTAACCTTAGTTAAAACCGGATTAGTTGTACTGACTTTAATAATCTAAACGTAAGCTTTATTTGGTGAAAAATTTATTTTTTTTCATCTCAAAACTATTGTTCCTGAGTAGTTACAATTAAGAAATTATCTTTTATTTACTCCATTGTTGGAAATTGAAAAGAAAATAATACTAATTACGGTTAAGAAAATCAATATTGCATTTACTTGGTGCAGAATAGCAATATAGATATTGATATGCGTCAAAACTGTTATTATACCAAGGATAAATTGCAAGTTTATTAAAAAAATTATAGAATTTAGAAGTCTTTTAATCTGGTTTGGATAATTTTTTTTCTTGAAATAGAAATAATAAATAAATATTGAAATAAAAACTAAAACAGCAAACCACCTGTGAACAAAATATACCATTGCCGGTGTATCTATAATACTCTGAAGGCCTGAATTATTATATCCTTCTTTGGCAAGGGTAGGGAACCATTCACCTCCCATCAAAGGATAATCCGTATAATAATATCCGGCATTTAGTCCTGCTGTAAAAGCACCTAGAAATAATTGTATGGATATTATGAATAATAGAATTAAGCTTTGCCGTTTTAAAAGGGGATTTGGTTCAATAATGATATTTGAAAAATGCAGATTTAATGTAGTCCACAAAACATAGGATACAAGTAAAGTGGCTGTAAAAAGATGAATGGCTAATCTGTAATGACTGACATCTGTACGATCTGAAAAGCCACTTTTTACCATATACCAGCCCATCCATGCTTGAAATAGAGCAAAAATAAAAATAAGTAATATTCTTGTAAATAATTTTTTATCTTTAAAATATCCTTTAATCCAAAAGAAAATAAATGGGATAATAAATACCAGACCGATAATTCTTGCGATAAGACGGTGAAAATATTCCCATAAAAATATTATTTTAAAATCATTCAACTTAAAATGATTGTGTTCTAGTTTAAATTCCGGGATTTTTTTATAATCATCAAATGCTTTTTGCCATTCATTATTGTTTAATGGAGGGATAATTCCTGTGATGGGTTTCCACTGTACTATTGATAAGCCGGAATTATTGAGTCTAACTGCACCACCTACTGCTACCATTAAGATAATTAATAAAACACCGGAATACAACCAAATTATGACCGGCTTATAAGATTTATGAGGCATAATCAATTTTTTGTTTATAAGTAAATAAGTGATTTCAGATCATGAATAAGGTTTTTAACCTCTCCTGCATCCGTGCCGGAATAATATCCTCTTGGATGTCCATTCCTATCAATTAATACCATCTTTTCAGAATGAAGATAGCCTCCCGGTTCATTTTTGTCTTTTGAAATTCCAAGGTAAAATCCTTTTTTACCAATATAATTTATTTTTTGTTCTTCACCTCGAAGAAAATGCCAATTGGATAAATCTATTTGATACTTTTCGGCATATTTTCTCAATTTTTCAGTTGAATCCCTGTCAGGATCAATTGAGAAAGCAACAATATTGAACTTGTCTCTATATTTATTTAATGCCATTTGAACTCTTTTTGCAGCTTGTGTCATTCTCGGACAAATCGAAGGGCAAGAAGTAAAAAAGAAATATGCTACATACGGTTTACCCTTTAAATTATCTGAACCGAATTTAGAACTGTCTTGTCTTGTGAATTTATATTCGGGAATTGTATAATAAATAGTATCATTATTTTCATAGGTATGAACTCCCAAATATGGCAAAGATTTATTTTCCTTTTTGCATGAAACAATAAATAAAATAATAATTGCCGAAAGAATAATAATTGATTTTTTTAACATTAGTATATATCGTAGTTTTTTAAAATCTTTTTAAATAAAATATAAATTAAAATGAATAGAACCGAAATCATAAATAAAACAGAGAAACTGTATGCAACAATTTCATTTTGGGTAAAGTCACCTAAACATACGGCACATGAAAAACCATTGTTGTATATGGAAAATAAAATTATAATTAATACTATTATTTTTTTCATGTTAATATAAATATAGTAAGAAATATAAAACAGGCCATAATAACGTCACAAAATACCAAAACATTCCAAATGCCGTAATACTTGGTAATTTAGTGTATATGTCAGATGTTTTTTTTAATTTTAAATACAAAGTAATTATAAGTATTAACCCAACTACAACATGAATACCATGCACTGCTATAATACTATAAAAATACGATGCGTAAAGTCCATCCGAAGTTTGAATTCCAAAATCGACAAGGTTTATCCATTCCTTTCCTTGAATGACTAAAAATACAATTCCCAAAATAATAGTTATCAATAAAAAATTGAGATCTTTAATACCTTTTTTAGCATTCTTAATAAAGAAATACAAAAATAGACTACTCACTAATAGTATTATGACATTGGAAATGGAAATGTATTGAGGGAGTCTCGGTTGATCTATCGGAGGCCAATCCATTGCTTTAGCTGAAGCAATGATATAGGCACTAATCAATCCTGCAAAAAACATAATTTCCGTTATAATAATAATAGTAAAAGCTATATTAAGCCCTGATATTTTCTTTTTATTTGTCATAATTAATATATTTAGGGAGTATAAACATCTCGTGGAACTACAGTTACATCAAAATAAACCCCAATAATCAATGCCGCTAAAGCAAACAATGCCATATAGATTATTATTTGCAAAGGAATCGGTTCCCATTTGAGATGCATAAAATAATTAATTACCAATAATGCTTTCAAAGTAGAAACCAAAAATACTATTGTTACCATTAGTAAAAAATTATTCAGATAAGAAGCGACTAAACTAATACCGAACAATAACAATAATGTGATATACACCTTTAAATAATTGGGATGTCCATGATAATCATTTAAAGCCGGATATTCAACTTCATGTGCTAAGCCTTCATTGTGAAACTTTGTACTCATTTTAATCAATTTTAGTTTGCAATATACAATAGAGGAAATAAGAATATCCAGATCAAATCAACCATGTGCCAATAGAGCCCGGCCACTTCAATCCTTTGATAATTTTTTCCTTTTCTTGCCCCCATCATAACAATAAATAATACGATGGCTCCTACAATTACATGAAAAGCATGGAGTCCTGTCATTAAGAAATAAAATCCCCAATATGTACTTTCAATGTGTTTTCCTTGTTCGACTAGTTCTTTGCCACTAAAAGTAAAACCATGATGGATTTTTTGGGAATATTCAGTGATTTTAACGACTAAAAAAATTAAAGCACTTAATATTGTCAATCCAATATAAAGAGTTATTTTGTTTTTATCTTTTTTAATAGCGGCATCATGTGCTTTTACTACGAAATAACTACTGGTTAGTAGTACAAAAGTATTGGTAGCTCCAAGTACAATATTTGTATGAGATGCCATTTCCGCCCATTCAGGATATCTGAATCTATATAACAAATATGCTACAATTAAACCTCCAAAAATAACAAATTCTCCAGCTATCAAAATCCATACTCCAAGCCGGGCCTGGGGTATATCTCTAAGTGTTGGTTTTTTATTTATACTTGTGTTCATATTTTACTATTTTTCATTTTGTGGTAAAAAGTCAGTATCTCTATCCGGATGATTGTAATCATAAGGCCATCTGTATACCGCAGGATAAAGTGCAAAATTGCCATGTCCCGGTGGAGATGATGCTTGCCATTCCAAAGTGTTTGATTTCCATGGATTCTTTTCAGCAACTTTACCTTTATATAACGATTTAAAAAAATTGAATAGGAAAATAAACTGTGTGATTATCAAAAAGATTAAACTTACTGTTGCTATCTGTCTTGCCATAATGTGATTAGGTTGCATTAATAATTTATCCCAATTACTATAATCAAATATTCTCCTGTGCTGCCCTTGTAACCCTAACCAAAATAGCGGTATGAAAATAGAATTAAAGAAAATAAAAGTTCCCCAAAAGTGTATCTTTCCTAAAGTTTTGTTCAATTTTCTTCCTGAAAATTTAGGATACCAGTAATAAATAGCGGCAAAACCTCCTAAAATTACTGAAGGAAACAATGTATAATGAAAATGTGCTATTACAAAATAAGTATCATGAGCATAAATATCAAAAACATTTGATCCTAAATGTAAACCGGTAAAACCACCGAAAAAAGTAAATGATGCTAACATTCCCAGAGCAAACATCATTGGAACAGTAAACTTTATATCTCCTCTCCACAAGGTGCCTAAATAAGCCAATACCATCCCTGCAAAAGGAATTGAAATTATGATGGTAAGCAAACTAAATATGTTTGCAGCTCCCGGATCAATACCTGATACGAATTGGTGATGTGCCCAGACAACCAAAGAAAGAATACCTGCAATCAGTACTAAAAATATAACCATTTTATAACCGAAAAAAGGTTTTCTTGAGAATGTTGAAAATATTTCTCCAACAACTCCCAAGGAAGGAAGTAATAAAACATAAACTTCCGGATGACCAAAAAACCAGAATAAATGTTGCCATAAAATAGGATCTCCTCCGCGATAAGCATCAAAAAACCCGGTCCCTACTAATATGTCCATTAACAACATGAATGTTCCGGCAATAAGCGGACCTACAGAGAACATAAACAATAAGCTTGCTATATTTATCATCCACACTACTATAGGAAGCTTCATAAGTGAAAGTCCTTTTGCTCTTTTATTAAGTGTAGTGACTATGAAATTAATCCCCCCCATGAGCATAGAGATAAATTCGAGAGCAACTGCCATTAGAAAAAAAGTATTGCCTGTAAAAAAATTAGCTTTGAAAGTGGTATTCGGATTATTGTATCCAAAGTCTGAAACAGATAACGGAGGATACATAGTCCACCCTCCTCCAAATGCACCAGTAGGCATCAAAAATCCTGATAATAAAACGATGCAACTAAGTAAGAATGTCCAATAAGATATTTTATTTAATAATGGGAATGCCATATCATCCGTCCCAATCATGATGGGAATCAAAAAATTACCTAAAACAGCCAATACCATGGGCATACCTACCCAAAATATCATAATCGCACCATGATTGGTTACCAATTGATTGTATTCCTTTGCAGCTAAATTACCATATAAAGGAATATCGTCAGGACCAAAAGCAAGATTGTATCTGAATACATACACAAAAAATCCACCAAAAGCAGCCATGAACATAGCTGTCAGCAAATATTGAAATCCAATATCCTTATGATCCAAAGAAAAAAAGAATCGTTTCAAAAATCCCGTTTTTTTATGTTCCGTCATATTATTTATCTATTTTAAAATTATTTTTTAATACCATATATCTTATCCATTGAATCTTTCCATTCTTCTTCACTTTCAACAAAAAGATTTCCTCGCATCATAGAGTGTCCGAGTCCGCATATTTCTGCACAGGTGATATCAAATTTTCCCTCTTTATTTAATTTTATCCATCTTGTTATGGTTCTCCCGGGTAATACATCTTGCTTAAACCTGGATTGTGGTAAAAATACACTATGAATTACATCCAATGCTTTAAGATCCATGTGGATAACTCTGTTGACAGGTAAATGCAAATTATTTATCGCACTAACATCATCATCCGTGTATAATTTACCATCAGGACCCGGATAAATTATTTCCCACATCCATTGTTTGCCCACAATAGCTATTTTGAAATCAGGCTCAGGAAGTTCCTGTTCAACTCTTTGCCATATAGAATGCTCCTTGACCAATATGTAAAGATCACCCATCAGTAATAAAAACATACCGGTGTATAACCAGATTCTATGTTTATGAGTAAAATCAACCATGTACCGCTCAATTTTTGTTCTTTTTTTCTTTCTTGTAATCATAGGGTAAACAAAAAGAAAAAGTGTTATAACCGTAGCTATACCTACAACGCCGGTTATTATCCAAAATAGATTGTCTATTTCTAGAGCAATACTACTGTTACTTTCTGGAAAAAAATTCATTTAATTATTTTTTAATTTTTAAATTGGTTCTTCTATTAAAATTTCCTACAACCAAAAAGCCAAAACAAATATTATCTGTACTATAGGTAAGTAAATCACCGATTGTACCATCATTTTTTTCGCTTCGACCGTATCGGGTTTTTTGAAAAACAAATAAGCTTTGTAATTAAATAATAATGTTAAAATCACAATAGCTATAAAGTATATTATATTGATATCGTAGTTTATATATAAATAGATTATCAATGGAATTAATGTTAAAGAAGACAAGAATGTGATAAATGCATTAGTGTATGTTTTACCCTTTCCCAGTGGCAATAATTTATATCCTGCTTTAGAATACTCCTCATCCCATATCCAAGCAATAGACCAGAAATGTGGGAATTGCCAAAAGAATTGCAATAAAAATAAAAATATGGCTAATTGATCTACAACTCCCGTATAAGCTACATATCCGATCGCCGGTGGTAAAGCTCCCGGTATGGCACCTATTATTACAGCGATGGAATTAATTCTTTTTAATGGTGTGTATATAAATGAATAAACCAAAAGGGATAAAACACTTAAGATAACAGTTTCTCTGTTTGTGAAAATAAGGAAAAACAAGGTTCCCAAAATTGCCATTAAAGTCGCATATACAGTAACTTCCTTGACAGACATACGATTAGTAGGTAATGGTCTGTCTTTTGTCCTGGACATAATGGCATCGTATTTTCTTTCGAGAATCTGATTTATTGCATGAGCAGCTCCGGTAGTGAAAAAGCCTCCAAAGGATAAGCCTATAATATGCATTAATTGAATATTCTCACCTTGGCTTCCTATAAAATAGCCTAATAGTGAAGAAAAGACAACTATTATATTTACCCTGAATTTAATCAGCTTTCCAAAATCCTTAATTCTATGCACTGTCGTTAATTCTTGATTTATTGTTACTACTTAGGTAGATTCGTTTTGATTGTAAAATGTCCTTTTTTATCAAATTTTAAACATTTTTTACCAATAGCTCTGTGATTACTCAAAACAAAAACATTATTTGATGAAAAAAATCCAATTTTATCTCAAATGCATTAATACCCCTGCAGTTGTGATTTATTTAGAGCAAATATAAATTAAGAATTTAAACGACAAAATAAATTTAGATTAAATATAAATAAAATGTCGCATTCTGACAATTATTTGGGATAATAAGGAGAAATCATAAGATAAACAACTACACCTGAAATAGCAACATAAAGCCAAAAAGGGAAAGCAGATTTTGCAATTTTTTTATGTTGTATAAAATTTTTATTGTAAGCATAATAATAAGCTCTTAAAACTAAAGGAATAGTAAGTACAGATAACAGAATGTGACTGGTTAGAATGAAATAGTAAATGTACTTAATTAATCCTTTTCCTTGATACAAGGTTTCTTTAGTAGTTGCATGATACAATATATACATTATAAGAAATATCACAGAAAGAATAAGAGCAGTTTGTATAAGGCGCTTGTGCAATAGTACATTCTTATTCTTAATTGAAATTATGGCTGAAATTAACAAAATAGCAACCACTCCATTAATCGGCGCATATATATGCGGTAAATAAGAGAAATCTCCCGGCAAATGTATTTGTAAAAGCAAAACCACAATTACAGGAATTATAATCGAAATAGTATTTATTATTTTCATCCGGTTTATTTTCTTTATCTTGCTCCTAAAATCAACTTTAGTTCAATTTTTTTATCCTTTCTCAACAAAGACAATTTAACTTCGTCTCCGGGCTTATATTTTTTCAATTCGTTGCTATATGTTCTGAGGTTATCTGTTTTGACTCCATTCAATGATAATATAATATCACCGGGGAGCAATCCTGCTTTTGCTCCTGCAGATCCTTCAATAACAGAACCTATTTTTACACCTTTGCCGGTATATGAAAAATCAGGAACAGAACCGGTAGCAGCTTTTCTTGTTATTGTATTTCCTTTTTGTTTATGATTAGTATTACTATTACTATTTGTTTTCCCTGTGAAATTCATAGGTTCAATCCTGTCAGCCAGATATTCAAGTACTTCCTTTGCCACAGTTGCCACCTTCACTAATCCGGAAGCATCAATTTTATCTGCAGTGTCAGAAGGTCTATGATAATCCTCATGAGCTCCGGTAAACAATTGTACAGCTGGAATTCCTTTTTCTATAAATGAATACTGATCACTTGAATCTAGTTCTTTCAAAATGACCTCACTTTTAATCCCTGTAGTATAATCGGTTCCCATAAATATGAATTTCCATTCTCTTGCTGTGTTTCCGTTCAATACAAGTAGTTTTTTGTCAAATAATCTACCATCCGTATCAAGATTGATATTAGCAAATGGCGGATTAAGAAAATCGGAATCGAAGTTATTGACAAAATACTTTGAACCAATCAAACCGGCTTCTTCTCCGGTAAAAGCAACAAAAATGATAGTTCTTTTTGGCTTTAATGTTTTTGCAAGGGTTTTTGCCAATTCCAGCAAAATAGATACTCCACTGGCATTGTCGTCTGCACCATGATGAATTTTGCCCTCATCTCCTTTATGGACATCAGGCCATCCCAGTCCGAGGTGATCATAATGAGCGGAAATTACCAATGGACTTTCTTTTAGTTCATGGTCGGTACCGGGTATGATACCTATTACATTTTTTAGTTTCAACTTTCCTTTATCTTTGAATTTATGATAAAATTCTTGATAATATGAATCATTGAGCGGTTGTAAACCATAGTCTTTAAATAGCTTTGCAATATATCCGGCTGCTTTATCTAATTCCGGTGTGCCAAGTCCTCTGCCTTTTAACTCATCCGATGCGAGGTAATTGATATGCTGCATCATTCTGTCTTTGGAAAACACTGGTTTTAAGTATCCGAGCGCCTTTCTTTCATCTTTAATCTGTGTTTTTTTAGCATTATGGAAAAATATTTTCTTCAGTGGAGAATCTAAAACCGGCCATTGTCCCTTTATGACATTTGTAGGTTCATTACCTTCAAATCCGAGATAACTGTATTTACCGTAATGTGGTAATTTGCGTACTAATCCGGAAATTGCACCGGCATTGTCTATTGCGAAAAACGCAATTTGCTTTTTGAAATTACCGGGACTAAATGTTGTGATAGCAAATGATTTCCCGTTTACACTAGTATTTTTTTTATCAATAGTAATAGAATCACTGTAAAAAGCACTTGAATATTTTTCCATTTGTTTATTGAATATATTTGCAAATTTATTTTCAAACCCCAATATCCACGGAGTTTTGTTTACCGGTAAAGAATCCAGTTGATTGTCATACATTATTTCAAAGCTATCCTCATCATACTGCATCCATGTATTTGCAAAGTCTTTGTATATTTTTTGTTGTTTATCTGAAGCATGTCCGGGAAGTATGAAGATATTATTCTTACTTGCCCAAATCTTGGACAGTGCAGGAGGTACTTCTTTGGGATTTAGTTTACGGAAAACGTCATAAAACGGGTCTATTTCTATGCTTATTATATTTCCATCAATTTCAAATGTCTTTCCCTCTTTTCTTTTGGATAAATGAAATATTTCTTTTTGGACACCATTTTCTTTGATAATATATACAGGGATGTCTAATGAAAAAGGTTTTTCTTTTTGTTTTTGTTCAAGAATAATCATTAATTCCTTGTGGTTGTTTGCTTTTTTAATTGAAGACCCAATAAGTGAGATTTCAGGAGCTGATTTTCTTTTTATCCATTGATTGAAAAATGCACTTAGATCCATATTTGATACCTTTTCCATTTCGGTTTCAATATCGAAAAATGAAGCTTTTTTGAATTTGAAGTCTTTGTAAAAATTGCTTAATCCTTTTAAAAACAGCTTATCACCTAATTTCATTCTGATCATATGAAACATCATTAAAGATTTTCCATAACCAATAGCTTCACTTGCTCCGTCGTATCTTGAAAAGAACTTGCTTAAAGGGAAATCATTGTCTTCGCTAACAAAATCAGTGAATTTTTGCAAGGTAGATCTTCTGTAATTATTACCTTGCCCTCTTTGTTCTTTTATCAGATGGTCTGCCATGTATGCAGTTAATCCTTCACACCAATTTCCTTTATCAAAATCAACATAAACACTATTTCCCCACCAGTTGTGCAATAATTCATGGGGATAAGATGAATGAAGAATAAAGGGAAATCGTATTATTTTTTCTCCAAGCAAAGTAAAAGAAGGCATTCCATACCCTGTTTCCCAAAAATTTTCTACTAAAGCGAATTTTGAATAAGGGTATTTACCTATCATGTCTTCATCCATAGCCATATATTGTTCCGTCACTTCAAGGTATTTATTTGCCAGACTTTCATCAGGTGTTCTCAAAAAAGCCATTGCTTTTACACCATTATTCATAATATGAGAATATTCATTAAATTTGGCAGCGATTAAAAATATCTCTTCCTGCGGTTTGTCACAAACCCAATTGTCAATATGGAAATCTTCGGATAGTTTACTAACGGTTCTTTCACCTTGAGACACAGTTTCCCATTTCTCAGGTAATTTAGTGAGAAGGTTAAATGTATAAAAACTATTTTCAAATTGAGGTATCCAATAGGTAGAACCGGCCAAATATATACCTTTTGAACTAATTATACCCGGAGATTCACTAAATCCTCTTTGATAATTGGCGTGACTTTGTTCTAAAGCCGATTGAATTTTACCTTTGTATTTGATAATACATTTATTTGAATTGTCTTTAAATTCAATTCTCCATTTATTTACATTTAAAGACATTTTTGTTGTGGTATCATCCCTATCCATTCCGGTATCTTTTGCAGGAATATCTGCGGATATCTTGGTCAGGCTTATATTTTTCCCTGAATAGTATGGAGTCAGAGAGGAATTTAAATTAAAGTCAATAGTTTTAACTTTTTTATTAAAAGTTAATTCGTCTGTTACATTGATCGACGATTGATCCGGTTGTACGGTGGCAGTCAAATCATGATCAACAAGCAGCTGTTGAGCCTCAAGGCCATTGATTTGTATTGTCAAAGAAATAAAAAGTACGATTAAAAAATATATTTTCATGATTCTTAAATTTATTATAACCGATATATTATTGCTGTTATTAACTCCTCAGTTGAATTCATTTTGATTTTTAAAAAAAATTTAGTTAAGATAATTTTATATGGGAAATTGTAATATTAATAAGTTTTGGTCATGTCTTCAGGAATGACCAAAATATAATCCGCAAGTTTTTTATATTCATCTTTAAATTCAAGATTGTCCGCTTCTTGTGTCGAAATAGTAATAATCTTTAAACCTGACATGTATTTATTTAAATACCATGAAATTGCACCATGATTTTTTGAGTGGAAATCTCCTTGGTAATGAAGAAACGTATGTCCTTTTTTGATATTTTTACTTATAAAATATGCCATTGTAGCATCTTTTATAGCCTGTGCTTTTACAAAATTGACACTTATGCCCATACCATGTCCCGTATCCATGCTCATCATTTCGTCATAATTTGGAGCCAGGGTATCAAAAGGTACCGGCAGTGGCGCGAAATATGATTTAGCTTCATCTGTTAATTCATTTAATCCTTCAAACCCTTTTTTAGCTACTATTCCCGCATATCTTCTCGGTACGTTAGTGGCATAGAATTCAATTTTATTGGATTTTGCAAATTCCAAAACAGGCTTGTAATCCGTTTTATAATTCTTCCACAATCTCATTTCATCCTGAAAGTAACTTTGTTTAATTTTTCCTTGCATATACTCATCTAAGATAAGTTGGTTATCGGATTCATACATCTCAGCACCTATTTGCAATAAAGAGTCTACGAGAAACAAACTTTTTGCCACTTGCAATTCCATCCAATGGTTTACAGAATTATTATGTAATTCACCAAAAAGTACAACATCGGCAATTGCCATTTCGTTTATCATGGAGTTGTAATCAATTTTTTCTCCTTTAGAATTATAGAGTTCA